>Ga0074199_1000658_pt1 | contig 46179 bp, 35 predicted proteins | sample EPASupsiteSAE347_FD_64528 | JGI IMG/M metagenome (GOLD analysis project Ga0074199, IMG submission 64528) | Bioremediated contaminated groundwater from EPA Superfund site, New Mexico - Sample SAE3-47 | ecosystem: Environmental > Aquatic > Deep subsurface > Groundwater > Contaminated ... | reverse complement strand
CACATATTGTCTAAGTATATTACTACTGTCTAATTAAATATAATAAAATATATATAATTATAATTTTTTACTTGACAAATTATTCGATCTGTATAATTATAATATCAGAATAGTGAACTGTCTAAATAAGGAGTGTTTATGAAAGTCTTGGACGAAAAATATCAGGATTGGGTTAGCAGCAAGGAGATTATGGATTCTTGCGATATTTCACGGGCAACACTTAACAACTATATTAAGTTAGGTATTATTCAGAAGCCTGTTGTGCTTAAACCGAGGGAAGAGATGGAAGGCACAAAGAAGATCGGCTATTTCCCACCAACAGTATTAGATCGTATCGCTACAGTTAAACAATTAAAACAAGAGGGGAACTCTGTTATTAACATAGTAAAGAAATTAAAAACACAAAAAACACAAAAAGTACAAAAAATGGAAGCAGTGGAAAAAATGGAAGCAATAAATAAGGCTGAAACAGATAAAACAACTGTTTTGAATTTTGATAGCAAAGAATTTAACAAAACATACATTAATACAGATCAGAAGGTTACTATTGGTATAGATGATATACACACTCCTGCATATCTCATTAATCACAAGTTTGAGATAGAATGGATTAATAAGGAAGCAGAAGATCTTATTTTTAAAAAAGATATTAAAAGTATAAGAAGCGTTGAATCAAGAAATATATTTAAATTATTTTTTAACTGGGAATTTAATAGTGGAATTCAAAACTGGCAGAGTATAATTGATTTTCATATGTCATTTGTTAAGACAAAAAATACACGCGACTACATTCCAAAGATATATACAGATATTACAAACAGTGAAACCAATCTGCTGGAAAATTCATATGACAGAGCTATACCGGTATCAAAGGATCTGATCAGCGAAAGTTTTATAAATATAATAAAAAGTGACGGGTCAAGTGAATCATACCGTGTATATACTTCGTTCTTCAGAGAAGGTTTATTGTTTGTTTATGTTCCTGTAAACAGTTTCATCGAAGAGATTGCACAGTTCCTGTCGGGCCGTGAGAATGTGATTAAAGACTTACTCCAGAAGAGATTGCCGACTATGGTGTCGTTTTGTGTTTTGTTTGCCGACCTGCAGAATTCTGTTCGTATATGCGCAGAGTTACCTCCGGAAGAATATTTTGAGTTAATCAACGAGATATGGAAAACCATGGAGATGTCGTTCAAGAAGTATTACGGTATATTTGGAAAGCACGCCGGTGATGGTATTGTATATTATTTCCTGAAGGAACAGAATTCAAACTATCTTGTTAATTCAATATACTGTTCAATGGAGATAAAGGAAAAAATGGAAAAAATTTCTGCCGAATGGAAAGCCAGAAAGAAATGGTATAATGACCTTTATTTAAATATAGGCATCAATGAAGGTCTGGAGTACTTCAGCACAGTAAATGCGTCAACAAGCATGGAGTTTATGGCTTTAGGGGATACAATTAATTATGCCGGAAGACTTTCTGATCTTGCCAGGTACGGATCAATACTTACTACGAAAAATCTGATCAATAATTTAAACGATGAAGATCGTAAGAAAATACGTTTTGGTATAAGTAAAAAAGTGGAAGATCGCCAAGTATTTATAGATAATGTATTTTCCCGGGTAACCGACCTTGTTAGTGTTGATGATATGAGGCGCAGCAAGTTTATGGACATTGCAACACTTCCTGTTACTGAAATAGTTGGAATAAATTTATAAACAGTATTCATCACGGATAGTATTTAAATAAGCCAAATCCACGGTCAAATTACAATATGCAATAAAATATTTACAAAAACATATGCTTATTGTGTGTCTTGACTTACATATTAGCGGTATGGTAACTACATAAAAAACGGGTAGCGATATGAAACATTATCCACATATTTTTTCAAAAGGGCATATAGGATCTATTGAAATTAAGAACCGCATAAAATATGCTGCAACTGAAACAAATTTCAATACACTTGACGGCTTTGTAACCGATAAGGAAGTGGCCTACATGGAAGCACAGGCAAAAGGTGGAGCTGGAATAGTTACAACACAGGGGGCTTATCCCGACATTAAAGGAGAAGGAAAAGGCTTTAAGGGGATGATGAGCATATCTGATGATAAGTTTGTACCCGGCCTTGCTCGTATCGCTGATGTGATTAAGAAGAACGGTGCGGTATCATGTATACAGATTCTGCACTGCGGAAGAGAAGGCGGAGTAGAACTGGATTACTGTCTTATGCCATCGGTTGTCCCTCAGAGGCTATCGTATTTTAAACAACCACGTGAAATAACAATAGAACAGATTAATGAATCGATTATTGATCATATAAAAGCAGCACGCAGAGCAGTAAATGCAGGTTATGAAATGATTGAACTGTCCGGCATTGTCGGTTACTTATTGTCGACGTTTATATCAGGATATACCAATAAAAGACAGGACAGGTATAACGGCAACATTCGTGACAGATGCAGATTGATGATGGAAGTGATACAGGGAATAAAGGCTGAAACAGGTAACCATATTCCTGTTGGGATAAGGCTTTGCGGATTGGAACTCCTTGATGATCGCGGCGGCAATTCTATCGAAGAGAGCATAGAAAGTTTTCGCCTTGCTGAAGAAGCAGGGGCTGATTATGTGAGCGTTACAATCGGTTGGCATGAGTCGTCTCAGTCAGTTATTACAAGGGATGTTCCTATGGGGCACTGGCTTTATGTAGCTGAAATGATAAAGAAGGCAGTAAATATACCCGTTATGATGGCATTCAGGCAGTTTCTTCCCGAAATACCTGAAAGAGCCATTGCTGAAGGTAAGATAGATTTTTGGGAAGCATGCCGTCCAATGATAGCTGATCCGGAGATTCCACGTAAGTCGCAAGAGGGTAAAACTGATGAGATTATTCCGTGCATAGCATGTAATGTATGTTTTTCGAGGTTGTATTACCACCAGCCTGTTATGTGTTCTGTTCGGCCTACACTGGGGCATGAGGGTGAAAATAATTGGGGATACTACGGCTTTTCACCTGTTAAAGATGGAAAAAACATAGTTGTCGTTGGTGGTGGTCCTGCAGGACTACAATTTGCTTCTGTTGCAGCAAAAAAGGGACATAAAGTGGTGCTTTATGAAAGAAATGAAATACCGGGCGGCAATATTTTGCTTGCTTCAAAGGTAGATGATGGCGCAATAGAGTTGCTCAGGCCGATTAAATACCTTGAAGGCGAGTGTCGTCGCCAGAAAGTTGAGATAAATCTTGGAACCGAATATACACATGAAATACTGACAAAAAAGTATGCGGACATTATTGTTATAGCTACCGGTTCACATATGAGACGCTATTCGTTATTAGAATCGAGCATCCTTCTTTCCCCTGAAGATATTATGAATAACGGTAAGATACCCGGGAAAAAGGTGGCTATAATAGGAGGGGAAGGGGTTGGGCTTGGCGTTGCAGTGTTCCTGTCAAGGAATGGAGATTATGATATTTCAATTATCGAAGAAAAAAACAAATTAGGCAGAGATGTTAACCCGTTCTACCTTTGGCAGCACGTACAATTGTTGAAGAAAAAAGGGGTTGTTTTTATGATAGATTCGCAAGTTATTGGAAATAAAGGTAACAAACTCGATATCATATCTTCAAAAGGACAAAAAACTACAATAGGGGTCGATTCAATAATCGTTACATATCGTGAACCTGCATTGGATTTAAAAACAGTCTTGGAGGGTGTTAATAAAAAGGTATATTTAATTGGTGATGCAAAAAGACCAAGACGTTTGAGTAATGCGATCCATGATGGGTACCGCTTAGGAATGGAGATATTATGATACCGGTAATTGATAAAGATATATGCACAGGCTGCGGTAACTGTGTTGAAGTATGTCCTCCCCTTGCATTGTCCTTAGTAGATGAAAAAGTAGCTTTAGAAGAGGAATTTTGTGAAGAATGCGGTTTTTGTGCTGCTGAATGCCCAACGCAAGCAATAAAAATAATTTTCATTGGCTCGTCAAAAGAACCGGTCGAATTATAATTAATATATAAATCTATAGCCTTATACCTTCATCGGATTAGGATCAAAGAGGGACCCTTTCTTAGGTAATTCCAAATCAAGAATGGATTCGATGAAAATGTTTCTTGATGAAAAGACCGTTATACTGGGATGAGTTTAAAAAGCACACTATCAGCAGCCGACTTACATAATGGTGTTGCCGGGGTATGGTATAATGGTTGCAATTTTGTTATAAATTAGTAGAATCATTTTTATGGTACACGCTGGAAACAAATCCAAACAAGAAGGAACTTCTTAAAGGGCGCTCTCATTGGCGGTGCGGCAGTTGACATGTGATTTTTACTTGAAGAGGTCCGGAAGAAGAACGGCGGAAATTTGAAATCATAACTAAGGAGGTCGCTATGCGAAATGTGAAAATGTTGTTGCTTGTGCTTCTGGTCATCAGTCTTTTGCTGCCGGCGTCAGTTTATGCTCAGCAGGCAAAATTCAAGATTGGCTGTGCCCTTCCTCTCACCGGTGTGTTCGGGAGGGACGGTAATCTCGTGAAGGATGCGTATACATTTTGGGCGGAGACGATCAATGCAAAAGGGGGCATCACGGTAAGGGGGAAGAAGTATCCGGTCGAACTCCTTTTCTTTGATGATAAGAGCGACAAGGCCGAGAGTGCGAAACTTATTGATCGCCTTGCAACCCTCGAAAAGGTGGACCTGATCCTGGGAGGGTTTGGAAGCGATTCGGTCTTTGCGGCGAGCGCGATCTCTGAGAAATATAAATACCCCATGATCAGCGGCGGGGCAAGTTCGAACAAACTTTTTGAAAGGAATTTCAAGTACTACTTTTCGACCCTCGGGAAGGCGACCGAGGAGATACGTGGATGTGTAGACATTGTCGAGGTACTGAACCCGAAACCAAAGACAGCGGCCGTTATCGGTTCCGACATTCTTTTCACATCCCTTGCAGCAGAAGGATACAAGAAGTACCTGAAGAAACATAACATTGAGATGGTCTACTGGGAGCTTTTCCCTTTGAGCCTCGATGACTACAATTCGCTCCTCTTCAAGGTAAAACAGAAAAATCCGGACATGCTTCTCGTAGGTTCACACCTTAAGGTTGCACTCAATGTGATGAAGGCATTGAAAGAAGTCGATTTCATGCCCAGGATGGTGGCCTTCAGCTATGGCCCGACTGTACCGGACTTTGTCAAATCCCTTGGCAAAGATGCGGAATACGTGCTTGCAGCGGCAGAATGGGCGCCTAACCTGCCTTACAAGGATGCGGTTTTCGGTACAGCAAGGCAGATGAATAACAACTATAACAAAAGGTTTGGGAGAAACCCCGACTATGTTGAGGCAGCCTCTATAGGCGGCGCCCTTGTGCAGCAATGGGCGGTTGAAAAGCTTGGAATCGTGCCTCCCGTCAAAGAGTCTGACCGTGTGAAGATCATGGAGGAACTTCACAAGATGGAATACAGCACGGCTTACGGAACAATTAAGTTCGACAAGGACGGTGCAAATGAGGAACATCCGCCGGTTGTTGTCCAGGTCCAAAGTGGGAATCTGGTGACTGTGTTCCCGAAGCAGGCCCAGGAAAAGCCTCCGCTCTATCCGACAAAACCTTGGAAGGAGAGAAAGTAGTCTAAATGACTTTGCTTCTGCAGGCCCTGATTAACGGACTCCTCATGGGAGGTGTTTACGCAGCTTACAGCAGCGGATTCTCACTCATATTCGGAGTGATGAATATAGTGAACATCTTTCATGGTGAGTTGATTATGATAGGCGCCTTTACCACCTACTGGCTTTTTACCCTATACCATATCGATCCCTTTCTGACCCTTCCAATATCGATGGCGTCGGTAGGGGTACTCGGGTATATCATACAGAGGGTCCTGATAAACAGGGTAGTTGAGGCGCCGCCCATGATCTCATACATATGCACCTTCGGCGTTCATCTGATCCTTTCCAATCTGGCCCTTCTGCTCTGGAGTGCCGATTTCAGGACCGTGACAACGGAATATTCGGGCATCGGTTTTTCTATGGGGCCTATCACGATTCCCATCGCCCGACTGGTCACGTTTGTCGTCGCCATCATGGTCACTATCGCTGTTTACCTGTTCCTCAAGAAAGCAAGGTACGGGAAAGCAATCAGGGCGGCGGCTCAAGACAAGGATATGGCACGGCTTGTGGGCATCAACATAAAAACTGTCTATGCGTTGACCTTTGCAGTCGGGGCCGGCATCACAGGTTTAGCAGGTGGATTGCTCTCCACATATTTTGTCATATATCCCCAGATGGGGCTTCCTTATACGATTATCGCTTTCTGTGTCGTTGTGCTTGGAGGCATGGGCTACATTCCCGGAGCCCTTATAGGCGGACTGGCCCTGGGGGTCATCCAGTCCCTTACCGCAACTTACCTGAATTCCGGTCTCTCCATTGCCATCACGTTCATTCTCCTTTTCATCATTCTTATACTGAAGCCTCAGGGGTTAGTGGGAAAGGGGATTGTGGAATGAAAGGGAAAGCATATCTATGGTTGATACTTGTGGCACTGTTGGCCCTCTTTCCGCTTGCGGAAGTGCAAGGATATTATTATAGAACCCTTTCGGGGATCTTCCTCTGGGTTGGTCTCACATCGGCGTGGAACCTCACTTCCGGCTTCACAGGGTATATTGATTTCGGAGCTGTAGGGTATTTCGGGATCGGCAACTATGCCACAGCCCTTCTTATGACAAAGGGTAATCTCAATTTTTTTGCAGCCATCGTCATAGGCGGTTTTATATCCGGTATAGTCGCTCTTTTCATCGGTAGATATACAATGAAACTCCGGGGAGCATATTTCGGGATCGCGACCCTCGCCTTTGCGGAAGCAGCCAAACAGATTGTGCTGGAGTTTGACAGGACCTTCAAAACAACCCTCTTTGAGGGCAGCCATGGGATTACCCTGCCCATTGCCCAGGGAGAATCATTCTTCTATTACACATTCCTTACCACAGCATCCGTTGTTGTTTTTCTTGCATACATCATTAATGGACACAAATTCGGCTATGCCTTAAAGGCCATAAAAGAGGCAGAGGACTCCGCCGAACTTGCAGGTATTAACACGAGGCGGTATAAGGTCCTTGTCTATGCCTTGACTTCATCCCTTATTGGCGTTCTCGGCGGCATCAATGCTTACTGGCTCACGTATATCAGCCCGACAGACGTGTTCAGCGTGATCCATACGATCAACATGATCATTATGGCCCTTTTTGGCGGCATTGGAACGGTTTTCGGCCCTGTATTTGGAGCTACCTTCCTCAGCCTTGCCAACGAGGTGATCGGGGCGAGGCTTCTTTATACGTACCTTCTTATGCTTGGCATTATCATTATCGTCGTTATTATATTTCTGCCACGGGGCATCATCGGTTCCATCTCCATGAAGAGGCAAAAGAAATGAGTATTCTGTCCGTCAACGGTCTGATAAAAACATTCGGCGCCCTGAAGGCCATCAACGAAGTTACCTTTGAAGTGAGGGAGACAGAGATAGTTGGTATCATTGGACCAAACGGCGCCGGAAAGTCAACCCTTTTCAACGTGATTGTGGGGATCTACAAGCCTGATGGCGGAGATATCCTTTTTAACGGAAAGAGTATAAAAAACCTGATGCCCCACGACATCTGCAGGGCGGGGATCACCAAGACATCCCAGATCGTCCATCCTTTCCTTACCCTTACCGTGAAAGAGAACATTCTAATTGCCCTTATGTTCGGGCAAAATCTGAGCAAAAAGGAGTCTTCCTCAAAAGCGGATGAAATTATGGATTTTCTCAAGATAAGCGATGTGAAGGATATGCCCTCCGCTTCGATCTCGCTTCCGAAACGAAGGAAGCTTGAACTTGGCCGGGCCATGGGCACAGGGGCTAAAGTTATCTTGATGGACGAAAACCTTGCCGGGCTCAATGCGAGAGAGCTTGATGAAGGTATGGATATCATCAGGCAACTGAAAAAGCGGGGGAAAACATTGGTCATTGTGGAACATATTATGAGAGCAATCACAGGCGTGTGTGAGCGGACGATTGTCCTCAACTACGGCGAAAAAATTGCGGAGGGAACCCCGATGGATGTGTGTAACAATGAAAGGGTTATAATCGCCTATTTAGGGAAAAAGATATGCTCGGCCTAAGGCATATAGATGGTTATTACGGCGATGTGCAGGTCCTCTTTGATATCAATATTGAGGTCAAAGAGGGGGAACTCATTTCGATCATAGGCCCGAACAGCGCAGGAAAATCTACCCTTCTCAACGCAATCCTCGGTCTCGTCAAGGTGAGCAAGAACGATAAGGGCGGCGGTATTTTTTTTGACGGCAAGGAATTGACAGGAATGAGCACGGAAAAGATCATAGCCCAAGGCATTTCCGTCGTACCGGAAGGCGAGAGGGTTTTTCCGGACATGAGCGTCTACGACAATCTTTATCTCGGCGGATATACGAGAAAGGACAGCATTCAGGGAACAATGAATGAGGTTTTTGAAATGTTCCCCAGGCTAAAGGAGAGGATCGATCAGCAAGCAAAAACCATGAGCGGCGGGGAAAGACAGATGCTCTGTATTGGAAGGGCGCTGATGAGCAATCCGAAACTGATCCTTTTTGATGAACCGTCCCTCGGGCTTCAACCATCGATTGTGCTCCAGATCTTTGACGTGATCAAGAAGATCCATAAAAAGGGTGTGACGATCCTTCTCGTAGAACAGAATGTGAACCATACCCTGACGATTACGGAAAGGACATACGTTCTCGAACATGGCAGGATAATCCTTGATGGCAAGAGCAGTGATCTGATAGGGAACGATTATATAAGGCAGACCTATCTGGAGATATGAGTACCGGTGAACGCTGTAGGCCATGCACCGATAGGAAGGCGCGGAACAGAGGGCAGAAATGAAAGAGGTTATCTTCGTATTGAACGGAAGGCGTGTAACGGTGAGGGTGGAGGATAACGAGACCCTTCTCAATACCCTGAGAGAAAGATTTTCCTTAACGAGCGTCAAGGAGGGTTGTTCTATCGGGGAGTGCGGGACCTGTACCGTGCTTATCGATGACGAACCGCACTATTCCTGCCTGAAACTGGCATCGAAGGTTAACGGACATGACGTAAAGACCGTAGAATACCTTGGCGATGCAGAGCTTCTTCATCCGTTGCAGGAGGCCTTCATCTCCTCAGGGGCGGTCCAGTGCGGTTACTGTACCCCGGGCATGCTCCTTTCCGCATATAGTCTGCTTATGAGGAACGGAAATCCAAACGACAACGAGATAAAGGAAGCAATCAGCGGTAATTTGTGCAGGTGCACAGGTTATATCCAAATCGTAGAGGCAATACGCAATGCTGCCGAAATTTGCAAGTGTAAACCCTAAAACAAAGAAAGAAGCCCTCGCTTATCTGGCTACGCTTGATGACGCGCGGGCGATCGCCGGAGGTACCGACCTTCTCGTTGATATGAAGAAGGGCGAGTCCTGCAGTAATATTATCGATATCATGAACGTTGAAGAGCTAAAACGTTTATCCGGCAACGGTGGAGAGATCATAATCGGCTCAACGGTTACGCACGCTGCGATCAGCACAGCAACCATTCTAAACGATATGGCGCAGAGCCTTTCTGCTGCATGCGGATGGATAGGCTCGCCGCAGATACGGAATATGGGGACCATTGGCGGCAACCTCGTCAACGCCTCTCCTGCCGCTGATTCTATACCGCCGCTTCTCGTCCACGATGCAGTTCTATCAATCGAATCACAAGAAAGCGGAAGAGATGAAACCCTGGAGGATTTTATCATCGCCCCCTATGAAACTTCGCTGAAACGCCGTGAACTGCTTACCTCTGTACGTATAAAAAGCCTGCCGGAATACAGGGAAGGGTACAGGAAGATAGCGAAACGTGCGGTATGGGCGATTTCGAGATTATCGGTCGCATGGGCGATCCGCGAAGATGAGAACTATTTCATCGATGTTAAGCTTGCGATCGGTTCATGCACGCCGATGCCTTTCCGGCCAAGGACCGCTGAGGAGTTCCTGAGGGGCAGAAAAAAGGATGATTCGATGATCCGTGAAGCAGTTACAATGGTTATTGAAGAGATACAAAGGATCACCGGAGACCGGCCGTCTTTTGTATATAAATTGCCCGCTGTGAGAGACCTTGTTCAAAAAGCGCTGCGAGGTTAAATAAAATATGTATATCGGCAATGAGATCAACAGGATCGATGCGCTGGAAAAAGTGTTGGGTAAGCCTGCGTATGCCGAAGATATTAGCACGAAGGGGGCGCTCTTTGGCTGTGTCTTCAGAAGCACGAGGCCTCATGCGTTGATCAGAAAGATCGATACAAGAGCCGCCATGGCATTACCCGGTATCGAAAAGATTCTTTCCTGTAAGGATATACCTGGAGAAAATCTTTTCGGGGCCATCAAAAAAGATCAGTTCTGTCTTGCGCAGGATAGAGTCCGCTATATCGGGGAACCGATACTGATTGTTCTTGGCGAAACCGAAGAGGTTGCAAGAAAGGCATCGCAGCTCATTGACATCGAATACGGGGATATTGAAATAATATCAGACCCCTTCGTATCGAGAGATTCAAAGACGCTCATCCATGAAAAGGGAAATCTTTTAAGTCACAGAAAAGTGTTGAAGGGTGATATCGAAAAAGGTTTTCAGGAAGCCGATGTTATCATTGAACATACCTATAAAACAACATGGCTTGACCATGCCTTCATGGAGACCGAGGCGGGCATTGGTTATCCTGACAGTAACGGCAGGATAGTCGTTGTCTCGTCTACACAGAATATCCATTATAAGCGAAAAGAAATATCGAGACTTCTCGCCATACCGGAAGAAAAGATAAAGGTCGTACAGGCTACTACCGGAGGTGGATTCGGCGGTAAGCTTGACGTTACCGTCGAGGGCTTTCTCGCACTCTCGGTGTATCATACCAAACGGCCTGTTGCCATGAGGTTCACGAGGGAAGAAAGCTTTCTTTCCAATACAAAAAGACACCCCCTTTGCATAGAATATAAAACAGGTGCAAAAAAAGACGGCGCCATAACAGCGATAAAGGTTAGCATTACAGGCGATACCGGACCATTTGCCTCTTATGGCGAAACCGTCTGCCTGAGAGCGGCTATCCATGCAACAGGTCCATATGAGATCCCGAACGTTCATGTTGACAGCAGAATGTTTTATACGAATAACCCGGTTTCCGGCGCCATGAGAGGTTTTGGGATTCCTCAGCTTGCCTTTGCCCATGAATCTCAGATGGATGAAGTCGCCTCAATGTTTAACCTGGATCCCCTTGATATACGTATAAAGAATGCACTCAAAAAGGGATCGCTCACGGCAACGTCACAGATACTCCGGAACAGTGTCGGAATTGTTGAAACTTTGAAAAAGGTTGAGCCATACTGGAGAAAGCGCACCAGGGAGAATGAGCATACAGGCTTTGGCCTCGGATGTATGTATTACGGAATTGGCAACACCGGTGTGTCGAATCCTGCCAATGCATACCTTAACATTACCGGAGATGGCAAGATAGCGCTTCACACAGGCGCCTGCGAGATCGGCCAGGGTTCCGACACGGTGCTTATTCAGATTCTCCAGGAAGCGCTTGGTCTGAAGATGGAGGATATTATGCTGGTAAGGGGCGATACAGACACGTCAAAAGATGCAGGGTCATCCTCAGCAAGCCGACAGACATATATCTCCGGCGGGGCCGTATTCGATGCAGCAAAGAAGATGAGGCGATACCTCGATGAAAAGGGTTTCTATAAAGGCAGTGCCATCAGCGATATCTATGCATCTGAGGCAGACAAAAAACTCCTTGAATATGACGGATTTTTTGACCCACCGACAACACCGGTCGACCCTGAAACATCTAAGGGTACCCCCTATGCCACATACGCCTTTGCAACACATATGACTGAAGTAGAGGTAGAACAGGAGACAGGATTTTGTCGCGTTAAAAAGGTTTATGCAGCCCACGATGTGGGCAGGGCGATTAATCTCAAGAACATCAGGGGCCAGATCTGCGGAGGGATAGCAATGGGCGTGGGGTTTGCACTCATGGAAGAGTTTGTGCCAAAGAAAAGCGAATCATTTGACAACTACTATATGCCGACATCGATGGACATGCCCGATGTAGAGATATTCATTGTTGAAGACCGGGAACCGACAGGTCCTTTCGGCGCGAAAGGCGTCGGTGAGCCGGCCCTGATCCCGCAGGCAGCGAGCATCGTAAATGCGATAAAGGATGCAACAGGTGTCAGGGCATATGAGCTTCCCTGTCATATAGAGAGACTTAAGAAGTTGATAGAAGATAAGAAGTTAAGTGGTTGAGAAGGTTAGAGACGGTGAAAGGCAAAAGGTAAAAAGTGGAAGAAGTTTTATAAATTGAAAATTAAAGACGTAAAAGGAGGGTGAATATATGGATAGCCTTGTAATTAATAACATCGGAACAATTTTTACCGGAGATATCGAATCACCCGTGATCGATGGTCCTGTTTCGATCCTGATCGGGAACGGAAAGATCAAGGCGATAGGGGAAAATGGGCCGGAAACCGGGAAATCCATTGATGCAAATGGTATGGTTGTTTGTCCCGGGTTCATCGATTCCCATTCGCATCCTGTTTTTGGTGATTTTACACCAAGGCAGAATCAATTCGGATTTATCGACAGCGGCCTCCACGGCGGGGTGACGAGCATGATATCTGCCGGAGAGGTCCATTTGCCGGGGAGACCAACAGATCCAAAAGGCACAAAGGCCCTTGCGCTGCTTGCCCGGAAATCTTTCGCAAAATTGAGACCGGCAGGGGTAAAGGTGTATGGTGGAGCATTGATCCTTGAAAAAGGACTGGTAGAAGCCGACTTTAAGGAGCTCGCGGAGGATGGAGTATGGCTTGTGGGCGAGATCGGGCTCGGGAGCGTTAAAGCTGCCAATGAGGCAAAAGGAATGGTGGAATGGGCCAGAAAATATGGCATGAAGATACTTATGCACGTCGGAGGTACGTCAGTGCCGGGAAGCTCCACGGTGACCTGTGATGATGTCCTGGTTGCAAGGCCGACGGTTGCCTGCCATTTAAACGGCGGGCCTACGAGCATTCCTATCCCTGAGGCAATAAGAGTAATTGAAAAGACCGACTGCACGATAGAGATTGTACATTGCGGGAATCCACTCTCAGCATTTGAGATCGGACGGTTTATGAAAAACAACAACCTCCTTGAAAGGCTTATTATCGGTAACGATGCGCCTTCAGGTACAGGGGTCATACCCCTTGGGATATGGAGGATGGTGAGTTACGTATCAGCGCTCTGCGGCATCCCGGCGGAAGTTGCAGTCTGCCTGGCAACGGGCAACACGGAAAAAACCTTCGGGCTTTCACATGGGATGATCAAGGTGGGTGACGATGCGGATCTGCAGATCATCGACGCGCCTATGGGATCGGCTGGCAATGACGCAAAGACAGCAATCGAGCTTGGCGATATCCCTGGAATCGCAATGGTTATTATAGACGGTGTCGTGAAAACTCAGGTCAGTAGAAATACGCCGCCGCCCACCCGTAAAACAATTGTCAGTTGATAGTTCATAGCAACTTTTTGAAAATCATGCCATGAGCTAAAAGCCATGAGTTAAAAGAGGTTCAGGATGAAAGTTGACATTGACAAATGCATTGGTTGTGGACTATGCGGGGAGGTTTGCCCGCTTGGGATTGCTGTCGTGGAAGAACGTAAAATCAAAATCAATGAAGGATGTGTCGAGTGCAAAACCTGCATGAAGGTATGCCCTGAGGGTGTTTTCAGCATTGAAGTGCTTGATGATAAAGCCATGTGTACCGCATGTCCCATTATGTGCCGGATCCCTGTAGGGGCATACGGCGCCTGTATGAGATATTACAATGAAAAGAATGAAATCAAGAGAAAGGGCAGGGTACATACATACGAAGAAGTAATGGATTTGGTAAAAGGAAGTGCAGATGAAAGGTTTATTGAACAACCATTACTTACCGGAATCGGATCAGGCACCACATATCCTGATTTCAGACCATCCCCGTTTATTGTCAGCGGTGTTCGAGACGGGGTGGATATTGTTACTGTGGTAACAGAGGCCCCGTTGAGCTATAGTGGGGTTAAAATTAAAATCGATACCGACCTGAATATGGGTCAGGAAGGCAAAAAGATTTATATCAGGAGAAAAGGCAAAAGACATATCGGCCACCTTTGTACGGAAGAATATGGTTCCAAGATACTATCGCTCGGTGGGGTGAATATCCTTACTTCAAAAGACGGGCTCTTTGCTGCAAAAGTCCTCTTCGAGTTCTTAAAAGGCAAAAAGATCAAGGTCGAAATTGAGGATGGACAAACCCTTGAACTTTTGCTGGGCAAGTCGCCAAAGGTTGGCGGGATAACCGAAGAAAGAATGAGGGTAGGGTGCGGAAGCGCTACTACGGGACTTTTTGCACCGTATATGTTTAAGGCTGCAGACGAGGTTATTGTCCTCGATGGCCATATTACCGGTCTTTTCAGCGAACACCCGTCCGGCAGGTATCTCAACAAGGTGAGATCGGGGATCTCGATAAAGGGACAGAAAAGCACCGATGGACGCTACTTTCTCGACAAGGGATCAGGGTGGGGAGGGACCACGATAGAAAACCCTCTCGATGTTATTCGGGACATTGATGCAACAAAATGCCCCGATGGTATGACCCTTCTCATTACTGAGACAACGGGCCGGAATTTTTCTTTTTACAGGATGAAGGACGGCCGGTTGACAAAAGAAAAGGCCACTCCTGGGGCAGTGAAGTTCATAAATGTCCTGAGGGATTCCTGTGAGCGGTCGCAGGTTAGCGCAATTTTCGCTGCAGGTGTTGGCGGCTCTGCAAGGGCCGGCGTAACAAAGAATCCGATCAAATTAACAAAGGCCGTTCATGAGGGCAAGGTAAACATAACAATAGGCGGAGCAAAACCTTTCATATTTCCCGGTGGAGGCATTAATTTTCTTGTTGATGTTGAAAAGATTAAATATGGGAGTATTTATCTTACACCTACGCCATCTTTTGTCTTACCCGTTGAATATACAATGACCATGGAAACCTTTAAGGCAATCGGCGGGCATATAGAGGCGCTCAGGCCGATTCATGAAGTTTTAAAAACCATGAACTATGAGCTATTATGTTTATAGAAGTCGGTCCTGCCAGTCTTGTTGTACAAGTAGAACAGAACGGAAAAGCTATCGGTATCGGCAGGAAGCAGATCGAAAAAAGAGTGGCCGCCATTCTCGAGCAAATACGGGACTGTCTCCCGGTACTAAAGCAGAAAGCTTACAAGATCAAAAACATATCCCGCTTGCCTGAAGTGGCTAAAACCATGGTGGAGGCAGTAAAAAAAGTTGATGAAGCATCTTTGACGCCTATGGCAGCGGTGGCAGGGTCAGTATCCGATATCATAAAAAATTTTCTTAAGAGAGAAAATCCTGATTTTATATCTATCAACAATGGTGGTGATATTTCCATATTTAACAAAACCGGAAGATCATTCCGGGTTGCGATAGGGGACATCAATTTTGGCAAATCCACCCCTTATACCTTAAAGATCGAGTGGATTAACGATCTTGGAATTGCAACAAGTGGTTTTGGTGGAAGAAGTTTTACGTCAGGCCTTGCCGATATCGTGAGCGTTATAGGCCCCACCAGCGCCATAGCTGATGCAGCAGCTACCTACATTTGTAACCGGACAAACATCGAGTCAACGGATGTGATTCGAAAAAGGGCTTCAGATATTGACCCTATGACAGATATCCCGGACGAATTCGTTACGGTGAGGATTGGTGATCTGGATAAAGAACTTGTATCTGCTGCTATAAAAAATGGTTTGACAGCGGCACAGGAATTAAAACAGAATAATGTCATACACGATGCTATCTTGATCTTCAGAGGAAACATGGCAACAACAATTGCCGATGATAAAAATATAATTTTGGAGGTGAGATATGGAAATTAGAAAGATTGTAACCATTGTTGAGGATGTCTATGCTGACGGTGAAAAGAAAGTTGAAAAACCTGTCAGAAAAGTAGCGGCTGTTGCCGTTATTAAAAATCCCTTTGCCGGAAAATATCAGGGAATTCTTGATATTCTCGTCGATGCCGGAGAGGAATTGGGTAAAACGCTTGGCGAGAGGGCTGTCGGGGCGTTAGGGAAGGACAGGGCGGCAGAAAGTTATGGAAAAGCAGCTATTGTTGGTGAGAAGGGTGAGCTTGAACACGCAGCGGCGATTTTGCATCCAAAGCTTGGCGCTCCTTTAAGAGAGGCCGTGGGTGGAGGAAAAGCAATTATCCCGTCCGTCACAAAGCTCGGCAAAATGGGCGATACGTTGGACATTCCGCTCCATTTTAAAGATGCAGCTTTTGTTCGTTCACACTTTGACAGTATGATTATTTCGTTGAATGATGCCCCTAAGGCTGACGAAATTCTGGTGGCGATAGCTGTTACAGACGGCGGCAGGCCGCATGCCCGTGTGGGTGGTTTGAAGAAAGATGAAGCAAAAAGAGAGGATGGTCTAAGGTAAAAAGACTGGACAAAGAAGCTGCAAAACTGTTAACAATTTATCCTGTTCCACAAAACGACTTCAAAAATAATTAAGATTTATGAAGTCGTTAACTTTTAAAAAGGAGAAAGAATGAAAAAGATTAGTGTAATGTTGGCTTTTATTATGATGTTGGTTTTTACAACGGCTGTTTTTGCAGGACCGGCTATCGACAAAATAGTCAAAAGAGGAGAACTGATAGTCGGCACTTCCGGGGATTACCCTCCATTCACAGTCAAAACGAAAGACGGTAAACTCATAGGTCTTGATATTGATCTCGGTACGGCGATAGCGAATGTAATGGATGTAAAGGCAAAAATTGTACAGATGCCTTTTACTGAACTGTTGCCTGCGCTGCAGTCCGGAAAAATTGACATGATTATTTCTGCGATGACAATTGTTCCCAAACGCAATCTGAAAGTTGTATATACACCGCCTTATTTTATTTCCGGCCAGTCCGTTATGACAACAAAAATGATTGCCATGTCAGTAGAAAACTTAAACGATATTAACAAGCCTGATTTTACTTTAGCGGTACCTGCCGGCACAACAAGCGAGTTGATTGCAAAAAACAATGTTCCAAAGGCCCAGATAAAGGTTGCAAAAGATATGAATGAGGCGATGAAACTTTTGCTCGACGGCAAGGTGAAGGCCGTAATGTCTGACACGGCCACTTGTGCTGTTGAAACAGTCCGTTATAAAGAAAAGAATATTGTTTCTACCCCTCCTTTAACTTTTGAGCCTATCGGAATTGCAATTGCAGAAAATGATCCGCTTTTTTACAACTTTTTATCAAATTTTCTCGCAGGAATGAAGGGAAGCGGCGATCTTGATATGATTACCAACAAGTGGTTTAAGGACCCGTCATGGATTAAGGAACTTCCATAGGGATCGGCGTTCGGGCCGCATTTGTGTTGAAATCAGCCCAAAAACTTATTATAATCATTCACCGTGCCCCCGTAGCTCAGGCGGATAGAGCGACGGTTTCCTAAACCGCAGGCCGCATGTTCGAGTCATGCCGGGGGCATATTTTATAAGGGCTTCAAATTATCCTTTTTCTTTCTATGCTTTGCCGCCATATTTCTTGTGCTGTATTGCAAATCACCTGTAATTTTTTTTTCGATCAAAATAAAAGGTGGTATTAATATCCTGCCTTTTTCATCGTATGCCTCGAATTGTTCTACTTCCAATACAACAAAGCCTTCATTTGTCCCCCTATACCTGTCCAGTTCAAAATATTGATTATTCCATAAAAAACAGATGTGTTCCTTCTCTATTACAACCGTTTTCGGATCAATCAGATTTTTGAGGGTGTGGAATTCCTGTTCGGTTATGAGTTCCTCTTCTTCAATATAGTTATCATGACTCTTGATAGCTTTTTTTCTGGTAAGAAAATAAAGATATGCACCCTCCTGCCCTCTTTTCCTTATCCTGATTTCTTCATTCCGGTTTTTCGGGCGAAGATAAATTTCCGTAACCTCTATCGTCTGATGGACAGGGAGTTTACTGTAATCAACGGCTTTGACCAAAAATTTTCCCTTTCTCTCAAGCGGGACAGGTATGTTGAGAAATTGTGAAATCGCAGCAAAAGTTCTTTTAATCTTGCCCTCAAAATCGGTCCTGTTATCAATTATTTTAAAATGCGGATGACCAAGCCAGCTTTCCCGTATCCCGTGGTCAAAACACAGCGCTTCCTCGGGGGTTTCAAGACGTGCGGTATTATTATCTCCATTATAAAATTCCATAGCCCCGTCCGCTGCAGTAACAAGGTGAATAACACCGTTATATCTGTCGCGGAGGCTCACTTCGTTCAACCCTTTTTTCTTGAGGATAGCCTTAAAATCATCATGGGTTATAAAAGCTTTTACATCCATGATGCCCCTGTCGAGAAGAATTACCTTTTTTCTCTCCGGGAAGATTCTTGTGACTGCCTTTTTATAGGTTTCCTCGAATGCAAGCTGCATGTCAAAAATGGTCTCTTCGAACATTACCACCTGTTTTCGCTTGTCCATCTTGCGGCGGTCAATACCGTTATTTGTTATCAGGGTTGCTGTTTCCGGTATGACGAAAACCATAAAGCCGTGGTCGGACAATTTTTCAGTAAGGTATGCCAGTGAAGAGCTTTTACCCGAACATGGCCCTCCGGTGAGAACGATCATGTTTACAGGCTCAATCAATAAGTTGCTCATCTGTGTTTCCCCTTTTTATCATTATATATAAACAAACTCCAAAATTGAATTGTCACTTTCCCCTGCGTATGGGTTCGGCAATAAAGTGTTGGACTATTACCGGTTTTCCGCCCGTTTGAAATGAACGGATACGCTTACTGATTTCCCGGTCCGATACGGTGAATCGTTCATGTTGCCGTAAATGTTCCAACCATGATTCCACAATGAATGATTCGATATAATGTCCGGGCGTTGCCACATCACGGAAGAGGTTCCACTTAAATGCGCCGTCTCTCATACGGATCATCTTCATCGGACTCATGGCATCCATAAATGTTTGTGATTGAGCAGGGTCAACCTGGTATTCAACTACAACCAATACAGGCCCTTCTTCCATATCAGGTGCTTTTTCCATTGCCAATACAGGCCAATTCTGAGATGGGGCTAAATCGAGGTCCTCACCACTCGATATTTTATAACGCCATGTAAGAAATATTCCCGCTACGGTACAGAGTGATGTTCCAATAAGGGTTGCAGAAACACTTGTTTTTGTGGCAATTGCCCCCCAAAGTGCGCTTCCGCCTGCCATGCCGCCGAAAAATGCGAGTATGAATACGGATATTACACGTCCTCTTACCCATGTTGGTATAATTGACTGTACGGAGGTATTAAAGATAGATAGAATAGCAAGCCAGGATATGCCCCCGATAAACATGGCAATTGAAAGAAGTTTGAAATCCTTTAAGACTGCAAGGGCAAATATTGTAAGTGAGAAAAGAATAGTTGAAATAGCTACAAGAAAATTCATCGAAGTTTTGTGTTGAACCTTTGGCAAAATAGCTGCACCTGCAAGGCCGCCAACACCAAAAAACCCGAGGAGCATGCCGAAGCCGGTAGGGCTTAATCCGAGATGAGACCTTGCGACAATAGGGAGGAAAGCCCAGAGGGAGCTTGCAAAAAATGAAAATATTCCTATATGAACAAGTACTGCCCGGACATTGGGTGCATGCCTTATGTAACGGATTCCCGAACGTATAGCCCCCATCAGTCGTTCTTCCGGTAGTGTGCGTATAGTTGGCTCGCGCTTCCAGTGAACAAGCACTGCAACAACACCTGAATAAGAAAGCGCATTTAAAAGGAATGTAATGCCTGGTCCAAAGGCCGCAACGATGAGCCCGCCAAGTGCAGGACCTGCAACACGGGCAATATTAAAAGAGACGGAGCCAAGCGTTATCGCTGAAGTAAGGTCTTTCTTCGGCACAAGTTCAGGGATAATTGCCTGCCATGCCGGGGTATTTATCGCTGCGCCAATACCGAGAAAAAATGTAAAAACAAGAAGGATTAACGGAGATGTTTTTCCTGAGATAGTGATAAGACCAAGTACCAGCGCAGATGCGAGCATGAGTATCTGGGTAAATATGAGTAAACGCCGGCGGTCAATTGTATCAGCCAGGGCGCCCGCCGGAAGGGCAAGAAGAAAAAAGGGCAGGGTGGTTGCCGTCTGCACCATGGCAACCATGAAAGGTGATACGGTAAGAGAGGTCATGAGCCATGAAGCCCCGACTTCATGCATCCATGTGCCGACAAGGGAGACAACATTAGTTATCCAGAGTAATCTGAAAAATGGATCAATCAACGGTTTCCAAAACGATCTTGTCTCTGTTGTATCCACGAGTTCCTTTGATAGTATACCAAAATTTTTGACCAAGACAGGAAAAAATCATTCGCCGATTCGCTAAATCATCCATTTACTTTTTTTATTTGAAAGTTTACAATTTTATTTTAAAAGTAGCCGATATAAGGGGGTTAGATGAATCTTAAAAGGTTATTTAAACCGGAAACAATGGTGGTCATTGGCGTTTCTCTCAGCAATGATTCTCACCCGGCCAATGTGATTTACAATAAAAACCACCTTCGCTATAAGGTATTAACCTATGCGGTGAACGGCAAAGGCGGAACCGTCAACGGTGAGACGGTATATGCAAACATCAAGGATATTCCAAAAGTTATTGATCTGGCGGTAATCGCAACAAAAGCGGAAATTGTACCTTCAGTTATTACTGAGTGCATAGATGCCGGGGTAGGCGGCGCAGTTATTGTTTCGGGTGGTTTCGCAGAAACAGGGCTTACGGATTTACAAGACAGGCTTGTGTCAATAGCGAAGGAAGCTGATTTCCCTTTTATCGGGCCTAATTGTCTTGGCATCTACTCGCCCCCTCTTATGGATACCTTCTTCATACCGAGCGAAAGGATAATAAGGCCGGAACAAGGAAAGGTTGCCATGGTTAGCCAGAGCGGCGGCATGCTTGTTGATCACATGCTCAAATGTGCTTCGGAAGGAGTTGGCCTTTCATTGGCAATCAGCATAGGAAACAAAGCCTTGATAAGGGAGATCGATTTGCTTCAATACTTCAGGAACGATCCTGAAACAGAGGTAATTACCTTTTATTTGGAAGGGTTCGACAAAAATGAGGGACGGAGATTCGTGCTTGCTGCTTCAGAATGCGGAAAACCCGTGATTGTTCTTAAATCAGGTAAAACCCCCGGCGGGACTACCGCAGTAAAGAGCCATACCGCTTCAATGGCCGGCGATTATGAAGTGTTTTCATCGGTTATGGCGCAGTACGGGGTGGTTGAGGCGATGGATGAATATGAACTTGTAACATTTGCCGAAGCGCTTAGTTGTTATAAAAAACCGATTGATGGCAGAATTGGCATTATTACGAGCAGCGGAGGACACGGCGCACTGGCAACCGATACCTGCTTTGCCCACGGCCTTCAGGTACCTGTTTTTACAAAAGAAATGAAGGATGGACTTCGTAATGTTTTGTCTCCGGCGGTTCAAAACATTGCTTCCTTTGCCAACCCTGTTGACCTGACAGGCAGCTCTACGGACGATGATTTCATTGTTGCGGCCAGATTCCTCAGCAGAACGGATATGGTAGACTGTATCATGCTTTTGCTCCTTCCTTATCAACCCGGCATAACAATGGACCTTGGGGCCAGATTGAGTCTTGTTTATGAACAAGAGGGCAAGCCTATGATTGCTTATGTGCCCCATATAGAAAAATATTCAATGCTCGTTGAAGGATTCATGCTCAATGATATTCCTGTTGCGCATTCAGTTGAGGATGCCGTGCACATGGCAGAATCTTTAAGGAGGTACAGGGCGTGCTGAATAAGAAAATCCGGGAAATATTGTCTGAATGTAAAGAAAGGGGTTGGGCTATGGAACCCCAGGCAAAAGAAATCCTTAGTCTTTCAGGTGTAAAAACTACGGAATTCACCTGGGCAAGGGATGCCCGGGAGGCAATCAGATTTGCGAATCAAACAGGATACCCCGTTGTTGCTAAGGTTGTTTCCCCTGAAGTTGTTCACAAGTCCGATGTCGGAGGGGTTGTTGTCGGTGTTTCCGGCGATGAAAAACTTTCTGCGGTTTTTACGAAAATGGCTGAAATCAAAGGTTTTTCCGGGGTCATAGTTGAAGAAATGGTTCGCGGTGTTGAGCTTATTGTGGGAATGAAGCTGGATCAGCAGTTTGGCCCTATTGTTCTCCTTGGCCTGGGCGGAACGGCAGTTGAAATTTATAAAGATGTGGCCATGAGAATGGCGCCGATTTTTGAGAAGGATGTTGATTCAATGTTAAAATCCATCAAGGCTCATCCGCTCCTTGAAGGATACAGGGGTTCTGAGCCGATCAGCATTGATGCACTCAAAAAAATGCTTCTTGCTTTTTCAGACATGGTAATGGGGTTTGGTGAAGAGGCGGATTCGATAGACTTAAACCCGGTCATTTGCAATGCTTCAAAATGCGTTGTAGCCGATGCCCGCATAATGCTGGCAGAATCAGCTCACAGCTCATAGGAACTTCTTTAATGCTTTTGCCATGAGTTCTGAGCCGTCAGCTATGGACTGTTATCCTACTATATGAAATCCTCCGTCAATATAGTGGACGCCTCCTGTAATGCTTTGCGCCCTGTCGCTTATAAGAAAGGCGGCTAAGGCCCCGACATCTTCAATTGTAACCAGATGATGTTCGGGGGCAATAGAGACGGCATGCTCCATCAGTTCATCGAAGTGCCCTATACCCGAACCGGCCCTTGTTAATATGGGCCCGGGTGAAATTGAATTAACCCGGATCATTTTCGGACCAAGTTCTGCCGCCATATATCTGACGATGCTTTCCAGGGCAGCCTTAACCGGTCCCATTATGTTGTAATTTGCAACGACCTTCTCTGAGCCGTAAAAGGTCATGGTAAGTATAGAGCCGCCTTCTTCCATAAGAGGCTCAGAGAGTTTGACTGTCTGAATTAATGAATGGCATGAGGTTTCCATGGCAAGCAAAAAGCCCTCTTTTGAACAATCAACTACACGGGCGTGCAAATCTTCCTTCGGAGCTGAGGCAATACTATGGAGTACAAAATCAAGTCTCCCCCATTTCTTCGATATTGTTTCAAAAACAGCTTCCAGTTGGCCCGGTTTTTCAGCGTCATAAGGCATGAGGATGGGGCATTGCATCTGATCTGCAAGCGGCTTTACATAGGGGTAGGCCTTTTCGTTCAGGTAAGTAACCGCCAGTTCGGCGCCGAGATCATGTACAACCTTGGCGCACCCGTATGCGATGCTTTTGTCATTGGCTATACCGAGTATTAATCCTGTTTTGCCCTTCAGGAATTTGTTTATCTGCTTTCCGGAGATAAGATCAAAATCCCTGTTTTTCTTATGATGCTTCTTTTTCATAATATACCCCCTTTTTTTTGCTCCTTGATGCCCTTGTAAAAAAGTCAGAAAACCCTATTTTGTCATTCCGGACTTGATCCGGAATCCAGTGTTTTTAATATGTTCTGGTTACCGGCTTTCGCCGGTATGACGATTTATGGACTTTTTACCAATACATCAATTCATTGTCTTTCAAGTATATCTCAAAAAGTTAACTTGTCAAGTTATAGCACATAGCTCAGGGCAATCAAAAACTGTTCACGGTTCACAGTTCACGGTAAAAGATAAAAGGGATTTCATTCTTAATTCATAATTCTTAATTGCATTTAATGCTATCAGCCATGAGCTTATTTCAATTCCAGCGATACCCTTGTGATGCCGTCAGGCAGCCTGATCGATTTGAATCCCATTTTCCGGCTTAATCCAAGCATTTTATCGTTTTCAGTAAGAACAATCCCATAAATCTCACGTAATCCCTTGTCTTGTGCGATACCTATTGTAATATCGAGGAGTTTCTCGCCCAACCCCTGTCTTTGAAAATCGTCAGGAATGAGAAGTGCGAACTGACCGCTTTCGGAATCAAGTTCGACAATGAGCCGCCCGCCGCCTGCAATCCTCTTGCTGTCGCCCTCCTTCAATTCGGCAATAATCGCTATTTCCCTGTCGTAATCTATGTTGCAGAATTGCATGAGCATTCTGTGGTTGATCTCCATGACAACAAAAAACCTTACCCGAAGTGTCTCTTCCGACAAAGAAGACATCATTTCCCTTACCAGAGGTTCGTCCTCAGCTCTAAGGGGTCTTAATATAACGTCTCTTCCGTCACGGAGTTTCCATGGCATGATATACCGTGACGGATAGGGCATAATAACAAGGTGTGGATATTGAACGATGCCCTTTTGATAACCCTTATCCACCTGAATCGTCGCATTCTTTGCATATACCCTGTCATCAGCCATTACAACAGATTCTACCTCTATTTCAATAAACTCGGGAAAATCGACAATAAGATTGGAAAAATTTACGAGAACTTCTTCCATTTGTCTTACAACAGACCGGCGCTCCACCGGGAATTCTGCCTCTTCCATCAAACGCCTTGCAAGCACACGATTAAGCGGAGGCAGCCCAACGGCAAAACCGGTTCGACGTCGCATCCCACCGCTCATAGATATAAAAAGGATAACAGCCCCGAAATCAACATCTTTTATGCATCTCAACGCCCATTCATCAACTATGTTTTCCTGCTCCGCAGCTCTATCGCCATTGACGGGCCTTTTAAGAACGGGAATGTCATAGTCTTTAAGGAAGCCAACTGCATCTTCCCCGGCAAAGATTTCCTTGCCCTCTTTAATCGCATTGCGGAGAATGGCTCTCAGGTGACTTGTCAGTCTCATCCCATTTTGAGAAACCTCTTCCGGCGTTTCGTTTAGCAGTTCGATACCCTGACGGTAATTGTACATATACATATACGCCCTGACGGCATTTTCCGGTATTCCATAAACAGGCACTGCGGCATCCCGGAAATACTCCCTGACCTCACTTGAATATTCGCCATCCATCCAGACCGCTATAAGCGGTTTTGCTGTCTTCTTCGACAATGCTGCTATCTGTTTTGCCAGTTCCCTCGAATCGCAATGAGAAGTCGGTGCATATACAACGATTATACCGTCAACGCCTTCATCCTTCATGCAAATATCGGTTGCCTCGATATATCTTTCCACATCTGCATCCCCAAGAAGGTCAACCGGGTTTTTGCCGCTACAGGAAGCCGGTATTATCCGGCCAAGCCTTTCAACGCTGACGCCTGATAATCCGGCAATCCGACCTTTCTGTTCTGTCAGGGTATCGCAAATAATAATACCTATGCCCCCTGAATTTGTAATAACGGCAAGCCTTGCCCCCCTGGGAAGAGATTTTGAAACAAGAACCTCGGCGGTATCAAAGAAATCCCCGGTCTCCTTGACCCTGACTATGCCGACGCGTTTGAATGCGGCATCATAAACGGCATCCCGCCCGGTCTCTCTGCCTGCAGTATGGGCAGTAAGTATCTCTGCGCTTTGGGGGTATCTACCCGGTTTCAGGACAACGATAGGTTTGTTTCGCGCGAAACACCGTGTGGCGCTTAAAAATTTCTTTGCATCTCTGATGTGTTCAACATATAGCATAATGCTCTTTGTAAAATAATCTTCCTGGAGAAAATCAATTATATCGGCAAAATCTACATCAACCATAGAGCCGAGAGATATAAACATGCTGAAGCCGATGCGATGAGCAACCCCCCGATGCAACATGGCATTTCCTATGGTGCCGCTCTGCGAGATAAAGGCCGTACTTCCCGGGGCAGGATTTGCCTTGAGAAACGTTGCTTTCAGGACGGTATTAGGCAGAATAATACCGTTGCTGTCAGGACCGATAATCCTCATGCCGGAGTTTTTTCTGATCTCCCATACGCGCGTTTCAAAATATTTCCTGTCATCCGCGGATACCCGGGGTCCCGTAGATATGACAACTGCTCCTTCAACACCTTTTTCGGCACATTCCTCAATTCTGTCGAGAACAGATCCATCCGGCGCTACGATAACGGCAAGGTCGATATGGTCATCGATATCACGAACAGCGGGATGGCAATCAAGATGGAGCACCCTGCTCTTGTTGTCGTTGACAGCATACAGGCGCCTTTTCTGCGATGAAAGGAGGTTGTCGAGTATTGCCCTTTCAATAGAGCCCTCATGGTCGTCAGCACCAACAAAAGCAACTGTTTCAGGATCAAATATTTTTTTTAGATCACCCATAGCATTCCATCCCCTTTTTTAAAGAAAGTGATTAAGTAAATAAGCAATTTAAACTGCTGTTCCCCTTGTTCACTCAATCACTCAATCACTTATTTACTTATTTACTCAATCACTCAATCACTCAATTACTTGTCTTTCAGGATAGCATCAGATCAAAAAGTATGCAATTATACAATTTAGTAACCACAAGAACCTCCTTGAATTCAACTTTTTGCTCTGTTATGCTTTTCATTACAATGAATATCAAAAAAGCACTTGCTTTTTTCTTTGCGACCGGTATTTTTGCAATCTTTCTCGCCGGCTGTTCAGCTATAGGCCTCCCTAAACCATCTAATGCTGAGGAGGCGATAAGACTTCAAAATAAAACGATTGTTCTTTTCAGGGTTTATGGTGAAATGCTCGGCGACCGATTAAAAGACTCCGAATATTTTATTGAAATGGCTAATCTGGACAAAGATGAAATACCCAAAGAATATACGCTTACAGCTTTTCCGTCTTCAAACGCAAGGACAGAAGGATGGGCATATTTTGTTCTGGAACCCGGCACTTATCACTTTACTGTTGTCCCGGGTTACAAGGCTCAGGATGACGGGCCGGATAAAATTGATGCGGAGACCGGTAAACTGACCCGTCGGATATTTGGAAAAACAATGGATATTTCAACCTTCAGGTTTCGTGTGCCTGCCGGTATCCCTGTGCTGTACATAGGTTCCTTTTCCTTTTCATGCAAGGGTCAAGCGGGGATGTCATGGAATGTTGAGGAATGTACGGATGTCCGGGTTAATGATGATGTCGGTGCAGCTTCGTTCATCGCTCAGACTGATTTTAGCCGGAATGGTCGAATGGCGGCTCTTCTATCCAATCAATATGGCATTTTTGATGCAAAAAAGGTACAAGACTTGATGCCTGTAGGCGTTGAAGTTTCGGGCCGGCTTGGCCCCGATTCTCCTGACTGGATAGAAACAAGCAGAGACCGTGCTGTTCTCCCGAATTATGCCTTTTTCATGGGTGGTCCGCTGGGCGTACCTTTTTATCTGCCCTTTTATCCTTATGGGGTTGTCGTCTGGAGCCCGTGTATGGAATTAATTGCAAGGGAATTCCAGTATTTTGACCTGATAACCCAGGTATCCGGCACACTGTTTAAAAACCGGCGAATCTTGAAGCTGCCTGATTTGGCTGCAATTGACGGCATTTCTCAAGCAGCAAACAACGATAATGATATTAAGGGCATTCTCTATGCCAATATCCAGAGGGTTGTCCTTCGTGAATGTAACGAAAGCTGGGACTTCTGCGTTGAAGTGGAAATGCGTGCCCGCCTGAAAGATATTACAACGGGGAATTATGTCTATGATTCAATTCTTCAATATACGTTTTCACAAAAGGGGAGGCCCAGGGGCAGGGACCGCTATATATTGCCGGTACCTGAAGCATCTGAATGTCGTGAATTAAGCACATATTGCAGCGCCGAAGGTCCACATATCCTCAGGGCCGAATTGAAACGAGCTGCAAGGGTTTTAGCAGAAAAGGTATTACGGGACTTAGGACCGGGAAATAACTGATATTGATAAAAGCCTACTTTTGCAATTTGTTGAATCTGTGCAATATAACTGCTAAGTTATAAGTAAAATAAGCGTCGGAAGGATTGGATATTTATTAACACGAACGGCAAAATAATCTTTCTATTCCTTATTATATTTATGTTGTTTAATATTCATGTGGAAGCCTTTGCATGTACCGTATGGGGCGCCACAGGACAGAAGACAAGCATCAAAGGAACCATAATTGCGAAAAACCGTGATAATTCACCAAATCTTTTCACATCACCAAGGCTTCTTTTTCCGATAAATGGTTTTAAGGTTTTTGCGCTTTACGACATTGAAGCCGATGGGTATATTGTCGGAGGTATCAACGAAAAGGGACTGGCAGTCTTAAATGCTTCGGCGTACAGTGTATCAAGAGAGAAAAGACATGTGGCAACAGAAGATACAACGGAGAAGGTGCTTACGACATTTGATTCTGTTGATGCTGTTTTATCGGATCGTGATATTTTCATAAAAAGTCACCCTGCTCTGTATATGATCGCCGATTCTTCAAGGATTGCAATGATTGAAGTGGCGCCGGGCGGTAAAATCGCAATAAAAATGACCAGGAATGGAACGCTTGCCTTCACCAACCACTATACTGATGAAAGTTTGTTGTGGGCCAATGAACATATCAGCGTGGGCAGCACAGCCAGGTTGAAACGTATTCAAAATTATCTGACTTTATCTGAAAAACCATTCAGCATGAATGATTTTATTGTCAAAAGCAAAGACAGGGCAGGCGGCCCGGATTATGCTCTATGGAGGACCGGCAGCTCGCCTGATAAAGTGCGAACCCTGGCGAGCTTTGTCATATCAATTCCAGTGTCAGGGTTACCTGAGATATACATGAAGATTTCCAATCCTGGCGAGCCGGAGCAGATATTTACGGGGAAATTGGACTTTTCGTTAAAGTCACTAAAACCGGAATGACGGTCTATGAGTGTATTTTTACCTTTGCTTGACTAATCGTTTAATCAAGCTATAATAAAAAGAAAAGCACATATTATTTATTGATTAAATCAAACCGGAGGTGCGTTATGGCAACAAAAAAACCTGAAGCTAAAAAGAAAGTGGCCGTAAAAAAACCCGTCCCGGATAAGATCAATCCCAAATTTATCGAAGCCTTGAAAAATATTGACGTGATGGGCAGGGAGCTTATAAACGCTGCGAATGATCCTTTTAAAATGGGTTGTAAAATTGCCGCTGAGTTACGCATAGTAGCAAGCAGAATTGAAAATGAAGCAATGGAAGAATGCATATCATTGACAGAAGCATCTTATTCTTCAGAAACCGTTATCGGGGTTGGGATAGGGGTTATATAGAAGCAAAAAGTCTTTTCAGTTTTTCTGATACGTCTTACTGTTACCGGGACACCCGCACAGCGGGTACCCGGTCGCCCCCTCCGCCAGCACAAGCTGTCGGAGCCTTCCCCTCTCGCCCACCGTGTGGACCGGGCTATACTCGCGTTTCGGCTTTTCGAACTTTTGCTTGACGGCAAAAGGTCAAGCTTCCCCGCCTCACTGCTGCTTATAAATGTATACAAAAGTGTTACCTATGTACCCAGAATAATCTGTTACCTATGTGTCCGTTCGGTCACAACAAACCCGACACCGTTCAGGTTTTCGCAATTACACCTTACCTTTTTTATCCTATTATTTGGTATTTCAACTACCGGTATGATAAAATTCCTTATAATGAATGCAAGGTTTCCCACGATACGATAGGTTTTGAATTGTTTATCCTGCTTTCTGCAGTTATTGTCATTATGTTTTAATTCTGTTGGAGGGTCCTTTTTTTGCTGAAGCAAAGTATTGTTATTCTGTTTATTTGCATCTTTGCAACGTTATCATACGCCTCTGATGAGGCGGTAAACGTTGTAATAGAGGGACTATCCGGCGATGAATTTCAAAACACGAAAACTATTCTGAAACTTCCGGAAGGGATTATAAAAGAGGGGAAGGTTGATGCAACCTGGCTTAAACGCTTCGAACGTCAAACCCCTCAAAAGGTCCGTGAAGCGCTTGAACCCTTTGGATATTATGAGCCGGAAACAATAGTTACACTTCAGCAATCCGGTGAGGGGATTTACACCCTGCTCGTGAAGGTGGGTCCGGGTGAACCTGTACGTATCAAAACCCTGAAGGTACAGATCGAAGGGCCCGGTGATAGTGAGAAACAGCTTACCGATATCATAGCTCGTTTTCCGTTGTCTGAGGGCGATATACTGCGTCACGACAAATATGAAAAGGCAAAAGATCAGTTGCGTGATAAGGCAATCGAATTGGGTTATCTCGATGCTGATTTTTCAATTCATTTGATTAATATTACTTTAAGTTCTTTATCGGCAGAGATAGATCTCGTTTTCAAAACCGGTCCAAGGTATCGTTTCGGGGAAATTACCTTTCCGGGCGCCCCGGTTTATCCGGTTCGTTTCCTTAAACGCTACATTGATTTCAAACCCGGCGAGGTATTCTCCTATACAAAAATCGCCAAAACGCAGTTTAATCTGGTCGGAGCTGATCGCTTTAAAGAGGTGACCGTTAATCCCAGGAAAGAGGCTGCTCAAAATGACCTTGTTCCTGTTGAGGTTAAACTTGTTCCTTCCCCGCCGAAACGTCTAAGGTTTGGTGTCGGCTATGGCACGGATACGGGAGCCAGGGGTACAGTCATATATCAGGATTTTAATTTTTTAAATTCAGGACATCAGTTGAGTACGGAGTTGCAGATGAGTCAAGTCCTTCAGGGTCTTGCTGCGAGGTATATATTTCCCGATGAAAAAGATTTCAGGAGTTTCACTGCCTTTACCATGGGACTCCAACGGGAAGATGTTTCGGATAAAACAACCAACGTAATATCCCTGGAAGGCGAACATGCAAGGAGTTTTGGCCTGGAACAGCTTGGGTCTTTATATGTCAGGATGCAGAAAGAACACTCTACAGCAGGCGATGAACGTACAAACACTTTTCTCTTAATGCCCGGTGTCCGTTATTCAAGCAGGCGCTATGACAGCATCATTCGTCCAACAAAGGGATACTATTACGATCTTGAATTACGTGGTGCACACCAGGTTTTTGGGTCAGACACAAATTTTATCCAGTTCCTGACAAATGGAGAAATGGTGGTGCAACTTCCTGCCCGTATGTCTTTTCTGTCAAGGGGGCGCTTCGGCACTTCATCAATTGACGGAGCGACAGAAGACCTCCCGATTTCATTACGTTTTTTCGCTGGTGGAAGCAGAAGCATAAGGGGCTACAGCTACCAGTCCCTAGGGCCCGTTGATCAAAACGGCAATGTAGTCGGCGGTAAAAACATGCTTGTCATGAATTTTGAATTGGAACGCGCCATTGGCGCCGATTGGGGCATTGCAGCCTTCTATGATACAGGGAATGCATTTAACAATTATTCAAACATGGATTTTGTCCAAGGTGCAGGTATGGGGGTTCGTTATTATACGCCGATAGGCTCCATGAACCTGGATGTTGCCAGGCAGGTCGGGGTCGCTAATCCCGATTTTAAGATACACTTTACAATAGGAATCAGGATATGAAGCGTTGGATCATTCTTTCTGTAATTGCTGCCATCATTCTTTGTATTACTTCAGTAATCGGTTGGATGGTGGGTACAAGCCGGGGTAATCATTTTGTACTTACAACAATAATAAAGTTTATTCCGGCAAAAATTGAAATTGGAAGAGTAACGGGCATTCTTACAGACAATCTAAGAATTGACGACATAAGGGTTTGTTTCCCGGGATGGGAAATCAGGGTTAAAACCATGGAAGTTTCTTTGCAACCGGCTTACCTCACAGCAGGTACTGTTGTATTTAAAAAAGCGATTTTTCAGGATGCTTCGATAGTCGACCTTAATCCCAAAGCACCGACGGACATTGTGTGGCCAAGGGTTCCGGGTTGGCTCTCCTGGGTGAACGGGCGTATAAAAGACCTTTCTTTTGATCGGCTGGTCATCTATTCAAAGGATAAAGAAAATGCAAAAACGGGCAATTTCAGGGGAGAGATGCTCTGGCGTTTCGGCACTCTAACTGTAAAAAACGCAGCAATAGGGCTGCCTTTCGGAAAGCTGGAAGGGAACGCGGATGCAGGGTTTGTCCGTCCGGCATTATCGGCCAATATAAGATTTACAACACAGAAACCCGTTGGAACTGTAGAAAACTTTGTTGTTACCATGAAACTGAAACAGGCTAAAAATCCTGAACATGTTTCGGGGCCAATTACCGTTAAAGCAATATCAGGCAAAAAAGACTTTCTTTATATGAACGGGAATATTGCTATAACGAATAATGCTATCAAATTTAAAGAAATGCTCCTCACCGAAAACGGACGGCAGGGTGAAGCGCTTGTTGGCGGCATGCTGGATTTTGCCTCTTACGAGTCAATTTTTGACCTTTATATAAAACTTACCCATGTCAATCTTTCAAGGGAACTTACCGTTAAAACATCCTTTTCAGGTAAAATGCACGTAAAAGGCAACCCGAATCATTACAACGGGGATATTTCCATCAAGAATGCAGATAATACCTGGAAGGATATTTATTTAAAAAGTACGTTTGAGGGTGATTCGAATCAGGTACAATTAAATGAAATCGACGGGGGCTTTCTAAACGGAACGCTAAAGGGCTTTATGAAAATGTCCTGGGCACAGGGATTTTCGCTGTCAGCCGGATTGAAGGGCAGAGGCATTGACCCGTCAAAAATAGCCCCGGACTGGCAGGGGAAGATCAACACAAACGCCGTCGGTTCATTCAGCTGGCCGAAAAGAAAACCTCCGGAAGGGTCAGTGAGGGCAGAGTTCCTTAATAGCGTGCTCCGCAATAAGGCCCTGACAGGAAAACTCGATGCAAGTTGGCAAAAAGGGATTTTGCAGATCAATGCTTTTAATGCCCGTGGCGATGGTTTTGACCTGCATGCCAGTGGCGTCCTGGCGGAGCGGCTGACTTACGAGGCGCGGGTGAGCAATCTCGCAGGGCTTTTGCCCGGTTCGCAAGGAAGATTGGCGGCTCGGGGATGGGCGTGCTGGAAAAATGAAAAACTATCAGGCGCAATAAAGGGCAGGGGATCTTCACTGTCAGCCGGAAATGCTCGTGCCGGCGCCGCAGATGTTGAAGCAGAGCTTGACAGCAACGGAGAAAATCGTATTGTTGCAAGGGTAAAGGCGAACGACCTTGGCTACGGGGATTTTAAAATCGGCTCTTTGATGATCAAAGTTGACGGCAAAGCCAATCGGCACAACATCCGGATAACATTACATTTGCCGGATAACAAGGTGCAGGCATTATTTTCAGGCAGTTATATGAATAGCGTCTGGGAGGGCAATATTAACCAGCTTGAAGCGGTTGACGCAATTTACGGTTCGTTCAATCTTGTCAGGCCATCACCGTTAAGGTTAAGCACTAAGCATTTCAGCATTGGTGCATTAACCATGAACGGCAGCGCAGCCGAAAAACTTGATATCGATGCCAAGCTCGATCTGAAACCTCTTCGAGGATATGTAAAGGTAAGATGGCAGGATTTAAATATAGCGCGAATAAACCCATTTATTTCTAAAGTTAAACTTTCCGGCAGTTTATCCGGTTCCATGGAAAATGAATGGCTGTCGGACAATAAATTAAGAATGACAGGAGCGGCCGAAATGAACGGCAGTTTCATCAGCGGACCCGTTACGATCAAGGTTGCGAAAGCCGGCGCATCCTTAAAATGGGATGAAAAAGGGCTTGATTCATCGGGTAATGCGGCATTTGACGGCGGCGGCAGTATTCGAACACAGTTTTCATCAAACCAGCCTGCGCGTATGGGGAAGCCTGATTCCGGAGAATTATCCGGCATTTGGAAAGATATCAATACAGACGCATTGAAACCATGGCTGCCCGAAACATTAGGAGTAAAAGGTCGTTTGTCCGGTAAACTGGCCGGAAAATTTCTGCCCGGATCCCGTTTTGAAGTTGCAGGCGAATCAAAGATGTCGGATGGCCGGCTTATCTGGAAAAAAAATGGAGGTCGTATAGCCTTTTCAATTGAAAAGGCCGACCTGGGTTTTGCATGGAAGGAATCTTCCCTGAAAGGCAATATTGCTTTTGTATTGCCAAGTCATGGACAGATCGAAGGAACTTTTCAATTACCTGTGGCTGCGAGCCTCCCTGTAAGGCTTAATCCGGCCGGGCCTGTAAGGATAGAGGGCAGCGGGAAAATAAGGGAAAAGGGGGTGGTGAGCGCTGTTTTCCCGGGGTTGATAGAGGATACCAGAGGGCTGGCGGGTTTTCGGATAATTGCGTCCGGGACATGGCAAGATCCTGATTATAAAGGATGGTTGAAGCTTGAACAGGGAGGTGCTTTTCTCCCGGTTGCAGGGGTTCATATAAAAGATCTGTCACTGGAAGGTGAATTAAATAAAGATCGTATTAACTTTACATCTTTTCATGCCCGTTCAGGCCAGGGCGATATTCAGGGTTCAGTTACAGTTCGTTTGAAAGACTGGAAGATTGAACAATATAAAGGGAAACTTACCGGTAAAATGTTTCAGGCTGTTTATTTACCGGAAACCCAATTGTCGGTTAATCCTGACCTTACATTTGAGGGAGACATGAAAAAATTGTCGGTGCAGGGTTCCGTGGAGGTACCCGAAGCCCTCATAAGTCAGGGCGAAGGGAACAAAGGCGTTACCCATAAAAGTCCCGATGCAACTATAATCGATGCCCCTCAAAAAACGAAAAAGACGCTGAGGTTTAATTTTGATGCACGTGTAATGGTTGTTCTGGGCGATAAGGTACAGGTTAAAGCACCGGGAATTGGCGCCCGGCTGGAGGGTAGGGTGCTTCTTTCCGGGCAAAGTATGGACAAAATTATCGGCGACGGACAAATAAAAATCGTCAAGGGTCAATACAGCGGGTATGGGACAAAGCTTGATGTTACAAGGGGGAGCATTGTTTTCAGCGGTAAACCGGTTGAGCTTGCATCCCTCGATATTATGGCGCTCCGTTCAATCAATACGGGCAGGTTTAATGAGATTAAAGCCGGAGTGACAATAACGGGAACGCCGCAATTACCTCTTATTAATCTATATTCGGAGCCATCAATGCCGGAGGCGGATATTCTCTCTTACATTGTTCTTGGGAGACCTGTAAGGGTAGAAGGGGAGACGAACCAGTCAGCGCTCCTGCTTCGAAGCGCAGGCGCCTTTTTTGCCGGTGGAAAAACCGGTTCTCTTCAGGGTAAATTTATGCAGAAGGTTGGTATTGATACACTGGATGTGGAAACAAAAACGACTACAGGCAGCACTACGGGCAGCATAACAGGGTCAAGTGTGGCCGGTACTGCAGGCGTTATTCCGGGAAGCATTGCAGGGTCAACTATGGGAAGTGCAACCTTGACCAGATCGCTTGTAACAGTCGGAAAATACCTTGCGCCAGGTCTTTATGTTGCATATGGTCGTTCGTTGTTTACCGAAGAATATCTCATCACAACCAGATATTCATTTACGAAAAGTTTTGAGGTTGAGAGTAAAACCGGTATTGAGACCGGTGTTGACCTGTACTATAAAATAGAATTTGATTAAAGATGTGAAATGTGAAAAAACAGTATTTTGTAATTAATGGTAATTTGCAGCAATTGGTGGTAATGTTAACAATGATATTGTCATTATTTGCATGCAAAAGGAGAACAAAAGAAATTTATCTCTCGCAGAGTTCACAGGGAACACAGAGTTTTTTATATTATTTTTGCCATGAATTATGAGACTGCTTGATGCATGGCAATTCCATGGCCTGATTTTATTGACTTCTCTTAAAATCAGGCCGGAAACAAAAGATTCTCTCTGCGAACCCTGCGGTCTCGAACGACCCCGTTGAAAAACGGGGGAAAGGGCGAGAGACAAGAATTCGGATGTATTTTGACAAAACCTTAACAACACAAAGGAGGATTTATAATGAAAAGTAAAAGCCAGAAAAGGTCATCCGTTAAGTTATATTTATTTTCAACCCTGCTCGCCGCAGCTCTATTTTTTACTACGGCAATTCCGGTTATGTCAGCAGATGCCGATGATGCACAGGATATTGTTGACAGGGCAAAAGTCACCTTCACAAGTATGGTACGGGATAAAGATTTTTCATGGTTCACAAATAATCTGAAAAATGCGAAAGGACTTCTGATCTATCCTCAGGTACTTAAGGCAGGTTTTATCCTTGGTGGTTCCGGAGGTACAGGGGTTCTGGTCGTAAAAGATGCTAAGACGGGCAACTGGAGCGAACCCGCCTTTTATACCATTGGCTCGGTAAGCTTTGGACTTCAGATCGGAGGCGAATCGGCAGAGGTTATCATGATGATTATGAACCAGAAGTCTATTGATTCACTTTACTCATCATCCGTTAAACTTGGCGGCGATACGTCGATAGCCGTGGGACCGGTGGGAGCCGGAGCTAAAGGGGCTGTAACTGCCGATATTATTTCCTTTGCCAAGTCTAAAGGTCTCTATGCGGGGCTTAATTTTGAAGGTTCAGTACTGGGTGTAAGGGAAAGTCTCAATAAGGCTTACTATGGCAAAGAGGTGAGACCTGTCGAGATCATTGTGGAGAAGAAAGTAAGAAATAAAGGTTCTGACGAGCTTCAGGCAGCTCTGAAAAAGCCGGTGAAGTAGTTCATAGCTGAGATAGCTCAATAAATTCAGAAGTTACGAGGCTGCGAGCTACGAGGTTATCTGTCTGTGTGCGTACATGCACAGGCAAGCGTAACTTCGCAATTTCCTAACTTCGCAACTTTGACCTTTACGGTTCACAGGAGGAAAGTCATGATAAAAAAGGTATCTATTCATTTATTGCTATGGGTCCTGGTCTTGCTCCTGGCAATACCCTTCGGGGCTTTTGCCCAGAATACGGCGACGCCCGCATCTGCTCAGTTTAAACAGGAAGAACTGGACCAGATGCTTGCACCGATAGCACTTTACCCTGATTCACTGCTTGTGCAGATACTGATGGCGTCTACATATCCGCTTGAAATTGTTGAAGCAGCCCGCTGGACAAAGTCAAACCAGAATCTTAAAGGGGATCAGTTAACGGCAGCCCTTGAGAAACAGAACTGGGATCCCAGCGTTAAATCACTGGTAAACTTTCAATCTGTTCTGGCAATGATGAATGACAAACTTGAATGGACACAGAAACTTGGAGATGCTTTTCTGTCCCAGCAGAAGGGCGTGATGGATACCGTGCAGAAGCTCAGGGCAAAGGCCCAGGCACAAGGTACATTAAAAAGCACGGATCAGCAGAAGGTTACCACGCAGGCGCAGACAATTATTATTGAGCCTGCTAATCCTCAAGTAGTGTACATCCCGGCTTATAACCCTGTCGTGGTATATGGTCCCTGGTGGTATCCTGCATACCCGCCTTATCCCTACTATCCACCTGGTGCGGTTATCGGAGCCAGCGCCGTATCCTTTGGGTTAGGCGTTGCTGTTGGTGCAGCCTGGGGTTATGCATGGGGAAATTGTAACTGGAATCATGGGACTGCAAATGTTAATGTTTATCAGAACAACTCCATTAATAACAATATCAATCGTAACAATTACGCCAATAAAATAGGCGGCAACGGCCATGGTGAATGGCATCACGATCCGGACCACCGGAAAGGTGTTGCATATAGAGACAGCAATACGCAACAGAAATACGGACAACAACGCGACCGGGGCAACGCTAATGCAAGACAAGATTACAGGGGACACACTCCGGACAGCAAAGGAGAGGCTGCTCAGTCTGCCGGTCGTACCGGCACGCAGGATCGCAAAGGTACTTCAGAGCAAATGCGGCAGGCGGACACCCGGCAAAAATCTGCCGGCGCTTTCGATGGCATGAACCACAGTGGCAGCGAGGCAAAGATGCAAAGTGACCGTGGCCATGCAAGCAGTCAGGGCATGGGTTTTGCACGGACCGGAGGAAGCGGAGCATTTCATGGTGGAGGCGGCGGAGGTCATCGCCGATGAAAAACGATGATTATTTACCCGCCGAAAACCACTTGAGGAGGAAAAAACTTATGACACATATAGCCTCAAAATCAAAAAATATTTTGACACATCGCTTTGCCTTTGCAATCACACTTGCCGTTATCATGGTTACATTAATCTTAAGTTGCCCTGTTTCTGCCAAAGCGCCAAAACAAAAGACCTTCGGTTCTCCCGATGATGCAGTCAGGGCTATGGTTACTGCAATTAAAGCGCACAACACCAGAGGGTTGACGGAAATTTTCGGCGCCGGCAGCAAAGGTCTTTTTTTGTCAGGCGACGAAGTAGCCGATAAAAGCGGAAGTGAGAATTTTATCAGGGCATATGAGGAAAAAAACAGGCTGGAGACCTTCAATGGCAATAAAGCGATACTCTATATAGGTAATAATGACTGGCCTATGCCCATTCCGGTTGTAAAAAAGGGTAATAGATGGCGTTTCGATACGAATGCCGGAAAAAAGGAGATATTCCAACGGAGAATAGGTAAAAATGAGTTGAACGCCATACAGGCGTGTAAAGCATACGTGGATGCACAGCTTGAATATGCACCCAGGGATTATGATGGCGACGGATTATTTGAATATGCCCAAAAGTTTCTGAGTACGCCCGGGAAAAAGGATGGTCTATACTGGGAGGCAAAAGAAGGCGAAGAAAAAAGTCCGCTTGGTGTATTCATTGCCGATGCTGCAAAAGAAGGATACTTTCCGAAAGATGGCAAGAATAAGCCGGTTCCTTATCATGGGTATTACTACAAAATCCTGAAAGAGCAGGGGGAAGATGCTCCGGGAGGGGTATATAGCTATGTGGTCAATAATAAGATGATCGGCGGCTTTGCGCTGGTGGCATATCCTGCACAATACGGTAATTCGGGCGTCATGACCTTTATCATAAATAAGGATGGTGTGGTTTACCGGAAAGATCTCGGCAAAAATACGGCAAGGATCGTACAGGGAATAAAGGCATACAACCCGGACAAAACCTGGAAAAAAGAAGAGTAATGCAGCTCATAGCGAAGAGCGTGGAGCGTATAGTAAAATCCTGAAAGCTATCAGGTATAAGCTGTCAGCCATGAGCGGGTATTATAATCCGAGGAATTGAATCGCCAATCCGCAAAGAAAAATTGTAGCGCCTGCGAGGGCGTGGTTATACCTTTCAAGCCTGGTCATTGGAATGAATTGTATGCCGAGGACTGAAACGAGTACGATGCCGAGCATGGTGAGAATCGTTACCCCTCCGAAAACTGTTGTCACCAGTATAACACCCCGGAAACTGTTTTTTGCGGCAGGGTACATGAGTATGGGGATTAAAGGTTCACAGGGGCCGAACACAAAAATCGTAAAGAGAATCCACGGTGTAAGGTTTTTTGTTTCCTTCCCGTCATGGACATGAACATGGCCGCTGGAATGAATGTGCTCATGCACATGGACATCTCCGTCTATATGCTCATGAACATGCTCGTGGGGGCGGTTCCGGAATGCCCTTCGCAATCCCCAGACGAAGTACATAAAGCCAAAGGCAATTAAAGCCCATGCAGCGATATTGCCCCGGAATGATTCTATGAACTCCAGCTTTGTAACGGCAATCCCCAGTGCAATCCCTATAATACCCAGTACTACAGAGCTGGCAATATGCCCGACGCCACACAGGAATGTGATCCATGTTGTCTTGGTAACGGACCATCTTCGTGCCTTTGCAAAGACAATAAAAGGTATATAATGATCCGGTCCCAGCAATGTATGGAAAAAACCGATTGAAGCTGCGGTAATAATGAGGATGGTCAATTCCTGTGACATATATGGTCTAATTATACACCAAAACAAATTGATTGCTATATGTTATTGAAAGATGAAACAAGATTAAATGCGCCCAGCAGGACTCGAACCTGCAGCCTTTTGATTCGTAGTCAAACGCTCTGTCCATTTGAGCTATGGGCGCATCGGGTTAAAAGCATATCAGAAAGCGAAGCAAAAATGTAGAAAAATTAAAGCTATATATTGGGATCGTTTTCCCTTATATAAGCAAGGATTTCTTTGGCGTTATCCGAATATGCGATTACTTTGTCATAATCAAAAGAAATATTATTAAGGAATTGCAATATGATTGCATCACCCACCCTGGTTTTTGGCAATATCCCGGAAAAGAAAAAGCCAGACTCCTCAAAAGCAGGAGACATAAAATAGGTGAGTGGATCCTCCATGCTAAGATACAGATTAATCGCAGCTATCTGTTCGACGCATAGAAGATTTTTCAAAATCCCTTTAATTTCATGCACAGCATTCGATCCGTATTGCCTGACAAAAATCTCGGCATTTCCTTCAGAAGCGTAAACCTTGGTATAAATGACCGACTTATCATCCATAAAATAAGGTTTCCGGAAAGAAGGAACAGTGTAATTATGTTCAGCACCTATGTTTCCGTAAAGCTTTTCTATCATTATCCTATGTCTGGCAGGGGGATATAGGGTAATCGGATCAGGTTTTTCAAGATATTTAAAACTCAGCACCACGCTTATTCTTTGGGATTCACCCTTTGAAATACCCTTGAAAACCCAGGTTGCAGGACTTGTTGCCAGCTCTATGCCACAGTCAACCAGACCGTGACCGATAATTGTTTTTTGTGAATAGATATGATTTGCAACGGCAAAGGCATAAACACCCTCAAGGTTATATTTTTTTGGTGTTATAAAGAGGAAATCAAGCATTCTCTTCATACATCCCTGGCCCCTGTATTCGGGGCTGACAAAAATAAATGTCAGTTCAGCAATCTTTGCACCGGGTTCAGGGTAGTGCAGGGCGGTATGCCCCATAAAAACATCATCCTCTGTTGCCGCAACCACGGAAATAATTTCACCTGAGTCATTTAGGGCCACTATCTGTTCAGGATAGTAGATGATCTCATCAAAAAATGTATAACCATGTGATTTATAAGCTCCTTTTGAAATTTCAATTGCCTCTGAATCCTTCATCCTTCTGACATCGTATTTAATTTTCTCAGTGATAACGGCAGGCTTTGATATTTCTTCTTCATTGTGTTCCAGTTCGGAGGGATCACAGAAGTCTTCTATATTTTTACCCGGCAGATATTTGATGAGATGTGTTTCTTTGCCTTCAGGCCCCAGGTTATGGAAAGAAACTTCATCAACAATCTTTTTCATGAGAAATGTGCCGAGTCCGGTGGAGCCGGCTTCGAGAATATCTTTCGAAGGATCATACAAAGCGATCTTGTCAGGGTCAAAAGGCATCCCTTTTTCTTTTATAATGATTTTTATACCCATAGAGGTTTGTGTACAGATAATATCAAAGGTGCTGTCTTCACCGGCTTCAAAGGCGTGTTTTATTACATTCATGAATGCTTCTTCGAGGCCAAGCTCAATCTGATATATGGTTTCAACGGTAAACCCGAACATTTTAGCCGCCTCTTTAACAGAAGCCTGGGCAACGGGAAGATATGATATATCATTCGGGATAGTTAATTTAAAAAAACTATGATTTTTCATATGTTATCTTGCGTCGTTCCCGGGAACCTGCACTGCGAGCCGAGTACCCACTTGCGGAGGGCTTTGCCCGTGGAAGGGGCGACGCAAGCCTTTATAATAGATAACATCAAAAGCAATCATTTTTCAAGGCCTTGTGATGAAAGAATTTTTTCATTGTAAAATACTTTCTATTAAGTGAAAATAAATTTTGATGCGTCGCATACTATCAAGGAGGGCGATATGAAATTACCGGCTTACATTACGAAGGAAGAAGTAGGTAAAATATGCAAAGAGTTGAAGATCAGAGATTGGGCAAAACTGAAAGATGCAAAGGTGCTCCCAAAAGAAGCAAAAATACTTCTTAATCTCGTGAATGTCGAAAAAATGGCTATTAATCCTGAACAGTTCCGGGTAGGCCTTGAAGTTGAACTTGAACATGGAGTCAGGTTCAAGGATGCCAATGTAACAAATAACCATCCTGTAGTTACAGGGATGATCGTGCTGGCGCACATGAAGGAGTCCCTCGATTATTACAGGCTTCTTGAAGTTGCCGAATTGGAGGGCGACCTCATGAAGGCAATTGCTGCAGGCAATGCAAAGAAAACAAAAGTTTACTATAAAAGATTAGCTGAAGCCAAGATCATGCTGGCAAAGGCGCAAATAGCACAAATAAAGTAGCTCATAGCTCATGGCAAAAAAACAAAAGGGATTTCATTCTTTATTCTTAATTGTACTTAACTCTATGGGCCATCAGCTATGAGCTGATTTACTGTTTTTTCTCCCATTCTCCGGTATCGTTCTGAATCCACCAGTTGGCCTGCGATTTATTCCGCCAGCTATTGGCAAATATCTTCTGAACCTGCGACATGGAATTTGCGTCGAGCTTATTCGCCCTCATAATTTCGGCATAGAGAGCTGAACGGTTTTTGTTCAATTGATCTACAAGTCTTGTTACATCAGCTTTTTCCTTCAGGTTGAGATCTGAGGTGTTGCGTATTTCTACGAAGCCGGTATTGTTTTCCCCAACGCTCCCGCGAATATAAAATGGTTTCAACTGATGAAAGTTTTCCTTCATTGATTGTTTGATATTACGTATAGCAGGTGTTGAAACGGTTATGTCCTGGGCATATGCTTCCTTTGGCCCCGGATCAATATTTTTTAGTTTGTCAAATAGCCGGCTTTGTACGTCCGGTTTTTTTTCGGGTTTTTCCTGATCTTTTGTGCCGGTTATATCATCTGCAATCTGGTCGGCTGCTTTTTGAATTGCAGCAGCAGGAAAGTAAACGTTGATCGTTACGCATGCGGCCACAAAAAGGACTGTTACAAAAGTTAAATGTCTGAGTTTTTTGATCATAAATCCTCCTCAATATTAATAACGGTGATTGAGTAAATAAGTGATTAAGTGATTAACCGCTTTTAATTACTCAATCACTCCAGCTACTCAATCACTCCAGTTACTCAATTACTCAATTACTAAATTACTAAATTACTCAATTACTCAATCACTAAATTTTTACTGAATGTCGGTTTATCTCCATTCTTCTTAAAAATCCTGCCGATTCTCTCCTGCATATCGTTAAAGCTTATTGTATTGTCGGGGTCCCTGTTAATCATATCGAGCCCGCGCAATAAACTCTTTCGTACAAAATATTCTTTACCTCCTTCATGAATTTTACCTCTCAAACGGAAATTATCGTTTTCAAGGGTGCATTTTATTCCAATGCGGCTATACGGATATTCCTTGAAAAAACGGTTTATGCCGCTTTTCAGGATCAATCCGACAGCACCGGAACCTGTACCGATTATTGATATATTCTCAATAGCATCAACGCTGATCATCTGCTCAACCCCTTTTTTCTTAACAGAATCAATATCGAGAACAAAATATGAAGGCTGCCCGTATTCAATCTCCAAGCCCTTGATCGAACCCTGAATGACCCCCTTTATCTTGCCGATCTTTATTGTGTCGGTGATTTTTCCAAGATCAATATCATAAAAATCAATATCACCTTTCACATTCCTTTCCATAGAAAATAGTTTTTTTATCTGTACGTTTTCAACTTCAATCAGACCGCCGAAGATATTTACCGAAGTGGTACCTTTTGTTATCCATCTTCCTTCTTCATATCCAACGAGGGGGAAGTGTGCCTCAACCTTGCCCGGTAATTGCAGACCTGTTAGTTCTTCGAGAAGCGAGCTTATATCCACATTTTCAATTTTTGCAGCAAAATTGAATTTCCTTGAAGGGACAAGGACATCTTCGCCCTTGCACTCTATAATCCTTATCCTTCCTCCGTAAAACGGCAGATCAAACTCTCCCGGGATAAGAACATTGTTTGCCGTAACGAGGAAAGGGATAGTCATATCGGAAAGTTTTAATGCACCTTTTTCAAATGTCCCGATATGCAACTCGCCGCTTTTTGACCTTATTCCAGGTTTTATTTTTGAAGGATAATGAAGGTCGAACGGGAGGTTCATTGAGATATCTTTCGCTGAAACCGATTTCTCCGGAATGATGATGGACACGTCGTCCAGCCGGACATTTCCATGAAGAGAAAACCCCTCGCTTCTACCATTTAATTTACCCTCTGTAGATATAATTCCTGTCACCCTGAGATCTTTAAGGGCAGGGTAGTTTTCGTTGAGATAATCATAGAGTGTTAAAGATAGAAGTTTACCGGGCGAGATGCCATCGGCTGAAAACGATAATTTCCAGTCTTTTTCATCAATAGTACCATTATAGGTATATTTGCCCGTATCAAAAAGATTTAAACTTCCCATGAAATCAAAACGGTGTTCATTGCTGAAGGATATGTCCGTATCAGCGGATATGACGTTCTTGTCTTTAGAGAGGTTCTTATAATATTTACCGAAGAGATATTCTCCCGATGTGACCTCTGAATGGATTTGCGCACTTGATCTTTTACCCTCTGAAGGAATGCTGAATTTCAACACCATCGTACCATCAATGCCCTGCGCAGCTTTTGTGCCGTCTGCTGAACTGAACCCTCCCTTTCGGAACAGGAGAGCGGCCTTGCCTGAAAGCGCCGGTTCCTCACCCTTAAAGACGCCTTCCATTTCACTTTTTAGGGAACCTTTCCCCTGGATTGACCATTTATCATCACCGGGCTTTTCAATGAACGGTTTTAAATATGTAAAGAGCGTTTTAAAATCAATGTCTTTCGCATCGATACCGGCCTTCCAGGGGAAAGTATCCTTCATGGCGCCGCTGTAATGACCCCCAAATATCCCAAGCGATGGTATTTCACAATTAAAACGGTCGATAATAAGCGCTTTTGGTTTCAAATCATAGGTCATAGTTGCCTTCAATGAAGGATTCATGATCTTTGACTTGCCTGCATTTGCACTTTTAAGTATTACCGAGTCTGCCGACATATCGATACGTGAGACAGTGATGCGCTCTTTTCCGAAGGTCACCGCAATATACAGTTTTGTATTTTCCAGGGAAGTTGTTTTAAAGACGCCGGATTTTAAAGAGATCTCGAGTAGTCCCGTTCCAACAGGTGTTGGGAACAAACCGGTAAGTTTCATAGAGCCTTTACAGTGACCTTGTCCTGCCACTCCGGATGATTCCTTGCCGGTTATATCAACTGATCCCTTGAATGCAACGTCGCCTCCATTTGCAGGTGAAAAATTTATAACATCAAGGTCGATATCTTTAAAATTTAATTCATACCGGGCTGCCCCGAAAATAAGTTTAAATTCGCCTTTCCGGATATTAAGCAGATGAACGGGTGGTATTTTTTTAATGAAAGACAAGTCGGTTTCTGTCTCTTTTTTCTCGCCGATTCGTATTTGTATTTTTGGTTCATTCAAAATGATTTTTTCAACTTCACCTTTTATTGCAGCGGAGAGCTTGCTTTCAACGTTGACCTGTTTGCTTGCAAACAGAAATCCGTCTTTTTCCGGATCTGCTATCTGCAAATTGGATATGTTCGCTTTCAGAATAGGGGAGTAGGCTACATCATCAGCATGCACTGTAAACCCGTATTTGCATTCAAGGACATAAGCAAGGTGACGAAAAAACAAAGGTGTACGAAGATAAAGGGCCGCACCCGTGAAGAACAGGAATATGACCAGTGAGATGAGCAGTAAAGGTTTTCTTTTCAAGATTGACATTCCTTCATTATAGTATGAAGAAAGATATTATTTGTAAACACTAAATTCTAATTTTTAATCCTGAATAAACATATCTGAAATTTATGTTTGCAAATCCCAATATCCAAATTAGAATTAAATCCCAACACCCAGGCTCCAAATTACAAATGCTGCAAGCCTATCCTTCCGGGTTATTGTGATTTGTAATTTATTTGTATATTGTAATTTGGCTATTGGTTATTGAATTTTAATTATTTTGAGATTAGCGCTTAGAATTCAGTATTTTATCACCCTCAAATAAATAATAGTGATTGGGTTAATAAAAAAAATAAAAAAAATCCTTGACAAGCTGCAACGTGAGATGTACGATTGAATGATCGATTAGTTATTACTAAATGAACATATATTTATTACGGTAATTAAATGACATCGCAGAAAAAAATAACCTCCTATGAAAAAATTCTGAAATCAGGTTTGAAGCTGTTTGTAAAAAAGGGTTACAATGGGACCTCTGTGGCATCAATAATGAAAGCTGCCGGTTTTACCGGGGGAACCCTTTATTGCCACTTTGAGACGAAAGAACATCTCGCTCGCGAAATCGTCAACATTTTTGAAGACAAATGCCTCAACGGCATGATCGCTTTCGTCGAGAATCAAGGCGGGAGTTGTCTCAATAAAATAGAAAACATGATCCGATTCAATGTTGCTTTTGCAGGAGATAACCCCGACCTCTGT
>Ga0074199_1000657_pt1 | contig 46269 bp, 39 predicted proteins | sample EPASupsiteSAE347_FD_64528 | JGI IMG/M metagenome (GOLD analysis project Ga0074199, IMG submission 64528) | Bioremediated contaminated groundwater from EPA Superfund site, New Mexico - Sample SAE3-47 | ecosystem: Environmental > Aquatic > Deep subsurface > Groundwater > Contaminated ... | reverse complement strand
ATCTCCCGCGCGTTGCAGGGGCTGATGTCCGGTTCCCGTCATCCAATCAAATTCTCTCAAATCCAGAAAAATTCGTCGAATCGATATCTTTTTTTGATATGCTCACGCTTGCCGAAAACTCACGAGCACTTGAGCTTGATGCCAGAGATGATCCGAAAACACGTAAGCGGTGCAAGCCGCATGGGTATTTTCCCCCACCTGGCTGCGGACCTCACCGCCTGGGTTGCTTCAGACCTCGATAATCACGATGGGCAACGGGACCCTTCGGCAGATGTGCGGCGGATCACTGAGGCAGGGGCAGCCTTAGAAATCCCTGTCATGATATTCAGTAGTAATTCAGGTGGTGGGTTCCATGGATATCTTTTTTTTGATCAGCCCATCCCGGCAGTAAAGGCACGGTCCCTCATGCTCGGGTTGATAGAACGGGCCGGGGTCGACATCAGCAATCGGCGGGACAAGACGGGGAGCTTCGATTGCATCTTTCCGAAGCAGGACACCCTCCAGGGCGGCCCTGGTAATCTCATTGCACTTCCCTGGAACGGGCGAGCTTTCAAGGAACGCAAGTCCACTCTATACCTCGACAGCAAGACCCACGAGCCTGCGGGGGAATCTTTCACCGAAAACCTCGATGCGTTTGAAGAAGATTTCCGGGCGATGACCGAGGCCGACGTTGACGCCCTACTGAAAGAGATGGGAATCAACCCCACTTCAGCGTCGGGGAGAGCGACCCCTGCACGGGGCAGCGAGAAGTTGGGGGTTTTGATAGATCGATGCGCCTTCCTTTCCCACTGTCGAGACGATGCCGCCACCCTGCGGGAACCGGAATGGTACGCGGCAATTTGCCTACTCGTACGTGAATATTGTGGGGCTGCGCTCATTCATGCTCTATCGAAACCACACCCCGGGTATTCGTATCGTGAGACGCAAGAGAAGATTGAACATGCCTTGCACGATCAACCGGGGCCGCTCACATGCACGAAGATACGCGAATTTTGGAATTGCGGCCGGGAGTGTGGAGTAACCTCTCCGGTTCATTTGTTGAGACGAAGGGCGGCTGGATCCGCGACGGATAGTGCCGCCGCCGAGTCCCCCGGCACGGATGCCAAGGAGCCCCCGAGCAACAAACCGCGCCCGCGCGAATCTGAGAGACTCGTTGAGTTGGCGGGCGACATCGAACTATTTCATGATGCTGAGAGCCGCGGGTATGCGACGGTGCCTTTGACCGGCCATCGCGAAACGGTGCTGCTCCGTGGCCAAGCCCTTCGAGATTGGCTTGTCAGGGGCTACTACTTGGAAACCGGAAAGCCGCCCGGGAAGCAGGCGGTAAGCGACGCCGTGGCGCTCCTGGAGGCCAAGGCTCGATTTGATGGACCCGAACACGAGGTCTTTCTTCGGGTTGGCGCGCTTGCCGGGGCCGTCTACATCGACCTCTGCACCCGGGATTGGCAGTGCGCCAGAATCACGGCTGAAGGGTGGGATATCGTGGGTGATGTGCATGTGAAATTTCGGCGGTCACCGGCAATGAAGTCCCTCCCTTTGCCGGAGCGCGGCGGCTCGTTTACGGATCTCCAACCGTTTGTAAACACAGACGAAGATGGTTTTAAGGTGATAGTTGCCTGGCTCGTGGGGGCCTTGAACCCAAAGGGACCGTACCCAGTGCTGGCCATCGAAGGGGAAGCAGGCGCCGGGAAGTCCGGGGTTGCCCGCTTGCTGCGTTCCCTGGTTGATCCAGCAGTGGCGCCGCTTCGTTCGCTACCAAAGGAAGAAAGAGATCTGGCGATTGCCGGTTCTAACGGCTGGGGGTTGGTGTTCGACAATGTCTCTGCGCTCTCCCTCGAGATGTCGGACGCCTTGTGTCGTCTTGCAACAGGGGCGGGCTTCGCGACTCGTGAACTTTTCACCAACGACGCAGAGGCAGTCTTTGGCCTGACACGTCCGATCGTTTTGAACGGAATTACCCGAGTGGCCACGCGGGGGGATCTTCTGAATCGGGCGCTTGTCGTTACCTTGGCCCCGATTTCTCCCGAAGCACGCCGAACGGAGACTGAGCTACAGGAAGCTTTTGACCTGGTTCGACCTCGAATCCTGGGCGCGTTGTTCGATGCCGTTGCTGCCGCCCTGCGGAATCTGCCGGCTGTCAAGCTGCCCCGCTTGCTTAGAATGGCCGATTTCTGCAAATGGATTCTCGCTGCCGAGGAAGCTCTTCCCTGGGCACCAGGCGAGTTCATTGAGGCATACGCCGGCAATGCCTTTGAAGCAGCAACGTCAGCGATCGAAGCGGATCTCATCGCCTCTGCGGTTTGTGAATTGCTGGAAGCCTGTGCAGCCTGGCGCGGGACCCCTGCCGCGCTCTTGGATGCGTTGGACGGTGTCGTTGATGACCGCATCCGGAAGCTTGAGCGCTGGCCGAAGCGAGCCGACAGCTTGAGCAGACGACTTCGCCGACTCGCACCCCTTTTGCGTTCTGTAGGAATCGAAGTTCTCCACTCTCCTCGAACCCACAACGGGCGTTTCTTGGAGCTGCACAGGGCGCAGGAACACGCCCCAAATCTCACGCCCCCCTCCTCTTGCTCGCATCCCGATACTGAGGAGGCTTTTTGATGGATCCGGAGGCCACCTTGATGGAACTATTCGAACGCGGCATCACCTGCCAAGTTGTGGGGGATCGACTTCATTGCCGTCCCTCAGACCGGCTTACGGATTGTTTGCGGGAAGCGATCCGCGCGAACAAGGGCGAACTCATGCGCCGAGTGGCCTTCTGGCAGGCTATGGCAGAAACGGGCGCCTTGCCAAAGATGGGCGAGAGCTGGCCCGAGGAGTGTTTCCTCACGGTCTGCGTGATCTTCTGCGCATCGCAGACACAAGAGGCGCTTTCGGCCCGGTGGCACGGCCTACGCACCTCGCTCTCCAGAGATCTGCCGATCGAAGCCATGATTGTTCTTCAAGGGGCAGTACAGACATTACAGAAAGGATTGCGCCATGAACTTCTCGGGTATGAAGTCCCTGGATCTGTGCAACGCAGTGATGCGCAAACAAAATGAATTGAAGCTCTTAAACGCCTTCTATGACTACTGCAAGAGCGTCCCGCAAGCCTGCATTTGCGCACGGCCCAAGCGAGGCGGGAGGTACGCTCATGTCTCCTGTGATCTTCTTTCGCTCCCTGGGACGTACAGCTTGACTGAGGAAGCCAAAAGGGCGATCTGGGCTTTATGGAATTCGATTCCCAAACCCCTAAGTGTCAGGCTCCATTGGGGCAACTCCCCCAACGTGAGCACCATCTCATTCCACCCTTACGTGCCGCGTGCCCGCGTGGAGGCCGTTCTCGAACGCCTTGTTGAAATCGTCAGTAATGGCGTGAAAAAATGGGAACGAGATCGGACGATCTGAGAGGTCCTTCATTTGTCCCCGTGTAGCATCCCGCACGGCTGCCCATTTCGTTGAGCGCGCTCTTACCGTTTGCTGTCCATCCTTTCGCCCGTATGTACCACAGACGGACGATTCACATCATGATAATGCATTCCACTTTGCGGCTGCGCTGCCGTGCCGTGATTCAATCCCGCTCCCTTGTTGATCTGCTGATATCATGAGCCCCAATGGTCCCCATTCTCCCAGAGAAGAGGCATTGAGTTCAGTGCTGCCCGCTGCACGACGATCCCTGCACCGGTGGCTTTACCGGATAGCCTCCCGCCCGCCACGCCGAGCAAGGAGCCGGGATTCGCTTGCTGTGCGGCGCTTGCCCGGCAACCTCCCCGCACCCCTGAATCACCAGTGGGGGAGCGCAGCACGCTAGAAGTGACACGCAAAGCGTCACGGGCTTAACCATATAGAATCATACAAGATACGAGGTCAGCCCATCCATGGGCAAAAAAAAGCGACACGCAAAGCGTCACGGGGTAACCATTGGAATTGACATGACAATTGTCAGCACAGTGCCCGCGCGTGACGCTGTGACACTTCCCCTCTTTCCTTTAAGAAAAGAAAAGAAAAATATTATATAGGAGACGGAGCACGCAGCGCACGCGAGAGTGTATAACGTATATAGAGTATGGCGCGAGAAGCGTCACGGGCGGCATAAGCGAATTTATTTAGGCGTTTCGGATGCTTACCCCGTGTCGCTTTGGAAAAGCAGTGCGAAAGCGACACGGAAGCGTCACGGGCTTCCAATTCGCCCGGTGGTGATCCCCCAGCATGGCCCCTCACGGGTCCTTTCTGGGTCATTCGACCGTAGGGGTCAAACAACGGCAATGCTTTTCTGTGCGGAGAAACAAAAACGGGTGTCAATGTCATTATTGTCAAGTAAACCAATATGTTGTACATTATGCTCCCAATCCAATATGTCTCATAGTGAGACGCATATGATACATTTAATGAGACGGACCCGATTGGTACAGCTGATGAAACGATTGAACGGGTTGCGGGAGCACCGATGCCCAAGGGGCACGCGTCGGTGGCATCAACTGAAGGGTCGATTCGTAGAGGTGCACGCCTCTCTTTGGCGCTTGGCGTTGCCGGAGTTCGTTTCTATAATGAAATGACAGGTAACGTGCAACCGGCAGCCCTACGGGCGCATGCCTGAATGGAAAGGGACACTATGAAGAGCGATAGGGTTCAAGGGTTCCTCTTTTTCGCATTGCTCATTCCCATGTTGATTGGCGCCTTCTGGGCCTTGGCCGTGCACCCGCAATGGGTACGAGACTTCATTGCACTCATCGGGATCGGGGCTGTTGCCGCTCCAATAGTCCTTCTGGTCTTTGCCGCGGTGCTCGAAGTCCTGGGGGGCGGCCTGCCTCTGTTGGCCGGAGGGAAGAAGAAGTAGTGTATTGCCGATGCTCCACTGTTCGGCAACCGGGTTCGGTGCCTTCCCGGAGCTTCCCTGTGCCGGAGCGGGAACTATCGCCAATGCCAGGCGAGCGGATCGGCGCGGGCATCATCGCACATGAACGAGTGTGGCAATCTTGCCGTGCGTATGGTGTGCCGGGGCCTTGGTTCATTCCCCGGTCAAGTGCGCTTCGGTCGTTGCGCCTCATGCCGGCTTTCCCAAGCTCGGCTAATTCTGCCGGATGCTTTCCTTCACGCGCAGCGACGTAATGCCCGCCATGGGCTGCCGCTGCATGCTCGCACTTTCGGTGAGAGCATGCAGCGGTGATGTACGCGGGCGGGTTACCCTGGTTGCGCCAGAGGGAAAGAGTTCATGAGGGAGAGCGGTGGCGGCTCTTGGACTCCAGCGCCATCCTTCCCTGCGCCGTGGCTTTGGCGGAGCGGCGGTGTTCTCTACGCCCCAGAACCCTTCAGCCGAACACGCCTGGACGTCAAATAAAGCAACCGGGGATGGCGCCCGCAACGCCTTGGTTGCTTCTGATGCTGTGCAAGCGGTGCGGGCTTCCAATGCCGCGCGCTCCGTTCTCCCGGGCTGGGGAAACCCACCGTGTGCGCCTGGCGGCTGTTTTAACATCTCGGGCAGGCGCGCTGAGGCCTTCCGGCGTGGAAATGGCGCAGGCGTTTTGCTTTTGTTGGCGAGTTGGTTGAATTCTTCTCGAAAACTTGAGACACTGTCTACAGCGGATTTGATGCCCGCGCCTATCCTAGCCTTTGGTGTTGGATCGGAAAAGGTGCCCATGACCTGCATTTCTCCCAAAGAAAGAGAGTCTCTGCGGTTGCAGCAAAAAATTGTGACTGTGATAGACTACATTGGCGACCACTTCAAAGCCTGGCTCTTCGGTTGGATCATCATTGTTGGTGGAATCTGCCTCCTCATGGGCGAGGATAAACTCATGATGTACCTGGTCACCATGCCCGTGTTCTGCCTGCTGGGTCTGGCCGTTCTGGTCGGCGCCCTGGCGATGGTTTGCCGGATCCTACGTTTGTAGCCGGGCCTTGCTGCAGGATCTTGCACCCGGACACGCCGGTAGCCCTGGCCACGAGTGCCTTCACGGACCTTGCGAAGACAGGTGCAGCTCCCGAAAGAAACGCCCGCTGTGTGCTACTCATCATGTGGGGTTTCGGAAGATCGGCGGTCAACCCATAGAAGACCTTTGCCCCGGCAAGGGATCGTTGATCCTGGGGCTTAAATTCCCTATCCACACCCCCTTCCGCCCGAAGGTTTCTCTTGCATCCCATTCCCGCCGTGGTATTCTGAAAGCCTCTGAAACACCTTAACCCCGAAAGGCCATCGGTAAATGGCTATTTGTATTTGTGCCTGCAGAATTGAAGAGCGCAGTGTCCCGCTTTGCGCGAGCGGCGGGGGGTGTGGTTAAGCACCTAGAGAACACTGCGCTATTTCTTTTTTGGAGGTAGCGTCATGAGACTGAGCAGTGAAGAGAGAAGCCATATCCATCAGCGAGTGAACAGTATCTTGGACGATGGAAGCCCCCACCTGGTGTACACCATGCGAATCAACCTCCTTGTCTACGAACACGGCATGCTGCTTCGCAATCAACCTCCTGGCTGGCGAAGTCGTGAGGATGAGTTGAACCACGAAGGTAAGAAACTCATCCGGAATTACGAGAGATCCGGATCCGGACCGCGCCTTCAAGTTGTCCAAAGAGGACGCAAGGAGGCGTGCCATGAACCGAATTGACGCCCGGGACGGAGCGGTACTCAAGCAGATTGCGGAGATTCTCCTGGGGGATGATCCGGCGCTTGCGGATGCCTTGAAGCGCACAATCTTTGCCGCCCATCAGGATGTTCTCCGGCGCCGGCGCCTGCAACGGGCATCGCCGCGGCTCGTAATCCCAAACGGCGGGCAAAAGGGGGTGAGCCATGGAGCGACCGGGTGAGGATGAGAGAGAAAACCTTGTGGAGTGGACGCGTTGGCTTTTGTCGAATGGCGACCTCTCCCTTGTCCACAGTCTGAAGAGTGATATCTACACACTCGCTTATTTCGACCGCAACGATTACGCCGTTTACCATGGAGATCAGGAGCAAGTCGAAAAACTTCACCGGTTGCTCACCGAGATCGATGCAATGGCCGCCAGACTCGGATACATCGGCAGCGGGCGCGCCTGGCTGGGGGGATTCCCCCAAGCGGAACTTGTCGGAGCGGTGAAGCGGATCGTGAGGGCGGGGGATCGAGACGCCGTCGAAAGCATCCGGGAGATTATCCGTTCCCACGAGGTGAGGGCTTGCACAGACCGGAAAAGGAATGCTGGTGCACCGGTGGCCGCCAAATCGAAATCCCTGCTTAGGTTGGTCCACGTCAGTGCTACGCCCGGGAAGTCTTCAAGAAAGGGCCAGGGGTCGATCCGGATCTTGCCGAAAGAGGCCCCTGAAACCACCCACGCGTACGAATGAGAAGACGCCGGGCCTGTGGCGGCGCGGCGCCCCGCGACGGAAAGACCGGGGGGTTGCCCCTGAGGGTGGCAGGGGCCATCCCCCCGAACAATCGACTTGAACGGTCTTGGGATGCACCCGGGAGAATCTTCATTCTTTGAGAATCGAACCCCAGAAACTACCACGCCGGAGCGGGCGATTACCCACTCCGGCGAGTCCTTCTCAAGAAATATACCATTCCATCAATTTTTCCCTGGTGCTACCCCTGTGCTGCCCCGACGAAAAAGGGGTTACGACAAAAACGCCGTAACCCCTTGATTTTCTTGGAGCTGGCGATGGGATTTGAACCCGCAACCTGCTGATTACAAATCAGCTGCTCTGCCATTGAGCTACGCCAGCCCGATCGAACCCTTCGAGTGCCCTTTTTCTAATGTTTCTTCGAGGAAGATGCAAGCGGAAATGTGAAGCGGATTCTACGGGGAGGGGGCGAGGAAAGGCCCGATACCCGCAAGACCGATCGGCGTCGGGACGCCGGGGGGCACGGTCCATCTGGGCGCGCAGGGGATGAATACAATGTCCCGTCTTCCGCATACGCCGGGGAGTGGTTAATGATGGCGGCATCCGATAGACAGGAGCCGATCTCCCTGGAACTGAATAGATGTCTACGGGGGAAGAAGGTTCCGGATCTTCGAGACGATGGACGGAATTTTCAGAAGGCCCGCCCGAAACGTTTCGCAGAGCCGTTTGGATGTCTTGTGCCGGTATGGTTCGCCCTGGGGGGGCAGGCCGAGGATCGTCCCATCGAGCAGGAAATTCCTGAGAAGCACGAGCCCCGCTTCTCTCCTCGCCTGGGGGGTCCATGCGGGATGCCGCGTGTCTCCACAGGGGAAATCCTCCTCGGAGAGGGACTTGATGAAGTTTAGAATCCGTCCGAGCCGCAGTAGCGTGACGGAATCTTCACGGGTGGTCACGTCGGAGACGGGGAGGGCTGTCGACCGCATGAGCGAAAATGCCTCCGGGAAGAGTCCGGTTTCGCGGAGCCTTGCGAAATCAATGCTCCCGGGCGCCGGATAGTACACCGAGACCCCTGCGAGGACGTCTCTTTCGGCAAGATAGAGGAGGTCGGAAACCGAATCGGCGGGATCTTGCGCCGGGGCTCCTACGATGATGTACCCGACCGAGTGAAGTCCGTAACGAGTCGCATGCGCCACGGATTCATCGAACGAAGATCTCACGTCGGGCCGTCCGAATGCCCTCAATTGTCCCGGTGAAATGGTGCCGAGGGAGAGATTCAGGGCCTTGAATCCGGCCTCTTCCATGGTGCGAATGATTTCCTCATCGAGAGTCGGCGGGAAGATGCCGTTCATCGCCCGGAGCTCAATGCCGTTCCCGCGCGTGAGTTCCTTGATTCCGCGTAGAAGTTCCAGGAACCATCGACGGTCCATCGAGATGTTTTCATCTTCAAAATCGATGAACCCTGCTCCACCCTCGCGGATCGCTTCTTCAATTTCGCGAAGAACGCCGGCGACGCTTCTCCGCCGGTATTGGATGCAGGAAGATGCGCCCGTCGAGCAGTACGTGCAACGGAGTGGACAGCCGCGGCTGCAGACGACCACCGCGCTTCCCCTCGGTCCTCTCCTGTAGAAGCGTCGATCCAGCAACTGGACGGCAGGGAGCGGATAGCTGTCGAGGTCCTCCATGACGGCGGGCGGGCTGATCTTGATTCGGCCATCCCCCGTTCGGTAAACGATGCCTGGAACAGACGAAAGGTCGCCGCCTTCCCTGAGCGTCTTTGCGAGAACCGGCATGGACGCTTCCCCTTCGCCCCGGAGGACAAAATCGACGGCCAGGGAGCGCATCACCGCATGAGGCAGTTCCGTGGCGTGATGGCCCCCGACGACTACCCACGCGTGGGGCATCGCGTTCTTTACGGCCTCTGCCGCCTTTATGGCCTCATCGGCGTATGCGGTGAAAAGCGAAGAGATTCCGACCAGAAAAGCCCGCGACTTCGCTGCTGTCTTTCCGATATATCCGAAGCTGCGTCCATAGTGCCTGAAATGGTGGAAGAGGGCGAAGGGCGAGACATCCGGTTTCCCGTAGTATTCTCGAAGGTAGGCCATCTCGGCCGGAAGCTCGAGGATGCGGGATCGAGACGTTGCGAGACTGTCGAGGATTTCGACTGAAAAACCCTCGCCGATCAGCCCCGAAGCAATACAGGCAAGGCCATAGGGGATCGTTCTCTTGGCCGTAAGGTAGAAGTCGCGTACGGGGGGTTGCAGGAGCAGGATGTCGGTCATGGAGTCGGGTTCCCGAAAAGAGCGGCCGTGCGGGGCAGGCCTCAGAGATTCATTGTAGGGTCTCGGTCGACGGCGATCTGGACACGGTGGAGCGCCGGGATGTCTCCAGTCCGGGACAGAACGGATTCGGTGAATTGTTGGAGTGCCCGGGCTGTCCACGCTTTGACGAAAATATGCCATCTGAACCGACGTTTGAGTTTCGTGAGCGGCGCAGGGGAAGGGCCGAGAACCGCGACGTGCTGATTCCCTTCGCCAAGCTCGATCGCGACGCTCCGGCAGATCTCCGCGAGGAGGTGGGCGGAATTTTTCGTCAATTCTTCGTCCGGAGCGGTGACCAGCAGCTTCAACATGCGGGTGAAAGGCGGGTACTGCAATTCGTTGCGCGATTCGAGTTCGTTCAGGCAGAAGCTCTCATAGTCCATCCTCAAGACCGATCCAATGGTGTAGTGATCGGGGTTGTAGGTCTGGAGGACGACTCGTCCGGGTATCTCGCCCCGCCCGGCCCGGCCCGCCACCTGCATGAGCGTCTGCACCGTCGTTTCGCCCGCCCGGTAATCGGCGATCTGGAGCGCGGTATCGGCGTTCACCACGCCCACGAGAGTGATGTTGGGGAAATCGTGGCCCTTTGCGACCATCTGAGTGCCCACCAGCACGTTGGCGCGATCGTGCCTGAGCGCACTCAAACACTCGACCATCATTCCGGGGCGGCTGGCCGTGTCCCTGTCCATCCGCACCACGCGCGCCTCAGGAAGGAACTGCCGGACTTCCTCTTCGACCCTTTCGGTTCCGAAGCCGTGGGGAATGAGCGACGCGTGGCCGCAGAGCGGACATTGCTCGGGGATGGGTGTTTCCCAGCCGCAATAGTGGCATCGCAAGCGATCGTCCTTCTGGTGGTACGTGAGACTCACGCTGCAATTGAGGCATTGGAGAACGTGCCCGCAGACGTTGCAGAGATAGAACGTGGCGAAACCCCTTCTATTGAGGAAAAGAAGCGCCTGCTGATTGCTCTGAATGGTTTCGGCGAGCGCCTTCCGGAGGCTGTGGGAGAGTATCCGGTTGCGCCCGCTTTCCCTGCGCATGTCCACCACCTCGATGGTTGGGAACGGACGGTCCATGACGCGGGTCGAGAGTTTCAGCACCCTGTACCGATCCGTCCTGGAGTGGTGGAAAGATTGAAGGGAAGGGGTCGCGGAACCAAGCACCACCGGAATCCCGTGCATGCGGGCGCGCATCACGGCCACGTCTCGGGCGTGGTATCGCAGATGGTCGTCCTGTTTGTAAGACGAGTCGTGCTCCTCGTCGACGATGACGAGGCCCACGTTGTCGAGCGGCATGAACACCGCGGATCGGACCCCGAGCACCACGCGCTTCCGTCCTCTCAATACTTCCATCCATTGTTCGCATCTGGCCGCCGGAGGGAGGCCGCTGTGCCAGATGGCGACTTCGGAATCGAACCGGGCGCGGAAGAGAGCTTCCATTTGGCTGCTGAGGGCTATTTCGGGCGCCAGGACCAGCGCCCCTTTCCCATGCTGGAGTGTTTCCCCGACGAGTTGAAGATAGATTTCCGTCTTGCCGCTTCCCGTCACGCCGAAAAGCAGGAAAGGTTGATAGGCCGGAGTCGAAAGGAAGGGCGTAACGGCTTCGAGAACGTCGCTTTGGCCGGAAGAGAGTGTTTTCAGAGCCGTGTCGGCGATGGTTTGAGCACAGTTCGCTTCGCGGGGTTCTTCGGTTTCTTCAATATTGATGATGCCCTTCCGCCGAAGCTTGCGCACCCAATAGTCGAAGTTCTTCAAAACGGGTCGTAGCGAGCGCATGGGCACGGGTCCGTTCGCAGCCTCCAGAATGACTATGAAATTGCGAAGTTCTTCGTTCTTTTCCAGATCGCGCGCTTCAGGCCGCTGGACGAACCGAATGTTCTTGACCTTTCGCGCCGCGGGCAGGGACTCTTGCCACTCGAAGGACCTTTCCAGAAGTCCGGCTGTCTCCAGGGATTTCAGATCGGCGGCCAGGCTTTTCGCCGAAGCCGTCGCGGAACGCAATTCGTCGGAGGAAGCCGACCTCCTGTCAAGCAACAGGCTCAAGACTCGAGATGGCTCTCCAGCCGAACACGCCTTCGCGCCCTCTGCAGTCAGGCGGAAGACCTCACGAGGCGGGTCGCCGAGCCTCGGGGGAAGAGCCGTCTGGAGGACTTCCCCGAGCGGATAGAAGTAGTAGCGGGAAATCCAGCGGCAGAGTTCGATCAGATCAGGGGGAACCAAGGGCAGAAGATCGAGCGAGCGACGGATGAAGCGAAACTGTACATGGGCGGGCAAATCGGATGGCCTGCCGCCGGTTGCCAACACCAGGCCCGCTACCTCCCGGCATCCGAGGGGAACCAGCACCCTGACTCCAATGCGGACAGCATCCTCGAGTTCGGGTGGAACCAGATAATGCAGTGTTTTGGCAAGAGCGGTAAAGATGGCGACTTCTGCAAATAAATCGGACACATGGATCACTCACACGTACCTCTGCGGGTCCTTAGTTTTTAAGCTCTTACTATAGCAGATATGTGAGTGTGGTTGAAGTCAAAAGGCGGAAGGGAAAGCCGATAAGTGGAGCCGTGGTCGGCGGGACCCCGCCCCACCGGATTGTGAAAGCCTAAAAATGTCGATCTGGTGCGCGTTTGGGGCAATTTAGTGCTTGCTAAGGAGGTGGGGCCAAGTATAATTGCCAGTCGGTAACAATATATACTGCCTTTCTCGTTCTGGCATTTTTTGTTCATTTATGCAGAGGGGCTGAAATCATGAGACAACTTTTCTGAGGAGGAAGAGATGACGAAGGCGGACTTGGTTGGAAAAATCGCGGATGACGCCGGCATAACCAAGGCTGTAGCGGAAAAGGCGCTGAACAGTTTCGTTTCGGCGGTGACCGACGCTCTGGCTGGCGGAGACAAGGTGACGCTGGTGGGCTTCGGTACTTTTGACGTTGCGGAACGGACGCAGCGGGAAGGACGCAATCCGAGAACTGGCGAGACAATTACTATTCCGGCCTCGAAGGTTGTCAGGTTTAAGGTGGGGAACAAGCTTAAAGATTCCGTGAAATGATGGGTTCGGCCGCTTGAAACTCGTCCGGTCCGTACGGGGGGGGCCTGCAATGGGTGTGTGCTCCCCGTGTCTTGTGCCGCGAGAGGCTCGCATGGGATGTTTGGCTCTCGATGACGGCGTGAAGCGGGTCGGTGGGAGAGCTTACGGCACCGGCGAAGGAGCGCGGAACGCCCAACGCTTTTGTGATGTGAGGTATGGGATGTGCGCTGTTCTCGATTCACGTTATGACTTCGTCTCATTGCGCTGATGCGGACATATGAGGACGCAGCCGTCATAGAGCCACGGAAGGGGAGGCGGGAAGAATCCCTTCCTTCTGCGGCTCTTTTTGTCTTCACTCCTCAAGATATCAACCTTTTTCTAAAGGGCTTTCGGCAACCCCCTCTCCATCAACACCGCTATTATCTTGTCGATGTCTATAGGGGCGTCCACGACATTGCCCCTATAGCATTGGCGGGCCCCATGATCGGGGCGCCTCAGGCCGTGCTTGTGCTCGAGAGACTCATCGCGTTGGGAGTGACCGACGTTCTGGCCATCGGGTGGTGCGGGTCGCTCCAACCGAACGTCCGTATCGGCGATGTGGTGCTGCCCGTGTCGGCTGTGTCCGAGGAGGGAACATCCGGCCATTATCCCCTGGATATCTCCCAGCCCGGACCGTCGTTCGATCTCCTGAATCCGCTCGAGAGGGCTCTCGAGGGCAGGGGGCTGCAAGTCCACAAGGGTGGCGTCTGGAGTACGGATGCTCCCTTTCGGGAGATGAAGAGCAAGGTCTTGAAATACCAGGAGGAAGGGCTATTGGCCGTGGACATGGAAACGTCGGCCCTCTTTACCGTCTCCCATTTCAGGTCGGTGCGGCTAGCCGTCGCCATGGTCGTTTCGGATGAGCTTTCCACCCTCAAATGGCATCATGGGTTCATGGATGTCAGATTCAAGGAAAGCCGGGAATGGTTGGCGGAGGAGGCTCTCCGGTTCATGGCTTCGGTGGCTCCGGGTGCGAAGGGATGAATTGCGGGCGACCGGACGCATGAAGTTGCGGTCCGGGTGCAGCCGATAACGGTTCAGGTGATGGGTATGGCGCGAGATCGCACTTCTTTCTTCGACAAACCGGTGGTGGAGTTGACGCCGCAGGAGGCGGCGAGCGAACTGGAGGAACTGGCCGAACTGATAGCCGATCATGATCGGCTTTACTATGAAAACGATCGGCCGGAAATCAGCGATGCCGCCTACGATGCGCTCCGGCAACGAAACAGCGCCATCGAGGCGGCTCACCCCGGACTCCTTCGACGGGACAGCCCGTCTCAGAGGGTAGGGTCTGCGCCTGCCGCCGTTTTCAAGAAGGTGCGGCATGCGACGCCCATGCTGTCCCTGGACAACGCTTTCGAAGGCCAGGACATCATCGCGTGGTTGGAGAGCGTGCGAAATTTCCTCGTCGACCTCAAGGACCCGTCTCTCGCCATTGAAATAGACTGCGAACCCAAGATAGACGGGCTGTCTCTGAGCATCCACTACGAGGGGGGCCGACTCACGACGGCTGCCACGAGGGGCAACGGGATGGAGGGAGAGGACGTAACCGCCAATGTGAAGACCATCAAAGAAGTTCCTCATCTTCTGCGTGGAGAGGGATGGCCCGAAGTCCTCGATGTGCGCGGCGAAGCCTACATGAGCGATGAAGATTTCCTGCGACTCAACGAGCAGCAGGTGCAGGCCGGCGGCAAACAATTCGCCAACCCCCGAAACGCCGCGGCGGGGAGCCTTCGCCAGCTCGATGCGCGCGTGACCGCCAATCGGCCTCTCCGCTTTTTCGCCTACGCCTGGGGTGAGACATCCCGTCCTTTTGCGAAGACACAACGGGAAGCACGGCGGAAGCTTGAGAGTTGGGGATTCAACCTCAACGAACCCTCCAGTCTCGTCGAGGTCGCAGGCACGGATCTGGCGGGCTTGCGCGCCTATTACGATGACATCCAGTTGCGGAGAAGCGGACTCGGATTCTCCATTGACGGGATCGTGCTCAAGATCGATGGACTGGACTGGCAGTCCCGTCTCGGCTTCGTGAGTCGTTCTCCGCGTTGGGCGATTGCGTGGAAATTCCCGCCTGAACAGGCCCTCAGCGTTATAGAGTCCATACAATGCCAGGTGGGAAGAACGGGGAAGATCACTCCCGTAGCACATCTAGAACCGATCAATGTTGGCGGAGTGCTTGTACAGCGTGCGACGCTCCACAACGCGGACGAGATTCTGCGCAAAGACGTGCGCGTCGGCGATACCGTCATCGTTCAGCGTGCGGGTGACGTCATCCCCCAGGTGGTAGCCGTGGTGAAGGAACATCGTCCGGCCAGGAGCGAGCCTTATGAATTCCCCGCTACATGCCCGGTCTGCGGGAGTCTTCTCATGCGCGAAGAGGGGATGGCGGATACCTGTTGCACTGGCGGCCTCGTCTGTTCGGCTCAGGTCGTGGAACGTCTGAAGCACTTTGTGTCCCGGGATGCATTCGACATCGAAGGGCTGGGTGGAAAAAACGTCGAATTGTTCCACGCCAAAGGATTGATCCGGACGCCCGTCGACATCTTCACTTTAGAGGCGCGCGACGGCGCCTTCGAAGAACCGAGTGGAGAGATGCTTCCCCCGTTGCGAGAATGGGAAGGCTGGGGGGAGACGTCCGTGCGGAAGCTTTTTGCGGCGATTCAACGGGCCCGTACGATTCCTCTCGATCGTTTCATCTACGCACTGGGCATCCGCCAGGTGGGACAGGCCACGGCCCGCCTCCTCGCACGTCATTTCCTGACGCTATCCCGCTGGCGGAAGGCTTTGGAAGATGCGCGGGACCGGACATCCGAGGCATATGCCGATCTCGTGTCCATCGGCGGCATCGGAGAGAGCATGGTGGGCGACATTTTAGGCTTCATTGGCGAACCCCACAATCGCGAGGTACTGGATCAACTCACTCAACCTGGAGGCGACGGCGAGATCGCACTCGTCACGGTGACCGATTTTGAGCGTCCTTCGGCCCCGTCTCGTGTGGCCGGCAAGACCGTTGTTTTTACAGGCGCTTTGGAAACCATGAGCCGAGCCGAAGCCAAGGCTCGTGCCGAAGCGGTGGGGGCGAACGTTGCGGGTTCCGTATCCGGCAAGACGGATTATGTGATTGCCGGTCCCGGAGCGGGCTCCAAGGAGAAGAAGGCGCGAGAACTGGGCGTGACCATCCTGACTGAAGAGCAATGGCTGGAATTGATTACCGCAGGTGCAGAACGGGACAAATCTTGAACCGTGTCCGTACGGAACTGGATATGGCCAATGCAGATGGTATAATGATCTTGATCCGGTAAGGATTCCGGGGTTGCCTTGAAGCATGAGTGTGGGAAGCCGTCGCCATGATTTCGCTGCAAAGGGAGGATATGGAAAAACGGCGCGTTCATGTGTGGATCGAGGGGAGAGTCCAGGGAGTCTTCTTTCGCGCCTATGCCCGTGAAGCGGCAGTTGCGGAAGGGGTTTCGGGTTTTGTCAGGAACCTTTCGGATGGATCGGTGGAGGCTGTTTTCGAAGGCGAGCCGGACAAGGTCGAGCGGATGGTTCAGTGGTGCTATGAAGGCAGTCCGCTGAGCCATGTCGATCGGGTGGACTTGCGTGAAGAAGTCTACAAGGGAGAGTACAACGGCTTTGAGATCAGTCGCCGAGGAAGGGGATACTAACACATGAAAGAAATATTCGACAAAATAATACAGTTTCTCGCCAAATACGACTTCATGACTCTCATGAAAACTTTTCGTGATCTCGAAGTGGATCAAGTGTTGAAGAACCCTGTCGTCTGGATGGTGGCGATTCCGATCCTCGCTTTCTGTATCTTCAAGAGACACTACAAATACCTGGTGATGGCTGTCTCGATGATCCTCTTCCTCTTTCTCATGAGCCATACCCTATCCGAAAGCGGCGAGACGATTTCTCCCACGAAGCTGGTGAAATTTGTGGCGGGAACCGTCGGCCTGATCGGAGTGAATTTCTATCTGCTTTTCATACGTGAGGCCTGAGGCGCTTGCCGCTCAGGTCGATGTCAACCATCTCGGTGCAGGCAGAATGGTCTCGCCATTTCAGCCCGCAATATCCAGCGTACCAGTGGCCATGGGGAGAAGTCCGAGACTGGAGAGATAGACCAGCCCTGAAGGTGCAAGGCTCTGTCCGGGCGCCATGAACGCCGGCGCCGCCCGAGGAGGATGTTCGCGGCGCCAGCCTCCCGGCCTGCCTTCAGGAATTCTTCTTCAGGGTATCGACCGCATCGTCGGCGTTCACTCTCTCCTTGAGTTCCTTGCCCACTTTGAAAAAAGGCAGCTTCTTGGAATTCACCTCTATGAGTTCGCCTGTTTTTGGATTTCTTCCCTTGTAGCCGTCGTAGGCCTTCACCTTGAAACTGCCGAAGCCCCTGATTTCAAGACGATCCGATCGTATGAGGGCGTTTTCCATGCTCTGAAAAGTAACGTTGACAGCCGTCTCCGCAGCCTTCAGGGTAATGCCCTCAGCTTTGGCCAACGCTTCGATGATTTCACTCTTTGTCATCTGCATAGCTCCTCGTTGTCTATTCGAGAAAAGAGACTAAATCCTTTTCACTATTTTTTCCGCGTTGCCCAAATAGGGCCGAAGCAAAGGAGGAATGAGGACCGTCCCATCCGCCTGCTGGCAGTTTTCAAGCACAGCCACCAGGGTCCTGCCGATAGCCAGACCGGACCCGTTGAGAGTGTGAACCAGATCGGTCTTGGTCTGCCCCTTGCGGCGAAACCGAATATTCGCGCGTCTTGCCTGGAAGTCTTCAAAGTTGCTGCAAGAAGAGATTTCACGGTAAGTGTCCTGCCCGGGGAGCCATACCTCGATGTCGTAAGTCTTGGCTGAAGAAAACCCCAGATCGCCCGTACACAGCATGATCACGCGATAATGAATCCCGAGTTCCTGGAGAATCGTCTCGGCGTCAGCGAGCAGCCGCTCCAGCTCCTCATAGGAGGACTCGGGCTTGACCAGCTTGACCAATTCGACTTTGTTGAACTGATGTTGGCGGATAAGGCCGCGTGTATCTTTTCCGTAAGAGCCCGCCTCGGAACGAAAGCAGGGGGTAAATGCAACATAATGCTTGGGGAGATCCTCTTCGTCGAGGACCTCATTCGCATGAATGTTCGTGACGGGGACCTCGGCGGTGGGCACCAGGTACAAATCATGTCCTTCGAGCTTGAAAAGGTCTTCGCTAAACTTGGGAAGCTGGCCGGTGCCGAGAAGACTGTTGCTGTTGACCATAAAAGGAGGCAGGACTTCAGTGTAACCGTGCTTTTTCGTATGGACGTCCAGCATGAAGCTGATGAGCGCTCTTTCCAACGCCGCACCCATTCCCCAGTAAAGGGCGAAGCGGGCACCGGTCATCCTGGCCGCTCGTTCGAAATCGAGGATTCCAAGGGACTCTCCGACTTCCCAGTGCGGTTTGGGATCAAAATCGAACCTCGGACGTTCCCCCCAGGTCCTCACCACGGGGTTGTCTTTCTCGTCCGCACCGACGACAACAGACGCGTGTGGCATATTGGGAATGAGGAGCAGGATGTCTTTGAACCTTTGTTCTATGGATGAGAGTTCCTGGTCGAGGGCCTTGATCTTCTGGGAAACCTCTCGCATTTCCTCGATCTGGCGGTCCGCTTCCTTCTTTTCTCTTTTCAAGCGGGATATCTCATCCGACGCGACATTCCGCTGATATTTCAGCTCCTCAACCTCACGAAGAATACGGCGTCTTTGTTCATCCAACTCCAGGAAGGGCTTCAAATCAAGGTCGAGATGGCGATCCCTCAACATCTGATGAACGCGCTCAACTTTGTCACGGACAAATTTTAGATCCAGCATAGCCCCACCTTCTTAGTTCGGTTTCAGAAAAAACCATCCATAGCAATTCTGAGGAATTGCAGTCACCGACCATTTACCGCGAAATGAGGGCATTGTCAATTCCTTTTGTTACTTCAATAAGTTGGAGTCTCTTGCCTGTATCGGTGATGAGGTTCCTCCGAAACCGTAGCGCCGGTCTGCTATCCGGCAGAGGAAGAAGGCTCGAAAGACTCTCCACGGAGAATCAATCGAATTTCGAACTGATCACTTCGATGCCGAAGTTCCCCAATGCATCCACTTCAGGCAGGTTATGGAAAACGATGGTGAAGGGAACGCGCTTGCCGGGCGGCACATTGACGTTGAGCATTTTTCTGCCTTCTCGATTCATCATTTGATTCTGAATGTCCGTGAGACTCCAATGGGACAATTCATCACGGGCCAGAGAATTTCCACAGTAGCACCTCTGAACCTGCACGATCTGATCGCTCTTATTGAAGAGTTTCCCTTCGACCAAAATGAAGCTGATGGGCCGGCTTGACTCATTGACCGTCTCTCCTTCCACCACAAAGATCTGGCCACAGTTTGCATTCTCGAGGAAATAGGCATTGGTGGCGTCCAGAATGGCCACGGCGGGTTGCTCCATAGTTTTTGGAGTGATCTTCCCTCGTTCTGATTCTCCGGCGGTCCCGCTCGTCTTCTTGGAAGCGTAGATAAGAACCGCCGCTATAGCGAGAAGCAAGACACCCGCGATGACAATCGTCTGCAAGGGGATTTTTCTCCATTGTTTGACTGCGGGTGGGGCAGCTTTGGGGGGCGGCGTGGACGCCGGTTCCCATGTATCTTCGTCGGCGCCGGCTTCATCAGAGATATCCACCTGGATGAACTCTTCGTCGTCCGATTGCACCGTGAAGATGTTCCCGCAGCGTGTGCAGCGGACCTTGCTCTTCGGTCCCTTGAGACGCGCCGGATCGAGACGGAAGCTCGTATTGCAGGAATCACAGTGAACGATCATCATTGAAGCCGATCCTCTTTTTCTTTAAGAATGATTCCGTGAGGTTGCACCCATTTCTCCGGGGCGGTGAGAAGGCGACTGCCGGGCCTATTCGGACACTATGTTCGGAAGCTATGGTTTCGCAAGTCCGATGGGCGGCCATGAATCTCGACGGAAACCCGCGTGCAAGACTTCCGCGTCGCCTGCCGGAGGGCTCATGCGCTTTCAGATGACATCGATGCGCCGAAAAACGACCATCACCGAGTCGAATGACATGACGCGCTGAATCCAGAGGAGAATGGTCCCGGATCCGTCGACTTGCTTCGGCGACAAGGCGGAAGGAGGGATCCCTTCGCCTACGACACGCAATGTCCTCCTTGCTCTTCGAACTCGACTTCATAGATCCCCGGGAGGTTCCTGTGCCGTTCGGAGTAATCGAGGCCGTACCCCACCAGAAACCCCTCTGTCAGGTGAAGACCGACGTAGTCGATGGGTACCTCAACCTTGCGGCGCTCAATCTTGTCAATCAGAGCGCAGATCTTGACTGACGCAGGTTCACTGGCCTGCAAACGGTCCAAATACCAGTTCAATGTGATGCCGGTATCGACAATGTCCTCAACAATGAGAATATGTCTCCCTTTCACCTGCAATTCCAGGTCCTTGGTGATTCGGACAGATCCGCTTGTTTCCGACTTATTTCCATAGCTCGAGAGACGAACGAAATCGATCTCGACGGGCGAAGCGAGTCGTCTTGCGAGGTCTGCCAGGAAAACGAAAGCGCCCTTCAGGATGCCTATGAGAACGAGGCTTTTCCCTTCATAGTCCCGATTGATTTCCTCCGCAAGTTCATCGAGTCGCTTGTTGAGTTCATCCGGCGAAATACGCTGTACCAACCGATAAGGTCGCATCGCTTCTCCCCTCCCCCCGTACGCCCGATTGGGGCATTGATTCAATGGAAAAACCAAGTCCAAAACACATCTTAGCGAAGATGAAGATTAAAATCAATCTCGATTCATCTTAACTGCGCAGAACCATTAAGTTTCCATTCTGAAAAGCGGTTGTGCCACGGTTGCCGTCTTCGGCGCACCGGTCGACATCGGGTTACGGGACTCCCGAGGAGTTCGCGCACTTTCGAAGGGGATCTCCCGGTGGCTCGGAATAGAAACCGAGGGCGCGACAACTGGGGCCCGGCGCCGGTTGTCTCAATAACTTTTATTTGTTCACAAGATGAAATTTATAAGTTATTCTCGACTTTGATCGTATTTCTGAAATGTTCTTGGTTTCAAGCCTACCCAGGGATGAAAATCCCTTCAATTTCATCTACTTACGGTCTAACCTGGATAATGCTTCAACAGATGGAGTTCGGGTTTGACTTTGTGAGACCAGGCTTCTTATATCACCTGAGGCGGACCAACCATGAGGCTCCGGACGAAAACCATTCTTCTCTTCAGTGCCGTTGGCGCCCTCATCATTGTCGTCATGGGCGTCCTGCAGTTTGTGACCCTGAGAGAAGAGAGGCTGCGGACCATCGGAGAGGAGATCTCCAGACAACTCGAACATCTGGACTTTGCCCTGACGCGATTCTTGGCGGAAGTGGAAAACGACCTGCTCACCCTTGCCGCCGATGAGCGGATTCGCTCCAGGAACGACCAGGACTTCACCAATTTTCTCAACGCTGATCCGGACACGTTCGAATACCACATTGGTGTATTGGAACATGAGATCATTGAAGTTTTGAATGCCTTTCGAGTCAACCACCCGTATGTCAACTCAGCCTACATGGGGCGCGAAAACGGGAGCTTCGTGCGGTCTCACAAACGGGGACAGCCCACCGCCTACGACCCGAGAACGAGGCCGTGGTATATCCTGGCAAAAAACAATCCCGGCAAAGTGGTGAGAACGTCCCTTTATCCTTCGGTTACGACCAAAGACGTGAATATCGGTGTAGTCACGGCACTGACGGATGCCGACGGAGGTTTTTTGGGCGTGTTGGGAACCGATATCACCTTGATGAATCTGACGAGCTATATTGCCGGTTTCAAAGTGAGCGACGCCGGCAAAATGTTCCTGATTGACGACGAAGGGAACCTCCTGGCAGCGCCGAACGAGGCCATGCTGTTCAAGAATGTGTACGATCTTTTTCCATCTGGCGGTGAACTTTTTATGCAGACGGATCGGGGCAGTATTTCCGTCAAGACCCCGGAGGGGCTCCAGTACGCCTACGTTCACACCTCACCCTCGGTTGGCTGGAAAATCGTCGCCATGGTTCCCGCTGCTGAAATTCAGCAAAAAATCAACAGGGTGGTGTTCGCCGGCGTTTTGTCATTTTCGGTTGGGATTGCCTTGCTGAGCCTCTGTACTCTGCTTGGATTATACCGATACATCATCCGACCCGTTGGGAGGCTGACGGAGAGCACCAGGCATATCAAACAGACCGGCGACCTGGGTCATCGCTTCACCATCGACACCAAAGACGAAATCAAAGAATTAGCCGATGCATTCAACGAGATGATGGAGGGACTCAGTTCGTCCCAGAGAAGACTCAAGGAGTCCCAGCAGGAGTTGCAGCAACAGCGAGACCTTTTGGAAGAAAGGGTAAGGGAGAGGACCGTCGAGCTTGAGGCCGCAAACCAGGATCTGGTCAACGAAGTAACTGAGCGAAAGCTGGCGGAAGCCAGGGTTCGGGATTCCAGGCAACGGCTTGCCCAGATCATCAGCTTTCTGCCCGATGCCACTTTCGTGATCGACGCCGAGGGCAAGGTGACCTCATGGAACCAGGCCATGGAACAGCTTAGCGGAGTTCCGGCAGATCTCATGATCGGAAAAGGGAACTATGAATATGCCTTGTCTTTGTACGGGGAACGACGGCGAGAGTTGATCGACCTGGTTATGGAATGGGATGAGCCAACCGCTGCCGCCTATCTCGATATCAAGCGGGAATACGACGCAGCATCGGCGGAAGTCTTTCGCCCGTCGCTACGGGGTGCTGGACGGTATCTATGGGCCACCGCCCGCAGGTTGTATGATGAGTCTGGAAAAATCGTGGGCGCGATCGAGTCCGTACGGGAAATCACGGAATGGAAAGAGACGCTCGAAGCTTTGAAAAAGAGCGAAAGCCGGCATCGACTGTTATTTGACAACGCCAAAGAGGCCATCGTGGTCGTGCAGCATCAGCATTGCCAGTTTGCCAACCCTCAGGCGGAAACGATTTTCGGTTTCACCCAGAAGGAACTGAACTCCCAACCCATAGAGGATTTTATCCACCCTGACGATCGACAGATGGTAATCCAACGGTACACCCAGCGGATAAAAGGCGAATCTCCAGAGGACGATTATGTGTTCCGCATCCTTCACCGCACGGGCGCCACGATATGGACCGAACTCAGAGTCGTTAAGATCCCGTGGGAGGGCGAGGAGGCTCTGCTCTGCTTTTTGACGGATATTACCGCTCGCGTCCTGGCCCAAAGAGAAATCGAGATCCAGAGGAGCTACCTGGAGCAGCTCTTTGAAACGTCTCATGAGGCTATTGTTCAGATCGATGAAGACGATCGGGTGGTCAGGGTCAACAGTGAATTCCTGAACCTGTTCGGGTACGAAGCGCAAGAAGTGCTGGGCCGATCTCTGGAGGGAATCATCGTCCCGGAGCTACAACTCGAGGAGTTCAAAGCGGTAAAAGCGCGCGTGGCTGGTGGCGAGAGAGTGTTTCACGGGACGATCCGCAAAAGGAAGGACGGGAACTTGATCGATGTCTCCATATCGGGCACTCCCATCAAAATCGACGGCAAGAGCGGTGGTTTTTTTGTAATTTATCAGGACATTCGCGAGCGCAAGCACGCGGAAGAGGCGCTCAGGCAAGCCAAGGAAGCCGCCGAAGCCGCCAACCGCGCCAAGAGCATGTTTCTGGCGAACATGTCCCATGAAATCCGAACGCCCCTCAACGCCATTCTAGGATTCACCCAGCTTCTGCTGCGCGATCCGGAGGTACAGCCGACACATCGCTTATCCCTCGAAACGGTGAAAAGAAGCGGAGAGCATTTGCTGAAACTCCTGAATGATGTGCTCGAAATGTCCAGGATCGAAGCTGGCCGGACGACCTTAAATGCCGGGGTCACCGATCTCGATGCGCTCCTGGGCGATCTGGAGGGGATGTTCCAGGTTCTTACGAGAGATAAGGGGCTTTTTCTGGAAACCGCCAGGATTGGGCCCGTGCCACGGTGGATATGGGCTGATGAACAAAAACTGCGGCAGATCCTGAATAACCTTCTCGGAAACGCCGTGAAATTTACCGAGAAGGGGGGCATCGTCCTTCGTGTGAAGGCATCGCCGTTGGATGTGGCTTCCGAGGAGACGGTTGGCTCCGAAGGCAGTGGGCTTGGTATTGTCTTTGAAGTTGAAGATTCCGGACACGGCGTTCCCGAAGGAGATAGAGAGAGGATTTTTTCTCATTTTGAACAGCTTACGATTGGAAGCAGGATGAAGGGCGGGAGCGGCCTGGGACTGGCGATAAGCAAGGCCTTCGTGGAATTGATGGGTGGCACGATCGAAGTGTGTGGAGCGGTTGGCGCTGGAAGCATTTTTCGATTCGATATTTCCACCAGGGAAGTCTCTGCGCAGGTATTGCCGCCCACACCCGTACGCCGCCAGGTTGCCGGCCTCGAGTCTGGTCGGGGAGAGCTTCGCATTCTCGTGGCGGACGACAATGAGACCAACCGGGAAATTCTGGTAAGATTTCTTGAATCCGTCGGGTTCCTGGTGCGTGAGGCGGCAGATGGGCGCGAAGCGTGTACGGTTTTCAAAACCTGGCATCCCGATCTGGTTCTCATGGATTTGGTCATGCCGGTGATGGATGGCTTCGAAGCGATCCGGAAAATCCGAAGCTTTCCGGAAGGCGCAGGGATTCCCGTCATTGCGGTGAGCGCCAGTGTCCTTTCGGAAGATCGGGAAAGAGTGTCGTCGACCGGCGCTGATGCATTCCTGAAAAAGCCTTTCACGGAACAAGAGATTTTTGACATGATCGGAAAATTTCTCGGGGTCGAATATGTTTATGCTGACGAACCCGTGACGCTTTCGCCAATGATCCCGGGATCGCACGAATCCCCGCCGCTTTTGCCGGACCAATTGCCTGCCGACCTGGTTTTCGAGCTTCAGGAAGCCGCAATCAGTCTCGATGTGGATTGGCTTTATGAGTTGCTCCCCCGGGTAGCCCAACGTGACGCGAGGATCGCCGAAAGGCTGCGAGAATTGATTGAGAGCTATGATTTCAAGAGTCTGAAAGATCTTCTGAAGCGCGAAACGACTTGATGTGATGGATCAGTGGCTAACAGCCTTTTGCCCGGGAGCCGAAGATGGACGATCGAAGGCAGCCTTCAATTCTGATTGTAGACGATGTGCCCGCGAACCTCAATCTCTTGACCGGCATCCTGAAACAGCGCGGATACAAGGTCCGCCCTGCGCCCTGCGGCAGCCTTGCTCTCGATGCGGCGCGGCACTCTCCCCCCGATTTGATTCTGCTTGACATCCACATGCCGGAGATGGATGGGTTCGAGGTATGCCGGCGTTTGAAAGCGGAAGAGGCGCTCAAGGAAATACCGGTTATCTTCATCAGCGCCTTGACGGAGACCAGGGACAAGATTCATGCTTTCGATGCGGGAGGGGTTGATTACATTACCAAACCCTTTCAAGTTGAGGAGGTCCTGGCCCGGGTCAGGACTCATCTGGAGCTGAGACGCACCAGGCGTGAACTGAAGCGAAAAAACAAACGCCTGAAGGGCGCCGTCAACGACCTCAAGAACGCCCAGATCCGGCTGATTCAATCCGAAAAGATGGCCGCCCTGGGGGTTCTCTCCGCGGGTGTCGCTCACGAGATCAATAATCCGCTGAACTTCATCAAAACCAGCATCCTCAGTCTGCAAAGGGATGTCGATGATCTGGTGAAGGTTGCGAGTCTCGGCGATTCTTGTTGCAGAGATTCTATCGAACCCAGGTACGCGGAGATGGAGAGACTGCAAGAGGAGATCGAGTATGAGACGATCCTGATGGAGATTCCGGGTCTTTTCGAGAGCATTATCGAGGGAATCCGACGGACGGATGAAATTGTCAGGAGTCTCCGCACCTTCGCGCGTCAGGATGAGATGATCGGCAAGGCCGTGGATATCCACGAGATCATCGATTCTGCCCTGATCATGCTGCGGAACCGCTTCAAAAAAACCGTCGGCGTCATAAGGGACTATGGGAATGTGCCGCCAATCCCCTGCTATGTGGGCAAATTGAGTCAAGTGATGATCAATGTTGTGGCAAACGCCATCGACTCGATCGAGAACACGGAAAGCTCCGATCCGCATCAAATCACGATCAAGACCGAGGCTGTGGAGCGCGAGAATCGGAAGTATGCCGTGATTCATATTGCCGATACGGGCAAAGGGATATCGGAGGATCTGATCCACAAGATCTTCGATCCTTTTTTCACCACTAAAGCCGTCGGGAAAGGGGTGGGCCTGGGATTGTTCATCACTCGCAACATCATTCAGGAACATAATGGATATATAGAAGCATCAAGCCAACCGGGACACGGTGCGACCTTTTCGATTTTTCTTCCCGAGCGCCAGGAGGATTCGTGATGATTGATTCTCTGTTTTCAGCCAAACCTCGTATTCTCTATGTAGATGACGAACGGGACAACCTGCAGAGTTTCAGAGCGCTTTTCCGAAGAGACTACGACATCTATGTGGCCGAGTCCGCACAAGAGGCGATACGGATTCTCCGCCAGGAGAAAATTGATGTTCTTGTCAGCGACCAACGCATGCCGGGAATGACCGGGGTCGAGCTGTTGGAGCGGGTGGCGGCGGAATTCCCGGAAATCTTGAGGTTCATGCTCACCGGTTTCAGCGATTACGACCCGCTGGTGGATGCCATCAACAACGGGAGAATACAAGGTTATTTTTCAAAACCCCTGAACCCCATAGAGATTAAGAGCCGCATCGAAAAGGGTCTGGAAACCGTCTACCTCAAAGCCAGGAACGAGCAACTTTTCGAGGAACTCAAGATCAGTGAGGAGAGATTCCGCACCTTGTTCGAACAGGCGGCGGATTCAATTGTCCTTATCGATTCGGACACCGGCATGTTGCACGATTTCAACGCCATGACCTGTTCCAACCTTGGCTATTCTCGCGAAGAACTGCGACAGATCAGGTTGTATGAATTAGCCGTTGAAGGTTCTCAGGAAGAGATGAAGGGGCGCCTCGATGAGGCCCTGGAAACGGGTTCCAACACGTTTACGATGCAACTCAGGGGAAAGGACGCCGGGTTGCACGATTTTCTGATGAAACTCAAGTCAGTATCCATTCACGGCCGCACCTATCTTCTCGGAATCCTGAACGACATCACGGAACAGATGAGAGTGCAGGCGGAGCTCAAGGAGAGCCAGGGATTTTTGCACGCCATTATCGAGAACATCCCAGATACGATTTATGTTAAAGATGTCAATGACTTGAAGTTTATAAAGTTTAACAAGGCAGGGGAAGATCTGCTTGGATATTCACGCCGGGATTTGCTTGGAAAATCCGATTACGACTTATTCTCCGAAGATGAGGCAAATTTCCTCACGATGAAAGACAAGGAAGTGCTCAGCAGTTGCCATGTGGTGGAAATACCGGAGGAGACGGTAACGACGCGAGACAAAGGGCAAAGAATAGTCCATACGAAGAAGATCCCCATCCTCGATGACATGGGACAGCCTCGCTACCTGCTGGGCGTATCGGAAGACATTACGGAAAAGGTGTACCTGAGGCAGAAAGAAAAGAGACTGGAAGCCGAGCTGCGCCAGCTTCGCAAGATGGAGGCCATCGGCACGCTGGCCGGAGGCATCGCTCATGATTTCAACAATATTCTGGGAATCATTCTTGGATACGTAGAATTGGTGATGATGGAATTGGACGCTGCGTCCCGGAGCTACGAGAACCTCTGCGCCGTGCTCAGCGCCGGACAGAGGGCCAAGGACCTTGTCAGCCAGATTCTGACCTTTAGCCGTAAGAGCGAACTGGAGCTCAAGCCGCTGCTGCTTCAGCCCCTGATCAAAGAAAGCGTCAAGTTTTTGCGGTCCTCGTTGCCTTCCACCATCGAGATCCTCCAGAGCGTTGACGAGCATTGCGACGCCGTCATGGCGGACCCGACGCAGATGCAGCAGGTCATTATGAACCTTTGCACCAACGCATACCACAGTATGCGCGATGGAGGGGGCACCCTCGAGGTTGCGCTCAAGCAGGTCGTTCTGTCAACCATGGATCTCGATCAACTTCCAGGAATGAACGCGGGCAGGTACTTGCATCTGGGTATCCGCGATACGGGCTCCGGGATGACGGAGGATGTGCTTGAAAGGATCTTCGAGCCTTACTTCACCACCAAAGAACCGGGGGAAGGCACGGGGCTTGGTTTGTCCGTGGTGCATGGGATTGTGACGGCTTATGGGGGAAACATCAAAGTCTCCAGCGAAATCGGGAAAGGAACGCTATTCGATATTTTCCTGCCCGTGGTCAGAGTCAGCCCTCTCCCGGAGAAACGCCATATCCTGGCTCCTCCTTCCCGAGGCAGTGAGCGCATTCTTCTGGTGGATGACGAGCGGCAGATGGTGAACATGATGCGGCGGATATTGGAACATCTGGGCTATTCGGTTGCGGCCTTTACGGACAGCTTTGAAGCCCTGGCCCACTTTACGGAGCACTCGACCGAGTTCGATCTCATCATCTCGGATCTCACCATGCCGAAGCTCACCGGACTCGAGTTGGCCAGAAAAATCCTCGGTGTCAAGGGGGATACGAGAATCATCATCTACACCGGATTCTGCGAGAGAATCCCCGGAGACAAGCTCAACGCTTTGGGCATAAGGGGCGTGCTCATGAAGCCCATCACCATGTTGGATCTCGCCACAGCGGTCAGAAGTGTCCTCGGAGGACAATCATTGCATGGATGATCTCCCATGCTTTGCAGACGGCAGTCTTTCCACGTTTGAGGCGGCCCGCAACGATGAGATGCAAGCATCCAATCCCTTTTGATTGCAATTGGAACGAGGAGCGGTTATAGAGAGCTGAAACCATTTCAAGGGAAAGGAGAAGAGGATGCGAGAACTGGTTGAGAAAGCTCTGGCCAAGGTTAGGCCCATGCTCGAGCGCGATGGTGGAAGTGTGGAACTGGTCGATATCGAAGGAACGGTTGTAAAAGTTCGCCTGACGGGTGCGTGCCGCGGGTGTCCCATGAGCCAGATGACGCTCAAGGCTGGAGTCGAGAGAATCGTCAAGCAGGATGTGCCGCAGGTTACCGAGGTCATCGCCGTTTAGTGCATCGTGGCGGAAGTTTTCACCCCGTTTTGGCCTGGCAGCGCGGTTTCCCTGGCGGAACTTACCTGTGTATTGAGGTTGGACGGCGACTTCCGCCATTATGTACTGCCAGCCGAAAATGCGGGTTTCCAACCTTTTCATCGGTCTGAGAACGTTCCCGTCTGCATGCGGGCTGAAGACGGCGCATCGCTCGAAAGCCCCGGTCACCTGTGATAGGGTTCGTTCTTGAGGATCGTGAAAGCCCGGTAGAGTTGTTCGGCTATCATCAGCCGGGCCAGATCGTGCGGGAACGTCATCCTGGACAGAGAAAGAATGGCGTGGGCCTGTCCGATCAATCTTGAAGAGACGCCGGACGGCCCGCCAATCACCATCCAGACGCCGGGAACTCCTTCATTCATCATACGTTCACACAGGGATGCAAGGCCGGGGGAGTCCAACTCGCGCCCCTTCCGGTCCCATACGACGAGACGGTCCTGTTTCTCGACCAGCTTGAGAATTCGCTCCGCTTCACGTTCCTGCAGGGTCGCTGGAATGCTCTTTGCCGCCATTTTTTCCGCTTTCACTACGTGTACCTCCGTTGGAATGTAGTGGCGGAGGCGTTCGATATAGCGGCTTATTCCCGTTTCCACTTCGGGGAAACCAGTCTTTCCGACGAAAACAAGATTGAGTCGCATGATCTGCCACGGTTCATGCGCCTGCCGGCAGTCGACCCATTTTCAGACAGTGAGTCCTGCGCGCGAAGGCCTCTTTGAAACATGCCTGGCGAACGGCCGGCGGCCGTCAAAAGAGTTGAGGTGAAAAATCTCGTATACGATACAACTGCCGGTCCGGTGCGTGAGGGTTCGGGCATGGGGCGTTCAGGCTTCCAACGCGGCCGCCAGCAGGAATTCCCTGTTTCCTTTCGGGCCGAGAATGGGGGAAGGTGTGATCCCCATCACGCAAAATCCTGCGGCTTTACAGAATTCACTGATCGAATCGCATACTTCGATGTGAACGGCCGGGTCCCTGACAACTCCGCCCTTACCGACGCGTTCTCTTCCCGCCTCGAACTGTGGTTTGATGAGCGCCACGAGCATCGCTCCTCCGGCGAGAAAAGGTTTGACGGCAGGGATCACCAGCCTGAGCGATATGAAGGACGCGTCTATGGTCGCTGCCTGTATCGGCTCGGGGATGAGATCCGGGGAAAGGTATCGAATGTTCTTTCGTTCGAGCACCACCACGCGGCTGTCCCGGCGCAGTTTCCAGGCCAACTGGCCGTAGCCCACGTCCACCGCGTACACGCGCAACGCTCCGTTCTGAAGCAGGCAGTCGGTGAATCCGCCCGTCGAGGCTCCGACGTCCATGGCGACGAGCCCATCGACGTCTATCTGAAAGGTGGCGATGGCGTGTTGCAGTTTGATGCCGCCGCGGCTCACGTAAGGAATGTCTTCCCCCGTGAGCCGGACGTCTGAATCGCTTGGCACCTTTTGGCCTGCCTTGGTGATGCTTCGGCCATCGACCAGGACCTTGGCAGCAAGTATGAGAGCCTGGGCACGCTCGCGGCTCGTGGTCATGCCTCTATCGACGAGCAGTATGTCCAAACGCGTGTAGGATTTTCCCATGGCGTGATTTCACCAGGCTGTATGCCGCGCTTTCGATTCCTTCGGCGTCAATGCCGTAGAGGTTCCTGAGGATGTTCTGGCTGCCGTGGGGGATGAAGGCGTCGGGAAGTCCCAGTCGTATGAACTCCGATGGGAAGAAGGATGCCTCCTGGAACATTTCCAGGACTGCGCTTCCGAATCCTCCCTGGAGAATGTTTTCTTCGATGGTGATGACCTTCCCGATTTTCCTCGTCCATTCGAGAATCAGTTCTTCGTCCAGTGGCTTGACGAACCGAGCGTTCAAGACGGTCGCTTCGATGGATTGTTGTCCGAGGCGCTCGGCAGCTTGAAGCGCCGCCTGCACGGTTGTTCCGATGGCGATCAGCAGAACATCTTTGCCCTCGCGCAGAACTTCACCCTTTCCTATGGGAAGGGAGCGAAACGCGCCATCCAAGGGCACGCCCACACCGTTTCCACGTGGATAGCGCAGGGCTGCCGGCCCCGGGTGGTCGATCGCCGTCTTGAGCATATGTTGAAGTTCGTTTTCGTCTTTGGGCGCCATAAGCACCATATTGGGAATATGACGAAGGAAGGAAAGGTCGAAGACTCCATGGTGCGTGGGACCGTCGTCACCCACGAGACCCCCGCGGTCCATTGCGAACACGACGGGAAGGTTCTGGAGGCAGACGTCCTGAATGACCTGGTCGTAGGCACGCTGAAGGAACGTCGAGTAAACGGTGACGACGGGCTTATATCCTTCGGTGGCAAGGCCGGCGGCAAAAGTCACCGCATGCTGTTCGGCGATCCCCACGTCGAAGAACCTCTCCGGGAAACGTTTTGCGAAGTCTTCAAGTCCCGTGCCCTGCACCATGGCGGCTGTGATCGCTACGATCTTCTGATCGTGCTCGGCGAGCCGGGCGATGGTGTTGCCGAAGACCTTGGTGTAGGAAGGGGCGGGATGTGTCCCTGAAGGCGGGCCGTTGGTCTTGCCGGTGGTGATATCGAAGGCTCCGATGCCGTGGAAGCTCGTGGGATCGGTTTCCGCAGGCAGATATCCCCTGCCTTTCTGAGTCATGACATGAACCAGCACGGGACCTTCGATTTGGCGTGCAGTACGAAGAGTGTCGATGAGACGGTCTATGCGATGGCCCTTGATTGGGCCGATATAATGAAAATCGAGCGCCTGAAAAAGCATGCCCGGCGTAAAGAGCGTCACCAACATGTCCTCACTGCGCCTGAGGAGGTGAATGAGATTGGAACCCACTCCAGGAATGGACTTGAGAAAACTTTCCATATCCCGCTTGAGGTTGAGGAGCGTTTTGTTCGACAGCTTCCGGCTGAGAAATGAGGAAAGGGCTCCCACATTGGGAGATATGGACATCTCGTTGTCATTCAGGATGACAATGAGGTTCTTGTCGAGATCGCCGGCATGATTGAGGGCCTCAAAAGCCATTCCGCCGGTCATGCTGCCGTCCCCTATTACGGCGATGGATCGGCTGGGACTCCCCTTCAGGGAATTGGCCACACAGATGCCCAGGGCGGCGGAAACGGAGGTGCTGGAATGCCCGGTGCCGTAGGCGTCGTACTTGCTTTCCGACCTCTTGGGGAAGCCGCAAACGCCGTTGTGCTGGCGCAACGTGTGGAATTGTGCCCGGCGGCCCGTGAGGAGCTTATGCGTGTAAGCCTGGTGCCCCACGTCCCAGATGATGCGGTCGCAGGGGCTGTCGAAAACATAATGCAGAGCGATCGTCAGTTCGACGACTCCCAGATTGGGGGCGAGATGGCCTCCAGTCTGGGAAACCGTGGAAATAATCACATCCCGGACTTCCTGTGCGAGCTGCTGAAGCTGAGTGAGAGAAAAACTCTTCAACTGTGCCGGACTGTCAATCTGCGCCAGTAGGCTCTTTCCATCTTGTTCTGCCAAGGTGTAACCTCTCTATGAACCCGATCGGGAACCGTATACGCGCCGTCAGGTCTCCGGGGCCGGGCGAAGCGGCCTGCGAGGAGCGATGCATCATCGTTTCCGCCGCATGTCCCGGACCACAGTAAAATAGCTCTCATATCCAAGAGAGCGCCGAACAAATGCCATTTCGATACGCAAGCGAAAAAGCTTCCCGGGTCCGAAGGATCGGCGCCGCAAATTTCTCACTGCTTTGCGCCAGGCTCGTAGGGCTCGTGAAATGTCCTTTCACCTCCGAGGGTGAAGATGTATTTTCACGATGGACGAGCGCAAAGACTCTTGAAACTTTCTCTAAGCCTTACGAACAAGCAAATACCGGGCCAACGCACGGAGAGGTTCCGCTCTCGAATCGAACATTCCCAACGCGGCCACGGCTTCCTCCACGTGTTCGCGCGCTGCCTGTTTCGAACGGACCAACCCCAACAGAGCGGTGTAGGTCTTCTTGTTCTTGGCTGCGTCCGAACCCGGCTTCTTTCCCATCAAATGGGCATCTCCCTCCACGTCCAGCACGTCGTCGGTGATCTGAAAAGCGAGGCCGAAATGATGGCCGTACCGTTTCAGCGAAGTCACCTGTTGCGTTGTCCCCGCGGCGAGAATGGCTCCGACCTCGAGGGAAGCGGACAGAATGGCGCCTGTTTTGTGGATATGCATGTATTCCACGGTTGCAAGATCCACCGACCTCGTTTCACATTCCAGATCGATCATCTGGCCGGCGATCATGCCCCTGTAGCCGGAAGCCTTCACTACAATCCTGATGACTTCGAGAATCTTGTCGGGGGCGAAGCGATTGCAGGCCTGGAGACTGGCGATGCAGTCGAAGGCTTCCGTGAGCAGGGCGTCTCCGGCGAGGATGGCCACGGCCTCGCCGAACACTTTGTGATTGGTGGGCTGGCCCCTCCGGAAGTCATCGTTGTCCATGGCCGGGAGATCGTCATGGATCAAAGAATAGGTGTGGATCATTTCTATGGCGCATGCGACGGGCATCACCTCGGGGCATGGCCCTCCGATGACTTCTGCGGCGGCGAGGCACAGAATGGGCCGCAACCGTTTACCACCCGCGAAAAGACTATAACGGGCCGCTTCCAAGACTTTTTTTTCCAGTCCCGCCGGCACGGGGAAATATTTGTCGAGTGCGGCGTCCACCGTCTCTTTCCGGTCTGCCAGATATTGCTTCAAATCAAATTCCTGCATCAGGTCTATCCATTCGTGACAGAATATCGATCCAGAGCACCTTATCATGTCCATGGCCTCCTTTCCACTGCTATAATTCAGAGGGAAGGCGGCAAAGAGACGCTTCACATGATGTGGAACGTCATATGGCGCAAATGTCGGGCGCACTCAGGTGCCGGAATCATTCGCTCCGGACGCGTCGAACGGGGCAACGCCCCACCCGCCCTCCTGATCCTTTAGAAGCATCTGAACCTTGTTCTCGGCTTCCTCCAGCTTTTGGTGGCAGTACTGGGCAAGGCGAACGCCTTCAGCGAAGGATTCCATGGATTCTTCAAGGGGTAGATCGCCCCGCTCGAGCTTCTCGACGATCGCCTGCAATTTCTTCATCGATTCTTCAAATTGTTCCGTTTTCTTCTTTGCCACGGTGCATCCTCATTCAGGAAACGGTGGTTTCGTCATGGACTTCCGCCACGGTGCACTCCAGACGCCCACGCGATAGCATAACCAGAACGCGCTCGCCCTTTTGAACGTCGATGGCCCTTCGGAGCACTCTATTATCCGGTAAACGAAACGTGACGGAATAGCCTCGGGCAAGAACGGCCAGGGGATTGAGACTCTCCAGCCGTGCCGCATATTCCTTCAACTTGAAGCGGCAAGCGTCGAACAATCGACAGAAATGAAGGTTCAACCGGCTGATTTGCCCATCGAGAAGAGTCCGATTGTCTTGAATGCTTCTCGCGGGCGAAAGGTAAAAAAGCTTTGCGGTCAGGTGGGCGTGAGCCGCGCCGCACTTTTCAAGATGCCGGACCAAAGCCAAGCGCAGCCTCTCCGACCGGTCGTCCACCAGCAGGCGGAGATCCGTAAGACGGCGCCGGGGATCCTGGAGACGCTCTTCGATAAATCGCAATTTCTGTTCCGCATTGACGAGAATCCGGGTAACGGACTTCGAGATCCGTTCCTCGTTTTGAGAGAGCGTCCTCTGGAGATGATCGAGTCTGGCGAGCACCCATTCTGCCGCAGCGGTCGGAGTGGGCATGCGGAGATCGGAAACGAGGTCCGAAATGGTGAAGTCGATTTCGTGCCCCACTGCCGAGATGATGGGAATGGTCGATGCTGCGATGGACCTTGCAACGATTTCCTCGTTGAATGGCCAGAGATCTTCGATGCTCCCGCCTCCGCGTCCTACGATGAGCAGATCCCAGTCGAACGAATCAGCCAGCGAGTTGGCGGTTCGAATGGCGGCGGAGATTTCCCCGGCCGCTTCGGCCCCCTGAACGCGGACCGGTAGAATCGTGATGGAAAGAGGGTAAGGGCTTCTTTGAAGGATCTTGAGAACGTCGCGGATGGCGGCGCCCGTCGGGGATGTGACGATGCCAAGGGATCGAGGGCAGGCGGGAAGGGGGTTCTTCCTTGCGGCATCGAAGAGTCCTTCCGCCTCGAGTTTTTTCTTCAACTGCTCGAAGGCCAGTTGAAGAGCGCCCAACCCTTGAGGTTCCATGATCTCGACGATGATTTGATACTCGCCCCGGGGTTCGTATACGCTCACGCGCCCCTGGCAGAGCACCTGGAGTCCGGATTCGGGAACAAAACGCAGATGGCGGTGTTGAGGCCGGAAAAAGACCGCCCGAATCTGGCTGGTCTCATCCTTCAGAGTGAAATAGTAGTGACCGGAGCCGGGCATGCGAAAATTGGAAATCTCTCCCTTGACCCATACCAGCCGATAGGTGGATTCAAGTAGTCCCTTGATTTGTGCGTTCAGCTCACTGACAGTGTAAACGCTCGAGTGCCCTTCCTCGCAGGGAAGCATCGTCATCCATCCGATCCGCTTCGAATCGCGGTCCGAAGATTCCAACCCGCTACATTGCGTTCAGTTGAAAAGCTTCGGGTCCATGGCGTCGCGAAGCCCATCTCCTACCAAATTATAGGCCGTAATGCTAAGAAAAATAGCCAGTCCCGGAAAAACGGTCAGCCACCACGCGAACTCGATGTAGTCTCGACTCTGCGAGAGGATGTCTCCCCAGCTCGGGGTAGGCGGCGGCACGCCGAAACCCAGAAAACTAAGACTCGACTCGGTCAAAATGGCGCCCGCGATGCCGAAAACCGCGGAAACCAGCACGGGAGCCATTGCGTTGGGAAGCATGTGGACGAATATGAGCCGGGAATGGGAGGCGCCCAGGGCGCGGGACGCCATAACGAAATCGAGTTGCTTCAGCCTGAGGAACTCCGCGCGCACGAACCGGGCCACTCCGGTCCACCCGGTGATGCCTACGACGGCCATGATGTTGTAGATGCTTGGCGGAAGAAAGGCGATGATGGCAATGATGAGGAAAAAAGTGGGGATGGTAAGTAGTATCTCGATGATCCTGCTGATCAGTTGGTCGATCCACCCCCCGAAATAACCTGCCATGGCGCCGAACCCGATGCCGATGACAAGGGCAATCCCGACTGCAACGAAACCGACCGACAGGGATACTCGGGCGCCGTGGATCATACGGCTGAGGATGTCCCTTCCGCTGTCATCCGTTCCCAGCCAGTGTGTCCGGGTGGGGGGCGAGAGGCTTTCGAGCAGATCGTACTCCGTTGGGGAATAGCAGACAACGGGCCAGACGGCGAAGTCCCCTTTGCCTCCCACGTCCCACTGGAACACCAGTGGAGGGTTCTTCTTCATCTCCTTCCACGTCAGTGGCCCGATTTTTTCGTCTCCCGAGAAGATCGGCCAGTACGCATGGCCCAGATGCCTGTAGAATATGGGGCGCCCGTTGGCCAGAAGCGGGGCGAAAATGGCCGTGAGGAAAAGGAGGACCGAAATCCAGAGGCCGGCGAAAGCGAGCGGATTTCTTTTGAAATTGCGCCAGACCATCCGCTGGTATGAAGGCGGGCTGTCTGTTTTTGCGTTGTCTCGAACGTCCATGGTTCAACTCAATTTCTCGATGCCATAGTCCTGAGCGCCGACCGAATATCGCTTGCCGCACCGGGGAAATCCGCGCTGCAACGAGCGCCACCCGCGGGGTGGAGAGCCGTCCCCGACTACTCCAGTTTGATCCTGGGATCGAGGACCGCATAGAGGATATCGGAGAACAGCAAGCCGATGAGCGTCAAAAATGCCGAAATGGTGGTGATCGCCATGATCACCGGGTAATCGCGGCTCAGCACCGCTTCGAAGCCCAATTGCCCCATGCCCGGAATAGAAAAAATGCTCTCGATGATGACGCTGCCGCCGAACATGGCGGGCAGCAGGAATGCGAACAGCGTGACGATCGGGAGCAAAGCGTTTCGAAAAGCATGTTTGAAGATGACCACCCGTTCGCTCAGCCCTTTGGCCCGCGCCGTGCGAACGTAATCTTCCCGGATGACTTCGAGCATGTCCGCCCGAGTGAGACGGGAGAGGTAGGCCCACTCGCCGTACGTGAGGCATGCGACGGGGAGAATGAGGTGCCAGGCACGATCGGCCAGCCAGCGCAGGAACGGCCAGTTTTCGGCGCCGATGGATGAAATGCCGTACACGGGGAAGATGTCCCAGAAGTCCCCGCCGCCGAAAAGCATTATCAGAAGCACCGCCACCCAGAAACTCGGAAGCGAGTAAAGGAAGAAGAAAAACAGCGTGAGGAGGCGATCGGCGGTGGAACCGGAATGAGTGGCGGAATACACGCCGCACGGGATGGCGATCAGGTAAACCAGGAACATCGATATCAGGTTCAACTGAATAGTGATCGGCAGCCGCTCAGCAATCTTATCCCAGACCTTGCGGTGATCCTTGAAAGAAGATCCGAAATCCAGGGTGAAAACCCGTTTGACCCAAAGCGCGTATTGGATGGGGAGGGGTTTGTCGAGGCCGTAGAGTTTCTTGGTGTCTTCGATGATCTGTTGGGAAATGGCCTTGTCGCCGATCTGTCCCTGTGCCGCCATCTTGATTTTCAGAGCGGCCGGGTTGCCGGGGGCGAGTTGAATGATGAGAAAGGTGATGAGGGTGATGCCCAGCAGCGTCGGGATAATCTGTACGAGTCGTTTCAGCAGATAGATCTTCATGCTGAGTCCCCTTTTGTGTGAAGCGACTCCCTCGATTCGCCCCGGGCGGGTTCCCCAGCGAAGACCGTCTGCCCTCGATGCCCGGACTTGCCCCGTGCGATGAAAGGAATCAGGATCGTATACTTACCGTAAGCGGACGATCCTTTCAAGATGCCGTGCGGGGCGGCAGCAGATTTTTCAGAGGAACGGCCGCACCGACGTCGAACCAGTCTTCGATCAAGCGGTATGCGATGGAGATGGTGGACGGCATTCTGAGGGCGTCATCCCTTAAAGTTGCGGCAATCTCGGCGCGGGAAAACCATCGGGCATCTTCGAGTTCATGATCCCGGAGGTTGATCTGCCCGTTTTCGGCTCGGGCCGTGAATCCGAGCATAATGGATGCTGGGAAGGGCCATGGCTGAGACGAATGATAGCGGACTTCCCGGACGTCGATCCCGGTTTCCTCGCGGACTTCCCGGATGACGGCCGCCTCCAGGCTCTCTCCGGGTTCAACGAAACCTGCGAGAGCCGAGTACATGCGCTCGACCCATATGCTCTGTCTCCCGAGGAGGCAGCGGTCTCCTGAACTCACCAGGACGATGACGGCGGGATCGGTCCGCGGAAAATGCTGCCGGGCACAGGATGGATTCGCACAAATCCGGATGTGTCCTCCCCACGCACTGTTCGATGGGCTCCCGCAGAAGCTGCAAAAGTGGTTCTGACGATGCCACCAGGTGATGGCTCTGGCATAGGCCAGCAGGGCGCCTTCTTCCCGGGGGATCAAAGGTCCCATCAACTTCAGATCGCTGAATCGCGCGGATGCGGCGGCAGCCGGAATGACAGGTGTGGACTCGGAACCGTCCGACGACAGATCGATGGCAAAGTAAGCGGTCTCGCCGTTCAAGCCGAGAAATACTGGGGGATCGCCCTGGCGCAGGAGATCACCCAGGTCCGACGGGGAAAGGAGCACGGGGTGCAGGATGTCTTCTCCGACCAAAAAACTCCGGGTCTGCCAGATGGGGAGAAAGCGTGTGGAAGGTGCATGAATGAGGCTTTCAATCCATGCATCGTCGCGGCGTTTCCCGGATGCCCGGTCGATGGGAAGCGCCACGAAGCCGTTTCGCGAAGACGTTCCAAAAAGGTTCATGAGCGATTCCGGGATAGTCCTCATTTCGTGAGTATGGATATTCCGCATCATGGATTCCTGTAGCGCTGCATGTCCTTGGGTACCCACCATCCGCGGGGAGTGAGCCCCATGGGGTACACCGTCACATTCTGGAAACGTCGATCCACCGCCACGAGGGCTTCCGTGGTGAAGAGAAAGGTGTAGGGCTGTTCCTCATGGAGGATCTCGGAGAACCGGCGATACATCTGCCGCCGCTTTGCGGGATCGAATTCGCGCCGCGCCGCTTCCATGAGACGGTCGGCTTCCTCATTCCGAAACCCCACGAAATTGGACCCTTTATCGACTGCCTGAGAAGAGTGCCAGAGCTGGTAGGGGTCCGTTTCCCAACTGAGACTCCACGCCATGGTGCAGGCGTCGAAGTTGTGTTCTTCAATCCGCTGGACGAAAACGGCCCACTCCAGTTTCCGAATTTCCATCTTGATCCCCACGTCCTTCAGGTTCTCCTGAAGGATCGTGGCAAGTTGTTCGGCAAACTTCGACCCCGCAGAGATGAAGAACTCGAAGGCAAAAGGATTGCCGTCCTTCACCAGGACGCCCTCGTTGTTTCGCTCGACCCATCCAGCCGATTTCAACAGTGCCACCGCCGCTGCAGGATCGAAGGGGTACGGCTTGAGGTTCGGGTCGTTCTCCGGACTGTTGACGTAGAACGTTCCAGTGACGACTGTTCCAAGTCCGAAGAGAACCCTCTTCAGGATCGTATCCCTGTCCACGAGCATTGTCATGGCCTGACGCACTCTCCGGTCGGCGAAAAGCGGCCGTCGGAGATTCCAACCGATGTAGCTATAGATAGGTAGATAATACTTCAGTTTCTGGAAGCTCTCTAAGAATCGCCGGCCCTGCGTTTGCTTCACCCACTGGATGGGGCGCAGGGACATAAGGTCCAGTCCTCCCTGTTTCAACACCTGGAGAGCCACCGTGGAATCGGTGATGATCTTGTAGACAAGCCTGTCCAAATGAGGTTTCTCGGCCCAGTAATCGTCGTTCTTGACGAGGACGATCTCTTTTCCCGTATCCCATCGGAGCAAGCGGTAGGGGCCGGTTCCGAGGGGCTGACGTCCGATGGGGTGTTGGTTGAAGTCGTCTCCCTCCTTGAAAAGATGAGCGGGCACGATGGGAATTCCGCCGCAGAACTCGAGCGCTTTGAAGTAGGGGATCCGATAATGGAAGCGCACGGTGTAGTCGTCCAGGATTTCCAGTTGCTCAATATCCTGGTAATAGTTTCGGTGGTGAGCCGCGTCCACCTTCGGGTCCCGAATCCTCTCGAAAGAGAAGAGAATGTCCCTGGCGGTGAAAGGCTGTCCGTCCTGCCATTTCACGTCCTTTTTCAAATGAAACGTATAGAGAAGGTGATCCTCGGAGATCTCCCAGGAATCCGCCAGGAGGGGGGTCAATTGCAAGGTCTTCTCATCCCGCCTGAGCAGCGATTCGTAAATGTGTTCATTGATGTCCGACGCGGAGGCGTCGGTTGCGGTAATGGGGTTTAAAGTGGCGGGCTCAGCATTCAGTTGAATGATGAGCCAGTCGCCGTCCTGGGGGACTCCGGCGGATTGGGCCGGAAAGATGCCGGGCGCAGAGCAAACGAAAAGCAAAGCGCATAGAATCGCGAATGACCGCGTTGGACGCGAAAGGGCATTTCCCCGGACCTTGCAGCGATGAAACATGGCGTATCCAGCCTCTTTTCTACGATGATGTTCTTTTCACGGCAGATTGTACTTCATGACCGAGCGGGCGTAAAGCAGTCTGTGGATCGGCGGCGGAAGGGAAAAAGGTGCAGCGGAAAAGAACGTCAGCTCATGTCAATGCAGGACCCGCTCTGGCGGGCGCCTGATGAGTGGTGTTGTCGTGGCTTTTCACGATTGTGTTCCGTGAAATGGGCAGGTGAACAAAAAACCCCTCCCGCCCGGCATTGTTCGAAAGGGGGCTTTTGCTCGAACCAAATCCGTATGAGAACTCGCGAATTAGAGGGAGCCGACGTCAATATTGCGGATGAAAGATTTGATATCGTTCATCCAAAGTTCGAGCTGTTCCTCCTTTTCCCTCTCGGCGGGAGTCTTTTCCGCTGCCTTCCCTTCCACCGCGGAAATAGACCGGGGAATCACCGAACCTTCAGGTTTGTCCTGGACGTCCAACGACCCGGGTGCAAGGTCGCTCCCCCTGTATGCCTCCAATACCGGCTTCAAATATTCTACGCAGTTCATGGCATCTTCCTCGACGCTAGTGTTATTGCCTTGCCTTGACCGGAAAGTAATCATAGTTGTTTGCAAAGTAAAGCCGTGATTTCATAGGTACTCTGAATTTCTAGCGTCGATCCTGCCGGGTGGCGGGAAAGATGGGACCGGGCTGTACGGTCTCGTTTTCATACAGGGTAACGGCGAAAGCGCATGGATTTCTTTTGCGGGCCTTCGCAAAAGTGGTGTGGCCGGCTATGGACGGGAACGCTCACACGAGAGGCGAAACCGACGATGGGGGCGTCAACCGGCGGATTGCCGAGACCGGATCGCCCGTGCGGATTCCGAAGGTGCGTGCCGCATTGCCCTGATTGACAGCGATTTCAAGGCAGCCGCTGCTCCCGAGGAGCGCCACGAGGTCGCCCGGTTCGCCATCGGCGTAGGCGTGAGCCGTTTTGCAGGTTACGGCATCTCGCACGTGCACGGTCCACGCATCGGGGACGGCGAAGCTCGCGAGCGTCTCTCGATCCAGGTTGGTGATGGCGTTTCCGAAACGGTCGATATGGATCACCTCGCCACAAACGCCCTCGGCGGTACGAACGGGTGTTGTCCACTGAGCAGCATAAGGCTGGCAGGGAGGGCCCAAGAGCCCGAATTCGGCGCCCCTTGCCAGATGGGCAGCGACTGGCGCGAAAATGTCGCGGCCGTGGAACGTGTTGCTGATCGCAGGTTGAAAATACTGCGGATTTTCGAGAGAGCGGGTTTCCACGTGGTTTTCGCGCAGGAGCGCCCAACTGAAAATACCGTTGTCGGGACCGACGAAAAAGCAGGAAGGGGTTTCGATGGCAATGGCTCGACGGTTGGTTCCCACGCCGGGGTCCACTACGGCGAGGTGGATCGTGCCCGGGGGAAAGTCTCCGTAAACGGCGCCGAGAATGAAGGCGCCCGCGCGGATGTCCTGGGGGGGAATCATGTGCGAGATGTCCACAAGCTGAACGTCGGGACAGATGGAGAGAATGACGCCTTTCATGCTTGCGACGTAGCCGTCCTGAAGGCCGAAATCCGAGAGCAGGGTTATGATTCTGTGCGACATGGGATCTCGCGAAATATTATGGAGTCTCATGAAAGTCTATCGCCGTGCCGGCTTTCCGGCTATTCCGGCAATGGGCCGATGACCTGCGTCTGGAAATGATAGGGTCAAAAGCATCGTATTTCAAGGGAGAAGGCGAAGTTGGCGTGCGATGCGGGGGCGGGTCTTTTTGAAGTTGCCATATGGGGGCGGTTTGATAACATGCGTTGATTGGGGATGCGTTTTCGAGTCGCGATGGGAAGCCGGGTTGCCGCCGGGATGTCCGGATGTTCCGGCGAGTGGACCAACGGAATAAGACCTGTCTCAACTGCAATGTAGCGAGGAGGAAAAATGGCCAATTTGGGGAATCCTGAGATTGAAGATTTGACGCAGTTTGCGTTGGACGCGGTTCGTCGTGCGGGTGAGGAAGCTCTCCGCTTCTATGGCAAGGGGAATCCCGGGATCAAATTCGACGAAAGACTGGTCACCGAGGCCGAACTCTCTTTGGTGGAACTCTTTCATGGTGAATTGTCTTCGCGGTTTCCCGAGCATGGGGTGTTTGGAGATCTATTGCCTGAAGCGGGCTATGTCCACGGAGAGAAAGGCTATCTCTGGATTTACGATGCGTTGGACGGCGTTGCAAATTTTCAGGCCGGGATACCCGTGTGGGGCATCTCTCTGGCGCTTTTGGAAAACTTCTGGCCCATTTTCGGAGTGTTTTACATGCCGGTGACCGGGGATCTCTTTTGCGCTCAAGCCGGTCAGAAGGCCTACTGGGGTAAAGAGGAGATACACATCCCGAAGCCGGATGAGATCGATAACGAAAGCGTTCTTTTGACCTATTCACGCTTCCACAATCAATATGGTTCGACCTTTCCCGGAAAGATCCGGAACCTGGGTTCCACCGCCGCCCACATATGCTACGTGGCTCGCGGGCGCGCGGAGGGAGCGCTTCTCGCCCACGTCTCCTACCAGGATCTGGCCGCGGCTCAAATCATTCTCAACGCGGCCGGTGGGAAGATATGCAGGTTGGATGGGAGCGAGTTCCACCTGAGCGAGTACCTCGGGGGCCAGAAGATCGAGGAGCACTTGCTGGCTGCGGCTCCGGGGGCGCATGCGTCCATAAGGATGTATCTGAAAGAGCACTGAGGAGAGAACGGCGATTTTCGGTCAGCGCCGTTCACGCGGCATGGGGCGCTTCGACCGCTTCTGTCGATTCACGCACAATGGGGCAAACCTTCCCGCCGGTTGCGCGCAGGAGATCGGCGAATCTGAGTTCCAGGGTCCGGGTGTTGCTGCCGCTTCCGCATCGTATCGTGTCGGCGCTCTCGATGTGACTGTCGAAAATGGCTATCACATCGCTCCGCAAGGGTATGGGGCCGACCCCTCCGACCTCATACCCGAGTTCTGCCCGCACTTCTTCGGGGGACAGGCTGAAAAGCTGCCGCCGGTTGACGCCGAGCGCAGCCGCAAGCTTGCGGTAGTCGATGCGGTCCCTGCACAGGACGGCTGCGAGCACCCAAGAAGAATCCTTGATCTTGAAAGCGATCGTTTTGAGCAGATTCTCCACGAGATCGGCGGCTTTCTCTTCAGCGTCTTTGACGGTCCTCACCGCTACGTGCTCGTGAATCTTGAAATCGATGCCTTTGCTCTCCAACAGATTCACGACGTCGTCGTAGACATTCATCCACTCTGATCCTTCATGCCGAGGGTGCACGTTTCAGAAGGGCGTCCAGCCGTTCTTCAGCCCTCAGCAAGTCCCGTTCCAACTCGCTCGGGATTTGCGCGGGGAAAAGGCCGCGGTTGCTTTCCCAAAGGGATCGGATTTCTGCCGCTTTATCGATGATGCGAGCCAGGCGCTGATTCCATTCGGGCTCCGCGGCTTCCGGCCGCTCGACGCGCGCCCTCCCGGGAGCGGCGAGAGAGATGATGTCGCCGATTGCCGGAACATCCGTCGGGAAACCGAACCGTTGGCGTACGAGGAGCGCGAAATCCTCGCTGGCGCTCCGTTCGCCGTGGATCACGTGGACCTGCATGAGCTGATTCGTGAAGTGGGCGAGCCATTCGAGAAGATCGGTCTGATCGGCATGGGCCGAGAAGCCGCCGATGGTGAAAACCTTGGCCCTCACCACGACCCTCTCGCCAAGGATGGTCAGGAGCTTTGCGCCCTCGATGATCCTCCGTCCGAGGCTCCCCTCGCCTTGAAAACCGACGATCACCAGCGAAGACCCCGGACGCCACAGGTTGTGCTTCAGGTGATGCTTGATGCGCCCGGCCGTACACATTCCATTGCCGGCAATCACGATGGCCGGCCCGGAATTCCTGTTGATGGCGATGGATTCCTCGGAACTCCGGGTGAAGGTGAGCTGGGGAAAATCGAAAGGGTCCAGACCGTCGGCTATGAGAGCGAGAGTGCTATCGTTGTAGTATTCCGTCGTGCGCCGAAAGATATCCGTTGCGGCAATGGCGAGAGGGCTGTCCAGGTAGACCGGCATGGAAGGAATGAGTCCTTCCCGGAAAGCCTGGCTGAGGACGAAAAGGATCTCCTGCGTCCGCTCCACGGCAAATGCGGGGACAATCACCTTTTCCTTGTGTTTGTAGCTGTAGTGGATGGCTTCGAATAATTCTCTCCGACTCTCTTCGATGGATTTGTGAACGCGGTTGCCGTAGGTGGATTCGACGAAGAGAATGTCTGCGTCGGTCACTGCATATGGGTCGCGGACGATGAGTTGTCCCTTGTGGCCCAGATCGCCCGAGAAAACCGCTTTTGACGGCCCCTGTGCTTCATCGCACCACACCTCCAGTATGGACGATCCCAGTATGTGTCCCGCATGCCGAAAACAGACGCGGAACTCGGGTTGGATCGAGAGGATCTCATCTGTGGAAACGACCTCGAAGAGAGGCAGGCACGCTTTCACGTCGTCCACCGTATAGAGCGGTGACACGTCAGGTTTTCCTTCACGGCGATTCTTTCGCGTCTGCCACTCGGCTTCCATTTCCTGGATGTGAGCCGAATCGAAGAGAAGAATTCTGCAAAGTTCCGCAGTGGGCAACGTTGTGTAGATCCTGCCCCTGAAGCCGTTTTTGACGAGTTTCGGTATGCGTCCGCAGTGGTCCACGTGGGCGTGGGTGAGGAAGAGTGCGGAAATCTCCCTCGGGTCGAAACCCCACTCGTGATGGTTCATTGCTTCCATGTGTCTTCCGCCTTGAAACAGGCCGCAGTCGATCAGGTATTTCCTGTCGTTTTCCAGGAGAAAACAAGAACCGGTGACGCATCGGGATGCCCCGAGGCAGGTGATCCGCATATACAGGTCCTTTCGTCGAGAAACGCCATCGTTGGGTGGGGAGCCGTTCGCGGTTTCCCCGCCGTGGTGTGCATCCATCCGGAATTCTGCTCCGGAGATGCGCTTCTGGCTCAGCGTAGTGCGATTGTTGACAGTTAAATTAAAGAAAAGGGGATTTGTCAATCATTGATGGGGAACCGGCTAGGGCAATCGCACGTAAAAACGCTGGACTCCAGGCTCCGAGTATGGCACCCTACCTTGGTGCATTTTGCCAAGAGGAGGATACCAGCATGGACGAACAGTGTAGCGCCAGGATTTCCGAGCATTTCAGAGAACTGAAAGATCCCAGGATTCAATTGAAAACGCGACACAAGCTGATTGACATCATTGTCATTACCATTTGCGCTGTAATTTGTGGCGCTGACGATTGGACGGAAGTCGTCGGCTATGCCAAAGCAAAGAAGGACTGGCTCAAGGGATTTCTGGAATTGCAGCATGGGATACCGTCCCACGATACCTTCGGGCGGGTTTTTTCTTTGCTTCGCCCGGAGGAGTTTGAAAAGTGTTTTGTCAGTTGGATCCATGCCGTGTTTGACATTACCGGATCACAGACGATAGCCATAGATGGAAAGACTCTCAGGCGATCCTATGATCATTCTTCCAATAAATCAGCGATTCACATGGTTGGAGCTTGGGCGACGAGCAATGGAATTGCTTTGGGCCAGCGTAAGACAGAATCCAAATCTAACGAGATCACTGCAATTCCTGAGCTTCTCAAGCTCCTTGAAGTCAAGGGTTGTATTGTTACAATCGATGCCATGGGCTGTCAAAAAGAAATTGCCCGTCAAATAGTGGACCAAGAGGCGGATTACGTGTTGTCTCTCAAAGGAAATCAGGGAATTCTCCACGATGATGTGGAAAGATTCTTTGAATATGCTCAAGATCAGCAATTTAAGGATATCCATCATGGTTTCTATGAGGTTACCGACGGTGGCCACGGGAGAGTTGAAGTGCGCCGCTACTACACGGTCTCAGATATC
>Ga0074199_1000656_pt1 | contig 46397 bp, 35 predicted proteins | sample EPASupsiteSAE347_FD_64528 | JGI IMG/M metagenome (GOLD analysis project Ga0074199, IMG submission 64528) | Bioremediated contaminated groundwater from EPA Superfund site, New Mexico - Sample SAE3-47 | ecosystem: Environmental > Aquatic > Deep subsurface > Groundwater > Contaminated ... | reverse complement strand
TTGCGTGGTGATATACGCGCAACTGTAGGGAGGGAACACCCCGAATCTGTCCGATGAGATCTGAACCTCTGCATCGCGAATCTGATGTAAGTTTGGGCCAATGAAACGGAAACCGAAAATTCCTGCAAAACGTGCCCCGATGCCAGAGGGCTATGACGGCACAAAAACGAGGAAGCAGCAGGGAAGCCCCGGCCTTCAGGCCGTGGGAGGAGTTCACATTCAATAATTGGCCAGTATGCTCTCCAGCTTCTCCAGGCATGTCCAGGTCAGTATGAGCTGGGCTACGCCAATGCCGTTCACATATTCCTGCCGCCGGTCGGATATGGCGGTGTAAGTTCCCAATATGTCGCCCAGGTTCTTCTCGAGACCCGCAATCATGGATTGGTGAATCTCGCCGTCGATGGTCATGATGCCGACTCGCTTTCCATAATAATCATCGCGCTGGAACTCGATGGAAAAATCGTGCTCGGAGCTGCGCAGTATCTTGGCGAGGGCGATGGGAAGATCCACGTTCGAGACCGGCTGCTCCAGGATATGCTGAATTAGCCTTACCGAATACCAGTCAGGGGCCGATCCGGCTCCGGGAAGGCAGGGATGGAACCTGGACTCATGGATCTTTACGACAGTTTCCGCATAGATCTTCTGGATATCTACGTAGAGCTTGTAGTCAGGCTCTCTTTGTAGCATCTCTGCCATGACCTGCTCCGGCTGATAGCCCCGGTCGCCCACATCCCGGCGCACCTTCCACAGCCGCTTTACAGACCGGGAGGGGTCTACGAAGATCTTGAAATCGATGGCATCTCGCAGCTCTTTTGTGTAAAAGGGATGCAGGCCCTCCACGATGACGACCGGCGCCGGCCCGAAGGGCACGGTTCCCGAGATCGCTCCGCAACTGTGGTCGTAGACCGGCTTGTCGATGGACTTTCCGGCGCGCAGGGTCTCCAGGTGCTCCGCCAGCAGGTCCAGATGATTGGCATCGGGATGAAGCGGCGTGATATTTCTCTCCTTGCGCTGTTTTCGGTCAAGGCTGTGGTAGTCGTCCATGGAAAAGGAGGCCACCATATCCTCGCCGAGGATGCGCTTGATGCCCTTGGAGATGGTGGTCTTGCCCGAGCCGCTATCTCCTGCGATTCCAAATACGAATACTCTTCCCGATTCTTTGATCTTGTCCATTAAAGTTCTCATGATTTGCCCGATCTCCTCATATTATCTTGAAATATGTTCGAATATGCTTCAACGAACAATAGAGTCACACATGCATATATCAAAACCGCTTGATTGCTGCAACTCTTCTTAAAATATTTTTAGATATAAATACGTTCAAGGAAATGCTATTATAAAAATGGCGTCACTTTAATAAATACTTATTTGCTCTGCTTCTCTTTCACGAGGCTCTCAAATTCGCGAGTCCGGTCGATGGTCTCCAGCTCTCTTTTCTCGATTATCGCCGTCTCTTCGATGCGTTCAAGCTTGGTCTCGCCGTCCACGATCACCGCCGACTTCGTCCTGGCCACCGCGGAAAGGCTGCTCATAAGCCTTGCTTTCTTGAGCATGCTCTGCGAGAACTTGGAAACGCCGGTCAGGACCACAAGATCATTGTCCCTGGTAATGGCATTGAATGGTGCTTGCGCAGTGGGCACTACCTCAAAGCCGATCTCAAGGAGCAGGCGCAAAATGGTGTCCGTGACCTCGCCCGCCGCTTCCTCCACACCGGCAGAATTGAACGGGTCCACCGGCTGAATCAACTCTTGCATGAATATCTCCTCCAGCTTCAGCGCCACATCCACGGAGGTGTCCATGCTCTCCGTCTCGTACTTGCTGATGGTCCGGCGAGAGACACCCAGGTCCGAGGCCAGTGCGCCCAGAGATATGCCGCGCTCAAGACGGATCTGGCGCATCTTTATTCCATCGATGCGCACGTACAAACCGCCATGTGCTGCATAAACCAACGGCAGCTCTTCTTCCAGCAGGCAATCCGCAAGAGTGGAGAGGCTGAGCGTTGGAATTCCATAGCGATAGTAGACCGCGCCCTGCTCCAGGTATTGGTCGCGAGTCTTCTCGCCCACTAACAGCGGGCTGGCGAAAAGGTGCTTGGACAGACGGCGCACCTCGAGAGCTGTCTGCTCATTCAGGCCATCGATATTGGAGAGTATCTTCAGAAGCAGGAACATATCTCCCTTTCTGGCGGCCAGATCAAAGCTCCTGGGACGGAGATAGCAGCGATCCGAGGTCGAGAACCCGGCCTGCACCAGAACCTCTTCCACGCGCTCGGCGAGAAGTTCTTTATCCATCATTATATATCACCGTTTGACGGCTATTTAAGGTTGACCATGTTCATTGGAATTGATGATACCGATTCTGAGAGGGGACTATGCACCACTTACCTGGCGGCAGTGCTCATGGAGAGGCTGGCACCCTTGGGGGAGGTCGTCGGCCTGCCGAAGCTCGTCAGGCTCAACCCCTGCGCTCGCTACAAGACGCGCGGCAATGCCGCCCTGGCTTTTGAGCTGGTAAGCGATCGACCTGAAGTGGTAAAGGAGACGGCCCTGAAGGCGGTCCTGGAGCTGTCCGACTTCTCCGGCTCCAACACCAATCCCGGCCTTGTGATCGCTGATGGCGTAACGGCCAGGATGACGGCCTTCTACCGTCGCGCAGTGACGGAGATCCTGGAGATCGACGAAGCCCGGGAATTGCTGGATGAGGAAGGAGTCTGGCATCGGGGTTTCAAGAAAGGGCGCGGGCTTATCGGCGCGCTGGCGGCTATTGGTGCCGACCTGCCAGATTACACATACGAACTCATTGTTTATCGGGAGCGCAAGCGCTGGGGCACGCCGCGAGATATTGATGCGGCATCCGTTTGGAAGGCGGATGCGCTCACCTATCCCCGCACCTGGGATACTGTGGACTGCCACAGCCGGAGAATAGTCTTCGCGCCGCATACCGGCGACCCGGTGCTCTTCGGCATTCGCGGCAGCGATCCCGACGCGATAGAAGAGGCATTCCGGACCATAAAATCCGAGCCGTGGGAGAGAAGGGTGCTCTACAAGACCAACCAGGGAACGGACGCCCACATCCTGAACGGCGCATTCGCTGATGTGCTGGACAGCCAGAGCTACAGGCTTCATGGGCTGGTGGCCGATCAGCCTGCTGCCATCGAGGGCGGCCATCTCTTCTTCACGCTGCAAGATGTTGATAAAAAAAGCCTGCTGAAGTGCGCCGCGTTCGAGCCGACCAAGAACTTCAGATCCATTGTGCACCGGCTCATTCCCGGCGATGAAGTGGAGGTTTGGGGTGCCGTCCGCGAAGGAACTCTCAACCTGGAGAAGATTAATATTCTAACCCTGAATCCTCAAGAAATTTTTGAGGCTCCCGCCTGTTCAAACTGCGGCAGGCGCATGGAATCCGCAGGAAAGGGGCAGGGCTATCGCTGCCGGCGCTGCAAAACCAAATCCGCGGATCGCGAGCGCAGAACGGTAATAAGGGATTTGGAGGAGGGCTTTTATGAGGTGCCCCCCTGTGCCCGAAGGCATCTCTCCAAGCCGCTGGTGCGATTTAATGGGGAGAATGTGCATCCGAGCCGATAGAATGATGTGTGTTAAAGAATAAAACATCAAAAATCTAAGCGACGCAGAAGAATCTAATGCATATGAATCTAGTCGAATCAGAAGAATCTAATGCATATGAATCTAGTCGAATCAGAAGAATCTAATGCATATGAATCTAGTCGAATCAGAAGAATCTAAGCAAATCTGAAGAATCCAAGCAAAGATCTGGAAAATAAAATAGGTGGATTCGTCCACCTATGGCCAAGTTGGGAATATTTACTTCTTGAAAGCGCCTTCCAGAGGCGGGATGACCTGCTTTTTCCTGGACAAGCACTTCTCCTTGTAGAGGGAGTTGTTGGCGAGCTTGCCGCCGAAGGCCTTCTCGAATCCTGCCGCTGCGCCTGCATTGCCCACGAAGAGGAGATCGCTGGCTTCTTTCATGACATCGGTGAGCATGAGAACAACCATATCCAGCTTCTCGGCATCCTTCATCTTATTCATCTCATCGAGGATGGCCGCTCTCTTGGGTGCGAGGTCCGCGAGGTCCATGACCTCGACCTGGCCGACGCCTGCCTTGGTTCCGGAGAAGTCGAACTTCTTGAAGTCGCCCATGAGAATTTCCTTGGCGGACTTGGAGGACATGTTGCTCTTGGCTTTGAGCAGCTCCATGCCGAACGCCATCGGGTCGACACCTGCGATCTTGGCCAGCTTCTCGACTGCGGCCTTGTCGCGCGGTGTGCATGTGGGAGACTTGAAGAGCACAGTGTCGGAGAGGATCGCGGACATCATCAGGCCGGCCATCTCCTTGCTGATGGCGACATTGTTCTGCTCATAGAGGTTCGCGATAATTCCGCCGGTAGCGCCCACCGGCTCATTGAGGAAGAATATGGGTTTGCCGTTGGCGAGGCCGCCGATCTTGTGGTGATCGATAACCTCAACGATATTCTCCATGTTGAGCTTGTCCACGGCCTGAGCCATCTCATTGTGATCGACGAGGATGACCTTCTTGTCGGTGGCATCGGTGAGCTTCTCAGGATAGGGAACCTTGAAGTAGTCCAGCAGGAATTTTGTCTCGCCGTTGATATCGCCTGCAGCGGCAGGGACGGCTTCCTTCATTCCCAGGGCGTTCTTCAGATTGGCATAGGTTATTGCAGATGTTACAGAATCGGTATCCGGACTCTTGTGCCCAATTACATAGATCTTGTCGGTCAAACGAAGCACCTCAGCATTGTTAATGTAGAACTTCGACTTAAACCTTACTAGGCAGCGGCGCGGAGAAGCCCGAAAAATGTTCCTCCGCTCATGCAGAAACCTTTATAAAACCACGCAGCATTTTTATCATGTCCCTTCAGAGGGCTGTCACGAGCTTAGAAGTTGTTTTAGCTGTGAGTGCCGGTGCAAGAAAGGGAATACAGGCCGCATTGATAGGTCCTCGTGGTAGGATATTGACACTATGGTCTACCTATGACCATGAGACAACCCAAATGCGGTACAGACGCCCGCTGCGAGGGTTACTGGACTGACTGCGGATAACCGGCGAATGACGTGCCAGAGTTAGTATCGGGCGACAAATAACCATTATAGTTCAGCATAATTCAACATTAATATCGTCCATTAATTATGATTAATCCATGACGATAATTTGATCTTCTTTGCCGTTTCTGCAATATCGCGTGAATGGGTTCCTCATAACCTTAGAAGGCATCGACGGTTCGGGAAAGAGCACCGCGGCGAGGCTCATCGCAAAAAGGCTACAGGAGGCAGTGCCGCAGCGCAGGGTTATCCTCACCGCAGAGCCGACCGGCGGCCAGGCCGGCAAGATCCTGAAGGCCCAGCTCTCTTCATCCGGCGGCTCGGAGCCGTCCTTGGCCAGGCGCATGGAGGAGCTATTTCTCTTCATGGCCGACCATGCGGACCAGTTGGAGAAGCTGGTCAATCCGTCACTGCAAGAGGGTGCAATAATTATCTCAGATCGGTATGCAGACTCGACTGCGGCATATCAAGGAGTTACCCTTCGCGGAGTGGTACCGGACCCCGTGCAATGGATCAGAGAGATTTACAGCCCGTGGAACAGGCGTCCGGATAAAACTCTGCTCTTTATGTTGGACCCGGCCCTGGCATTGCAGAGGATGCAATCACGTCCCGAGCGCGAGAAATTCGAGCGGCTGGAGTTCTTATGTGAGGTCGACAAAAATTTCCGGCGGCTGGCCGCCCTAGAGCCGGGACGCTTTGCGATCATCGATGCGAGCCAAGATGCCGAAGATGTCGCCGATCAGTCTCTCAAGCCCATTCTCAAATTGCTTGAACAGGCTTGAGTCGAGCCGATTCGGAAAGGCATTGCGACACGATTTTTTTTCGTCCGATTCGGTCGGCCCAAATTTATTGACCAATGGCCATCTCTATCAGCTTCTTTGCCCATCCCAGCTTCTTTTTCTTGCGGGGCGTAACGCTCTCGTCCTCAAAGTCAAAGCCAACCAGCTTTATGGAGGCCGCTCCAAATTCCCTGGCCAGGAAGACACATCGATCCCCATCGGTAAAGCCGCCGAAGTTGCATAGGCCGTCCGGCGGTCGGCACTGCGCGGTTCCTACGACATTTTTTAGCTTGGGCACACATCTCCTCAAGGCATCCAAATTGTCTCCGTGAGCATGCACCACGACAATCGCGCCTCGCGAATTCGCCTGAAGAATGGCATCGAACGGACCGTCAAGGTCGGTGACAATGATATCCGGAACGATTCCCCGGTCTAAGAGGACTGCTGTTGCTCCATCTGCTGCGATAGTTCTCGCCGCCTCTCGCAGTTTTAAATCATCAAGACTATTCAGCTCCGATCCGAGCGACGGCGCATTTCCGATGACCAGCACATTATGGCCGGATATTCGTTCCTTCACGGCAGACAATGGCGAAATCCTGCCGCAAAGGAGATCGCACAGCAATATTGCCGCTTCTTCATCCCCGGATTGCAGGAAACCGAAATCGGAGAGAATGGCAAGGTAAATTGGCTCCCATTCTGCGAATTGCATGGCAACAATTGCCCAAGCCTGCAATAAATGGTTTTTCCCAAGCGAATCAGTACCGCCGCGAAAATCAAGCGATAGAATAAGGCCAAAACAAGCCACAGAATAAAGAATAAAAGGAAAGAATAAGGGAAAAAATCCCTTATTTAGTTGTAGACCCTTGGGAACTGAGCCTGGGTGGGTGCCTTGAAGCAGGTGCAGTCAAAGACGCCCTTGGCAGACTTGAAGATCTTCTGGTCGTAGGCAGACATGTCGCTGAAGCCGCCGAAGCAGCAGGGCAGCCAGTCATCGGACTTTTGAACCAGGTGGTAAGGTACCTCGAGAGTCATGTTCTTCTCGATATGGTAGGTTCCCCAGTAGTCCTCATCGATCTCGATAGAGGGCTTCTTCCAGGCGAAGAACTTGGCGTTTGTGCCGCTGAGGGTAGAAACATCGCGGTATGTGTCTATACCGGTCCAATCATCATTGGCCTGCAGAACACCGATGTGAGCCTTGCCGTCCGTTACATCCTCGTTGATCTTCATCTGAGAGTAGCCAACACCGACCCATTCCGGATCATAGGTGTGGTTGAACTTCTCTTTGGCAACGACTTCCAATTCCTTATCCAGGGCATGGGCGTACTCAACCTCGTGCAACATGCTGGTGCCGGCGCGGTAGTTCTTCAACTCGGTCCTCTCTTTGAGCAGGGAGCTGTAGTCTACTGGATTGGCGGCATAGTAGCCGGTTCCGACGGCAATCCTCATGGGTGCATAAACCATGGCGACATCTTCCTTGAACTGGATGCAATTCTGGTTGAAGTCGTTGTAGTCGGAGTATGCATTGCGAGTGGAACGGTTCAACTTCTGGTAGGTCAGAAGGGCCTCGTTGTTAATGGAACCGCTGCCGTGAGCGTAATTCTTCACTGCAATGTTTCCGGCCTTGGCATACAGGTATGTCATGAAATAGCCATTGCCCTGCACGCTCTGCTCGAAAGTGAACGTGGTATTCTTCTCTTCATACGCATTTGGATATGCGGGTGTCGCCGGTAAAAGCACCGACTGAGCGGCCATTGAACTGCCAATAAGTGCAACTAAAACCATCGCTATCGATACTGCTAGCATAGCTTTCTTCAGATCAATCCCTCCATCTAAAGCGAATAACGCTATTATATCTAATGATCCTGTATTGTCTAAGTCAACTCACCTATTTTAATCTGTTGATTGCTGTTTATAAATCTAAAGGGTGGTTTCGTATTGCTGCAAACAGATTATATATTAGGGCTTGCCCCTTGAATCGGCCATGATCGCATTTATGTGGAGATAAACCGGAAAGCGGCTACTGTCCCAAAACCAAACGGCGACTCCGCAATATCGATTCACGGATGTGGGGCCGATTTTATGCAAAAAACTGCGAAATCAAGCGCGACAAACCGGGATTCGAGGCATAAAAATGGTAACCATAACCGATAAACGCATTTATTATTTGTATGCTGGATAAAACTTTTAATCATAAAAATTTTAGGATTCTATAAGCGATATTATAATCGAAAGCCGGTGCTCAGAAGAGCGCATAACCAAAAGATTAATACGTAAAGGGTTTTCTCGATATGTAATAGTATGCTCGTTCCTGTCGATCCTATGAGAAGGTTATCTTTTGGTTGCATTAATGGCAATAAAGCCAGGATGCTCAAGAATAATTTCGAGCACAAATAATAGTTATACTACACGCGTCATCATTGGATCGATAGATAAGCGTACTGAAACCCCAATATGGATAGTGCCGTGAGAGAAGCGCTTCGCCTTCGGGTGAAGGGTTCCCGGGTTTTTTGTCCCGGAGCGGGACTAGAACCCCAGCAAGGGTGCTGGAACAGGAGGACAAACGGGGGATGCTGGCAGAACTGGAAGATAAGAGAGGCAAACTCAGGCAGGAGTCCCTTGCCTTCAAGGATAGACGCAGCCAACTGAATGCTGAAGCGAGCAAGTGGGCCGCCAAGCGAAATGAGCTCAACAAATCCACCAAAGAGCTGATTGATAAGGCACAGGAGCTCAAGAAGCTGCGGGACGAGAACAATAAGAATGTGGCTGAGGCCAAGAAGCAAAGGGACGAGTACAACGAGAAGACCAACCAGCTCTATGCAAGGATTGACGATATCCGCAAGAAGTACAATCTCACCGGCGAGCGCTCCATCAGAGACTTGCGCCGGGAGATAGATCATCTGGAGTTCAGGCAGCAGACGGAAGTCCTGAGCCCGGACAAAGAGAAGCAACTGGTTGATAAGATCGCCGCCCTACACTCGGAGTTTCGGAGCCGCAAAGAGCAGCTTGAGAAGAACGAAGAGCTGAGAAAGCTCCTGGATGAAGCGCAGGCCATGAGAGACGAGGCTTCCGGACACCATGATCAGGTCACCAGGTTCGCGGAGCTGGCCCAGGAATATCATGACCAGATGATCGCCACCTTCAAGGAAGCCGATCAGACTCGCGCTGAAGCCGATGCTGCCCATAAAGAGTTCGTGAAGGCCCAGGAGGCCGCCGATGAACAGCACAAAGAGTTCATCCGCACCCAAAGAGAGGTTCGCGACTTCGAGAAGGTAATAGTGGGCATGAAGAAGAAGAACCGGGATATCAAGGAAGATCGCGCCAAAGAGGTTGCCAAGCGCGAGGCCGAGGAGATCCTGACCCACTTCAGACAGGGCGAGAAGCTGAACACCGCCGATCTGCTCAGATTGCAGCGTGCCGGCCTGGTTTGATTCAACTAAAAATTAGTTTTGACGGGCAGAGATCCTGCCCTTTCTCAGATTTTATAATTGCAACTGCCAAGAGTGCTTCTTTTGCTAATATTATTAGTTTTGAAATTTAATTTTGCGCAGCTCATTCCTTGATGAAGAATTGCTTGATAATGGTTTCCTTCGTGAAGAATTGCCGGAATGAACCCAAGATGTCAGAGAAAATTTGTTTCATGGATGAGCGGCAGACGCATTCGGATGATGAAGAATCCTGCCGATAAAGAATTTTGCCGATAAAGACCGTAAGGTTTTAAACATCCTTGCCAGATCTTCAATAATGAATGAGATTCGCCTGCTCTTCGGAAAGCCCGCCACCCGAAACAGGACGGAGTTGATATCGGCTTTGCGAAGCCTTCAATCCAGCCATGACTGCATTGCCCAGGCGATGGATGCAGACAAAGTCGTGAGCGAGAAGCATATCGCCTTTGCTGCAGAGAAGGCGCTTGCCGCCTTCGACCTCGGACGGAACATCGCCAAAGATCCGGGTGTCGAGATCCTGCGCTATGCCGCAGGAGAGCGGCAGATCGAGCGGGCCATGCTCATGGGAATCTCCGATGCCACAGAGCGGGTGGCCCTGGTCCTGGTTCGCTCGAAGTCGGACGGACGGTGGCCGGATAAGGAAGAGCTGAGCGGGATCATCGAGCAGGATGAACAGGGCTGTTCATTTCAAATCAAAGCCGTAAAAGAGACTTTTAATATTTCCGAAGAAGAGATTGAAGCCGTGGGCATCGACCGCGTGGAAGAGCTGGTCATCGAGAGGGTAGCCCTGGTGGAGACGTACAGATAAAAGCAAAAAAAGGATGGATGATTTTTACGATGAAAGAAGAATTCTACACCCAGAAGCGATGGCTCAACTGGATGAATAAGGTTAAAGACAGCAACTTCAAGCTGACCGAATCTGAAGAGAAGAACACAGGTGCCGTTTTCATCTACATCATGGACGATGTGGTGCTGGCCTGCCTGAAGGTCATTGCCAGATGCGAGCGCGAGATCATCACGCCCGAAGAGGCCATCACCGAGATCGCGAACATAAGATCGATTGTCTTCCAGGAGCATGAGTCTCTGGGAGAGGATGCGGACCTGATGCTGGAATCCCTCAAGACGTCTCTCGCAGCAGTATTCGTTTCCGGTCAGCGCTATATCACCGGCAACTTTGATCGCGAGAGCCCCCTGGATGAGCTGGTGCAAAGGGCCATCGCCGCCGAGCAGCAGGAGAACCTGGACGATGCCTTTGATCTGCTCAGCCAGGTTGGTGCGCGAGTTATCGGTGGAGAGCCACTCCCTGAGCTTGGCGAGCTGCCTTACTGCATGACGGCGGAGCTGATGGACGGCATCGATGCCATCTGCGCGGCGATGCTCGGAGACGACAGCTACAAGGATGACGACGGCAGCGAGGACTCCGGAGAGGAGTAGGTACGACCGGGGCCGCGAGAAGAAATGCAAAGAAGATGATCAGGATTCAATGATAGGGATTCAAAATTCAAAAAGAAAAAACGATAACCGGCCTATGAGTAATATGAATAATGATTTAGGGCCGGGTTGTTACCTCACATCCATCCTCTAAGATCACCACGGTATGCTCTGCCTGGGAGACCAAAGCTCCTTCCACCTCCCAGAGCACCGGGTAGGTGTGCACCGCGCCGCTGCGCAACAGTTGCATCAGAGCATATTCCGCCCTCTCGCCCTTCAGCCAGCGTCTGGCGAAGGGAAGCGTTTTATAATTCTCCCGGATCTGGCGCATCAGTTCGCGGGCCTGGGGCAGCCGCACCGGCCTTGAAGCGGAAAAACCGTAAATCTCATTGATGGGCGCTTCGCTTATTCTGCCCGAGCCGTTCGTGGCGAAGGGCTCGATGGCAATGACATCTCCTTCTTTCAGGATGACGCCCTTTTCCATCGCCCTGTTCGGTATGATGGGATCATCATGCGCTTCATATCTGGAGAGGCCGTGGCCGGTCAGATTGGACACGGGCTTGTAGCCGAATCCTAGAATGGTCTCTTCGATGACGGACCCGATTTGAGAGGTATTGACGCCGGGGCGGATCATCTTCAACGCCGCATCAAGGGCCGCGCGGGAAGCTTCCACAAGTTCGGGGTGGCCGCCCAGGTCGATGGTGATGGCCGCATCCGCTATGTAGCCGTCCACATGCACACCTACATCCAGCTTGACCATGTTCTCGCCAAAGCAGCGCTCATCCTTGGGTGCAGGAGTATAGTGTGCAGCCGCGCGGTCCAGGGATATGTTGCAGGGAAATGCGGGCAGAGCGCCCCGGCTCAGAATGGAATCCTCCACATAATCGGCAACTTCCAACAGAGATGCGCCCACTTTTACCAGCGGTCGCGCACCCTCCAAAACCTCGGCCAGGATTCGTCCCGCCTTCCGATATTTCTCCAGAACTTCTGCATCCATTACAATCCACTCGTTCGCTAGAAGAACAATAAGGTGAAATGATAAATTGAATCGATAAATGATATTTTAAGCATGAGCTTCATGCCGATCGCTAGAGGACGAGCTTTCTCTCGAAATGAGTGAAGTTTTCGTATCCGCTATCGGTCACGGCCACCATATCCTCCAGCCGCACTCCGCCGATTTCCGGATAATAAAGCCCCGGCTCCACTGTAACCACGTGGCCCGCCTCCAGTGTCTCGCCCACTTCGCTCAATGACGGCTTCTCATGCACTTCCAGGCCGACGCCGTGGCCGGTGGAGTGTGTGAACCCGCGCCCTTCCCTCTCCGGAAAGCCCCGCTCCTGGAAAGCGCGGCAAACCCGGGCGTGAACCTCTTTTCCCGTGACGCCCGCTCGGATGGCTGCAAGCCCCGCATCCTGCGCCGCGGCGACGGCCTCATAAAGCTCCGAGATCTCCGGCGAGGCTTCGCCCTTCAAAACGGTGCGGGTCATGTCCGCGAAGTAGCGGCTGGACTTGGAGCGCGGAAATATGTCGATCACGATGGGAGAGTTGGCCGGAAGCGGACCCGAACCTCGCGCATGTGGATCTGCCGCGGCCTTTCCGCCCGCCACAATGGTGTCCACCGCCTCGCAGCCGTCCTCCAGCAGCGAGACCTCGATTTGGCCTCGCACCTCATCCGAGGTCAGAGGCCGGCCATCGCGATAGAGTTGATCGCCGCGAATCTCGGATTTTGCAATCGTATTCACGGCCAGCCGCATGGCCCTCTCGCAGGCTGCTTGAGATGCGCGAATGGCGTCCAGCTCATTTGCGCTCTTGACCGCCCGCCAGCGAGAGACGGGGCTTTCCGTGACCGAAATTTGAAAATCCCCGCAAAGGTGCTGGAATATCCCGACAGGAAAGCGGTATGGGACACCGAGACGCTCAACGCGGCGGTCGCGCAGAAATTCTGTCAGGACTTGCAGGTATGCCTCGTCAGGCTTTTTGCATGCGCGAAGCTTGTCCATGATCGCGTACCGGGATGTGCTGACTACCTCATCGGCGAAGGATTCGTTTTTGGCCCGGCCAAGCTCCATCGAGGAAACGAGCAGGGATATTTTCTCCTGCGCGAGAAGGGTGAACCTGTCACCGGCAAGGAAATGGGAGAGATAAAACATGTCGGTATCGCAGATGCTGTCGCCGATGAAAAGAAAGCCGTCCAAATCGGACTCTTCCAAAAACGCCACGACTTTGGGATGCACAATCAGTTACCTGCGAATGGATCTTGTCAGATCGGAGACAAAAGCAGTTACATCCGAGCTTCGCTCCACTGCCGTGCCGGTCACGATCAAATCCGCCCCGGCTGCCACCATCTCCGCCGCCGCGCCGCCGCTGCGAATTCCGCCGCCGACGATGAGCAGTACATCGCTGCCTAAGGCTCTTTTCACTCCAGCCGCCATTTGCGCCGGAATGGGCGACTCAGCGCCTGAACCCGCTTCCAGGTACACAAGCCTCATGCCCATGAACTTGGCCGCCAGGGAATAGGCAACGGCAAGCTCGGGCTTCTTCCTTGGAATAAGCCTGGCATCGCCTACCCATCCCACAGTGCCGCCCGGCTCGATGATGATATAGGCCATCGGCAGAGGTTCAAGACCGTAGCGCATGACCAGTGGCGCGCCCAATACCTGGTTCTCTACAATGTAAGATGTAGAGCGAGAGTTGAGCAGGCTCATGAAAAATACGGCGTCCGCATTTTCGCATAGACCCGCAACGCTGCTCGGGAAAAGAATTACAGGAAGATCCGTCTTCTCTTTTATCCGTTCTACCGTCTCATGAAGAACGACGCCTGCCGCGCCCACGGAGCCGCCCACCATTATGGCGTCGGTGCCTCCGATGGTTGCCGCTTTTGCCATCTCCGCTGCAACTTTTGGGCTCTGGGAATCGGGGTCGATCAGCGTCAGATGTCCGGCACCGCGTGCAGCGACCGTGCGGCGCAGCAGCTCCTCGACCCTGCCCATCTTAAACACCACTGGCCTTAAGCGGTCTTGCTCTCCTTGGACTTCATCCTCAGGCCATGATAGCCGCACTTGCGGCAGCGGGTCGCTTTAACGGGATTTCGCGCATTGCAGCGCATGCATATCTTGAGATTCAAGATTCTGTTTTCTGCTTCTGGAAATCTAGCCATAATAATCAGCCTCTAAACCGTCCCTTCTTACTTGGATATGAAACTTTCCGTGAATAAAATGACGCCGGGGTTGGGATTTTCCTGGCGGAGCTTTCTCGCTATGCCATTTTGAACCCAAGAGTCCCTGAAAGGGACAACAGGTCTCGAGCCTGCCGCGTTTAGACTCCCGCAGCTTTGTTTGCGGCGGGATTAGTCCGCTCTGCCACCCCGGCTCAATTTATTTTCCGTCCGGCCCATGCTTTATATCTGTTGCTCCCACAATAGCCACCTTCAGGACGAAAAATTCAGGTGTTATGATAATGTCTCTTCGAGAGGATGCACTAGCGTTTCATAAGGCTGCCAAGGGCAAGATTGCCGTTCACAGCAAAGTCCCCTGCTGCAGCAAGCAGGATCTATCCCTGGCCTACACGCCGGGCGTGGCCGAGCCCTGTCGCGAGATTGAGAAGAATCCCGATGATGTCTACGAGTACACCAGCAAAGGGAATCTCGTGGCCGTGGTGACGGACGGGACCGCCGTTCTGGGGCTTGGCGACATCGGGCCGCTGGCCTCCATCCCGGTCATGGAAGGAAAGGCGATTTTGTTCAAGAACTTCGCAGGCATCGATGCGTTTCCGATAGCCGTCACCTCCAAAGATCCGAGCGTCATCGTGGACACGGTGACGAGGATCGAGCCGGTCTTCGGCGGCATCAATCTGGAGGACATCAGCGCGCCTCGCTGCTTCGAGGTGGAGGTGCGGCTGAAGAAGACTCTGAAGATTCCGGTATTCCATGACGACCAGCACGGCACGGCCATCGTTGCCCTGGCGGCGCTGATCAACGCCCTCAAGGTGGTGGGCAAGGACTTCGCCACCATTCGTGTGGCCGTGAGCGGGGCTGGAGCCGCGGGAGTCGCAGTCACCAAATTCCTGCAGAGCTTCGGCGTTCGCGACGCCATCCTCTGCGACAGCAAGGGCGTGATCTACCAGGGAAGGCCCGACCTGAATTCATCCAAGCAGGAGATTGCCAGGATCACCAATCCGCGCGCCGTCAAGGGCACCCTGGCCGATGCCATTCGCGGAGCCGACGTATTCCTGGGGCTCTCCGTGGCGGGAATCGTCAGCCAGGACATGGTGAGGAGCATGGCCCGCGACGCCATCGTCTTTGCTATGGCCAATCCCGTGCCCGAGATCATGCCGGACCTCGCCAAGGAGGCGGGCGCGCGGGTGGTGGCCACAGGCAGATCCGACTTCCCGAACCAGGTCAATAACGTGCTGGGCTTCCCCGGCATCTTCCGCGGCGCACTGGATGTGCGCGCCGGCGACATCAACGAGCCCATGAAGGTCGCCGCCTCCAAGGCCATCGCCGCGCTGGTGGAGAGCGTCTCGGAGGAGTGCATCATCCCCTCGCCCATTGATCGAAGGGTTGTTCCGGCGGTGGCCGCAGCGGTGGCGAGGGCTGCCATTGAGACGGGCGTGGCGAGGAAGCCCATAGATCCGGAAGTGGTCAGAAGGAATGCAGAAAAAATTGTCGGAGAGATAGAAAAGAGCTGCTAGAGGCAAAATTTGAGGGAAACGGGACTGTAAAAACGACATATCGACAAGTCCATTGATTTTGTGGGATGGCCGAGCCATTTTTGCCATCCCGCAACCCTTCACGCCCTGTTTCGCGCTGATAGGGCGGGATAAGACATTTCGCTGATGGCCGTTGATCTTGATTTTGCAGCCCTAACCGGGGCACTCGCCTTTGCTGCGCACGCATATCCTCTTTATGGCCGACCATCCGGACATCTTTTCAAATTCGTTGATTGCAGTCACTCTTATGTCATAGTTTCCTGGCCGTGACCATCTGTGGGAGACGCTGGCAGTCTCAAGCGAATTGTAGTACCCTGTATGATATCGCGATCCATCACCCCAATCAAAGATGTATTTGATCTTGCTGCAGGAGTCAGGTGTGCTTGTAGAAAATGTGCACAGGGCATTAACGCGAGCACAATTTGGCCCATGAGGTCGATTGGGCGTTTGAGGAATTGAATAGATCTGAACTGGTCGGAAGTAGGACCATTCCGAGCTTGTGCCTTGCTCATCCACGGCCTTAACGCGAACGCTAAATCCGTTGCTCCGTCCGCAGCTATGCCAGGCATGCCTGGTTTCAATAGCCACATTTGGAGAGACGTAGGACGTCTCGCTAAATGTGGACGCATAATTCTCCCGCCATTCAAAGACGTATTTTATCCTCTCGCCGCTAGGATTGGAGGCAACGGTGGAAAAGGTCAGGAGCTTATTTATCTCTCCGCTTGTTGGACCGCGAGGCGTTGCCGGTCTGCTTGGCTGAGATGACGGAATCGCAACATCCGGGGCGTTCACTGGATCTGCAAGATATTGTGCCGTCATTGCCGCATCATCCATAAGTGACGCGGCCACCTCATCGGGCAGTCCTGCGGCGTCCACGTCCTGCGAAGGCGAGCAGACGTCACATGAGCTATTCACCAAATCCATTGCATCCGAATTGGCGTTTCCGTCATTAGCCATCGTTTGCGGGCTAAATAAAAACAAAAAAATAACGCCAAGATGGAAAATAAACCTGCAGTAATTAATGCCGGGCATCTTAACACCATTTTTATTATTTAAATGTATTTGGATAAATAGATTGCCATGTCTTTTCAATCCGCTGTGGTACAGCATCACGACTGCTATCGGGCGGAATGACCCAAATGGTGGAATGACCCCAATAATACCAAGAAAAATCGAAAATGGATCTGACGAAACGATCGAAGACAGTTTGGCCGAACAGGAATTGCCCTAAAACATATTTCCGGGCGAGTCTTTTGATAATGCTATTTTTTTTAAATGCTTTTTAAATGCGTTTTTAATGCTTTTTTTATGTCATTTTTTTAAAAATATTAAATTAGTTTGCAGTCAGCTCCAAATAGACTGCATTCATCGATAGCATTATGCGAAAATATCCGGCACTCTTGGAACCGAATTTGCGTCCGACGGAAGTCCAGACTTATCAAGTGTACGCTTGTTGTAGACCGTCACATACTTGATATTTGACCACTGTGATGTTGCGCCCTTGCTGTTGGTGGCAAAGACCTTGACAGGATAGGTTCCGGTTTTTCTCCAGACATGATCGGCATGTGCCCCGGTGTGGGATGCGAAGTATCCCGTTGTTGTTCTCGTGCCGTCTCCCCAGTCAAAAGTGTACCTGATCGGGCTACGTTTGGGATCAATCGAATATGTATAGACACGTTTGTTTACATTCCTAAAAACCAGCAGGGTCACAGACGGCGTAGCTGGTTTTGAGGGAACTGCATTGCGAATTACAGCCTTCGTGGCTGCAGACCAATCCGAGACGCGCCCGGAGCGATCCGTGGCTTTCGCATAGACATTATAGTCTCCGGCAGTAATCCAGCGATGCGACGCAGCGCCTATCTCGCCCGACGATGCGAAGCCTGTTTCAGTGGTAGTCCCGTCTCCCCAAAAGAATGTGTACTTGATATCCTCTCGATCGGGATGTGTAGCTCTGGTTGAGTACCTCAAATTGTCTCCGGCATAACCGGAATAGACCGGACAGTGGGGCGAAGAAGGCGTATTCGGCCTGACGGTATATTTTACATCGAAGGCCGTCCAGTAAAAGGCCATATATCTGCTGCGTTCGGACGGATAGCTGCAATCGTAGTTCATGTCCATGCTCATGCGGAATATGCCGCTCGGCCGGTTGGCCGGAGCGCCCCAGCTATTCAAAATGATCCAGTACCTGTTTTGCGGGTCCGAATCATCGTAGCCCAGGCACAGCACGGCATGTCCGCTTCCATACTTGCTGTCATATTTGGTTCCGCAGGCAAAATCGGGCCGCCAGACGGCGCTCTCCGGCTGCGAATTCCAGAAGTCGTTAAAATTTTTCCAGGCTGCCCGATTGGGGAGGTAGTAGGCGAGCCAAATGCCCTTTCCCTGGTTTAGAACATTCTTAATATTAGCAATAGCTTTGTCTCGCGGCACGTTTTGCGTGGGAATGGTTGTAGGAGTGACCGACGCCAGAGGATAGTTGGTGCTGACGGATATGAATGATGCAGGGACGCTTGTTGAGCCGGACCCGCATGTCCTTGCGCCGTCCTGCCAGTGTGCATTGGCGTTGGACCAGGGCACAACCTTTCTTTGCGAATTGTAAAAATTTGAAAATTTTTGAGGCGTTCCTCCGCAGCATGCCCATTCACAGTAATTGTGGGCAGCGGATCTGCACGGTGTCTGATTCAGTCCATTAAATAAAACTGAATTCATATATTGTATGGATAGGCGGTCAAAGATGGCGTTCCGACGAGCATTATCTATCTCGAGAACGCCTGTGCCAGTCCATATCCAGCAGTTTCCGCAAGATCCCTGATGGCGCTCTGCGGGAGTGTACGTCAGGTAGGAGAAGAGGTCAAAGTGTCCCCCGGTCGGCGCGGCGGCGAGCTTTGCTCCAATCTCGGGACTTAAATACGCTTGAGGTGCGCTCTCATACTCGTGCACGAACTCATCCATCTCGTCCGGGCTGAAATGCATGAGCGGATGATCCTGGACAGACGCGGCAAATGCGGCATTTCCCTGATAATTTCCAAAATCCAGATGGTAAGCGGGTTTATCCGCCAGAGCAATCTGATAAGACCCGCCGCCGGGGGCGGTTTGATTCCATTGCAAAAGATCGTCCTCGATGATCTCGTATTGGCCGGGCAGCAAATGATCAAAACGATAGTTTCCCGGTTCATCGGTGGTTGTACTGGCAATCTCGGCATGGTCTTGCAGCAGCCGTACCGTCCAGCCGGGGAGCCCCGGTTCACCCTCCCCTCGGAAGCCATCGGCATTCAAATCCTCGAATACGGTCCCATTCACGAAAAGATTCTCTGTCAAAATGGGAGGTATTGGGGCATCGTCGCCAGAAGAGCAGGTGGAAATAGGGCTCAAAAGGGCCAGGAATATAATGGACAGGGAAACCATGCCGCGTGCACCAATCATAAATTACACCTAAAATATATTTATTATTTTGGGATATAAAGCTTGCGCTGAATTACTTAAATAATAAATTAATAATGAATTGATGATTAAGACGAACATTTTGTTGAATTAATTGCGGCGAAAAAGGCTTGGTGCCGGAGCCAAGAAAAAAGGGACGGGAGCAGACGGCTAGTCCAATTGTCCCATCCGATTCATGGCTTAATCTCCAATCCCCAAATCTTGCTTGGGCGGGGAACCGGCCCTCACCGGGTCCTCGCTCGCTTTGCTGCGGACGCCCGGCTCGTCTGACGATCGCTGCCGGCGGCCAATATCTTGACCGTAATCGCCTTGGACCAGGATGATGCCGTGCCGCTGGCATCGGCAGCCTGAACTTTTACCAGGTAGCTTCCGGCACTGTTCCAGGTATGAGCGAGCCGTACGGACGTGCCGGAAGTCACGAAGTTGCTTTGAGTGGTGCTTGCGTCACCCCAGTCAAAGGTGTAGCGGATGTTTTCCCGATCCGGGTCTGTGGCATAGCTGGTGAAATAGTAAGGTCTTCCTGCATAGCCGCTCTTGCTGCCGGACGGAGTGGACGGAGTGTTGGGTGCCCGGTTTGATGTGCTGGAAATCTTTACCACCAGGGAAGAAGACCATGACGAATCGGCATTCTTGCTGTCTTTTGCCATCACTTTTACGTAATAGGTTCCCGGCTGCGACCAGGAGTGGGATGCGCTGACTTTGGCATTTGAGCTTGCAGGACCGACCTGAGACGTGCTTTTGTCGCCCCAGTCAAAAATTAGCTGCACTGTATCTCCATCCGGATCAACGGCAGAAGCTGAATAGCAGTAGGTGCTCAACATGCTGCCCGAAGAGGCTCCGCTGGGAGCCGGGGGCTTGTTTGGAGCCCGGTTGGAGGAAATGGTGACGGATTGAGCTGTTGATGCGGCTGATGCTGCTCCCTTGCTGTCGGTCGCCGTGGCCGTGACGCTGTAGGTCCCGGCCTTGCTCCAGCTATGCGATGCAGTTCCGGCAGTGCCTGAAGCCACCAGGCCGCTAGACGACGTGCTCCCGTCGCCCCAGTCGAAGGCGTATTTGACGTTATCGCCATCCGGATCAGTTGCCGAAGTGGTGTAGCTCAAGGCGCAGTTGATCGAGCCGGCGGAAGAGCCGGCAGGAGTGCTGGGAGTCGCGGGCGCGCCATTGGTGCCGCTCGGATAGGTCATGTCCAGAGTCATCCAGTAGAAGGCATATCCGAGACCAGGGTACTGGCAGTCGTAGTTCATGTTCATGTTCACCCGGAAGAGACCGCCGGGCCGTAGCGTGCTCTTGCCCCAACTGTTCAGCATGATCCAATAGCGGTTGTTGGGGTCAGTGTCATCGTAGCCCACGCAGAGCACGGCGTGACCGCCGCCTGTCTGGTAGTTGTAGATATTGCCGGAATATGCGTCCGGCTGCCACACAACGCTCTCTGCGTTGTTATTCCAGAAGCTTGTGAAGGCCGACCAGGCCGTGCCGGTGGGCAGGAAATAGCCAAACCAGACGGCTTTGCCCTGCTGCAATACGTTCTTGATGTTGGAGATGGCCGCCTCCTTTCCTGCACCCTGAGTGGGAATAGTCGTGGCGGTGATGGAGGATATGGAATAGCTGGGACTGGTGGAGATGGACGAAGCCGACTGGGCCGAGCATCCGCCGCAGGTGCGGCTTGGATCTTTATATTGTGCGTTGGAATTGGACCAGGGAATTGCCTTCCCCTTCGACTTGTAAAAGCCGGCCAGGTCCTCCAGCCAGCCGCCGCAGCAGGCCCCATTTGCCCCGCAGCCGCCGTTGTAATTGGAGTCGAGATACTGGACCGAGAATCGGTCTTTCAAGCCCATCTGGCGGGCATAGTCGATCTCCATGACGCCCGTTCCCGCCCAGGCCCAGCAGTTGCCGCAGCTCCCCTGATTGCGCTCGGATGGCGTGTACTGCAAATTACCCAGAAGGCTGCAGGAGGTTCCCGGCGCGCCGGCCAGCTTTGCCGAGACCATCGGGCTGATATAGGCTCCGGGGGCGGCGTTATACTGCCCGGTCCAGAGCTTTGCCTCGTCGGGCGTGGGACGCATGATCGGGTATTCCTCGACTTTTGCACCAGTCTCGAAGTCCAGCGGCCCGGCGACGCCGAAGTCAAGGTCAAATCCCGGCTTGTCGACGAGGTTTGCCTGGTACGATCCGCTGCCGGGCGCTGTCAGGTTCCAGCCTTCCCCGAGATCTATGGAAATAGAATAAATGCCGGGCAAAAGATCGGCAAAGCGATAGCGACCTTGCGAGTCCGTGGTCGTTGCGGCCACCCGGCTTGCATTTCGCATCAGCGAAACGGTCCAGCCTTTTAGCCCCGGCTCACCGGGCGAAAGAAAGCCATTGCCGTCCAAATCTCGAAACGTCATGCCACTGAGTGAGAGGTTTCCCGCAACGGAAGCGGACGAGTTGTCATCCGCTCCTGCTGCAAGCAGCGATACAAAAATTACAGTGATCAGTATTAAGGAAGGAATTATTCCCCTCCACGATTGCCACCCCATTTTAATACACCAATTATATTTGTAGTAAGTAAAGATATAAAGCTTGCTGTTTCCGATTAATATATCAACAACAAATATATCTCCGATACATCTCGAACTCGTATCAGCAAGATCGAACTCGGATCGGCAAAATCTCGGAACACCGGGGCGGGCGATTCGGAGTGGATGTCGCCAAATGCCGACGATAATGGCGGATGATTCTGCATAGCGACGCTGTGGGGCACCACCAGATATTTGCCGCAGGAAAACACATCGACGTTCAACATGAGGCGTTCATGAGCAAACAGTCAAAAGGCGGGAGCAAAAGCCAATTGCTCATCAGGAAGAGAATGGAAAACAGTCTCCCCTTGAGCATTTCCCGGTGGTTTGCCGGTCTATTCAAGAAAAAGAGTTAGCCGGGAAATAAGCTGCGCTGAATAGATGCATCGAGGCGGCATCGACGAGCCGTCGGCCTGCCGCGCCGCCTAAGGCCGAAATGCCGTTTGCTATTTGCCGTTTGCTATTTTTTCGCCAGGTTTGCCGCCACGGCTTGTGTCACATCTGCGGTTTTGCAGCTTTTTCCCAGGTCCTGTGTCGCGATTCCCTGCGCCAGGGTCCTTTCTACGGCATCCTCAATGCGGTGCGCCGTCTCGGGGTCGCCCAGCCACTCCATCATCATGGCCGCGCTGCGAATGGCACCGATGGGATTGGCAATGCCCTTTCCCGCAATGTCGGGCGCGCTGCCGTGAATGGGCTCGAAGAGCGCATGGCCTTCGCCGATGTTGGCGCTGGCGCACAGGCCCAGGCTGCCGATGACGCCCGCCGCCTCATCGCTCAGAATATCGCCGAATAAATTGGTGGTCACGAGAACGTCAAAGCGGGCCGGGTTGACCACCAGATTGTAGGCAGCGGCATCAACCAGCATATCCTCGACGGGGATTTTCCGGTCATCGGCCACCTTCCGACAGGTCTTGAGAAACAGCCGGTCGCTCCTCAGGACATTTGATTTGTGCACGACGGTGAGCTTCTTCCTCTTTGCGGCCAGGTCGCAAGCTGCGGCAGCAATTCGCTCCGAGCCGCGGCGCGTGATCACGCGAAGCGTGCGCGATTCCTCTTCGCCCACATCTTCAATGCCGGAATAAAGCCCCTCGGTATTCTCCCGCACGATGATGAAATCAAGCGCAGAGGAATGGAAAGGCCGGATGTTGGCATACAGGTCCAGCTCTTTTCGCATTCTGAGGAGAACGCTCCGGTAATTCGGATCAGGGGGCGTGGTGATGGCCCCCAGCAAGACGCAGTCGCACTGCTTGATGGTCTCCAGATCTCCGTCAGACATGGCCAGGCCGGTCTTCTTCCAGCGGCCCAGGCCGATCTCCAGCGGGACTTGCTCGAAATCTGCACCCGCCGCCTCCAGAACCGCCAGAGCGCTTTGCACGACTTCAGGGCCGATGCCGTCTCCGGCGACCACTGCTACTTTTTTAGCTCTTGCACCAGACATCTTACCGCCTCCGCGATCTTCCAGGGTCCGTCACCCCAATGCACCACGATGCCCAATTGTCCGTTTTTGCGAACTATGCCGCGCCGCTCGGACTTGCAGCAGCGGGTGATGAAGGGCCCCGTCGGCTCGAATATTTCCAGGCTGCTCTTGAGGGGACAAACATTCACAAACTCGTAATCCTTGCCGGGATTGCCTGCCAGGAAGATCTCCCGCGAGACCTCGCAGCCTACAACCTTCGGCCTTTCGTGAACTACCTTGTCCGAGTCGAGAGAGCGACCAAGGCCCGACGCCCGGCAGGGAAAATAAGTCTCGTCGCCTTCAAAGCAGCGCAAATCCAAAACGCGCGGCACAAATCGGACGGTCAAATCTCCCAGCACGCCGCACTCTTCCAGCCTTCTTAATACATGCACCAGCCAGGGCGGGTCAGGTGGCGAGACATCCAGAACCTCAACTGTTAGTATCTGGCCGGGATCGGGATCTTTGACAAAGGTGATGTGCTCGTCCGGTCCCCAGAAGACGACCGTGTTCGCTCCTGCATTTCGGCAGACCTCAGCCGCAAGCTCGATCAACAGGGCGCGGTTGCGGGTGTCCACCTTCTCGGGATAGAAGAAGATCTCGGACCCGGAGGCCAGGCACTCCAGGCCCTCAACCTGCCTCATAAATCCCGAGCCGCTGCTCTGCACCTGATAAAGCCGGGGCCCGTCCCGGCTGATGAGGAACTGCGTGGAAAAGTAGATGGGGTCGCCCCGCCGCTCCTCATCCTTTATTCCCACAAACTTGTAGTCTTCCGGAAATATCATGCCAAATCAAGCCCTGGATCAAGTCAAAATTGAACTTATGTCAGCCAAACTAAATTCTGTCGATCCAATCGAGCCAAATTAAGTCAAATTGGCTCGAGCCATATTGAGATCGCAAAATCAAACCGGACCTTTCTCTTTTCTGCGATGGGCCACCAGGCCGCCATCCTGCAATATCTGCATGAGAAAATCGGGCAGCTTCGTTCCCTGAAACCTTCTGTCGCCGACCAGAACCGTTCCGCCTGCCAAATCCACCTCGACCTCATCGCCCTCCCGGCATTCCACATCGGCCTCCACCAGCGGCAGGCCCACATTGATGGCATTGCGATAAAATATGCGAGCGAAGGACTTGGCCACCACCGCCGCCACGCCCGCCTCCAACAGCGCCCGCGGCGCTTGCTCTCGCGAGGAGCCGCTGCCGAAGTTGCGGCCCGCCACCACGACATCGCCCTTGCGAACGAGGGAGGCAAACTGCGGATTCAGACCTTCCATGACATGCTCCGCCCAGAGCCTGGTGTCCTTGGTGCGCAGGTACCTGCCCGGTATTATCACATCAGTGTCAACATCATCGCCGAAAATCCATGCCCTGCCCCGGATCATGATAGATAATCGGCATTCATCGGTATTTGCACTTTCCGCTAAAAGAAGGATAACAGCGCAATTACTGAAAAGGATATTATATTCCATAGGCTCAAGATAGATTATCGAACTGGAGGTGGTGCATCTGCTGGAGATCGTTGATCTATCGGTCAGCATCGGCAACAAACAGGTTTTGAAAAACTTCAACTTAAAGATCGGCCAGGGCGAGACCCATGCGCTCTTCGGGCCCAATGGAACCGGCAAGACGACGCTACTCAATGTCATTGCCGGTATTCCCAGGTACACTGTCGAAGAAGGACGCATCGTATTCAAGGGAAAGGATATCACGCACATGTCCATGGACGAGCGCGCCAGGCTTGGCATCGGCATGGCCTTCCAGCGGCCTCCGGCCATCCGCGGCCTGCGGCTCAAGGATCTCATCAAGATCATCAATCCCAAGGCGGATGCCCAAGAAATAATGAAGAAGATGGACTTTAGCGCCTTCGCGGAGCGGGACGTCAACCGCGGCTTTTCCGGGGGCGAGGTTAAGCGATCCGAGATGGTTCAGCTCCTGGCCCAGCAGCCCGATTTCGTTATGCTGGACGAGCCGGATTCCGGAGTCGATCTGGAGAACATCAAGCTCATCGGTGAGGCCATCAATACCTTAACCCAAAAAGACCTGCGTCCCAGCGCCCGGACCAAGTCGGGGATCATCATCACCCACTTCGGCCACATCCTGGAGTACATGAAGGCCGACCGGGCTCATGTGATGCTGGGCGGTTCCATCGTCTGCAGCGGCAACCCGGCGGAGATTTTAAGCCAGATAAAAAAAAGCGGATATGAGGGGTGTGCAGCATGTCTATGTCCAGCATAGAGGAAAAAGCGCGGCAGGCCAGGGGGAAGAAGGCTCTCTACGGCACGGATGTGGATATGCAAAGCTACGAGTCCGAGGCCAAGCCTCAGAGCGTCGTCGAAAATGCCGGAGACCTTCCAAGCGATGTGAAGAAGGCCGCCCTCGATGTCGGCGTAAAGCTTGACGGCGAGTCGTCCGGCGCATACGTTCAGATGGACCAGACGCCGGTGGTGGCCAAGTCGCTTTACGAGGGCGTCGAGATCATGGACATCGCCTCCGCCCTGGAGAAGTACGACGGCCTGAAGGATTACTGGTGGAAGCTCGTCGCTCCTGATGCCGACAAGTACACCGCCGATGTGGCGGCTTCGCCTCCGGCGGGCTACTTCATCCGCGCCAAGAAGGGCATGAAGACCGTCTTCCCGGTGAAGAGCTGCCTGTACCTGGGTTCTACAAACCTGAACCAGCGCGTGCACAACATCATCATCGCCGAGGAAGGCTCGGAGCTGCACGTCATCACCGGCTGCACCACGCCCGCACACGTTCAGCGCGGACTGCATATCGGCGTCTCGGAGTTCTTCATCCAAAAAGACGCCAAGGTGAGCTTCACCATGGTGCATAGCTGGGGCAAAGAGGTGGAGGTCAGACCGAGAACGGGAATCACCATCGCCGAAGGCGGGTCGCTCTCCAACAACTACATCCTGCTGCGCCCCGTCAAGACCATCCAGACCTTCCCCACGGCCACGCTTGCCGGTCGGGGGGCAGTGGCCAGCTTCAACACCGTCATCTACTCGACGATGGGCAATATCGATGTGGGAAGCAACGTCAACCTCAACGCGCCCGAGACCAGCGCCGAATCCATCTCCCGCGTGGTTTCCGTGGGCGGCGAGGTCATTGCCAGAGGCCGCATGACCGGACGGGTTCCCGGCGCGCGGGCGCACCTGGAGTGCGTCGGGCTGCTGCTTTCCGACAAGGGCCGCATCTATTCCATCCCAGAACTGGACGGCCAGAGCCGGGACCTCGACATGTCCCATGAGGCCGCCGTGGGCCGCATCTCCGAAGAAGAGCTGGAGTATCTCATGTCTCGCGGCCTGAACTCGGAAGAGGCCACCAGCGTCATTGTGCGCGGCTTTTTGGATGTGGAGATCAAGGGGCTGCCCGAGGATCTGAAGCAGGAGATCAAGAACATCACGCAAAGAGAGGATCTGAAGGGATCTTAAGAGGGATCTCTTCAGTTCTTTTATTGAGTCGATTTTTTTTTGCGAATCTAGTAAGTCGCGATAAAGCGGGTGGCGTGTTGTCTTTTAAGTACTTTGAGCTAATTGCTAAGCTCCTATGGAAGGCCGTTTCGGAGTGGCTGAAGGACGAAGCTTCATTTCTCGCCGCAGCTCTTGCCTACTTTGGCGTATTCTCCCTGGTGCCGCTATTCATAGTAGTCACTATATTGTTGAATTCATTTTTTAGCATTAATATATTCGGCAGCGAAATTGTTGACCAGGCCCAAAATTTGGCCGCCAATCAAGCGCCGAAGGCGGCAAGCGAGATCATCGACCGGGCCGGCGATCAAGCGGCATCGACAAGCTTCACGGTGCTGAGCATTCTCACCATGCTCGTGGGCAGTGCCGGGCTTTTCGTACAGATCAAGAGATCCTTTAAAATAATCTGGAAGCTGCCGGATGAGGATACACCGCTACTGGATACCATCGCCTCCTACCTGGTATCCTTCCTTCTCATCGGCACTGTTGCGCTCATGCTTTTGGCGACATCTCTCGTCACGGCGTTCATCATTCCCATCGCCAGACAGATAGAAGATTTGCTGCCCATCCACCTGGGACTCCTGCGCATAATCACGCTGTCCATCTCATTCGTCTTCGTGACGGCGCTCTTTGCCGTCACATACAAAACACTATCCGGGATAAAGCTGGATTGGAAGGATGTAATCTTCGGTTCCGCGCTGGCTTCCTTATTATTCGTGATTGGGAACTTCGTGATAGAGACGTATGTCAGCATAGTCAATCTCGGCTCGGCCTACGGCGCAGCGGGCTCCCTGGTGGTCTTGCTCTTCTGGATCTACTACTCGGCGCAGATCTTCCTCTTCGGTGCGGAGTTCGTCAAGGTGCAGAAAAGATGGAGACCGTGACATATATTTGACAATTGATTCGCTATCGTCGGCTGATATGGGCGCACCGGATAAAGTTGCCGTCGGACTGGAATTTGTTTCCATCGGCTCAAACCGCGCCTGCTGTTGCCAGACAGGTCCGTGAACTGATTGATTCGGGTGTTTTCCTCAATGAATCGGACTTTAGGGGGACGCTATTCGGCACAGGCTATCGGAGATCAAAGTCATAAAATGCCGGGATGTAGATATGGGACCCGTAAGAATTCACTGCATAGATCGAAAATCTTGAAAGTGCAGGGCACATTCAATCCTGTGCGGCTCTGATGCCGGGATTTCTATCTGCAGACGACGTTTGAGCCCACATTTTATAAATATTCTTTGATCAAAGTCGTCAAAACAATGAGCTTACCAAAAAATTAAAGTACATGCAGATTTATAACACATTCTTGGAAATAAGATTTGATGGCCGAGACAATTTTCACAGCATAGATGTGACACCACGTCTCATGGCATCGATTCTACCATGATATCGACTGAAACCTCACCATAATTTGACGCTGATCGGCTTTCCGATGATGAATAATACTAAAAGAAAATTGGCCGAGAGTTTATCGGATCAACTATGAATGGCTTCAACGAAAAATCCCTGGATGCCTCCAATCTGGGCAAAATTGAACCGGAAGTCAAGCGCCTGCTCCAAGAGTTGCAGGTGCACCAAATCGAGCTGGAGACGCAAAATGAGGAACTCCGCCGTGCGCAAGGGAGACTCGAAGCTTCTAACCGCCGGTACTTTGATTTCTATAACCTCGCCCCTGTAGGTTATCTCACCATCGCCGAAAACGGCCTGATCCGGGAGGTCAATCTTACCTTTTCTACTTGGATTGGAATTGAAAGAAGCCATTTGGTAAATCGACCCCTGACCCGCTTCATCGTCAAGGACGACCTCGACATCTACTACGCCTTCCGCAAAAAGCTTCTCGAAGCCGGCACGGCCCAAATGTGTGAGCTGCGAATGCAAACAGAAGACGGCACTACGTTCTGGACGCGAATTGAATGCATCGCAACGGAAGACAACAATAATATGCCGATATACCGGGCTGTGATAAGCAACATTGCGGAGCGCAAATTGTGGGAAGAGAAGCTGCAACAAACCAATCTGCAATTAAAAACCGCTATTTTTCAGGCCAATGAATTGGCTGAAAAGGCCAGGAAGGCTGATTCGGCCAAAAGCGAATTTCTGGCTAACATGAGCCATGAAATTCGCACACCCTTAAACGGCATCATCGGCATGGCCGGATTGTTGGTGGAAACGAACCTGAATCCTGAGCAGCGCGAATATGCACAAATCGCTCGAGTTAGCGGCGAAACCCTGCTCACTATCGTCAACGACATCCTGGACTTCTCCAAGATTGAAGCCCGCAAACTGAAGCTGGAGATGCTGGACTTCGACTTAAGCTCGGCTCTCGATGAGACTGTGGACATGCTGGCCATCAGTGCTCGTTTGAAGGGTCTGCAGCTGGTCTGTCGGATAGACCCGGAAGTTCCACTGTTTTTGCGAGGAGACATGGGACGGCTGCGCCAGATTTTAATTAACCTGGGCGGCAATGCCGTGAAGTTCACCAGCAACGGCGAGATCATAATTCACGTCAGTCTGGAGAGAGATGCGGAAAGGGACGCCGCAATTCGCTTCTCAGTGAGCGATACGGGTATCGGCATCCCAACCGACCATTGGAAACATCTCTTTACGCCCTTCACTCAATTGGACAGTTCAATTACCCGGAAATTTGGCGGAACCGGTCTTGGGCTGGCCATATCCAAGCAATTGGCTGAACTTATGGGAGGCAATATCGGAGTGGAGAGCGTTGAAGGCAAAGGCTCCACATTCTGGTTCACTGCGGTTTTTGAGAAGCAACCCACAATGCCAAAACCCTCTTTGGAGATGCCATTGGAAGTCAATAACATGAATGAGGCAAAGACGGGTCCAATTGCCCGGCTTGGCGAAAGATCGGCAAAGAGCGCCGTCTTCGACTTCGACATGGCAAAACCGGCAGCAGGCAGATTCCGCATCCTTCTGGCGGAGGATAATCCCACAAACCAGAAAGTGGCCCAGGCCATTCTGAGAAAGATGGGCTGCCAGGCCGATGTGGTGGCCAATGGTCAAGAGGCGGTCAATGCACTCCGGGCTATTCCCTATGACTTGGTTCTGATGGATTGCCAAATGCCCGAGATGGACGGTTTTGAAGCCACAAGGCACATACGCAGTGATAATTCGAGGGTCTTGAATCCAGCTATCCCCATCATCGCCCTGACCGCCTATACCATGCAAGGCGACAGGGAGAGATGCTTGCAGTCAGGAATGGACGATTTTATCGCCAAACCGGTCCAACCGAGAGAACTGGCGGAGAAGATCTCCAGATGGCTGGAAAAGGTGTCTGCCGTCGAGGCACAAAATTTTTCCTAGCAAGAAAATTCGACCGCGTCTTCTTCGCGATCAGCTTTAGACAGTCTTTCGTGTTTCTTTCCGCGTTATTCTGCTTCCTATTTGCCTAAATCTCACCGTGCGCCGGGCTGCAGGCGATCTGTGAGGTCTTCCATCACCAGGAGTATCTGCTGCACCTTGTCATCCTTTCCGGAGATCCCTCGAGCGCTGAGTGCCATTCTCTTGTGCCCGATGAGCGGAAAATCGTGCTCCAGCAATATATTCTCAACGGTAGAGTTTTGCGGCAAAATGCTGCCAAGCAACTCTCGCAGCTCGGGGATGTCCCATTGACCGTTGCAGACTTCGAAGAGATTCCTCCCGATGACATTGTGGGGCGATATGTGAAAGATTTCGTAAAAGGAGCGACTCGCGGATATTACCTTAAAATCCGCATCTAACGCCACTAGAGCATCCTTGATGGTGTCTACAATATTTTCGGCCAGTTCGCGTGCTTTTCGGGCGTTTTCTTCGAATTTTTTTATTTTAGTGATGTCGGTAAACGTTAAAACTACGCCGTCGATTACGTTATCGAAGGTGCGGTAGGGCGTGATTCGAACCAGAAACCACCGATCTTCTTCGGTCTGAATCTCATTTTCCCGGGGGATCAGCGAATCGAGCACATTCTTTGCATCGGCCATCATATCCCAATCCTTGATACCGGACTTAATATCGAAAATCGGGCGACCGACGTCCGTGGCCACCAAACGAAACACTTTTGTCGCCTTTTTAGTGAATCTTTTTAAGACAAAGTTCCGGTCGAGGAAGATCGTCCCGATGTCTGTGCTTTCGAGGAGATTCTTCATGTCGTTTTGCATATCGGAGAGCTGTTCAATCTTGGACTGCAACTCCGAATTTACCGTTATCAGCTCTTCGTTGACCGATTGAAGTTCTTCCTTTGAGGTCTCTATCTCTTCGTTGGTGGACTGCAGCTCTTCGTTCACAGACTGCAGCTCTTCATTCATGCTTTTCAGCTCTTCATTGGAGGCTTGCATCTCTTCGATGGTGGCTTGAAGATTCTCTCGGGTGTACAAAAGCTCCTGCTCCAGCTCATCCACTCGCTTGGACTTTTCCAGGGCTATAGGCCGCCTCTTTCGAGCGGGCAGCTCCTTTGCCGCAGGCTCTTCTACATCCTGGAAGGAAATTATGAGCAGCCTTTGGGCGGCTCCCGTGTCCGTAAGCAATCGCACTTTGACGTTGACCGCATGACGCTCACCGTTCGTCTTTACTAACCGAACATTGGAGACCGACACCTTCTTCATGGCGGCAACTTCGCTAATGGCGATCCTCAGATTCGATCGCAATCCTTCACGCGCCATTTCCAGGACATTGAGGCTGGCTTGGCCCGGTGCGGGCCTCAGGTATTTTCCGGTATCGCCATGCACATAAAGAATATTCCCGACCTCGTCCGTGACCACTGACGGGGGTGCATAAGACTCGATCAGCGCCCTTCGCGTCAACTCGGAATAGTTTGTCTCCTTTGGGACATTCTTTAATCCCTCCGCCTCTTTTTCAAACCGGCAATCAGACCATGTAATACCGCCTGCGATCACCGGGCGAACGGCAGACGTCTTTGCCGCGAAGAACTTCCACTTCTTATTTACCGATCCGAATAAATCAAGATTGCTGCCAACGCTCTCCGAAGGGCTGAGGAGAAGTATCCCGCCCGGCTTCAAAGAAAAATGAAAAATCTGCAAAATGCGGTTCTGAACCTCAGGCTCGAGGTAGATAAGCAGGTTGCGGCAGCTGACCAAATCCAGTCTGGAAAAAGGCGGGTCTCGGATGACATTTTGTGCCGCGAAGACGACCATCTCTCGAATTTCTTTGCGAATCCTGTAGCCTGCTTCATCCTTGATGAAAAAGCGACTCAATCTCTCCGAAGAGACATCCGTGGCAATATTAGGAAGGTATATGCCGGAGCGAGCATACTGGATCGAATCCTCGTCGATATCCGTGCCGTATATCTGGACAAGGAAATTCTTTTTAAATTCCGCCATGCACTCTTTGAAGAGAATGGCGATGGAATATGCCTCTTCCCCGGATGCACATCCGGGAACCCAGACCCGGAAGGTGTAATCCTCCGGTTTGTTCTCAAATAGCTTTGGAATTATCTCCGTCTTCAATACTAAAAACGCTTCAGGGTCTCTAAAGAAGCTGGTTACATTGATGAGAAGCTCCTTGAATAGAAGCGAGACCTCTTCAGGATGCTCCTTGAGATACTGAGAATAAGCATCGGTATTCTCTATACTGTGGGCGATCATCCGCCGTTCTATCCGGCGGAGGATTGTGCTCCGCTTGTACAATGTGAAGTCGTGGCCCGTGGCGGACCGAATAGCCGTAAGGATCTTGGCAATGCTGCCGCTGGTCCCCAGAATGGAATGTGCATGATCTCTGCTCAGGGAAAGGGTCTTTATGTATTTTATGATCTCTTCGGGCATCCTCTCCACGGGCAGGACATAAGTAGCGAGGTCGCTCCTAATCGCGCTGTTGGGCATGCCGTCATATCTGGCCGTGGATGGGTTCTGCACAAAGGATACACCCCCAGCACCGTGAATAGCTCTCACGCCGAGCGTTCCGTCGGTCCCGGTTCCGGAGAGAATCACGCCGATCGACATCTCGGCCTGGTCCTCTGCCAGGGATCTAAAAAAGAAGTCTATCGGCATCCTTTGCCCGCGGGGTGCTTCCGGGTCGCTGAGTCGAAGGATTCTGTTGAAAACGGCCAGGTTCTTGTTCGGCGGGATGATATAGACATGGTTCTTCTCCACGACCATTCCATCCTTGGCCTCGACAACTGGAATCGCAGCAATCCTCTGAAGGATCTCGGTCATCATGCTGGCATGACCCGGATCGAGATGAGAAACCAGTACATAAGCCATTCCGCAGTCCGGCGTTACATGGCGAAAGAACTGCTCAAAAGCCTCCAGACCACCCGCGGAAGCGCCCAATCCGACGATAGGGATCTTTGCGTCTTTGTCATCAATTCTCTTTGGATTAAGCGAATTTATTTCGTCCATGCCAATTATCCTTAAAATGCAGTCCTTCTTTCGGCAAAGCTGCCACGTCGTGAGTATAATTTACGCTGTTTCTAATGAAATAGTTATCGATAGGACAACGAGCCAATCACAGACTAAGCGGAGGCACTTGCCCTGCAACCTGGAAGCTTCCGCCGACTGCATTGATTATTTGGTTGAGACACTGGGAATTATTCCGCCGAGAGATCTCCGGAAAAAATGAATTGGCATCTTCCCGGCGTTTATGCCGTGTGCTTTTTGTGCTCATAGTCATCTTTGATCGCTCCGGCCATCTCTTCGTCCGCTTCCACGATCAGCGCGCCCATGTAATCGCAGTTCTTGCAGTGATAGATCTTGCCGGTGTAGCCGCCCGCCTCGTAGTAGAGATCGGCGCTGCCGCAAACCGGGCAGACTTCGAGTATCTTTTCGAGTTTCATGAAAAAGTAATCGACCTCATCAGGGTTGAATCTTTTGGCACAGCAGTTTTTGCATTTGCAGATGAATCGCCCTCCCTCCTGAGCCAAGGTCCTTTGATACTTATCCTAAATTAGAATGATTGAGGCCGAGCGAACTGGAGAGCATCGCTTGTGTTTTCTTGCAGGCCGTCCAATGCAGCCCTCAGCTCCTCCAGTTGCACCGGCTTGGAGAGATAGCCATCCATGCCCGCGTCCAGGCATTTTTGTTTATCGCCCTCCAGTGCATAGGCGGTCATGGCCAAAATGACGGGACGCCGCTTGAGTTTCATGTCGTTGATAAACCGCGCCGCCTTGAGTCCGTCCATCTCCGGCATCTGCACATCCATGAGAATCACGTCATAATCCTGATGCTTCAATGCCTGCAAAACCTCCAGACCGTTACCGGCCACGTCGGCTGAGCATCCCAGCTTCTTCAGCATGAGAAGTGCCACTTTCCGGTTGACCAGATTGTCCTCCGCCAGCAGGATCTTCAAATTGCCCCGCAGTGCCGTATCACCTGAGGCTCCGGTCTTCGGGCACCTGGGCGCGAGCGCCTTATGCAGAGCGGAATGCAGATCGGAGAGACTGACCGCATCCTGCAAATTTGCATCCTTTTTGCCCGGCTCAGCGGCTTTGGCTGTTTTATCATCGTTTGCTTTATTTTCATTTTCGGCTTCATTTTCTCGCAGTTTCGTGTCGGCGTACTTGCCGGCATTTTCCAGAACAATAACCGGCAACCTTTTTTGCAGCTCATGTCTCAATTCTGCCGCATCAGGCACTCGCACATCCAGGACGGCGACGTCAAAGCGCCCGGATTGCATGTCTTCAGCTTCTGCGGCTGAAATTGCCGGATAGATGCTCATTCCCCAGTTGCGGGCGCTATCCATGAGAGTGGCAAGGCAATCTTCATCATTTACCAGGGCCAGCATTCTCTTGCCCGACAGGATTCGATCTTTGCATTCGGCCAATGCAGGCTTAGCCAGGATGGTGAAATGGAATTTGGAGCCGACGGACTGCTCGCTCTCCGCCCAGATGCGACCGCCCATCAGCTCCACCAGCCTGCGGCTTATGGCAAGACCAAGACCCGTTCCGCCGTATTTCCGGGATGTGGAGGTATCCACCTGGCTGAAGGACAAGAAGAGCTTTCCCATATCATTCGGAGAGATGCCTATTCCTGTATCGCTAACAGTAAATTCGATCATGTCGGGCTTGCTCGCACGGGCGGCGATAACGGACACCCGGCCCGTGTCTGTGAATTTGACCGCATTGCTGAGGAGATTGATCAGAATCTGGCGCAGCCGGGTATTGTCTCCTTGAATGAGGCCCGGTACTCCTTCTTTTAATTCATAGGTCAGCTCAAGTCTCTTCTCGGCGGCTTTTGACTCTACAAGATCCAGAGAGGACTCGATGCACTCTCGCAAGTCGAAGCTGCGGTTCTCCAGGTCCATCTTCCCCTCGTCGATCTTGGAGAAGTCGAGAATGTCGTTGATAATAGCCAGAAGGGCATCTCCGCTGCTGCGAATCGTCTCGGCAAAGTCGCGCTGATCTGCGGTTAAATCCGTTTCAAGCATAAGGTCGGCAAGGCCGATGACCGCATTCATGGGCGTTCTGATCTCGTGGCTCATATTGGCCAAAAACTCGCTCTTGGCCTTTGAGGCCGCATCCGCCGCTTCCCTGGCCCTGCGAAGCTCTTCCTCCGTCTTCTTGTGCTTGGCCATCTCATCGTGAAGTGCGATATTGGCCCGCAAGAGCCAGTCCGTCCTCTCCTGAACCCTCTTCTCCAGCTCTTGATGCGCCGTCTTCAGAGATTCCTCCGCCAGCTTTCGCTCTGTGATGTCATTTATAAACCCCTCCAGCGCGATGACCTCTTTCTCGGAATTAAATATGCCGCGTCCCTGCTCCCAGACCCATTTGGTGCCGGACAGCGTGTTTATTCGATAGACCAGGCGATAGGGTCTGCCCTCTCGCAGAGCCTCTTGGACCTCGTTCCAGACATAGTCCCGGTCGAGAGGATGAATCAGCACGGCATAGGACGTTTTTGCATTCCAGACCAGCTCTTCCGCTCGATATCCCGTCAGTCCCAAGCATCCGTCGCTGACAAACTCCATAGTCCAATCCCGGTTGTTCTGGCAGCGGTAGGCCATTCCCGGCAGGTTGCTCATCAGCGTGGCAAGAGTCCTCTGGCTTTCCAGGAGCGCCTCCTCCGTTCTGCGGCGCAGAATCAGTTTCCACATGCCGGTCATGAGCAGCGTTAGCTGGCGAACATCGGAATCATCATACTCTTCATCCTTGTTGCCCACTCCCGCCACAATTACGACCTTCCCCTTGTCGATAATAGGAACATTCATGTGGCGGCAAATCTTCACATGGCCAGGTGGCGTTCCCTTTTTTTGCAGGCTGGAGGGATAATCGTTGGTAATTACCGCTCTTCTCTGGCGCAGAGCCTCGCCCCACAGGCCGGTATCCTCCAGGGCGTAAACCATTTTTTTATCTTTGATGCAACACTCTCGCATAGCGCCCTTCGACCAGGAGTGCATCACCAGAGACCTTTCATCATCGCCGACAAAGGCCAGGTAGCCGAGGTGAGAGCCGGTGAGCTTCACGCCGGCTTCCAGGGCGAAATCGGTGATGTCCTGCAAGGAGGCATCATCCATCAGGCCCAATATCTGCAGGGCTTCCAGCCGGGAGTCATCCAGAAGCAGGGCGACTTCCGCACGTTTGCGCTCGGTGATATTATAGAAGTTGGCCAGGAAATGGCTGGGGTTCTTGCGCTCATCCCTGATCAGAGCGCAGATCATCTCGGTGATGTAGGCACTGCCGTTCTTCTTTTGCAGCGTGAGTTCGCCTTCCCACTGACCGCAGGAAAAAAGGGCGGGCACAATCTCCTCATCGAATTTGCTCTTGCCCTCGTTGTTGGTGAATTCATAGACCGATCTGCCTATGATCTCGGAAGTGCTCTGAAATCCTGCATCCCTGAGAAGGGCGGGATTGACATATTCTATTCTGCCTTCCAGGTCGGTGAGAACGATCGCCGTCGGGGTCATCTCCACGGCGGTGGTCATCTTGCGCGTCTCATCCTCAGCCTGCTTTTTATCGGTGATGTCTCTCGCGTAGCCTGCCAGACCGAGGACATTTCCGGCCTCGTCAAGCCACGGGTCAAAGATTATATCCAGAACTCTCGCTCGTCCGTCTCTTGTGATGCTCTGCTCGATTCGAGCCCTCGAGCCAGTCTCAATGGCTTTTTCTTTTACTGCCTTGAGCCGCGCGGCTTCCATCGGCGCAAAGCACTCGCCCTCGGTCTTTCCAAGCAGCGCAGAAGAATCGAATCCAAAAGGTCTTTCGCTGGAGAACCAGACATAACGCCGATCGCGATCCTGCAGATAAAGGCAATCCGGGGACTGTGAGATCAATTTATGGAGCGGTTTTTCAAAGGATGACTGGTGTTTTTGCGATTCATTGCCGGCCAAAAGCCCTTCCAAATCTCTCTTCAGGTCACAAAGCGCCTTCGGGACGGCATTCTTTTGCGGATCGCCGCCTTCCATGTCTTCTATATATCTCAGCGTTTGCCTGATCTGTGCGGCAAACCCGTCGCCCTTTTGCGCCTCATCGCCCAAAGCCTGTCACTCATCCAGTTTTCTTGAAGTCACTGACCATTATTGCTCAAGCTAATAGAGCTAATACTTTACGCATACTCTGAGCATGTATTTTAGGATGGCCTATGGTGAGATGCAGATGCTGTGACTAATATGTGAAAAAATTTTCCAAAGATCAAATTGATTGCAAGAGGATATGTCAAAAATCTGCAATTAAGGTCTCTATGAATTGTCTATTTCAAGTTTATGGACGGTCCATTGAATCCACTGTGTATGATAGTAGTGTAGCGGTCCAATCTCCCAGGGCATCAATAAATTCGTGTTATTCTCGGCGAACTCGCTGACGGGTTCACATTCCATCATCTGGTCTCTCATAAGCACGAGCGGTTCATTGCAATTGGTACACAGGCCGTTTCTTGATATCGGAAAATTGCTGCCGCAATGCGGGCAACAGAACCATTTCAGCCACTTTTGCGATTTTAATGTCAGAATGAATCGTAGATCCATTTTATCCCCATCAATTGTACTTATAACAAATACGGATAGTGAAAACAACTCGTTGATATTAATAACTTTCGCGATTTTTGCTACGAATGAGTTCTAATTACATCCGATCCGAATCATTCGCGCTGAAAATAAACGCAAAAGAGCAAGCCACGGATTGTTTTTTAGAGCTTTGGTTTTTTGGTTTATTTTGGTTTATGATAGTACTGGATACGAGTTCTTACAATTGGCTTTGGAAGAGGCCCAATGGTTCGAGATGACTTGAGGTCGGGCTTGGCAGAGGTTTGAAACGATTCCGTGATGATTTTGCGGCTGGTTTTGGCAGGGGTTTGAAACGATTCCGTGATGATTTTGCGGCTGGCTTTGGCAGAGGCTTGAAACGATTCCGTGATGATTTTGCGGCTGGCTTTGGCAGAGGCTTGAAACGATTCCGTTATGATTTTGCGGTTAGTTTCGGAGGTTGAAGATAATTTCCATAATCCCTCAGATCTGTTATGGTTTCAAGGCGAATTCCAAAATTAGCCTTGAGATGTTAATGATAAGAAATCGTGTGTCCGAGCCCTGCAAAGACGTGGCCGGAATCCTTATCTTGGATCTCATCATCATTGATTCTATCTGATATTCATCAAGCTCTTTTTGCCTAAATCCGTGATCAAAACTTTCGATATGGCGTTGGGCAGAGTCAGACTGGAAGGATATTCGCTGGTCATAACATCTACATGTCCTGATTTTCTCAAGAGCTTCAAGCGATCTCCAAGTTCTGTTCCATTGAGTCCCAGAATCTCATTCACCTTTACCGGGCTGACAAACATTTTCGGAGAAACGGTATTGATCGCCGCAAGAATCTTCGCATCTATTTCGTCCACACCCCTCACCTCTCATCGGATAAAGTCTGGCAATCGTTCTCGCATTGATTCTGCTTAATCAAAACAACTCGGATTCTCGAAGGCAATGCGAATTAGTAAATCTTTAATCATTATAAATACTTGTAGTTTCCGGTTAAGGATAACGAATTGCTTGCTTTGCCGCCTGATTCCTCAACCGCGGCTATGATCCGGCAATGAAAGCACGCGACAAAAATGCAGCTAATAATCCATCAAGCTTCTTTGCACCGGCTTTTTCAGCATCTGTATGGTTTTTTTCCACTGGACGGCGGGCGTTTTAATCCTCCGTTCCATCTCAGTCAATGCTTCCGGGAGACTGCCGAAACGATGCGGCAGGCTGCTCATGGCTTTGCGAGCCACCTCCCGCACCACCCAGACACCCAGGGGTGCCCAGTAGGCTTCCGAGATCTCCCGAATTGCCAGGACTGCGGCTTGCTTTCCTGTTTTTGCCAGATGCTCCAGGACAGCCAGGCGGGCTGCATAGTACCCACCGGCAAGCGAGCTGTAGCCGCTCTTGGCTCGCGCATCCTCTCCGTCGGATCCGATGAAGCCGTCCTCGGCCCAGACCGATCTCGGCATCCAGATCTCCGCCAGCTCGAAGCTGAAGGGGCGCGGCAGGAGCAGAATCTCGAAGTGATTGCCCAAATCCTCACCGGAAAATAGATAGTAGTCGTTCACCCGGGGCTTATCCAAGACGGATTCTTTCAGCGCTTTTCCTATCATGTCATCCGATGCGGTGATGGACCAGCGCGTCGGCACCAGCTTTCTCTCCTTGCCGAGCAGCCCGAGCGACAGCAGTCGGGAGATGTGTTCTACACCCGTTCCGGCACTGTAAAGCTCACCCACGGCCTCTGCCGCGCCTGCACCCCGATCCTCCACCATGCTGTCCACTTTCCTCGGAATTAGCGGATTGGTGGTTATCCGCATCTCCTTCAGCATACCGGACGGCCCGGAGGGCGAGAGGACTCCGTCGAACTGCAGCTTTCCTTGAGGCGGCTTGAAGAATGAGACCTCCGTGCCCACCGGTGCCGATGACATGGCGATCTGCTGGCAGGCCTCCAGCAGCCTTCCGGGAGCCTTCGCCTCTTTCACGACGACTTTTGTCTCGGAGCGGACAAGAGACGAGCGCAGGCCGATAATCTCACCGATGTCCATTCCTAAAGCCGGCTGAAGCCCGGCCTCGCCCGCCGGCACCATCGGCCCCGCCCTGACCAGGGGATAGCCGTGCCTGCCCACGAAGACCTCCGGCGGCGAGAGGCCTTCCATGCGTTCGCCCATCTTCGGCAAGGCAGAGATCTCTTCCAGCCGGCGCAAAATGGGGCAGACCGGCCTGCCGCAGTGTCCCCGTCCCTTGCAGGTCACGCACTTCATCCCTTTCAGCAAGGCCCTTATAGGATATACCACTATCATTTATCGATGAACGAGAGGTTGATTCCGGCCATTGCCCAGGACTGGAAGACCGGCGAGGTCCTCATGCTGGCCTACATGAACGACGAGGCGCTGGCCAAGACCCGGGAGACGGGAAAGGCCCATTACTGGTCCAGGTCGCGCAAAAAACTATGGCTGAAGGGAGAGTCTTCCGGCCACTTCCAGATGGTGAAAGAGATAAGAATTGACTGTGACGAGGATGCCGTGCTGCTGCTCATCGAGCAGGAGGGCGGTGCATGTCACACGGGTTACCGATCCTGCTTCTACCGCACCGTTGACGGAAAGGTTGTGGGCGAGAAGGTCTTCAATCCTGAGGACGTCTATTGATGGCATCTGCTGGCAGGTCTTACACACTCTACCGCCACCCTTTGCTGAACGCAAGGGCCGATGTCTTGCAGGGCCGCACCGACATTCGCGTCTCCGGGCTCCTGTCTCATCTGCCCATGATACAGTCTGCCCTGCAAATGTTCGACCGGCAAATCCCGGTCCGGCATGATGAACAGCTCTCCTTCTCCACCTGGATTCCTCCCGTGCCGAGCCGGGCCTTTGATCGTCTGGCCAGGAGCCGCATCAAAGCAGCCTTGGGCGTGCGCACGCCCGACCAGGTGACAATTTCCATAACCGAGGAGTGCCCCAATCGCTGCGCTCACTGCGCTCTCCCCAACACCGGGAAAAAACTGCGGCTAACTCCGGAGACGGTCAAAGACATCATCGACCAGATCCTCGAACTCGGAACGACTCTGGTGATATTCGACGGCGGGGAGCCGGCGCTCTACCAGGAGCTTCCGGAGCTGGTTGCATCTGTGGACGACCGGGCCATCTCCACTATGTTCACATCCGGCGCAGGCTTTACCCGAGACCTCGCGCATAAGTTGAAGAACGCGGGCCTCTATGCCGTCAATGTGAGCCTGGACAGCCCCCTGCCCGATGAGCATGATGCCATGCGCGGGCGGTGCGGCGTGTTTCAGGACGCGATGGATGCAGTGAAAAATGCCCTTGATGCAGGCTTGCTGGTGAATCTCTACATCGTCCTGCGGCGCGAGAACATGCGGCATTTGCAGGAATTTCACGACCTGGCGAAACTAACAGGCGCACACGAGCTGACCTTTTTTGAAGTCGTGCCCACGGGCCGCTGGTCCGAGCGCCGGGATATCGCCCTCTCGCCGCAGGATCATGCGCAATTGGAGGAGTTTGTCTCTCGCGCCGACGCTCCGAGAATCTTCTCCGTTCCCGATGCTTACAAGCGGTTCGGCTGCTTCGCGGCGGCCAGCTGGATGCACGTGACGCCCGCGGGGGAAATATTCCCATGCTCCTGCTTTCCCGAGTCCTGGGGAAGCGTATTCAAGGAACCCCTTGGTGAAATCTGGCAGAGAATGGGCCGTTTTCCCTATAAGGGCAATAAAAGCTGCCCTATGCGCAGGATCTAAGTTTTAATTCCTATTTCGAGCAAAAATGCTATTCTTGCGGCAGTCAAAAAGTGCATCGGAACCGTAGTGAATTCTTGTTTGCGCAGCGAATAATCAATAAATCTATATAGGACATTAATCATGAACAATGTGATCGAATTATGGAATTGACACCAGTTCAAAGAGACATACTAACCGCGTTGATCAACATTCATCGTGTCGAAGGGCGAGCAGTGAAGGGTGAGGAGATCGCCGAGCTGATAGATCGCAATCCAGGAACTATCCGCAACCAGATGCAGTCTCTGAAGGCCCTGAATCTTGTAGAAGGCGTCCCCGGACCCAAAGGCGGCTACAGGGCAACGGGAGAGGCTTACGAGGCGCTCAACATTGAGGCCACGGGAGACGTAGTGACCGTCCCCGTAATCAGAAACGGCGTTCTGGTTGAAGGCGCAACTGCCAGCGAGATCGTATTCAACAAGGTTATGCACTCCCAGCAGTGCGACGGCGTTGTGCGGGTTATCGGAAATATCAGAAACTTCGATATTGGGGACGAGATCGAGGTTGGACCGACGCCCGTGAACAAGCTCTATATGCGCGGCACCGTGACTGGCAGGGACGATACTATGAGCAGGCTCATTCTTCATATCGAAGAGATGATCTCCGTGCCAAAAGTGCCCATCAAAAAGATCGCCCGAAGAGCGGTGCGCATCCCTCCCAACGTATCGCTGCAGGAGGCTTCGCGCATCCTCGTGCACAACGGCGTGCAGGAAGCGCTGGTGGACGACAGCTCACCGGGCCTGATAAATCTGGCCGATATCACCCGGGCCGTGGCCGATGGGAACACATCCCTGGAAGCCAGAGAGATCATGACTCGCGGCTTCCTCACCATCGACTCAGAGGAGCCCATCTATGAGGCCATAAAGATGCTTGGCCGAACGGGTGCCAATCAGTTGGTGGTATCCGAGGATGGAGTCATGTGGGGAATCATTAACCCGAGCGACCTCATTAAATCGCTTACTCCGGCCTGATCTCGGTTCCAGTGTGCCCACCAAGGGCACCTTTCTTTAAATTTTCGATCATGCTGCCGAGGACGATAGCCGTAGGAATCGAGCTTCTCTCGATGATCTTGGCGGCCAGCGGGTCCACGGGCGAGCGGGACCCGGCCTTCATCTCCGTCTGCATGGCAAACTGGGCAAGCTCGTGTATAGTCATTGAAGTGAGTTTCTTTGCGGAAGCGTCCTTCTCCGGGTCGGCGGTATAGACACCGTCCACCGAGGTGGCGACGATGAGCTTGTCGGCATGCACATACTCGGCCAGCAGTGCCGAGACGGCATCGGTAGTCTGTCCCGGTGCCACGCCGCCCATTACCACGATCTTGCCGGGCTCTGCAAGCCTCGCGGCCAGGGCATAGGAATCCGGGATCTCCAAAGGTGCATAGTCGCCTAAAGCTGCCACGAGCAAAGCCGAGTTGAGCTTTGTGGCACCGATACCGATCAAATCGCAAAACATCTCAGATGCACCCAGGGCGCGTGCCTTTTCGATATACTCGCGAGCAATCTTGCCGCCGCCCACCACCACGAAGATCTTATGCTCTTTTGCCAGCTCGATCAGTGCATCGGCATAAAGACGCAAGGATTGCGGGTCCCTTCCCGCCAGGATGGAACCGCCCAATGAATAAACGAGAATCATTTTCAACTACATCCTTTTTTAGTATGGGCCGTGCTGCTCAACTCTCATAAAGTTGGTGCTGCGGATAATTCTGCAGCAGGCCATAATCTTTGCCTTCACGATTCATTTCAACGATTGAGTGCTCACCGGGTGAATTAGAGATGCCAAAAAACCCCCAAAAATGCCAAGAGATCAATTATTTGTGCAGCAAAGCCCTAAGGCACATAACTTAGGCAGCAAAAAATTTCTAAATTGTTAGCAGCAAATTGCCAGAAGAACCGAACCAAGAAGGTCGACTCTTCAGGCATTTTTCTGTTGAATATATTCTATGTAACTGATATCCGCTCAGCTTGAGTGAGTGCTTGTTGACGGAGCGGATGATGAAGGTGCAGCATTCTCTCTTGATCCAGGTGCACTTGCGCGATAGACGTTATCATAGCTCAACGATGAAATCCTATCACCATCGAGGTTGCTCAATGTAACCGTGCCTGATGCATCGTTAAGGACGTTATCATCCTCGTTGTTCAGGTAAGCTGTGCCATCGGAACCGACACCGTTGCCGAAATAGACAATAACATCATCGCCGGGTGCGAGGATTGTTGAAGGCAATTTGAATTGATCGCCGCTATCAACCGACAGAGAAAATCCGTCAAGGTTAACAGTGGTGCTTCCCAAGTTAGACAGCTGAACGTTCTCCTTGTTGGCGGGCATTACGCCTGTTAAGGTTACCGTATTGAATCCTGCCACCTGTTGAAGGGTTATTGCTGGAGTTATAATGATTCCTGCTTGGTTTGTCGTTCCTGTTAGTGTACCAATTCCGGCTGCGTCTGGAATCCCTGGTGAGGTTCCAGTTATTTGCGTTGATGTTTTGGTGTCAGCAGCTGCTACAATGCCCGAAAACAGCGTTGCAATTACGGCCAATACGGCAAATCCGAGGGTCAGTGCTTTCGTCATGTTCTTACCTCTAATAAGTATTACTACTATTGGGCCATAAAACTATAAAAACTTATTTGAAATAATCTTGCCATAACGGGAATTCCAAAAAAGGGACATAATTATACACATTAGATTTAACAATCCGGATTTTTAGCATTAACGCATATGATCTCCAGTCAGCAGTATTCTAGAATCTTCGACCTATGTTTTTGAGCTATTTAATGCAGCATTATTGGCCTTTTCCACCGAGAGGGCAGGCCCGGATGGATTCTATGCTCGCGGGCGCTCTGAACGAGTGGTTTGCCACTCTCAAGTTCTGCTACTACCGATATACTGAATGCTCGGTCGTAGCGTCGCCTCGTCTTTTTCATTTATTTTCCACCATTGCGTTGATGTCGCTTAACTAACAGTCTACTATCTGGATTCCAGTCCAAAATATACCGAAAGGTTTTATTGGAACTGGCGATGAATAACCATATTCGAGGATGTAGTTCGTGGTCAATAGCGACATGACATATTGGGGTAGAGAATTTGGCAAATATTCCTGAAGTCACGATAATAATCCCTGCATATAATGAAAAGAGCAAATTGAGTCATACGGTTGATATTGTTTTAGCTGAGATTAATAATGTTACTCCTTTTAGCGAAATAATAATTGCAGAAGATGGAAGCAACGATGGAACATACGAGTTGGCGAGAGAAATTGCACAAAAAGCCCCCAATATCCGGTTAATTCACTCAAACGTGAGACAAGGCAAAGGCAGAGCCTTAACTCGGGCCATAAAGAGTGCAGAAGGCAATATCGTCTGCTACGTTGACGCAGATCTTGCTACAGATATGTCCTATTTGTTACCCTTATTAAATGCCATTCGAGAAGATGGCTACGATCTAGTTACTGGTTCGAGATTGATGCCAATGAGTGAGGTGCAAAGATCACATAAGAGATCTATAGCTAGCAAGATATATAATTTGATGGTTAGATTGATACTGAAATCCAAGATTTACGACCATCAATGTGGATTTAAGGCTTTCAAGCGAGCTTCTGCATTGAATGTCCTCGATCAGGTCAAAGGGGAGCATTGGTTTTGGGATACAGAATTCTTGGTACGATGTCAGCGAAATGGATTCATGGTCAAAGAGCTTCCCGTCAAATGGATTGAAGCTGATTCAACTACCGTTGATCTAGCGAAAGATGTCTACCGAATGGGCTTGCAGATATTGTGGCTCTGGTGGGATTTGTATCGCAATTAGGAACGCAACCGGATTTTGCCGAAACGCGAACGACCATTACCTTGATCTGTGATATCATGGTGTTCACATTCTTCGGCTCTTCGCTGAATAGTGTGGGCAAAGGCCCAATCGGGTAATTTGGATTTGAATTGTTCTTTGTGCCTTCGTGTCTTTGTGGTTAGTCATTGCATATCGATCACCACGAAGGCACAAAGACACAACTGTTTGGAACCTGATCTCGTTTCCCCACAGAAAATAGTGAGGAACCCATTCTTCGTTCGGACAGGCGACATCTGAGAACTTTGGTCTTGGGCCTCGTTTTCCCAACCTGCTATTCCCCCGATGGTTGATGGTGAATGTAGCATTTAATTTCAACTCATTCTGCCGTCAAGACCCGATTGTGCCCAAAAGAGATTTGCTATTCTCCCATTTAGTGTCATATTCTGAACCGCCACGCTCAGACATCTTGAATCGTTGCTGTTCAATTCATGTTTGTCCGACGGTCTTTCGCAACCTTCCTTTACATAAAATCGTATAGAATTGTAGCCAGGTTTGAGCTTAACCGGGACAGATTTTGGGGTGAGGTTCATAACGGGAACCACAAATCTTCCTTCCTGAACATTTCCTGAATAAATCGTCATGTTTCTCTCGCGGTAGAAGCTGGCCACTTGAATGCTCAAATCAGCGGTAAGGTTATTGGACGAATAAACAGAAATCGTAGCATTATTTTTCATCCATCGTGTCTTTATGCCATTCCAGTTTTGGATACCATACCAATTGTTTGTACCAAAATTATGATCGTCCAAAATAGTTAGTCCACTTAATGAAATGTCTTCGATATTTTTCTTATTGTAAACGATTATTTTTTGTTCATCGTATGAGTACTTCGGGTATAGATTCTCAAAATTAATATATCCAATATTCGATTTTTTTATTTGTTCGTAGACTGCGGTATTAATTGGGTGGCCAAGGAATTTTTCTACCAAACCTAAATTGCGATCGTCGGTTAATATTTTCCTTGGTTTGCCATCATATGTAAAAATTATGGGCAAGTATTCGCGATAGTCAATTTCAGCTCCTATTGAACGTTCAGCAAACAATTCGTACGGAGGATTATAAAGATTTGGTGAATTGACTAAAATTAATCCTGACGGGCTATTAAACTTTAAGTAGGAGCCAAGATCATGCTCATAAAGGCAAAATCCCGTTATCGAAAGGTTAATCATGAATACGGCGAGCAGAATAACATTTGATTTCTTTCTGGATAATCCTTTTAGGCCACAAATTGAAATCAAAATCACTATGGGCAACATCCAAATAGCATATCTATTAATGTACAGCATTCCACTATTCCAATTGACCGTGGTTGAAGCTAATGTAGCCATAGATATCAGAACAAGCCACAAAGATGCTATATATAGATCTTTTTTCTTTAGCGAGAAAACTAATGACAATAATGCAATTATCAATAACAACGGAATATAAGGCAACATGCCGCAATTTAAATCAAAAAATAGATTTAATACTTTATTGGATGATATGTAATCTATGCTAGCGGCACCGATTAAAGCTTGCAGGCTATATGTATGGTA
>Ga0074199_1000653_pt1 | contig 46725 bp, 39 predicted proteins | sample EPASupsiteSAE347_FD_64528 | JGI IMG/M metagenome (GOLD analysis project Ga0074199, IMG submission 64528) | Bioremediated contaminated groundwater from EPA Superfund site, New Mexico - Sample SAE3-47 | ecosystem: Environmental > Aquatic > Deep subsurface > Groundwater > Contaminated ... | reverse complement strand
ATCACAAAGGTCTTGGATACGCAGTTGAAAATCAGCCAACTTCCAGTCGGGTTGAGTTGAAGAAGGTTCAGGATACACCAATGACGATAATTCCTCATCAGGTAGCTTTAAAAGCTCTTCCAGGCTTTTGTTTAACTGCTGTATTTGCTTCACATAATCATTGATCGTATTGCGCGACCTGTGAAGCTCAACGCCAATATCGCGGTTGGATTTGCCCTGAGACTTTAACTGTAGTATTCGTCTTACTTGCAACATGGTTATAGGTTTATTTGCCATCGTATAAAGATTTTCTTCTTTATACGAGCCCATGTTGCCATTGAAACTGGTGGCCTGGTTTATGCCGGAATGTCAGTTCAGGTTTTCCGTCATACAAAGTAAAACCTGAAATTTACTGGCCCGGTTTGATCCGAAAAAGTGGCACACTTCGCTCCGAAATCAGTGGCATGGTTTGCTCCGGAATCACTGGCACGGTTTACTCCGAAATCAGTGGCATGGTATGGTCCGAAATAGTCAAATGCGTTTATCTGTTTTAACTTCTCTTGCTGAAAACACAAATAAAAGTACAAGTTTTGATACTTTCAGAGGAGGTGATTTAGAATCACCTTTTAAAGAGGAAGTTTATCAGAGATTAGCTGACAGTTTTGGAACTGAAAATTTAATTCCTCAATTACAGTTTGCTGGTTTTAGAATTGACATTGTCTATGATTCTAAAATTTTAGGTGTTCCAAAGATTGCAATTGAATGTGATGGCGCTAAATATCATTCAAGTAGAGAGGCTTATTTATATGATAGACATAGACAAAAAATATTAGAAAATCATGGATTCGTTTTTCACAGAATTTGGAGTACAAACTGGTGGAGAAATGCAGGTAGAGAAAGTAGTAGATTAATTCATTTTATAAAAGATACTGTTACGACACATAGTAAATTGGATAAAGTTACCAAAGCTTCATTTATCAATGCCTTTACAGATGATATTGTAATCATTGAGGACTATGTTTCACAAACATCTTTCTTTGAAATCGAAAAGGACAACGAAACTATTCAGACAATTGAAAAAGTTACACCCATTCAGACAAAGATTTTTACAGACGAAGTAAAACTAAACAGCAAAATACAAGTAAAATATGTGAATAATGGAAAGGATATTAATGTTCAAATTGTTTCAACAGAAAACAACAAAGCTGACAATTCAGGAGTTCAAAAAATATATTATAAATCTCCTTTAGCAGTTTCTTTAATTGGACACTATATAGGTGACATTGTAAAAATCGGTAATCTTGACAATTTTGTAGAAATACTAAAAATAACAAACTGATGCTGACACTTCAAAGTCATTCACATTTGCGAGCCACACCAGTCAACGCACAGACCAAAACTTACAAAAGAGTATGCCTGCCCAACAACATAATGGACAGAAACGTTGTAGCAAATAAATAATAAAATGACAAAAAACAAAGAACACCAGGCGGTAATCAAATAGGCCACCCCGCCGGCATCGCCGGCAGGGTGAACTAGCCCACCGTTAAGCACCATTTAAAAAAAGAGACTGAGCATGAAAAAGGAAACAATTATCGTTTTTCTGACACTATTTCAATGTTGTTTCATTTTGCATTCTTGTACAACTAAATTAGTTGTAACAAAGGTACCCACTTGTAATATTGATTCTTCAAAATTATTTGCAATTATAACAACTGAATCCTCTGAAATAATCTCAGCAGGAATTTATCCAACCTATAAAACAATAGATCAATTTGTCATAAACACAAAGCCATCGTTACAAAGAATCGATTCCCTCTTCTATAAAGAACTTACAAAACGAGGTTTAAAGGCTGTACTTTTTTCTAATCAAGAATCTGTTAATAAAGCAGACCAAAATACTTACTACATCATTAAATATCAAGATTATTGGGGCTGGGATTTCAAAATGTTCATGCAGTTACTTAAGGTTGGTTTATACGATAATAAAGGAAATCTGATTTCAGAATATGTTAGTCAGGGTAATATAGCGGGAATACATGATTTTCCTATGCCAACTTCTCAAGTTCCTAAAGTAGTTGATATGATTTTACAAAAGTAAAACGGTGCCTAATAAATAAGCCTTCGTGCGGCGCAAACCCGGCATGAAGCCGGTATTGCACGAAATCTTTGGTAAAAGCCAAAAATGGAATATCAGACTTATTTAAAAGATAAAAAATGAAACTGCATTTCTTACTTCTTGCATTACTAACGATTACAATAACTGCCTTTTCACAGACAACAATTTATGAAAAGTGGCCCAAATTTGAAGCCGGAATAAATGGGTTTGATCGTCGAAATGAAATTGAGCAACATACATTAGATTCAACAATAAGAAACATCAAGGTTCACAGAAATCCCGAACAAGTGATCATCAGCAAGGATGATAAATATGCCTTCATCCGGTGTTTTCTAAGCAATAGCATAGAAATTATCAACATTTTAAAAGGCGAAAAGGTTAAGAATTTTACAATTCCTTCACCCCATGATTTAGTGCTAAGTCGTGACGGTACAAAACTTTTTATTGCCAGCTTAACAAGCAAGCCATTCCAGTTAGACCCACCCGCGGATGATTGTTCCATGTTTAAGATCGAACTTGACAGCACGTCCATTTTAACGACTATTGATCTTTCCAACCTTGAAGTTGTCAAAACAGATACGATAAAAACCATATCGATAAGGCGATTTTTACAATCAAACAACGATAGTATTATTTACCTGCAAGGGAAAGAGATAATTGAGTATGATCTCCGCAATAATACAATCAGAAGACGTTGGCCTTTTACTCAACAAATATGGCATTCAGTGATAGACATTAAAAACAAGAGGATTTTTGTAACCACAACAGACTCAGCGGCACAAGACCGGTTAAAGGCGATTGACCTTTCTTCCGGCGATATCCTGAATGCTCCGCCATATTATTTAAATGGTGAAAAGGCATACACGACATATATTGGTTTGGATACATTAAGTAATCGAATATTCGTTCAAGGTAAGGTGCAACCATTCTCTCAAATCCTGGTTTTTGATGCAGTAACATTAAATCAATTAACTCCGGTTGATAGTGCATTTATGGGACTTGATAACTTTCTTGTTTGCCCTTCCTCGGGATCAATTTTTACAGGGGCAAATTATCCAAATAACACCGTTGAATTAGATTACCAAACGCTTCAACGAAAAAAAGTACTTACCCTGCCTATAAACACGAGGTGGTATACACTATTTTTAAACAATGAAAAGTCAAAAATCTTTTCTTTTCAATACGGGGCAGCTGAAGATATGTTGTCCGTAATAAATCCACCGCAATATTTGGATATCACAGAATATGATATTATGACCGGTGCCTTTTCGCAATACAAGGTTACAGATCAAAAATACGGATGTTCCTATACCAGAACGTTGGCACCAACAAAAGATGGACGCTATGTCATAGCCACTAATTCGCCTGAAAATACTATAAGTATTTTTGAATTATCACATGTCGGCACTGATGATATTAACGCCCGTCAGGATTTAAAAGTTTATCCAAACCCAAGCTCGGGGATCATCTTCGTCTCGTTAAAAAAACCATTTAACCCGGATTACAGTATTGAACTTTACAATATAATGGGTGTTTTACTCAAAACCATTTATTCAAAATCCCTAAATACCCTTACCATTGATTTAACGAATTATGCTCAGGGCCAATATCTCCTTCGGATCAAATCAAAGGAACAATCATATATTCGTTTAGTAACCAAAATGTAAAGAAAAGCACCCGTTTAATTGAAATGTAATTATTGGCTTAATGAATAACCGAGGTTTAACAACATGCGGCTAAATCGCAACAAAACCAGCATTAATAGTACACAACAAAACATGATGTAACGTTTCATTATAGTTTGCTGTGTTTAGTGGCCGAATGTTAGCTGCTAACATAAGAGAAAATATATGTTTCCATATTTAGAAACAATTTCTTATCTTTGCTGTAAATAAAAATGGAAAATGCAGAAACCAATTGAAATAGCATTACTTAAACTCGCAGAAGAATTTTTTGATGAACTTGATGAGCCTGTAAGAAAAAAATTCTTTCATTCAATGAGAAAAACAAAAGAAAGGATTTTTGGTGATTGGTTCACAAAAATGACTGATACAAGCGATTTATTTGAGTTTAAGGTTGATTACAATGGAAAATTTTATCGGCTCTTTTCTTTTTGGGATTCAAGAGGGGAAACCCATACGCTTATTGTATGTACACATGGAATACTAAAGAAGACAAATAAAACTCCAAAGTCAGAAATCGAAAAAGCTTTAAAAATAAAGGAAGATTATTTTATGGGATTATTAATTTAAGGAGGTATATATGGAACTGGTTAAAGGATATAAAACTTTAAGTGAATTAGAGGATAAATACTATGGGAAAATTGGGACTCCTGAGAGAGAACAATACGAATTTGAATTATCAATGGATATTCTTGGGGAAAAGCTAAAGCAAATCAGAAAAGATCGGAAATTAACCCAGGAACAATTAGGAAAAATGATTGGAGTCCAGAAAGCTCAAATTTCAAAACTGGAAAGTGGAAACAATAGTGCCACTATCTCAACAGTATTGAAAGTCTTTCGTGCAATGAAAGCCAAAGTGAAATTAAAAATTGAGATTGAGGAACCAATTGGACTTGTGGCAGAATAACTACGTCAACAGCTAACATGCCTGTAAAACCAATACCGGGAAGGGTTTCCTGCGTAGCGAATCATATTACGGCACATGGTTTTACAGCATTACAGGACAATTTGAATACAACGGAAAAATAATCGAATTGAACTGGGGAATAATCGAATTGAATTATTACCTTTAAATTTCAGTTATCTTTATTGCATCATTTATTGAATGATCCGAAACTATGAAAAAGCACATCGTCCTGGTAATGATACTGCTGATGCCACTGACAGTGATTCTTGCTCAGGAGAAGACCAATCCGGTAACCAACGACACGATCCCCGCTGTAAAATCACAGAAAAAAACGAAAATGAAACCCGATCGCCGATGGGGTGACGGAGGTGCCGGGTTTGGTCTTGATTATGGCGGTTTGATCGGGGTAAAGGCCTCCTTTTATCCCATAAAGTATATGGCTGTGTTTGGGGCTGTCGGATGGGAAATCGTTGGGATCGGGTGGAATGCGGGAATTTTAGGGCGTATTATCCCGGCCGACGGTAAACACGGAACCCGACCCTATCTGAAGGTCATGTATGGTGTGAACGGCGCTACACAAGTAAAGGGAAAGAACGGCTATGATGAAATGTTTTACGGTCTCACCGTTGGCGCGGGTCTGGAGCTGCGTTTCGGAAAGATCAAGAAGAACGGGATCAACATCGACCTGAATGTGCCTTTTCGTTCACCGGAATTTTTCGATATGGTCAGCCGCATCAAGAATGACCCGCAGATCGACCTGAAGAACGATCCCTGGCCGGTTACGATATCGGTGGGTTACATGGTGGAGTTTTAAGCCTTCTTTTCAATTTTACATAGTGGCTCAGGATAAAGAGCCCTCCCGTGACTATAAAAGGCAGGGTTATGCTGGCAATGATCGCCAGGCTGATCCAAACGGAGTGGTTATGGTGGTAGTTCCCGCTGAAGATATAGGGCGTGAATCCCAATCCCAGGATGGCCAGAATCGTTCCTCCGACCAATTCCCATTTCCAGGCGATGATCAGAATTATGATCAGAATAAAAGACGGGATCAGATGCATGAAAAACTCCTGCCATTGCCGGGAGGCAGGAAGTTTGGGGTCGAATGAATCGAGTGCAAACAGGCTGACGAACAGGATTGCCAGGATGCACAACACGCGTGGAAGCCAGTGTATGATTTTCATTTGTTAAACATTTTATCTTTCATGTTTTTTGCGTTGGATATCAGAGTCTGTTTAAATTTACTATGTCAGGTTCAATCGTAAATTTTAAACAGTCTCTTAATGTATCAGAGGGGACCGTTGATCCCCTCAATCTTTGTAGCATCTCACGGAAAATCCGTTCTGAGGTAAGTTGAAATTGCGCTTGAGCGACCCGTTGTTGGCGTCGAGGATATAATTCCAGGCGTTGACAGAAGCGGTATCGGTTGAAGTCCAGAACATGCCTACATTCCCGATGGAGTAAAAGGTTCCGTAATTAATGCGATAACCACCGGGAAGTCCGGTAAACCCGCTGGAGTTGTCGGCTTTGGCATTCGGGGCGTACCACAACCCGGTTCCCTGTTCGATGGTCCCGGTCGATTTCATTTTTCCGCCGGCAATGGTCATACCGCCTAAAAATGTACCCAGTGTTTTCCATTCATCGTCGGTGGCGACGCGCCATCCTTCGGGGCAGATTCCCCTGGGATCGGTGACCGCAAAAAAATTGTAGAGAAACCCGTAAAGATTCAGATTGGCCGCGGCATTATCATAAACAGAACGGGCGCCGTTTGTGAGAATTTTCCACTGCGCATCGGGCTGAACTTCGGGGATTTCAGCCCCGGTACGGTAATGGGTCACCCGGAGGTTCTCTTTCAGCCATTTCCGGTCACCGATGACGACTACATGATACAGGTTCCCATCGATGTCGGTCACGGTATCGACTGGAAGGGCAAGGGTTTTAAAGGTCAGGGTGGGGCCGTATCCGGTCCCGGCAGTGTTGGTGGCATAGGCCCTTACGAAATAGTCCGTACCGGGCTGTAATCCGGCGAGGTAGCTCACGAAGGCGCCGGTCCCTGTTCCATTCAGGGTCCGGGTTCCTGTTACCGTGGGTGTATCAGAAATACTCCAGCAAACGCCCCGTGCGGTCACGGTCGCCCCACCGTCGGAGGTAATGTCGCCACCCGAGGCGGCTGTGGTCTGGGTAATCTGGGTCACGCTGACCGTAGTGATAATCGGTCTGGATGGCGGTATTTCAGGAGCCTCCTCTTTTTTAGAACATCCGGCAGGGATCATCAGAGCCCATGCCAGGATAAAAACGGGTGACAAAATCAAACCCGGAAAATGTTTCCAATTATTCATAGCGAATACAAATATAAGGCAGTTATACCGATTCGGAACTGGTTTACAAATCGGTATACAGTTATTCAGAAATTGTAATCCGGATTTTCCCGGTCAGTTGAAAATACGCCTTCATCGACTCCGACGAGATCAGGATTTTGTCGGTTTCCAGATTATCTATATCACCTGAAATTTTAAGATAGGGATGAGTCTGATTATTTTTCAGGTAGTTTTGCATCTCGTCGCGGGCTTCGCGAAGCTGGTCGCCCGCCGGAAAGACCAGCCCTTCCGACATTTTCCGGAGCAATCCCGAATGGAAGATCCACGAACCGGTTTTCACCAGTACATTCCTTGTGTTGAGTGAGAAATCGAGATTTTCAAGTTCTACCGCGTTTGTCTCCCGGTTAAAAACCGGTTTCCCGGAGAGGAACATGGATCCCTTCACGCTTCCTTCAACGGCCATGGCCACGATGAGGTTTTCACCCTGTCCGTAAATACTGATATCGCGGATATTTATCTGGTACCTCTTGTAGGAGTAATCATATCCCTTGAATTCCTTTCTGACGATTTCATTGATCTTTGAGAACGGGATATCCACGGAGAAGTTCACCGCGAAGCGCTCCGGCAGCGAACTGGTGATCTTCAAAGGGGGTAATGGCTTGTTCTCTGTTTTCCCGGAATTGGCGCCGAAGCTGAGTTCCACCATAGCGCCGACGCTTACCGAATGTCTGAAACCCGATCCCGATCCGCCGAATGGTACTGTACTGACTTCAACCGGGGTCACCTGCATCCAGATGTTGTATTCATCAGAAATCTTTACAGGTTGTTGAATCGAAGTCCAGGCGTTGGTAATTAACTGCTTTAAGTTGAAAGTGGATTTAACCGACCGGTCGATCTCCCTGCTGATCACCGGCATCGCCTGCTCAACCAGCAGATCGCCAATCACCGGCAGCGGGATCTTCATCAATCCCACCATCATCTGCGGATAGTTGATCCACTCGTACCCGTCGGGGCGGGTCAGGGTGCCGATACTCCAGTCTTTATTCACGCTGACCGTGGTTTTGAATTTCAGCGCCACTTCGGCGGTGGCATCCTGGGTGGTTCCGAAACTGTATCCCAGAAATCCTGCTTCCAGTCGTTTCCGAACCCATATTTTCAGCGGGATCCGGTAGTACACGGTATTCCGGTCGATCGTAAGAGTGATGCTGTCGCTCCGGGTAGCGCGCAGCATCAGATTGTCGCGGTTGTTGTCGGCGAAGCTGGTATCGGAATAGATCACTCCGGCGATCTCACGGTTCACCAGTTTTTTAAGGGTTGCGGTACTGGTTTCAACAGGGATGACAAAGGTCGAAAGGCGGGGAGCATAGTTCACCTTGTAATATTCTTCAACGGGTCGGTCGATCTTGAGACGGTGGCAGGCCGTGGAAATACCCATGAAGACCAGCGCCAAAGCCACTTGGCATAATAACTTAATTTTCATCATTTCAACATGGAATGAAATCAAATCAGACTCAACGTGCAACTCAGAATATTCATTTCTTTAATGCCATGAATAGTTGTCCAAACAAGTTCAGGGCATCCGTGACGGCTTTTTCATTTTCAACCGGAATTTTCAGATATGTTTTTCCCGATTGCGGGTCTTTTGCGACCAGTGAAGACACCAGTTTCTGGGTGGCTTCTGGCGATGAAAATGTCTTTGCCAGACCGGTTATAAACCCGAATCCATTCCTGATCAGCTCAGAAGGTTCAGGAATGGGTTGTGCATCTCGAATCCCTGATGAGTCGTTCTGATCGTGGGATTCACGCATCCCTGATAATGCTCCGACAGGTTGTCGTGGTTCTTCATTTGTCGTCTTCAGACCACTCTTTTTGTTAGGGCCGGCCGATCCGGCTTCGATTTTCTCTTCATCCGGCAGCCCGGAGATCATCATAGAAGATGAGGTGCTGGCATCATCTCCCACAGATGTATTTTCCGCGACGCTTTCAACCACGATAACATCATCGTCGCCGGCAAGGATAAGCGCAGAGGCCATGTCGTTTGCATTGACCTCCGCTGAATGATCAGGCAACACGCCAAGTTCCGTTGATTCTTCCTCAATATCAAGCGGTGTCTGAACGGCTGGGACTTCCAATGTTGCTTCTGGAATAGTAATGCTTTCGACGGTCTTCATGAATTCACGGAACTTGTCCTCGCCCATGAAGATGGAATCCTCACCATCGTTCAGAATCCCGTCGAAGAGCGAAGTTTTAAATTTTAAAACGGCGATCATTCGGTGCTCGATTGTTCCGGTTGAAACCAGGTTGATCACCTGGACTTTATTTTTCTGGCCATAGCGATGAACCCTGCCGATACGTTGCTCCAGAACCGCAGGATTCCAGGGTATGTCGAGATTGATGACCATGGAGGCCGTTTGCAGGTTCAGACCGGTACTTCCGGCGTCGGTTGAAAGAAAAACGCGACATTCCGGGTCGCTGTTAAAATGATCGAACAGCGCTTTCCGGTCGCGGCTGGGAACGCCCCCGTGCAGATAGCGGTAACCTGTTTTCCGGGCATCCAGTTCGCGGGCCACCAGGCGGGTCATTCGTTCCCACTGGCTGAATACCACGACCTTTTCGGCGTTTCCGTCGAAATACTCCTCCAGGATATTCATCAGTTCATCGATCTTCGTATCGTGCCTTGTCTCCTGATCAATGATGTAAGTACTGTCGCAGACCATTCGCATCAGGTTCAGGTTGATCAGCAGGCGCTGCCGGTCTTTTTCGTTTAAAAATCCCTGACGTTTCCATTTGTTGACGATCCGGGCAACGGCATCTGCAAACTCCGTGTGCATCCCCATCTGCTTGTCGGTCATGGCGACGAAGAGGGTTTTGTCCATTCGCTCTGGGAGTTGCGCCATCACCTCTTTTTTGGAGCGGCGAATCATAACATCGGAAAGTTTCTGGGTTATTTCATGAAGGTGCCTGTACCCAAGTACCCGGCCGGTTTCATTCTTCACCTGGTAATAGTCCAGGAAATGGTAATATGGACCCAGTTTGAACGGGTCAACAAACTGAACGATCGAGTACAGCTCTTCCAGCTTGTTTTCGAGTGGGGTGCCAGTTAACACCAGCGCGTAAGTGGAACGTATCTTCTTGACGCTTTGCGCGATCTTGGTTTTCCAGTTTTTGATCCGCTGGGCTTCATCGAGAATCACCAGGTCGAATTCGCCGGCATTGATCGCTTCGAGATCGTGTGCGAGAGTATGGTAGGAGACGATTTTGTAAAATGCATCAGAAGAATATTGTGTCTGGCGAAGGTGCGGCATTCCCTCAATGACCTGGACCGTGCTTTGGGTAAACCGTTTGATCTCCGACTGCCATTGGTATTTTAAGGAAGTAGGACAGGCGATCAGAACACTTGCAATATCCGCTTCCGTTTTCATCAGTTCAGCTACACCAATGGCCTGGATGGTCTTCCCCAATCCCATTTCGTCGGCGATCAGGCTCCTGCCGGCTTTTGCTGCGAACAGGATACCTTGTCGCTGATAAGGAAAGAGTTTTGTAGCGAGGATCCCTTCGAGTTCTTCGCTGGTTGGATAATGTTCATCGATCCACTGATGTCTTTTTTTTCTTTCTCTGGATTCAAGGATAAATTCCATAGCGTCATCGTAACACCTGAATTCAGGGTCAATAGCGGCCGCTTTCAACCTGAACTGCTCAAAATTGGCAAAACCGTATGGCGTCAGGTTCATATCACGGTCGAAATATTCCCAGGCCATGTTTTTAAACTTAATCCGCGAATCGGTTCCGATACGTAACCTGACTTTACGCTCGTTACCGTACTGAATATAAACCGAAGAATATGGTGGGGAATAGCCTTTTTTCAGCAGCGATTTGAGCCGGGGTGTCGAATTGATTTGAAGGAGGACTGCTTCAATGTGTTTGCAGGTACCCAGGTGGTTGGTTTTAAAATCGAGGCACGTGCAGAAATTCATAACCTGGTCGTTGTTTCGGATGGCAACCTTGTAAGTATTTTTTGTCACGGGATTATAGACCGAATAATCAGTGAAAACCGGATGACCATCGAGTCGTTTGATGGCAAATGGTTTATCCGTTACAAATTGTTTCCTGAGCGCGATCTGCCAGGCTTCGAGCGACAGATTTTGCGGTTTGCGGTGATAGGGGATGGCGGGGTCTTGTTTCGGCTGTGGTTTCCGGCCCCGGGCTTGCTTCCTGACAGGCTTTAGTACGTGCATTTTAAGTGGCATGATTTTAAAATTTGCTTGGTGTGTTGAAATATTCAGTTTTAATTCGGACCAGTGTTTACAAGTTGAAAAGGGATCACATTGGATTAACGCTGATGAGTTAATCAGGGCCGGTATAAGGCAGTTTTCCAGGCAGCCATGACCGGTTCCGTTTGACAGACTTTTACATCCCGTTAAAGAAACTTCTCAAACCCATCGGCCCGGCTCCGTACCTCGAATTCGATCACATCGTACCGGGCAACACCGTGGATCACATAAGGATCGTGTTTCATGATCTCCAGCGCCTCCTCCTTGTTGGTTGCTTTCATCAGCATAAAGCCGCCGGTGCGGGGGATCTTCGGCCCGGAACAGATGGCAATTCCTTTTTCGTAAAGGGACTTCACATAAGCCCGGTGTGGATCGAGGTATTTGTCAACCTCTTCGATGGGCTTCAGGTAAACGGAGTGAACGGCGAACATCGGTTTGATTTTCCATCAAAAATAGCGGAAAATCTTGCTTTATTGTCAAACTTTTTCAGCTTCATTCTATCTGAGAAAATCCTGGTAGTTTGCCGGATTTACCGTGAGGAATGCTGCCGGGGTGTAATCCTGCATGAACCGGTTTGGTGGTTTGGCGGTTTTTGAACGATTCCACTTGAACGCAAACGCCTCGTAAGAGAGGTTTTTTTCAATGACCAGGTCGATCTCCTGCTGCTGGTGTGTCCTCCAGAAATAGTGGGATGCCATCGGATCGAGGTATCGATCCCGTTTGATCCTTTCACAGACCAGGTAATTTTCCCATAACTTACCGGTATCGTCTCTTAGATTTAAAGGATTGAACTGATTGATCAGCGCGTTGCGGATGCCATTGTCCCAAAAATAGACTTTCCGGCTCTTCTTTATTTCATTCCTGGGATTTTTATTGATGGATGAAAGGCTGAAAATGACGAATGTTTTCTCGAGCAAGTCCAGGTAGCGGATAACGGTGTTACGGTCGCAACCTGCTGTTTCGCCCAATTCGGTCAGTGAAACCTCATTAGTGACCTGCAGCGCAAGTGCACGCAATAGTTTCGGAATAATACCCGGTTTACGGACCGATTCCAAAGCCAGGATATCCTTGTACAAGTAGTCTCCGGCCAATTCCATAAGCAGTTTTGACCGATCAAGGCCCGTCGTGACAATCTCAGGATACATGCCATAAATGAGCCTTTGCTCCAGCAGGCGTATCTCATCGACTTCAGTGTAGCAACGGATCATTTCGGAAAAAGTCAACGGGTGCAGATGAAACTCAAGTTTCTGTCCGGTCAATGGTTCCTGGATTGAATCACGAAGCCCAAGAGCCGAAGAGCCGGTAACCAGAAGCTGCAATGGTTTGATCTGATCACAGATCAACTTCAGGGTGATACCGATGTTTTCTATCCGCTGGGCTTCGTCGATAACCAGCAATTCGGCATTCCCGATCCTGCCTGCCAATTCGGTTGAGGAAGGCCGGTTCAGGTATTGTTCCACGTCGGGTTCATCGCAATTCCACATGAGCCAGCGTTTGCCTGTGGCCTTAGCGATTTCAACAGCCAGGGTGGTCTTCCCGGTCTGCCTCGCCCCGGTAATAATGATCGCCTTTCCCTTAAACAGATAAGGGCTGATCACCTGCTGAAGTGTCCTTTGAATCATTTCACTTTATTCTGTTCACAAAATTAATATAAAATTTATGAATACGATCACAAAATTAATTTAAGATTTCAGAATTATTTTAATTTTTCAATCGTAAATCGTCAATCTTGTCAATCGTAAATTAAAGGTTATACATTTCCGGCCTCCTGTCACCCAGCAGGTCATTGAACGGGTTGATCATCTTCTGATCGGCTTTGGAGGGATCGAATCCGGCCAGGCCGACGAATGGCTGGTCGGTCGGGGCTGAAGATAAGATCTCGCCGGTGCATGACATGATCTGGCTGCCGCCGGTGAAGGTGAAATCATCGTTGCCTCTTTGTTCTCTTCCGATGCGGTTGGCGGTGACGGCAAACACCCGGTTCTCGATGCACCGGGCGAACAGGGTGCGCTGGGCCCACGGCAGCACCAGGTTCGAAGGATGTACGATCACCTGTGCGCCTTTCAGGGCAAGGGTCCGGCACAATTCGGGGAAGATCCAGTCGAAACAGATAATCGCGCCTATTTTGGCTTTTCCGATGTCGATAACCTCCGGAAGCCGGTCTCCCGGCGAGAACCAGAGTTTTTCCTTATTGAAAAGGTGGATTTTCCGGTAGGTTCCCAGAATCTTTTCGTGGTCGGTCACCAAACAGGAATTGTAGTATTTTCCATTTTCAGTTTCAACGAAGCCTCCCACCATCACAGCGCCGGTCAGGGCGGAGAGTTCCATCAGGAACCGGGCGGTGGGACCGTTCACCGGTTCGGAAAGGGTTTTTACTTCATCCGGTGAGGTGAAGGTGTAGCCGGTGGCAAAGAGTTCGGGAAGCACGAGGAGGTCAGCCCTGACGTCATACGCCAGTGAACGGATGACGTCGAAATTAGGTTCTTTTGAACCAAAGAGCGGGGCAAACTGAAGGTATCCGGCAATCATGATGAGGTGGTTTTTTGATGTTCAAATATACCGAAGCGGAACAGGTTTGCAAATATAGACCTCTGTCCTGCTTGGTAATACTGAAGATAAATTGGAAATGTTTTAGATTTACGATAAGGCGCTGTACCTATATAATCAATGATCTGAATGACCATATGTCTTTACTGATCTGATTTAAACAGGAAATTTATTTTCTTCTGCCGACAGGGATCAAAGGTACTATTGAATTTATTGTGACCAGCAATCTGCGTGATTACAGGTTAAGTTTATTGACGGTCGTGGGCCCTGAGGAGATGGTGAACAGGCTTGGTTTAAAGATCTGAACGGTCGAAAAACCATTATATAAAACATTTCTTCTTATACCTGAGTTGGAATTGTGAGATTCTCAGCAATTCCATTTCCATACCGGTTTGATGGTGATGGTTCTGTCGCCAATAGCGATTTTATCATCCTCATTCATCGTCAGTAGTAAACCTTCCGGAAGATCAAAAAAGAGCATGGCGTTTTTTAATCCCTCCAATTCCCTGTCCTTGTTATCATGGGTGAGTTGAGCGCAAACCTGAACAGCCATGGTCACCGCACCCGACTCCCTGACGATGAAGTCGCATTCCCGGGTGTCGCGGAAATAATAGATCTCTTTATATCTGCGTCGGAGCATCAGAAAAACCAGATTTTCGAGCATCCTTCCCGTGTCTGAAGATAAAGAGAGCGAATTGGCCAAGGCAAGTCCATTGTCGACCGCGTAGATCTTTTTGGGGTTCACCGATTGGTTTTTCAGGGAGTGATCAAATTTCGGGATTGAAAAGAGCAGGTATGATTCCTCGAGAAATGATATATAATCGATCACGGTGGTCACTGCGCCAAGAGAAAAAACCCGGCGGATTGAATGGTAGGAATAATCCTTTCCTACGTTGCTTAACAGGAAAACCGTCATCTCTTTCAGGACTTTCACATTCCTGACAGCGTGCTTCACCGCGATGTCGCGCATCAAAACATCAATCAGCAGTTGTTGCAGGTAATCCTTTTTACATGAAATCAGAAATTCAGGAAAACCGCCAAGGGTAAGATACTTTTGAAATGAAGAAAGCCCGGCTGCCGTGTTTTCGAAAACGAGGTACTCCTGATAAGAGAAAGGAAACAGCTCAAAATCAAGATGCCGGCCGGTAAGGTGGGTTCCCAGCTCACGGCTCAATAGCCGGGCATTTGACCCGCTGATGATCACATGTCGCTTTTGGTCGAGTTTTTGCCGGATATAAATTTCCCACCCCGGCACATTCTGGATCTCCTCGAACAGTAAGTAATCACATTTTCCGAACTCTTCCTGGAATACCTCCTCAGTTTTTATGAAATCTGTAGCCTCGAATGGAGTTAACCGCACATCTTCAAAACTCAGGTAATAATAACCGGGAAGGCTTTGCGCAAGCTCTTTCAGCAGGGTGGTTTTACCGCAACGTCTCACACCGGTAATCACCAGGGCTTGTGGCGAATCCGGATCAATCGTATTCAACTGGTTCCGTGTGATAAACCGGTTCTCCGCTTCCAGGTTTTGGCGTTGGTCCAGAATTACAGACCGGAGGTCCTCTTTTCGGATCATGATGATTTTGTTTGTTACAAAGATACAAATTCATTTGTCAGTAACAAACAAAATTAATTTGATTTCCAATTCGTCTTACTTCTTCACCACCTTTGCAATCTCTGACTGATCTCCTGCCTGTACCCTGACCATGTAGATGCCGACAGGTTTGTCGGAGAGGGAGAACTGGTATTTCTTCTCGCCTTTCAGCTGCCTTTGGTAAAGCCTTCCTCCCAGCATGCTGTACACAGTAATACTGGCATCATCAGTAGTTCCCACAACCTCCACGATGACCATATCGCTGGTAGGATTTGGGTACACTTTGATCAGCGGGGTTTTCACGGCCTCCTCCATGCCGACAGTCTCACCAGCCTGATTGCTTGCCACCAGGGGCGCCAGCATGGTTCCACAGAAGGTCTCGTTGGTGGTGATATACCCATATAAATAGCCGCCTGAATATACTTTAGCCCCGTTGAGGATGGATATCTTGTTGCCTGCAACCAGAGTCACACTTCCACCGTTTTCCACGATGAAGGTGGTTCCATTTCCTGCGACTGTCAAAATTTGCTGGGCATCGTAACAGGTGGTAAGGCCATTTGGAATGATCACATTAGCCAATTCCTGGTTCATTGGAGTAGTGGTGCTCTTAAGTCCGGTAAATGAACCCAACGCAGTCAAACCATTGGCTGTCAAGATATGGGTTATTGCGTTCGTGGGTCCATAGGTCATCCATGGCGCTGGGTTGACTTTTGAGCAGGAGAGTTTGTTCTCTGTTCCCACTACATCGTCGGTGGGATACTGGAATGTTGCGTTGCAAAGGAAGTTGGTGATCCCGGCATAAGAGAGGTTCCAGTAGCGGTTCAGGTAGTTTCCCGTAATGCCTGCATCGGGGTACTTTTCGTTCTTCAAACTCACCCCGACATAGTTCCCCGGAGCGAACGCAGGGCTTGTAAAGATGATCGTCACAGGAGAATATTCGGGTGTACCGGTGTCATCACCCACAGGGTAAACAAAAGTTCCTGAAAAGCCAGCCGGGAACTCTTTACGAAGTTCTCCCGTGCCTGTAACGATGATCATCACCGATGCTGAAGGAGTGCCCACAATGGCTGCCAATGGCCCCAGGGTGAGGTTGCTTGATCCAAGAGTCATCCTTCCGCTTGTCAACGTCAGGTTCCCATTCACTGCGGTATTGCCTCCAATAGCAACACCTGTGGTGTTATTGACTGTAAGGTTTGCCAGTATGTTCTGTCCGCTGATGGTTTGCTGGGCCGTGCCTGACAGTTCAGTGGTGCCACTGCCGAGAGAATTCGGCGAGACATTCTCGTTGGTGAGGTTCTTTTTACAGACCACCGTTCCGCTGTTACTCAGGGTAGCCCCGTTTTTGATCACAAGATTGTCCATCGATACCAGGGTGGTACCCGGTTGGACTTTCAAGGTGGTGCCGAAGGTGATGAGATTGTCTGCGGAACCTGTATTTACGATAAAAATCGTGATAATAACCATCATCATATTTTTGGCCAAGTAACTGATATTTAATTTCATATTTTTACGTTTTTAATAAAAAAGACCAACGTCGGAAGATGTAAGTTTTTTGTCGTTTAATGTGCGTCTGGTTGAATTCAGTCTTTCAAACAGCGTATTGACAGGGCTCTTCCTTTAGGATATAGATCAGTCATAGAACTTCCATCATAGAAGTAGAAGATGTTCGATATATCAACAGCGCTTTGTTTGCTGCTAAAATAATACCCTTCAGATCCTCTATAATTCAATGAGCCATCGGCATCATCAAGATTTCCAGCCGCATGCAGTTTTAATAAGGAGTTCCAAGGTCCATACCAGTTGGTCCAACCACCAGAATTATCGACATTACTCCATTCCGTGTGAGTTGGGATCCTCCATGTACCACCAAGTTCAATGTTACATGGATCATTTGCTATAATCCAGTCAAAATTCTCATTTATTGTTGTGACCCATGTTGTATTAGGTGTTCGTGTTGTTCCATCATGTTTAAAGCCTTGTTTACGATTGAACTGCCAGTACCACCCGGCAGAAGCCTCGGTGGCATCATTTACAGCCGTCGCCTGATGATCTGAGCCAAGATTGCTTGTGATCCAGCATTTATTTGGTTCACCGGGTATATTGGTAACTGTGCCATAAGTTGTAGTTTTATCAACTGGAGCAACATTTCCTGCCAAATGGTTAACAGTTATTGAAGAACCACAAGCGAATGCAGCCAATGTTGTGAAACTAACCTCATTGCCGTAGGAAGTACCAACGCTATTTGTGGCGTATGCACGAACGTAATACGGCGTATTCGGTGAAAGACCGGATATTGCGCTTACAAATGTTCCGGTACCGCCTCCATCGGTAGTATAGTTGTCTGAAACCGTAGGGTTAGGAGATGTACTCCAGCAAACTCCACGGGCTGTTACGGTTGCACATCCGTCGCTGGTCACGTTGCCTCCTGATTGGGCCGATGTTTGAGTGACATTTGAAACTGATGTTGTCGAAACAGTGGGAGTTGTTGTCGATGATCCTGAGTCCTTCAGGCACCGCCCGGATAAACCGTACGTTATGTTGTAGTCATTCCGATACACATCCGCGTAGTTGTGGTAAAGTAACCGGCCCCATGCGGTGGTAGCATCGTACTGCGACGACGACCAGAAGAATGCGTAGTAAGTGAGATCGTTGAAGCTGCCAATGCTGTTCCGATGGCCGCCTGGAAGCGCAGTGAACCCGCTGCTGTTGGTGGCGCCGGTGTTAGGCGAAGCCCAATGTGTTGTTCCTGTTTCTTTCATCTTTCCTCCTGCAACACTTACTCCACCAAGGAAAGTTGTCAGGGTTGACCACTCTGCATCGGTCGGCAAATGCCAGCCGGCAGGACAGATTCCCTGCACTCCTGCCGTGGTCACATATTGCATTGCCTCGTCCCACTGGTAGAGCCCGCCATAAATATCGCAATTCGATTCCAGGTCGTTATAACAATATTTCTCAATCATCTGGTTATTAGTTTGGTCCTGTGAACCGTTGATCCTTGTACCGATATTAAGATTTTGCGCCATCCAGCATTGGGTGTCAATCAATACGGTACTGTATGTTTTGCTGTCACGACTGTCGGTAAAAGGTTGTCCGCAACTCCACAGTGAGCATACAGTGGTGGTTTGGGTTAACGTTGTCGGAGATGAAGTTCCACAGTTATTATATGCCCATACATATCTTGTATAAGCGTTATCGCAAACGAGCCCCGTCTCAGTCTTCGTGGTGGCCGTGCCCATATCCTGTGCGGTGCTGTAATCATTAACTGAGCTAAACTTATAGCCTGTTGCACCCTGGACCGCATTCCAATTCCAAGTAATCTGGGTTTGTAACGGCACATGCACACCTTCAACAGGTGTTGCTGGCAATGGTTGTAATTGAATCCCAAGATAGGCGCCAATGCTTTTCCAGCAGGTTCCATAGGCTGAAACGAAAATGGCGCCGTCCGTACTTCCGAAACTAACAGTGATGGTGGTTGTCCCTTGTCCAGCAGTTATTATGGAACCAATGGGGGCAGTCCATGTGTAACCGACAGCACCTGGTATCGGAGCAATTGAATAGGTTACACCAACTGCATTTATACAAGGAGTTGTTAACCCGCTTATCGTCAACGGTGCAGCAACATTGCCAGAGTTACCAAGTGGAATCCAAGTGGCGCCATTGAAATACTGAAAATCGTCGCAATCCAGATTATAGACGACCAAACCCCTTGCTGGAGAAATTATCGCATCCCTTTGTGTGGTTGTCATCCTTGGGGGGAGGAACCCCTTTGTAGTGGATTTCACATCTAATTGTGCTGAATTATCCGGCTGGCTACCATCGGTGTTGATACCGACCTGGGCAGAAACGGCGAAGGCGAGTAATACCCAAAGCCCAAAGAAGCATGTTAACTTTTTCATAGTTTGTTATTTAATGGTTGTAAATTCATTTGATGTGTCTTATTTCCTCAGGTTTGCAGTTTAAGTGATTATTCCGGAAAAAGTCATGACGAATGGCAAGGACTGGCCTGCAACGACATATCAGGCTAAACGGTTAAGATCAAGAGGTTCCAGCGTTTCAGGCGAAGTGGTATAAACTAAAGCAGCGATAATATCTTCAGAATCATAAAATAAAAAAGGACGTGAACCCCCGTTTATTCCAGCTAACTGAGGTACCGCCAAGCACCCGACTCAACCGAAATAGCAAAAGAAACACACCCGATGGGTGCGCTCACTAAAACTATTTCTCTGAGTCTAAAAAAATGGCAGTTTTCTATGAAAGAAATATCAGCAAATCAAAATTATAAATATGTTTATGAACAGCAGAGACCGAAAAGCCAATTTACCGGAAACGTATCATCTCTTTGCGATGTTAGGGTAATTATCAACTTTTCAATACCAAACATACACAGAAATTTTGAAAAAGCAAGGAAATCGGAAAAAATCCTGTTATTTTAAGCAATTAAAGTAAACCCCGTTACAGATTCTTTCTTTTTATCGTAACTTCGTAAAAACGGAACAGTGAACGCCAAGAATCAATAAACCGCAATAATTAAAAAAGCCGACTATTGCAGTTATTGCAGACATATCCGGGAACACCCCGAAGCACCTTCCCAGGGCAATACCATTGAAGAGTTAAAAACCAATCTCTCGGATGCTTTGCATGAAGTACTGGAAATGAAGAAAAACTAAATCCCGATATACCCCTTCAACGCCTCCACGTACTTCTCAAATGCTTCCACGCCTTTGGCGGTCTTCCGGCACACGGTTCGGGGCATCTTCCCCTTGAAAGTCTTGGTTACCTCAATGTAACCGGCCTCCCTGAGCTTGTCGATCTGGATACTCAGGTTTCCGGAAGTGGCGCCGGTTTTTTCCCGGATGAACACAAAGTCTGCCTCACCGGCGCCGATCAGGATCGACATGACGGCCAGCCTCAACTGCGAGTGCAGCACCGGATCAAGCTCCCTGTACATAGCCATTCTCTTTTTTCCGTAACATGTGACCGGGAACAACATAACCAGCCAGTACTGATACGATCAGGGCGATCAGCTGTATTTCAAGGATGTAATCACTACGGATCAGAAGGAAGATCAGGAATGACATCCCCCAACACACCCATGAGCCGGTAACCATTGGTATGAACCTGTATGCACGGCCGGAAATGAACAATGCAAATCCATACAGGATAAGCATGACCGGGATCAGGAATGTCCAGTGAATCCACTCGAGAACACTAAATAAACTTTCAGTCTCATGAAGTGCGGGTATCGACGCCATTATCATGCTGATAATAATGGTAAAGACCGAAATGCTGAATGCAATCCAGACGTAATCCAGCACCTGTTCGGTATATGTTTTAACACCCCCTTCAAGGTTGATCTTTTTGACCAGCCGGTAATGATAGATCAGTCCCATCGGCATGATGCACCAGGCACAGTATGAATAGTATTTGTCATAACCGGAAAGCATGACCAGAAGAATCAGATTCAGAATGCTTACCGCGATAATGAGATATCCCCAGAAAAGAAAAATCTTTCCTGTTCCTTTCTGCAGGTTGTTCTTGGCCGAACTGATCATCCTGCCGATCAGCTCAAGGCTTTCTTTTTCCGAAAGTTGGTTTTCCATAGCTTGAAATTTAAGGTTTCTGATAAATTTCCCGTCCCTTGCGACGGAATTTAAGTCCGAAGCTCCTTCACGGGGTCATATTGTTTAATTTTGTTGCAAATATAAACTAGTTTATGTTATAAACCAAATTTTCCGAGCTATTTTTTCTTTTTTTTTGTCGCAAGGAGTACCATGTTGAAGGATGAAGAAAGCCGTTGCCGCTCAGGCAACCCAGGCCGGTGTATGATTATTCATTATAAAACCCGCGTCACCGTTGCTTTTACAGTGAACCTCTTACCATCATGTTCCAGAATGAGTTTACGGTATTCGCCCGGCTTCCCACGCAGGGCCCCGATAACTGTTCCCATCGTTGTGCCCTGCGTTTTCAGGTGACCAATTCCAACCAGGATATCGCCAAATTCGATGCCTTTAATGACCGGTTTCTGATCAGGTCCCAAAACACCGATAACCTTGTAACTGCCGTCGTTCAAAGGTTTCAGGGTAAGCGGAACGATATTCATGTCATCCGTTTCTGGTTCCTGACCTTTTTCAAAATAGATCATGCTGTCGTTATAAACGATTTCGATCCGGTAATTTTTAAATACATTGGGGCCGAGGAATCCATCTACGGGTCGCACGGTCTTCCTTGAATAGAATTCCCTGAGGCCGGTTTTCCCCCTGAAGACCGGAGGCAGGCCGCAAACCATACCGTCACGTATTTCGAAGCCTCCCCACGTGAATTCCGGGATCCGGATCATCTCAAAACTGCCTTCGCCCGGCCACATGCCCCAAATATTGGCATATCCCGTGGCTCCTGCAGCTGTCGGCCAGTCCGGATGCAGCTGATGCCACCGGGAAACAAGGTCATCGGGAACAAAGCTGAATGAGGCGCCGTTATCGAATGCGAAACTGTATTTTTCTCCACCAATCACCGCATCCATCTGAATAATGCCGGTGTATTTGCTGATGGTGACCGGCGAGGATGCCCCTAAGGGTTTCAACGCTCCCGGCTCAGCAATAGTAAATTTTCGGGCCGGGTAGTCGAAAATAACATGGTATTTTTGAAGCACCGTCGATGGGAGATTCCCGTCGTTATGCATCGTGTTGAACAACCATGGCTCGAATGGAGCAACCTGGAATCTGACCCCGCAGAAATCAACCGGCATCCCACCCATCCGGGCATGAGGAGGCGAGAATTTCTGCTCGCTGGTCGTGGTATCGATCTTCAGTCCCAGGTCAACCGCCAGTTCATAGCTGATAAAAAAATTCGGGTTTCCGGTATCGACCCACAGCAGCGCTTTCCGCCAGCTTCCGTCGGCGCGCTGAAATTCGGCCTCCACCAGCATCCGGTTATGATCGAGAATGAAAGGGATTGTTGCTGTTTTTGCTTTCAGGGTTTGTCCCGGCATCTCAGGGCTCATCATACAAATCAGGAAAAAGAATAGTGCAAATCTTTGCAGCGCATTTGTGGGATGATTGTACCTGGTGACCATCTGATTACTGGTTTGTTTGATCATAATTAAACAGTGTTTCCAGGGTTTTATCAAGTTTATTTTCTTTAGGATCAAAACCGTACCAGACATCGAGCAGATACCCTTCCCGGTCAATCAGGCAATTGAGCGGTACAATATTCGTCCGGTATTCATCGTATATTTTTTTCGCAGCAGGCGACGGATCCAGAATATTGGGGAAATAAATCTTGTTTTTATCGAGATATTCCTTCACGAGTTTTTCATTGTCGACATGGTTGAACCCGGTAACAAGAAGTCCTTTATCCCGGTATTTATCGTATAATTGTTGCAATACCGGCATCTCTTTCCTGCAGGGAGGACATCCCAGCCTCCAGAATACAAGAAGTACTACCTTGCCTTTATAATCCCTGAGATTAAAGGTTCCTCCGCCTGTTTGTGTAAGTCCGGTGAAAGAATCATACAGGCATTGTTTCTTTTTATACAGGATGTCCTCGATAACCCTTTCTGACGGAAGCTTATATTCTCTCCAGTTTTCAGGTGGTTCCCATGAAAACAAACTGTCGGGGAAATTTTCATTTATGGAGATGTTGCTCCATTGTTCCCGTGTTATATGGCAGTTTGATGCATTCATAATGATCTTTTCCTTCATCTTTCGCGGCAGGTGGTCTGATTCTGAAATCCAGTAATCGGAAATGCGCTGTCCATCCAGCATGATGACCTGCAAATGAATGGTTCTTGCGCCATCCACTGTGTCCCTGCCCATGTATCCTGAAATGAAATGTTCATCCTCCAGTGCCGAGGCGAATCCGAAAAATTTACTCAGGTATAATATCGGCATGGATGGCAAAGAAATGTAATTCATCAGATCATGAGAGAGCGATGAGCCTTCTGTAATATCCTTGGTCATATAAACATTTTTCACACTTCCGAGTATGGTGTTTTTATCAAGGACAACCTGAAAATTGCTGCCGACATAAAATGCCCACATATTTCTGCCGTCGTAGATCAAGGTTGAACCATCACCGGGATGATCCGGGTGCCGGACTTCAGCACGGGCGAGGTTGTCTTTTTTCATCCATACCGAATAATTCATCTCCCGTCGCCTGCCGACGTCGTTCCTGATCGATTCGGTCGATTGCCGGCAGTCGAACCGCAAGCTTAATGCGTTCCACAGGGCTTTGTTCATCTGATTCAGATAAAACTTTCCTGAAATGGTATCACCGAGGTTGACGGGAAGCGCTATCCTGTCGCCGGGATCTCTTTTCATGGTGAATAATCCCGATTGCGGGCCATCCTGGCCATAGATACTACCAGAGACCAGTGCCAGCAGAAGTGTGAGCGGACATATAAACCTGAATGTGTTCATATAATTAAGGTTATCGATCGAAAAAACCAGGTTGAAGCCTTTTGTTTATCCAACCCTTCCATGCTTTAAAGGCAAGGGAGTCGGCGCCGCGCTTCACCTCTCTTTTATATAAAAACCGTTCATTATCAAGTTCTTTGTTTACCTGATCATAACACTTTTTAATTGTCTTCAGATTGCAATCTTTGGTGATGGTTTTCCTGAGTTGTGACTCGAGTTTCAGTCGAAAGACCTCCGTAAGGTCAAATTCCAGTTCCAGTGACTTTATTGCCGTTTGATCGCGTGGGAGCTCATAAAATGAATTTCCGAGGAACAGCAACGACCGTGACTGCCAGTAGCAGGTATCTGTTTCCTTGTTAAAATCAAGCAATATCTGATAATCGATAAAATACTTCCGGCTCAGGTCACTTTCAGGTTTTAGGTTTGCCGGAGGTTGACCTTCGAAAGCGATCCAGCCCGGATTCTTCTCCGGTATTGTCTTCCATGACAATTTAATGCCGGGCCTCCAGGATAATACAGGTGAAGGCAGCAGGGAAAAAGTATCACGCGACGGCTCATAATTGACAACCAGACCGCTTTTGCGGAAAAACGTGGTATATTGTACCGATTTCCGTGAGGCAGGGAGTAAATAATTCCGCTCCCAGAATACGGGATTGAAAGGCATCGAAATGATCTTTGCGAAATCGGTCAACCCGGGGATCCCGATATACCAAGGCATTGTGAAAGGCTGGCTGTAGTCATAAAATAGCATGATACTTTTAGACAGAATGGTGTTTTGCTTCAGTTCTGTTTTATAATCAAACTGATAATCGAATTCAATAAAATCATAGATCAGTGAACCACGATGGTCATTTTTGAAATTCACGACCATCTTCATAGATATCCCTGAAATACTGTGTGTCGTATCGATAGGGAAAAAGGGATGAACACGGACATCTTGACATTTCAGGATGATCTTCTGCATCAGGCATGAAGCGGTATCAATATAAACCGTTCCCTGGAAGCGTTTGTCTGATGCGGATTTTGGTGTAAATGTTATAACAGCAATATTATTTTGCCTTGTAAATAGTATTGAATCGAGCCGGAACGAGAAGTGCTGTTTCATCTTTTTTCCGGTGAGTGAAAAGGGAATCTCCGGAAGGTTGAAATCACTTTCATAGAACAGTTTCAACTGACCAATTATATATGGAGTATTGAGGTTAAGGAAGAAGAATCCGTTGGCGGGAGACAGGCCGAACCTGCCATTCTTCAGTTCCGTTTCGGTCAATCCGTTGCTGACGCTTGTTTTACACTGGTAAAACGCTTCCATGACTTCAAGCGGCTCGCTGTCGTTCAGGCTCGACTCCAGCGAGAAAAAAGCGCGGGGCTCATAAATCGATTTCATTTTTCTCATCTCCTTCACCGACCGGCCGATCAGGTTGTAAAGCCATGACCCTTTTGAGGAAGCAACCACTACTTCAGGAAGGTTATTCATGGCGGGTTTCAGTTCAATCTGCCAGGGGGTCCGCACTGATACCGGGGCGGTGACCATTTCATAGCCGATGCATGAAAACCGGAGGCTCCTGATCACATTGGTATCAATTGAGAACTGGAATTCCCCGTCGGCATTTGTTATGGAACCCTGGCTGGTTCCCTCGAAAGCAATGCTGACAAAGGGCAAGGGGCGGGCGGAGTTTTGATCGATAACGATCCCGCTGATCCTGATCTGGCCATAAGCATCAGATATCATGAGGAATGACATCATAACGATTATGCGCAGAAGTAAATGATGCAAGGGTATAACCAAATGCATGGGGACAAGTTGCTAATGTTTACCCGGTTCCCGATCGAGCCAGTGTACCAGATTCAGCACAAACTGTGCATTGTGGGAAGCTTCCGGCGAATTAAAGCCTACCTGCCTGCTCCCGCCTGCAATCTGGGCGGTAAACATGGCAGCTTCACCAAACACGGCAACCCTCCCTTTCCCGTATTTCAGCAACGCCCCCTGGTGAAAACCGTTCAGCGCCTGTCGCGGGGTCTTTGAACTGAATTGCCATGCCGTGTCGGGCTGCAGCGACCAGTGCTTTTCCAGGAAACTTAGTACCGGTATCCCATCCGCCGGGATCCTGAAAGCCGATCCGGTAAATGTGACAACCGTATCGATTTCTTCAGGGGTATTATTCTTCCCGGTGACAGGTGATTCCCTAAGGGTGTTATCATTCCTGGTAAAGATGGAAGGAGGCCATGAATGTTCTCCTGTGAAAGCAAACCCATTGAGGAATTCAAACCCGAACGCTTTCGCCAGATCCGTTGCTGCGCCTGCGAAAGGCATATGATCAGCGATCAGGAGCAGGCTGCCTCCGTTATGCACCCATTGATGAATGACATCAATCTCTTCCCTTGTGAAAGCTGAAGGCGTTGGTAAAGCCCAGCTATCTGTGTTGGATGAATCGAGTGGATTTGAAATAACCAGAATCCTGCATTCCTTCAATAAGTTCCTGCTTATTAATGGAACTGAAAGACTCTGAACCCGGTAACCGTCCTGCCCCAACAATTTACTGAACGCGAAAAACCTGCCATCCTTCGTGTGAAAGTTATGATGGGCTTGGTCGATAAAGACCAAGGACCCTTTCCCGGAGGGATATACCGGTTTCAGAACCTGATAAACGTAGGTGGTATCAGAAACCTGCTGACCGTACAGTGAAGAAATGAAACCGGCGGCCAGAATTAACAGCCGAAAAAAATACTTTGTTGACATAGCGAGAATTTAACAAGATAAATATAAAACTAAAATTTTGGTTTAATCAAATACACAATTGATTTTGTAACGTGAGAAAATACAGCCTCATCGATCGAATCTGGTAGGTCGTCGAATTTCCGGATTCCAGTCATTTTTCAGGCAGGCGGGGACCCCCGTGTCTGTGACAATTCCAGGATCAGGAATACGAAACAATCATCGACGAATCTTTTCATGGAGGATGGTATTTTGATTACCTGGATATGATTATTTTTCCTGTCATCAGGACTGTACCCACCCGGATCGCCACGATATAAACACCCGGGGAACAAAGATCGGTCTGCAAATCGAAATTATGAACACCACCGGATTTGATCCCTTCGGATTTCCCGGAAACGTGGCGACGACATTGTATTGCCAGACGGAGTCTTCCGGAACAGTTTCACCCGTAACTTTAAATGAATCCAGCGCCAAATCGGTATAGCCATAGCTCATGAATTTTGCGGCGATCCACATCGCAACCTGTTTCCGGTTTTCGGAATACATGAACCGTGTTCCCATGTTCACCAGTGACTGCATCACCAATGCCAGTGAGTCTTTGTTTATCGCCGACAGGATTTCGGTGATGGCAGGATTGGGATTTTTTACCGGAATATCATCAGTTGTTTTGATCGAATTTCCTGCTCTCATATCAGAAAATGTGATATAGAACATGATGAGAAAAAAAATGTACCTGTTTTTCATAATGTCTGGAAATAGTTTTTATCAAGGTACAACGATGTCCATATGTTAAAAAAATCCGATCGTTGCCTTTCGATTTTCATCCGGCGGAAAGGGTAAAACAATGGATGTCTTCCGTGTTTTCAAATCAAGGCAGGATTAAGAAACTGTTAATCATAGATTTTCACGTCAATAATTGATCGTATTTCAATTTTGAGATTTTTCAAAACTATTTATGTTATGCGTTGATATTGAGATATCTACGAGGAATAAAATCGGATTCTCAAATTCTTACATACGGTATAATAATAAATTATATTACGACTAAAGGCATAAATATCTTACGATAAGATTATCTGCAAATGTTATAAACACCTTTCTGTCAATTTGTTGATAAAAACACCATGTATTACTGTTGTTATTTAGTGAATATGAATTCCATTTATCACGGTAATAATAAACAGTATTATGAACATTGTATCCTTTTTTTTGAAGCCAAAATCAGTGGCACACAAACAATACGAAGCGCTTCGGATGTATTACGTTGAAGACCTTTCAGCCCAGGAAGTAGCTGATCATTTTGGATATACTTATCGTGCATTTACCTCCCTGGTATCTTCATTCAGGGAGAAGATCGGCGATGGTACTTCTGGCAGCATTTTCTTTGTTGAGCACGCTCCCGGAAGAAAAACATCAGCCGAAACCATTGGGGCTAAATCAGTAATCATTGATATGCGCAAGGAGTATTATTCTGTGCCCGATATCAAAGTCGCCCTTGACGGCCTGGGGCATTCGCTTTCAGAAAAGAATATTTACAACATTATTGCCGCTGAAGGTTTTTCGCGTTTGCCAAGGCGTACCAGGCTTGTCAAACAACAATTGGACAAGGTTCAGATACAGGCAGAAAAATCTGCTCCCCTGGGTTTTGAAAGCGAGACCTTTAAAAGTTCCAATGCGGGTATACTTATGTTTTTGGCCCTTATCAAACGTTATGAGATAGATACCGTGATAGCCCAATCAAACTATCCCGGCACCTCGGTTATAAGAAAGGCCTCGTCCATATTGTGTTTCCTTGCCCTGAAATTGGCCAACCGCCGCCGGTATTCTTCGGATGATACCTGGTGCGTGGACCGGGGTATGGGATTGTTTGCAGGCCTCAATGTGTTGCCAAAAACGGCCTGGTACACTTCGTATTCTGATCGTGTAACCACAGAGATGAACCAGGTCTTCTTGAAACAGCTTCATCAGCTATGGCTGAAGTACGGGCTACTGGAGGACACTGCTAATCTTGATTTTACCACGATCCCCTACTGGGGCGACGACAGTCATCTGGAGAACAACTGGTCGGGCAAACGTGGAAAGGCCCTGGGCAGCATGCTGGCCGTGCTTGCCCATGATCCTGACAGCGGGCTGATCGATTATGGGAGCACCAACGTATTACAAAAAGACGAAAGCGCTGTTGTGCTTGAGTTCCTTGACTTTTACCGGGAAGGAAATACAAAAAAAGAAAACAAACTCAGGTATCTTGTTTTCGATAGCAAGTTCACCAATTACGAAAACTTAAAGAAGCTCGATAAGAATAAGATCAAATTTATCACCATCCGCCGAAGAGGCAAGCTGATCCTTGACCGCATTGCAAAACTCCCTGCCAAAGGATGGAAAGACGTGAAGGTGGAATGTGCCGGGAATAAGACCAGAACATTGCACGTGTATGATGAGATGGTTTTTCTCAATGGCTACGATAAAGAGATACGACAAATTACCATAACGGGTAATGGAAAAATAAAACCTGCAATTATTATTACCAACGATATTGATTTACCGATCGAACAAATAATCAGAAAACATGCACGCCGTTGGTTGGTCGAAAAAGAAATCTCCGAACACATCGATTTCTTTCATCTCAACCTGGTCTCTTCATCGATGGTTATCAAAGTTGATTTTGATCTCACCATGAGTATTCTTGCCCATAATCTTTACCGGCTACTCGCCATGGAACTGGGCCGGTACTCGCATCTTTCAGCACAAACCCTGTATGATAAATTTGTGCTCAACGGAGCTGATGTTGTGATTGGAAAAAAAGCCATTACGGTCCAATTAAAAAAGAAAAGAGAGCTCCCGCTTATACTTAAAGTGATGCAAAAATTTAATCAGCAGAAATACAAATTGCTCGGAAATAAAAATATTATTTTTGAGGGAGCCACTTATTCGTAATATACGCCCGGTTCTTTACCGTGAAAATCTATGTTTATACAGAAAGGTTATTCACAAGACAAACAAAATTTAACCAGATTCTAAATAGAATACCCCTGAAGGAAATCGGATAATGATTAAGTTTGTAAGAGAAAATTCAAGATTATAGAATATCCGCAAGACCGCTGTAAATACAAATCCTGTATGATAATAATGGATATTCCATTTGACCATCGAAATCAAAATCATTCAAAAATGAAAAGAATTTTTATTGGTGCCTTGATAATCCTCACTTCCATAACCGGACTTTTTGCTCAAACCATTAAAGTCAATAAAGATTCGCTGTTAAATATTTTGGCTGCATCGGGGAAGGAGGATACCAACCGGGTCAGGACCCTGATTGAATATTTCCGGTGTTTCTACCCGGGAGATAAAGATTCAGCCATTAAAATAAGCAAGCAGGTTATTACTCTTTCGAGGAGACTTAATTATTCTTACGGTATCATCAAAGGATTGAACGGAAAAGCCCTGTGTGAATGGTACGGCAAAGATCCGCGGGATGCTGTTCCGACTTTCATGGAGGCCTATGCTATTGCCATGAATCAAAGTAACGCTGACCTCCAGGCACTCATAACCAATAACATGGGAGTATATTTCATGCAAATGGGGCAATCTGACACAGCCGAAAAATACCTTCTCAAATCCCATAAGATCTCAAAATCATTACATGACCAATCCAGATATGCCAAGAATGCCGGTGATCTGAGCATGAATTATCTCAATAGGGGAAGCTTTCTGGAGGCCATCACGCTGTTACTCGAATCCCTCCATTATTATGAAAGCATCAATAAACAGTATGATATTATTATCAACAACCTGCGGCTAGCATTGATTTATCATGATATCGGCGATTTTGAAAGGGCCTCGAAAGCGCTGAAAGCGGCCAGAAAAGTCAATAAAAGCTTTGGTGATAAAAGACTCGAAATGGCATTGGACTTGAACACCGGAGTATTGTATTATCAGGTAAAGAAGGATCCCGATTCAGCCGTGTTATTCCTTGACCGGGCAAAGGAGATATCTGAAAGCATCAGGGGGGAAGAACTAACGACTCTGATGGCCATGGTCAACCTAGGCAATGTGGCAATCCTTAAGAAAGATTTCCCTCTTGCACTGGATCATTACAAAAAGGCAATCGAATCACCTTTGCTTCAGGGTCGAAACCATGAACGCAGCGCCGTGCTGGTGAACCTTGGAACAGCGTATCAGAACCTGGGAGATTATGATAAAGCAGATCAATATGCCAGAGCGGGTGTCGAACTGGCCCACGCAAACAGTTTTCTGAAATATGAAAAGACCGGCTATGATGTTTTGGCTGCCATTGCTGTCAGAAAAAAGAATTTCCAGGATGCTTACAGGTATAAACTGATTGGGGATTCGCTACAGGAAAGCATTTGGAATGAAGACATTGAAAAAAAGGTCACTGAAGCAACATTTTCATTATCACTCAAGCAGAAAGATAATATAAACTCCTTGCTACAGAAGGAGAATGAAATCAAGGCAAAAACCATTTTCCACCAGCAGATTCTGATCGCAGGTGCCATCGTGATCCTGCTCCTGGTCATCATTCTGGCTTTCGTGATTCAACGCAACCATCGCCGGCAGCACCAATTGAACAAAGAGCTAAATATGAAGAATGAACAATTGGCTGAATCCAATAAAACCAAGGATAAATTCCTGTCAATCATTGCACATGATCTGAAAAGTCCGTTCAATGCCCTGATAGGTCTCCTTTCTGAACTGGATGTAAATTACGCGGATTTTGATGAAGAAACCCGCCGCGACATCATCCTTAAACTGAAAAACAACAGCATTAATACTTTTAATTTGCTCGAAAATTTGCTCGAATGGACCCAGTCACAACGAGGGAAGATCGAATGTATCCCCCGGGACTTTAAGGTTGTCGGGGTTGTTTCGGAAGTTCTTTCGGTACTTGCCGGCAAAGCTGAGGCCAAAAAACAGACTTTTGATGTTGATATAGATCCTGAACTTGGAATGAACTCCGACCCGAGGCTGTTAAAAGCCATCCTAATCAACCTGATCAACAATTCAATCAAATTTTCTTCAGAAAATAAAACCATTAACATCAATGCCACACCGTGGAAAAACGATGTGCAAATGATGGTTCGGGATGAGGGTATCGGGATTCCGGCTGATCAGATTGACCGACTTTTCAGGATTGATTCGCCGTTAAAGCGAAAAGGAACAAATGGCGAACCAGGAACAGGGCTGGGCCTGATCATGTGCCAGGAGTATATTACACTGCTTGGCGGAACCATAAGAGTGGAGAGCAGGGAAGGAGAGGGCAGTGCTTTTATTTTTTCTGTTCCGTTCCAATATCGTCAAAATTAAATTGTTTAACGAGAATTTTTGTCCCGGGAACTCATTTTTTTACCTTTACGACCAAACCTTTGATCCAGGTATTGCCTTTCTTATGGATCGCATATATATTATTAATGGAATTTTCTACCCTCAAAAATAAAATAAAATGGTATGAAACCCGGGCCGGAGTCCCGGACCTAACTTCCGTCCCAAGGGGCGGGGGATTTACCAGAAACATTAAAAACCCAGATCTATGAAACTTCATCATCTGTTATCCGCCATCCTGGCTGGTTTATTTTTAATTGCAGGCTGTAAAACCGGTACCAATGTCGGTAAAAAGCCGGATGCCCTTGCCATCCATATCGATTCGACGGTAAAGCCCGGCGACGATTTTTTCCTTTATGCAAACGGAAAGTGGTTCAGGGAAAACCCGATCCCCGCATCCGAACAAAGCAACGGGCTCTGGCAACTGATCCGCGACACCATCAACGCGCAGATCCGCAATATTTGTGAAACCTCGGCCGGCCTGAAGAATGAACCCAAAGGGAGCAACAAGCAAAAGATCGGTGATTTCTTTTTTTCCGGAATGGACAGTGTGACCCTCAATAAGAAAGGGATTTCGGAACTGAAAGAATATCTCGACCGTATTGACGCCGTTAATGCCATGGAGGGCCTTGCCGCTGAAGTCGCCCGCGTACACATGATCTCGGCCTCCCCGATGATCTCCTTTTACGTTGCCCAGGACGACCGGATCAGCAGCAAATATGCCGTCGTAATTAACCAGGGAGGACTGGGCCTGCCGGAACGGAGTTATTATTTCGACAACGATCCACAGGCGAAAGAGGTACGCGAAAAATTCGTTCAATACCTGCAGAATATGTACGGAATTTTGGGATACGCGGAAAAAGAAGCACAAAATGCCGCGGAAAAAACCATGAGGCTTGAAACAGAAATCGCGCGTCATTCCCGCAAAATAGAGGATACCCGCGATCCGCAGAAAAACTATAACAAGGTGACCCTGGTGCGGTTAAAGGCTATGACACCCGGGTTCAACTGGGACGGGTTCCTTGGAACTACAGGTCTGGCAAAGGTTGATACGGTGATCGTCGGACAGCCTGAATTCCTGACCGGGATAAACGGGCTGTTGAAATCGGTTCCGCTGGCCGACTGGAAGAATTACCTGAAGATCCACCTGATCCGGGGTTTGGCTTCCTACATGGATGATCATACCTACCGGCTGAATTTTGACTTTTATGCAACAACACTCAGGGGCGTGAAGGAGCCTCGTCCACGCTGGAAAAGGGTGGTTACCGAGACGGACCAATCGCTTGGCGCTTTGATCGGCCAGGTTTATGTAGCCGAGTACCTTCCGCAAGGGACCAAGGAGAAACTGCTCGAAATCGGAAATAATATCAAAACTGTTTATGCCGAACGGATCAAGGCGCTCGACTGGATGAGCGATGCCACCAAGAGCAAAGCGCTGCAGAAACTCGACGGGATCATCATGAAAGTGGGTTATCCCGATCAGTGGAAAGACATGAGCAAGCTGCAGATAAACCGTTCTTCCTATCTGCAAAACGTAATTGAAGCGAACAAATGGTGGTTCGGCTATAATATTTCGAAGTATGGGAAGCCCGTCGACCGCGCGGAGTGGCACATGGATCCGCAGACTTACAACGCCTACTACAATCCGTCGAATAACGAGATCTGTGTTCCCGGATGCAACATTATTGTCCCGGGCTATGAGCGGGTCATGGCCGATGATGCCATTCTTTATGCCATTATCGGAGGATCAACTTTCGGTCATGAGATGACGCACGGGTTTGATGACCAGGGTAGTAAATATGACCAATACGGAAATCTCAACACCTGGTGGAGCCCCGACGACAGTACCCGGTTCTTCGGGAAAACAGGAATGATCGTGAAACAATTCGACGGGTATTATGTGACCGACAGTCTGCATGTGAACGGATCGGCCACCCAGGGCGAAAATATTGCTGATCTCGCCGGGGTTGTATTGGGATACCAGGCTTTTAAAAAGACACAGCAGTATAAAAACAAAGAGCTGATCGCTGGATTGACGCCTGATCAAAGGTATTTTTTAGGGTATGCCTATGCCTGGATGATCAACGACCGCCCGGAAGCCATCGCGAACCAGGTGCGGAGCGATGTTCATTCACCCGCGAAATTCAGGGTCAACGGGCCCTTGGCTGATATCCCTGAATTCTATACCGCGTTCAACGTGAAGCAGGGCGACAAACTCTGGCGGCCCGATAGTCTTCGGGTCAGGATCTGGTAACCCCGTTCAGGCAAGATGAACCGCAAAACCGGAAGGCTCTTACTCCCCGGCCGCGAACGATCTGAATCCTTCGGCAAAGCTTCTGCACTCGAATTCGATCACCGTGTATTCAGCAACGCCATGGACCACATAGGGATCCTCCTTCATGATTTCAAAAACTGCCTCTTTTGAAGCAGCCTTCATCAGAATAAAGCCGCCGTTGCGCGGGATCTTAGGTCCGGAGAAGATGGTGATTCCCTTATCGTACAAAGGCTTCAGGAATGCCCGGCGGGCGGGGAGGTACCTGTCAACCTCTTCGATGGGTTTCAGATAAACAGAATGAACTGCAAACATGATAAATTGTTTTTACACAAAAATAGGTATAATCTTTTCGACCAATCGTGGACCGTCAAACCCGGAAGGGAACTGGTTTTTGTCGTTTCAGGTAAGAATATCCTTTTTCCGGTAAATGAATCCTGCTACCGCGATCAGCAAAGCTGTTGTCCCCAGGAAAGCGGCAGTTCTCCATCCCTCAAGTCCGTAGCCCGGCTGCGATACACTGACATTAAGCCATTTATAAGGGCTGATATAACCGAAAGTGCCGTCAACACCCGACATCCTTGAGATCGTATAAAGAAAATAAAGTACCATGACCAGGGCGATGCAAAACGAAGTCACCGGCCGGGCCCGTTTCATCAAAACTGAAATCAGTACCCCCAGAGAACCGAAGAGAAGGTTCAGAAACAGTGTGTATAGTGAAATCACAAAGAACGGATACAAATCACATTCAGTTTTTTTAGATATATGAATGGATATAAAACCGACAAGGGTCGCAATTACGTTCAAAATGAAAATGTTCAGAAATGCAACGAAAAGCTTTGTGTAAAAGATATCGTTCCGGGTAATGGGTCGCGACATAAGGTATTCTGCAGTCTTACCGTATTCTTCCTTCAGCAGGATGTTTGATGAAAGCATGATGGCATAAATACTTCCAAGCAGCATCATGTAGATGAGGTTGTTGGCGGCGTAAAATCCCATAATGGAGAAGATGTCGTTGATATTGGAGAATCCGCGCATTTTGACAGCAACAGCCGGAACGATCTGGATCATCCCGGCGATCTGCTGCTGGTAAAGCAGCACGGTATGGAAAAACGACATGGTAAAGAAGATCAGAGCACTGATGATCAGCGCCCACATGATCAGGCTCCTGGCGTTCCTGCGTAATTCCATCCTGAAAAGAATCCCGTTCATTGCTGGCTTTCTTATTTATAATAATGAAGAAATATCTCCTCGAGTGACGGCTCCTCGATGGAGAGGTTTTCAATTTGCTGAGATGCAAGTTTTCCAATAAGATCATTGATGTTGCCTGAGAACATGAATACCAGTTTTCTTTCCCGGTCTGATTCTGCCTGCCCGATCGACACTTTCTTTTTATTTCCCATTGATAATTCTGCGATTTTCCGGCCGGGATCGAGGTCAAAAACCTCAAGCAGGCGATCAATCCGCTCCTGAATGTTGTCAACACCGTAAAAGGAAGTGACGTACTTCAGGAAATCCATTACTTTCATCCGGTCATAGATGCTGGCATCGGAAGGGACATAACCGGTCCTGCTCCTGATCTTTTTCGAATCCCTCACCACGTCCAGCCCGAAGATTCGGGCGCTCCCGGAAGTCGGAAAAATGAGGTTGAGCAGAATGCGGATGGTAGTCGATTTCCCGGCGCCATTGGGACCAATGAATCAGAAAAGATCTCCACCCGAAACCGTGAGGTTCAGGCCATCGATTCCACACGAGCGGCCATAGGATTTAGTAAGATCACTGATTTCCAGGAGATTCATAGAAAACGACCATGTTCAAATCCGGCGCGAAAGTTAAGCGAAATGTCTGATACCAGAGTAAAAACGAAACAATTTATATTCAACATAACCTGAAAATCAAACGTTATAAAACCCGGGACACCGTCCCAAGAGGCAGGGAATTTACCTGAAAAATTAAAGTTCCTGATGAAGTCAGGGTAAAAGACTGTTTTGATGCCTTCCGGTATTTAAAAGCAACCGGGAGGAACACCAGGGTGGGAACATCCGAATATATACAAACGATTTGCATTTCACGTTTTTTTTTCGTATTATTGAGGATTAAACCACGGAGGCCCCCCAGGCTGCTCCTTCTCATTTGTGCTGTCAATTGTTCTATCCCTCTCATTGACGGCCTTCACGGGTTAAACAGTCATTATTGGATTGTCAAAAGAAAATGATTTCTAAAAATTATTCATTATGAAGACATTTTTTAGAATCCCGATGGTCGTTATAGCCTTAACGGTCTTGGTTCCTGATTTGTTCGCACAGGTGGAAATTAAAGGTGCAGGTTCGGCAAGCGCTACAGTTACATTTCTCACTAAGAACAGTAACAGCGACACTTCGCTTCTGGTCCGCGATGACGGGCGTATTGGGATCGGCACCTCCAGTCCGACGACAAAACTTGATGTTAACGGCTTGGTTTACGCCCGAAACGGAATTCAATTTCCTGACGGGACCATCCAGCTTTCGGGTTTCCCGGGCACGACAATGATCCCAAGGGTGTTCTCCGTGGCGGCTTCCGGGGCCAACTTTACCACCATCACCGCGGCCATCAATGCATGTTCTTCACCGTCCCTGACCAACCAATTCCAGGTATGGGTACTTCCCGGGGTATATATCGAAACGGTCAACTGTAAAAAGTATGTGCACCTGAAAGGATGCGGTAAATATTCAACAACCATCAATGGAACCGTGAATGGGGCCGACAGTTGCGTGATCGAGGATTTTTACATTACGAAGGGAGTGGTTTGCAACTGCACCTCACCGACCATCCTGCACAATATCATTACGAACCAGAGCACCGATCTAAAGGATGGAATAAAAGTGTATAATGGTGGTGATCCATGGATTAAGGAAAACGAGATCCCCGACTGCAAAGGATGGGGGATCACCATCGTTGGTTTCGGAACCGATCCATGGGTAATCTCTAACAAGATCCTCAGAAATATCGGGGGAGGCATCCGTTGTGAACACTCGTCGCCCACAATCAGCAACAACATCATCGATCACAATTCAAATTTCGGGATCTACATGATCGGAGCAATAGGTTCTCCCACAGAACCTACCATTGATGACAATGTAATCGGGCATACCGATTACAGTACTTCCGGGATCGGAATTTATATGATTGGCTATGCCGAACCGCGGATCATCGCCAACGACATTTACCTGAACTCCTGTGGGATAGCCATCTATGAATCGACCCAACCGTCAATAATCGGTAACAATATCAATTACAACAACCAGGCAGGCATCCGCTGTTTTTCACATGGTGCATCCAAGCGCGTAGTCATCACAGGGAACCATATCCACAGCAGTGCGCACCAAGGCACCTCGATGATCGCGGGGATATGGATTAGCATATGCAATCCGATCATCTCCTTTAACAACATTACTCAGAATGATAATTCAAAACCGCCGACACTTCCTGATATTGATTATTCCTCCTGTGTTTTGCCCATAACCAATTTCCCGACCATCAACGCCAATGTTTACGATATCATTAACCGTTCAGGGGCAGGTAATGCCCAGGGAAATTTTAATACCAACAGTAACGGACTGGTGATCGGACCATAATGGAACTTGGGTCAGACCACGGGGGCCATCCCCAAACCGGGATCTGATATAAAGAAACCCCTTTCCCGACATGGGAAGGGGGTTTCACATTGTTATGCCCATCCTTTCGTGATGAGGATCAAAGGGGTTTCACCTGGACACAAATGTCAACCTTGATTTTTTCACCCTGCCTGGGCTCTTCGGGATAAACTTCATAGCAAGGTCCATCATCGGGCTGGTAACCGCTTTGCGGGAGCCAGGTTCCATACATCCAACCCCAGGCTTCCATGAATTCGTTATTTTCGACTTCAAAACGGCCAACGGCGTAAGTCCCTCCCGGTACCTCCATTTTCCCGACTTTCCCATCAACTTTCGTATTTTCAGGAACCTTGATTGCTACACTGATCCGCAATTTGTCCTGTTCCGTCATCTTTGGATCGTCGTGATATAAAATGATGATCCCCATGTCGTTCTGTTGCAGCAAACCACGTGGTCCTGCCCAGGTGCAGAGTTCACCGATCAGTTTGCCAAATAACTGGCTATTGCCCTGGTATGGCCCGGTATGCCGTATATAAGCCACAGTCATTTTCGGAAGTTCTTTAACCTCCATGCTTTTGTTCAGTTTCATAGTTGCCCTCCATTTTAAGGTTTTTGTTTCCCGACAAAAGTACATGGAGAGGCCATCGTGGGATGTTCTTTGGTTGCCCTTGATTTGTCGCTGGTTGCTTTCTGATATTCCATGATTGCTCCGGGAATACTTTCCCGGTTCGGGAACATAAGAAGCTATTGAGCCGGATTTACAGGGTCCCGTTTCTTTGTGACCTGAAAAGTCTGGCTGATTCTCGTTTTTACTTCTCCAGACACTCGGTGAAACTCCGAAATATTGGCGAAAAGTCCTTGAAAACAATGCCGGAGTCGAAAAACCGCACTGATATGCTATTTCAGAAATGGTAAGGTTGTTATTGTAGGCTAACAGGGCAGCTCCTTTCGCCACCCGGATCCGGGTAAGGAACTGGAAAGGTGTTTCGCCGGTCATGGCCTGAAAGATACGGTGGAAATGATATTTCGAAAATAATGCCACATTGGCCAGTTCTTCGAGCGTATGGGTCTCGCCCAGGTTTGCCTCAATGTAATCCATTACCCGGTTGATCCGGGCCTGGTATTCGTTCTGAAGATAGGAATTGTCCATCGAATTAAATTCTTCTGCAAAAATATGGAAACAGGTCTGAATTACAGAATTACCGCATCAGATCCTTTTTGCAGATCATCATCTGTTTTGACCGTTTTATCTGATCTTTTAATCAGGATGCAGATTTTTTTTCATTTTGGGAAAATCCAGCTTTATTTTAGCGGCTCCTTGATGCGTTATCCTTGCATTTTAGATAAAACATTTCTGGTATGAAAATGATCTGTAGCGTTATTGGGTTTTGTCTTTTCTATTGTTTGATAGGCAATCCGAAAAGTCAGGGACAGATCCCTTCCGGTCCTTATCTGGGGCAGAATCTCCCGGGCGAAGTTCCCGAAGTCTTTGCCTCCGGGATCATTCCTGCTATCACCCCTTCCATTGTTTTTACATCAGACGGATTGGAATGCTTTTACACATATTTTCCTCCTGCAGCCATATTCTTTCTTTTGACTGCGGATGGATACAGCGGAGCCTGGACCAATTTCGATACGGCATCTTTCTCTGTGGGATATGACCAGAGTCCCTTTCTTTCGCCCGATGACTCCAGGCTGTTTTTTATATCCCAACGGCCGGTTCAGGGAATGCCTTTCCTTGGTTTGCATGTATGGTTCACCGACCATCTGAGCACAAGCTGGTCTGATCCGGTACCATTGGATTCTCCGGTCAGAGATTACCAAATCGTAAAGGCCTCGGTTGCCGCTAACGGGAACCTTTATCTTTCAGTAGTGGATAATGATAATATCGAAATCCATGTTTCGAAACTGGTCAATGGTTTCTATCAGGAACTGGTGAAAATGAGCGACAGTATTCATTATTTACCCCGACCGATGCGTCCATATATCGCTCCTGATGAAAGTTACATGCTTTTTGATGCCTCCGAGACTCAGGACCCTTTTTCCCAGAGGGATCTATTCGTCACGCACCGGAAGCCTGACGGAACCTGGACAAAGGCCGCTCCCCTGAGCAACGCCATCAATACGGAAACAGATGAGACCACTCCGCATGTGTCGGGTGACGGTCAGTATCTGTTTTTTAACCGGGACGGAGTTACATACTGGATGCTTGCAGATAACGTGGTTTCCGTTAAAGGTGATCATGCCCCCGTGCAATCTGAGGTGCGACTATTTCAGAACGCTCCTGACCCATGCCGTGATATTACGACCATCAGGTATTTCCTTCCTCGTCAGGGCCGTGTTACAATCATTGTTCGTGACTTGTTTGGGAACGTGGCGGCATTGCCAGTCGATGAAGAGAAACCGGCGGGGAACCATGAAATCTGTTTCAACACCGCGGATCTGACGGGTGGCATGTACTTTTATACCATGTATTATGAAAGGTCACGCATCACACGGAAAATGATAATTCAAAAGTAGCATTACCAGAATGATCCTGTTCGTATATATTTCGTCATGCAGGCATTCTCCCTGATAGGTCTCGGGCTGGTCATCCTGTTTCTGATCCTCAACCTGATCAGGCGGGATAAGGATCGGTCGACCCTGTTCCTGCTGGCGTTTTTTTTTCTTGTCGGATGTGAACTGATGTACCGGTATATGCTGACAACCGGCATGAATGCCGGATCAGGATTCCTGATCGGATTTGACCTGGCCTATTGGATTCTTCTGGGTCCCGCCATTTACGGATACTCCCATTCACTGCTTTTCCCCGATCAAAAACTGACCTGGAGATCTGCGATCCATCTGGTTCCGTTGGGCATCGTCATGATACCCTATACCGACTACCTTCTGTCGGGAACCGGGAACGATTCGTTTTTCACCTTTGCATTCATGGATAATATCATTTACAGGATGATCATTCAGGTTTTCTGGGAATACCTGGTCCTGGTTTACCTCGTGGTCACCATAATTATGATTTTCAGGAACCGCAACATCCTCGATTGTTTCTTTTCAAGCCGTCGGAGAAAGAATTTAAACTGGCTGATATATCTTAACGCAGGATTCACCGCACATATCGTAATTGCCTCCGTAATCTTCCTGCTCGCAGATTATGGAATTATTGACCAGACTCTGATTCTTAAAGAGATTTCCGGGATCATTCTTGTTGTCTACCTTCTCGGTATCGGTGTGTTTGGTTACCGGCAGGAAGGAATTTTTTCTGCAATCCGGCTCACAGATATTTCCAATGCCAGGATTTCCGGAAAAATATCCCCTGAAATCGAGAGAGAATTCAAGTACCGGAAATCCGGCCTGCAGGATCAAGAAATAACAATGCTGTTGTCAGAACTGAACAGGATCATGAAAAGCGGACAACCTTGGGTTAACTGTGACCTGAACATCCAGGACCTGGCAAAGCAGTTGAATACTTCTGTGCATAAACTATCCAGGGTGATCAATGAGCACTTTGGAAAGAATTTTTTCGATTATATAAACTCCTATCGGCTGGCAGCAGTAAAAAAAATGTTGGGGAATCCGGTAAATAATGACCAGAAAATCATGGCCATTGCCTATGATTGTGGTTTTAATTCCAAATCGGCGTTTTATGCCATTTTCAGGAAAAATACCGGAATGAGTCCTATTGAATTCCGTATAAAAAACCAACCGGAACGGTCAGCCGTGTTTTCAAACTGATTTAACCTCCTTTTTTATATCCTGTCCGATAAATCAGGACTCCATCCCATATTGGCCGCGATAAATTTGTATTTCGTTCGACAAAAGATTTTGTTATGCCGGGAACCCATCCGTCTTACATGGAGCGGGATGAAGAACCAGATTCCCGCACTTAAATTCGAAACATTTCAATATAGGAGAAAAGATCATGAAAAAATTGTATTCATTATTACTGATCATGGCTGGATTGTCGGGATCATTCCCAACGGCCTCCCAGATCTTGCTGCAGGAACACGTGATCATGAACGACTTTTACGGCGCCACATGCATCTCAAGCGCCGATTTCAATGGCGATGGTTTTGTCGATTTCGTGGTAACGGGAAATTCCGGCGATATCATCGGCTGGTTTGAAAATGACGGGAATCAGAATTTTACAGAACATACCGTGGCGACCGGATTTACCCAAGCAAAGGGGATTGTGGCTGCAAAAATTGATGCGAATGATTCCTGGGATTTTGTTGCAACCTCAAAGACCCTCGGGAAATTTTCCTGGTTTGCAAATAATGGATCGGGAAATTTCACGGAGCATGTGATCACCGATGCTACCTGGACCAGCGCCGATTTCGTGGATGCTGCCGACATCGACCGCGATGGGGACCGGGACCTCATCCTGGTGGCGTGCGATAACAATAAGATCGCCTGGGCCGAAAATGACGGTACAGGTGCATTTACCATAAAAATGCTGAAAGAAAACTGGATCAAAGCCAACTGGGGGACTGCCGCCGACCTTGATCAGGACGGAGACATCGATATCATTGCAACAGCTAAAGCCGGCCAGATCATCTGGTTCAAAAATGACGGCCAGCAGAATTTTTCCCAGGATACACTGTATGATCATCTTGACGGGGCCAATTCTGTGAGGGTTGCCGATTTCGACGGCGACGGTGACCTGGACCTGGCCGGAACAGCCTGCGGAAACTCCGACCTGGTGGCATGGTACGAAAACGATGGCAACTTTCATTTTACAATGCACCTTCTCAGGGATAATTACAATGGAGCCAGGGCCTGTGAATTATGTGACCTGGATAAGGATGGCGATATGGATTTCCTGTCGATCGCCTGGCAGGGATCCCAGATATCATTGTGGGAAAACGACGGAACAGGTCATTTTACAGAGCATATAATTTGCAACACCGCGTATGACATGATCAGGATCCATGTGGTGGATCTTGACCTTGACAATGATCCCGACATACTGGGAGCATGTTTCGGGGACCAGGAGATACGCTGGTGGGAAAACATTTTTACATTTACCAACCCCGATTTTACAGCCGACAGCCTCTCGGGCCATCATGTTCTTCAAGTAAACTTTCATAACCTTACGGTGAGTCGTCCGGGAATTCATACCTGGCGCTGGGATTTCGATAATGACGGGATCACCGACTCACAGGAACAGCATCCGGTGTGGGTGTACAATAAACCGGGATCTTACACAGTAAAGCTTGTTGCGATAAGCGATTCACTGACCGACAGCATTGTAAAGCAAGATTATATCAGGGTATTTGACAGGGAAAGCTCCCTTGAATTCAACGGCAGCTCGGGCAGTATGATGTGCACCCAGGGCTCCATTCCTGATATTACCGGATCTTTTACCCTGGAGACATGGATAAAACCAACCAAATTCGGTATAAACAGTTCAGGGAAAATTTTCGACAAAACAGTCATTTCCCTGTTTACTTACCTTTCGGGAGCTCTTGTTCCGCCCGATTCCTGCCTTACCCTGATTATGGTTCATGCCAGCGGGATCATGAGTGTCGTTGCCACCCCGTCAGGGTCTGTCAGACTCGACGAATGGCAGCATATAGCGGTCTCTTATAATGATTCTTCAAGCGCGGTGAAAATTTACATTAATGCAAAGGAACAGCCACTGGAAACAGTGACTCCGCCTGACGGCCCCCTTTCCGGGAACGGGGTAAAACCCATCGTGATTGGTAACGCTCGCAATGGCAACCAGGGCTTTTGGGGTTGCATCGATGAGGTCAGGCTCTGGAATGGAGTGAGAACCCGGGAAGAGATTGAAGAGTTTATGGAGTATGACCTTTCGCCGGATCAGAAGGGAATGTATGGCTACTGGAAAATGAATGAAGGAGCCGGCGATACCGTTTTTGACCGATCGGACAACGGGCAAAAAGGAATCCTGAAGAATACAAGGTGGGCTCAGGGCGTGCACCTTATCCCCTTATCCACTGACGAAAAATGGCACGGCCAGGAATCCGGTTTCCTGAAAGTCGGCATCTATCCCAACCCGGTCCATTCAGCGGCCAGGATTGAGGTTGAAAGCTATGAAACGGGGAGTTGCAATGCCGCTATTTTCAATTCAGCCGGAGTCAGGATCAGGCAATTCTCTGATTTTTTATGCCCAGCGGGAAAAAAATGTTCATTTATATGGAATGGTAATAATGACCTGAAAGAACCGGCCCGTCCGGGTTTATATCTTCTGAAAATCAGCCTGAATAACCAGACGGTCACAAAAAAGATTGTGTTTCTCAACTTTTGATCTCAATCCGGGCGATGATTTCATTTTTAACTCCCGAAACCTCGATTTTTATTCCAGGAAATTCTGCAATCATTTCTTCGAAGATCCTTCCAACCGCATAGGTACTCTCAAAGGTCTCGGTTACCTGTTTTTGACCAGAGAGCAGGCGGACTAAATTTGAAAAGTTATCTGATTATCTCCAGATGCCGCAACACATCCATGGTTATCATTTTACGGACCAGCGCGAAGTCGCTGACCTGCTGCTGGTCTTTGGGCTCCACCAGGGTGGCAAAATAAAACACCCTGCCTTTGGTTTCGATCCAGCCAACGAACCAGCCGTAGTTGTTGCCATTTCGGATCGCCCAGCCGGTTTTACCCCGGAGAATATAGGTCTCTGTCTTCTCGTTCACCATGATATCCTTCATGATGGCCAGCACGGATGGGGTAACGGGCAATTTCCCTTCGTTGAGCCGTTGCAGGAATTCGACCTGCTGTCGCGGGGTGATGCGCGATTTTCCTTCAAGCCAGAACAGATCGATATTTTCGGGATGAACATCCATACTGCCATAGTTAAAACGCCCAAGATTTTCTTTCATCTGTTGCGGTCCGATCTTGCGGGCCAGTTCCTGGTAACAGGGCACACAGGAGACGGCAAAGGCCTGTTTCAGGTTCAGGTCCCTGTCCCACTGCGCCATTCTTCGCTTCTTCCCATCCCATCTGAAAATGTAACTCGTGTCGATGACACCGGTTTCCAGCCCGATGAGGCTGTTGGGGATCTTGAAGGTGGAGGCGGGGAGATAGCCGCTGTCCCACCGGGCCGGGTTATACCCCAGCAATTCATTCTTTTGCGGATCAAAAAGGATGATGGTCCCGACCATTTCGGCTTTGTCGAAGATTGCTTTCAGTTCAAGCGACTGCTCGGGATTTTTGATACCGGCTTCCAGGTAATGCAGGTAGAGGGAATCGGTACCCCATTTGGTTTTCACCACCGGTTTCATCAGGGAGTTGGGAATGGCAGCCGAAAGCACGTATTGTTCTATTTTCCATACCCCTTCCTGCATCTGCAGTACTCCTGATCCCCGGCAGATACCCATGTGGGTGTCGAGTATTTCATCGAACCAAGCAGTCTGTTTATCCCGGCTGAAATCGATATTCCGGCTGACCGGCCTGAAATTCCAGGTTTTCCCTTTCGCAAAATGGGGTTTACAAAAGTTCCGGAATTCATCGGTGGTCCAACATTCGGAAGGATCGGTGCCGATATAGACTCCGTTGGGACTCATCGCGCCGATATATGCTTCAAGATTCCCGGATGCCGCATCGCGGTGCCAGCGGTCGAGGATAGCGGTAAGTATCTGGCGTGTGCTGTCCGGAGCCTTTTGGGTGTAAGCTGCGGTAGAAAAGGCGATCAACAGCATCAGACTGTGAAACATGGAAATAAATTTCATAAAGTTGTTATTTGAATTCCTGGCCAAATATCCGGAATTCCATAGTTAGTTTATACAGATTTATGAAATATCACTGAAAAATTTGACTATATTTGTCAAAATTGTATTTATAGCGATGAAATCATTTGGCGAATTGATTCGTGAGTTGAGGTTGGACCGAAAACTTCCGCTCAGGGTGGTAGCAGGGGAATTGAAGATAGACCAGGGACTTCTGAGTAAAATAGAACGTGGGAAAAGAAGAGCGTCGCGGAACCAGGTTTTGGCTTTAGCTAATTATTATCACATAGAACCGGATGCAACACTGGTTACCTGGTTATCAGACAGACTTGTTGCTGAAGTAAAGGAGGAGGACCTGGCCGTCGACGCATTAAAAGTTGCTGAAGTAAAGGTGAAGTATGAAAGAAGATCCCCTGGTACTGATCCAAATTTTCTCGAAATGATCCGTGACTTTCTTGAGCGTGACGGAAGGGTTCTGAAGGCATGGCTTTTTGGATCAGTTGCCAGGGGAGAGGATTCTGCCGACAGTGATATTGACCTGATGGTGCGTTATTCTGAAAAAGCAACCGGGACTTTACTGGATTATGCAGATTTGACATTTCATCTGGAAAACCTGATCCACCGAAGGATTGACCTGGTTGAGGAAGGATATGTAAAGGCGTTTGCTGTGAATCATATTGAAAGGGATAAAATTTTGATTTATGGATGAATATGGGTTGACATCCATCGACCGGCTCAAGCATATTTCCAGCGCTGTAAAAAGCATCCTGGAATATTGTGAAGATAAATCAGAGAAAGCATTTCTTGCAGATTCCTTAGTGCAAAGCGCCGTACTCTACCAGTTTTTGGTTATCGGTGAGGCCATCAGGTTTGTCGATCCTGATATGCTGCGTAAATATCCATATCCCTGGCACCTGCCAAAATCCTTCAGGAATTACATAGCACATGAGTACTTTGGAATAAACCTACGAAGGGTTTATGCGACTATTGCCGAAATCCTTCCTGAGTTCAAGATTCTTGTCGATCGCATGATCGAACAGGAACAATAACATATATCATCTCTCCTTTCATCAGAAGATAATGCATGAAGTTTACAATCATGGAGAAACTTAATGGTAAGATTATTTTCTATATTTCCTCTATAAATCTCCAACCAAGCCAGCTAAATGGGAGCATCCAAAAAAGTCAGTTGAATAGACCAAACCATAATCATCGTCATACATACGCACACAAAACATCTTGGTGAATAAT
>Ga0074199_1000652_pt1 | contig 46824 bp, 41 predicted proteins | sample EPASupsiteSAE347_FD_64528 | JGI IMG/M metagenome (GOLD analysis project Ga0074199, IMG submission 64528) | Bioremediated contaminated groundwater from EPA Superfund site, New Mexico - Sample SAE3-47 | ecosystem: Environmental > Aquatic > Deep subsurface > Groundwater > Contaminated ... | reverse complement strand
ATTTAAAATCAATGTTTCTTATTATATATCTGGATAAAATTATTAAATAGACTGTCGAACCGATAATCTGAGCTTGATAGATACCTTCAATGTTTTGATTTAATACCGCAATAAATAAAATAGTAAACACAAGATTTACAGTAAATTGAATGAGGTTTGAAACAGTATAGAAAATGGATCGGGACTGTAGCTTCATCAGAGTCAACGGCAAAACACTGACGATTTGAAGGGCTGAGGCATATACCATCAGTTTTATCAGACCCGCAAATCTCGTTTCTTTGAATAAAAGCCTTGACAGTGCCCTCGACTCAATCGTCAAGGCCAGAGTGACTAAACCAGAGATTAATATGAGAAATACAAAAACTGTAAAAAAAACAGATTTTTGCTTCTTTTTCAGCTCCGGATCCCAGTACCATCTGTCAAATGCTTGATATAAAGCCAATCCAAAAACAGAAATGATCAGCTGGGCGGAAATTTCGAGAACGCTCAAAGCCCCATAATCAGAAACGCTTAAATGGCTGGTATAGAGTGGGAGTAAAATAAATCCAACCAGCTTGGCAGATAGATTACCAATTCCATAAATAATGGAATTTTTAATAGCGGTTTTAATATTTTGAAGCATTTTTAACTGAAGTAATCCCTTAGAAAATATTCCAGATTAATTACCTGCCAGATTAATCCCGAATTGTCCTGCTCTGTAAAATAATGCTCATCTAATAGATTTCGTAGTGCGGTCATATTAAACATTCCATGAGAAACGGTTGCGGAGTCAAATATCAGACTCTCAATTTCATTTTTCAGATCATGGCAGAACCATTTTTTATAATTAATATAACTGGGCCGGTTCCAACGCGCAAATCTTTGAATCAAAGAATTAGTAATTGGAGTCGTTTTCAACTTACCAACTATCCGATTTTCGAAAGCCTTTAAACTATAACTAAAATCCGAGGCGTCGACCGGCAGGTTAAAATTTTGCCGTGGTATTTTTGCCAACTGTGGAAATGTTTGAGAAAATGCCCGCCGGTAAATGAATTGGTTTTTGCGAAGGGCTATGGGCAACCGAAATGCAAAATCCATCAGGTCATAATCATAAGATGGCATTCGGGTTTCATAATACAGATTGTTCATCACATTACCGCCCAAAGTTCCCCGGCGGCCGTGCTCATTCATTAAAAGCAGAAAATAGGCATGTAATGGATGCATTTCAGGCCGGATATATTGTTTGGGTACCGATAAGTATCGATCCTTTATTTTATCATAAATCGTTTCAGTAAAAACCGACTTGACTTTATTTTCGTCAAAAATATTAAAAATGTTTAATACGATATTTTCTGATTCGCCATCAAAGGCGTTCTTTTTTGCTATCGTTTTAATCCGCTTCCGATACAATGTACTGCCCATTACCGCGTCGCACATCTGAGAACTAAGAGTAATCTTGCTGTGGTCCGCATAATATCTCAGTGGCGCAAATCCCTGAATCGGCCCGTTAATAACCGACATTCCATCTGCGACTGCGGCAAAAAACCGAGCGTCTTTCCAAATATCATCGGGCTTTATCTGAAAGTACTGGTGCTGTATGCTTAGTTTTTGAGATACCATTTTAGCATATATGACATCTTCTGAATTTGGTTCGCCCATGGTGAAGGCTACTAAAGGCCGTACTAATAATTTGTCAGATAAAGCGGCTACATACCTGGAATCCAGTCCACCGCTTAACGATAATAGTATATCTTCTTTGTTTCTAATAACCTGGCGCTTTAATGCGGTCGACATGGACTCTTGCATTTCCTCGGTGTATAGATCTGCTTCCTTTTTACTAAATTTTTGTTTTATGTAAACATCTTCATCATAAGGATAGTCCCAGTATCTTTGAATCTCGACTTTACCGTCACAGAACACCAAACAGGATGCCTCGGGTAATTGACTAATGCCTTTAAATAATGTTTTATAACCGAAAAGATGGCCGAAGTGAAATAAATCCGATACGGACTCAAAGTTTATTTCCTTTTGAAAATCAGCTAAAAGCAGTGGTTTCACTTCCGGGGCAAACATAAATCTGTCATTATCATGTCTGTAATAAACCGGTCTCGTTCCAAAGCGGTCTGAAATCAGAATCAGCCTTTTTTCTGAAAAATCGTAAATGGAAACAGCATAATGGCCGTTCATTTGTGCCAAACATTTACTACCGTTCTGCATCCACTTCGTCAGAAAAAACTCTGCGTCATTATTTATCTGATCGGCCTCAATGTTTTTATAACTGAAAATCTCACCAATCATCATTATAGCATAGCGTTTATCCTTACTAAAAACCCGTTGCGGGGAATTATTGACATAACCCAAATGGAGTTTCGCCAAATGAACTCTATCTTTAATATGTTTTTCAACGTGGTAGTCCAGATGGTTTAGCGTCTCAATCATTCGATTAAAAAGATGTTCATTTTTTTCTGGGGAAATTAATCCCAAGATACCGGGCATTTAATTGATCTCTCTATTTGAATCCTAAGGGCCAGTCATATACATGAAAACCTGTTCGGCCGTTTCCATGGCCGCTCCTTGTTACGACCTATAAAAAAGATAATTGTAGTCCTCCAGACTGAATATTTTAAAACCATTTTTTCTAAATCTGTCAACTATTTTTTTTGTATCCTGTCGGGTATATCGCCTGAAAGCATGATGATGAAACTCGATATATATTTGGCGGCAATTATTCAGTTCGTTTAAATCTATATCATTAAAAAGTTCATACTCGGCTCCCTCCAGATCCAGCTTGATCAATTCTACGGATTGAAGGTTAAGGCGCTTTACCAATCCGGAGATTGTCATCGTCTTTACTGTGTATGACCGTATTCTGTCCGAGATTATATTCTTATGATCTTCATAAAATGATCCGCTTTCATGATCCAATGTCTCGTAAAATGTCATCTCTCCTTCTTTGGAAGTGACGGCTGACTTGATATGTTGAAACCGGTTGCCCGTCATGTCTTCGATCTTTTTCAATGCGTCTTGGTGTTTGATTGTGGGATCAACACCGTACGCTTTTAATCCATATCTGGAAATCAAATAGAGTGACAGTTCGGCATCCTGACCACAGCCGACATCGATAACATTGCTAGAACTGTTAAAAATATCTCTGAAAATATATGTGTCTTTTGGTCTTATAATGGTAATCCCAATTTTCCGGGCTTTTAGCTGTCTGGTCAAAGTCTTTAATGCCGGAATCCAATGATTCGGATGAGTAAGATAAAGTTTACCCGAAACTAAAAATTTCCTTAATCTTGGATACCGTAAAAACAGATGCCGTTTAGCGGTCATGATCGCGATCCTTTCGGTATTCTGGCTGACGTCATTGATTCTTCTTCTTTCGTCAATCGATTTCGGCCTATGACGACTTCACACCGAGATTCAGTCATACAGGTCAATTTGCTTTTTAGAATTTATGTTCCAATCATGATATTTCATAATATATTGATTATTACTGCGATATATGGGTTGAGCTATTTCAGTATAGTTTTTTATGGCCATGATTATAATTTCAGATAATTCCTCTGAGTCGTTTATATTCTTTAGATAAAATCCGTTCACCCCATTCTGAAAAAATGGCCGGTAATTATCAAGCGAACTGACGATCGGGATTGCTTTTGTTGCCATTATTTCAAAGAGTGTTGCCGGTTGACCGTCGGTAAGTGGAATATTGACACAAACCTTAGCCATATTGACCAAGGCGCTCAATTCCGCATCAGAAAACCAGTGATTGATGAAAATAAAATTGTTTTCGAGCTTGTGCTCCTGAACGAATGAAAGGGTTTCATGCACATAATTATCGTCGGCGTTACCTCTTGTAAATATAAATTTTGCATTCGGAAAGGTTTTTATCACCGATGCTATTGATCTTATAAGTGTATGATGATTATATAAGGCCTTATGATTTCTATAACTTAAGATTACCGGATCAGAAGGATTGATTTTCAATTTTGTGCGCATATTCTGAATTAATGCCGGATCCGGATTCTGATAGCAAGAAAAATCAATTCCCCATGAAAATATTTCAATTTTCACAGGATTGACATTAAAATATGTGTTTTTTAGCTGATGGCTGAATTGCTCCGACAACAAATGAATTTTATCGCATAATAAAATTGCAATATTCTGAAATATCTTATTCAGCGGTTTTCTCGAGAAAAGATTAAGATCGCTTCCCCAAAATGTTATGTAATATTTATAAGATCTGTTAAATATCAATCCGGGAATGAAAGCGTCTTTGAATATGCCATGTACATGAACATAATCCGGTTTGATATCCTTCAGTATTTTTTTTATTTCTATAATTTTATTGATCAAGGCGGTCGAGCTCAACTGATGGAAGACAATTTGCTCGCGGAATAAATTCTCCGGCAGCCCGCCAGGTTCCCGACAAATCAAATGAACTTCGAAATTATTATCTCCTAATAAATTACAGATGCGCTGCATATAAACATTCCGATCTGACAGGAAACAAATTTTTTTCATGGTTTATAATGGTTTATATATACGAATGGTCGACATATTGAGGCGGTCGTTAATGATGCGCTTGTATATATTCATTAATGATATTGTTAATTGCCTCTTTAAAAGATGTAGTGTTTTGCCAGCCAAGTGAGTTGATTTTTGCGGTATCGGCAAATATATGTTGAATCTGATGGTATTGAATACGCCTGTTATCGGTCTGAATTTCGCAACTAATTCCTGTGAGATTTAATAGAGTTTCCAATACCGATTGAATACTAATCGCGTACCCAGAACCGACATTATACACCTCCCCGACTTCACCCCGTGTCAATATCAGCCAGTACGCCCTGATCGCTTCGTCAATATAAATAAAATCGCGCTTTCCAGATAAATCACCGACACAAATGACCGGAATTTGCAAACCATTTTTTATCCGGATCAATTGGGTCAGAAATGCCGGTATAATGAAAGCCTCGCCCTGCCCTGGTCCAAATAAATTGAAAGGACGAACGAGAATTATTTTTAGTTTATGTTTGAAAATATATTGTTGCGCTATTTTTTCCACAAGCAGTTTACTGTTGCCATAATGATTCACTGGATTTAGAAGAGCCGTTTCGGCGACATTTGCATTAACTGCATTACCGTATACAGCCGATGAACTGATAAGTAATATGCGCGTATCGGATAGATTGCTTTGAACTATTGAATCTAAAATATTAATAGTCGTGAACAGGTTACTCTTATAAATATCCTCAAAATTTTCGGATCGTGCAATTCCTGCAAGATGAATAATTAATTCCGGTTTTATATTTTCTATCAGAGATAAAACCTGTGATTTGTCCAGAAGATCTATTTTCACTCCATTCAGGCCTTCTGGCATTATTAAATCTGCCGGAATGATTTCGCCGGAAAAATTTTCCTGTAGAAATTTTTGCAGGTGAACTCCGGTAAAACCGCTTGCTCCAGTGACTAATATTCTGTTCATAAGCATTTCATGTGATTTTTATGATTTACCAATCTCATCCGCTCTCTCGATACTTTCAAGTCGTCTGACATCATGATAATAATCAATTCTTTGTGTAATCCGGAAGAGCCTGATATATCTTAAACCACATCTCCAGCGCAATGATTCTCCACAAAACAGCCCCATACTGGTTATCACCTCTCATAAAATGCTGGTATATACTGTTCACATTCTTATAATTATATATACCTCTGGTGTTAAAAATATCAGAATGAAAAATATCATCTGCATAATTTTTCATCTCATTCCTTAGCCAGTAATTTTCCCCTGGTGCCGCAAAATTGACCTTATCCGTTCGGTTTAAAATCTCAACCGGCACAAAATCCTGGAGGGCATGACGATGAACCAGCTTCCCTGAATTACCCGATATTTTGTATTCAGATGGCAGACGAAATACAAATTCCACCAATCGGTAATCCAGGAACGGTACTCTGCTCTCAATTGAATAGGTCATCGAATTACGGTCCTCAAAGTGCAGTAAGGTCTGGATAGAAGTCGTCATCAGTAGATTATACAAAAAATTTGATAACCGGGAAACAGGTAAATCGACGATATTCTGAAAAAGCTGATCATCTTCTATTTTTTCGGCGAGCGGATTTTCAAACAAACGCCTCGCTTCGTGACGATATAAAGTCGATTCCTTAAAAAACAGTACCAGCAATGTTTTGGCAATCCTGGAACCAATTGATCCCTTTTGATTCAGCTTTAAATATGACGGATATTCTTTCAGCCATTTCAACCATCGAAATTTACTTAGCAGATCGGCATAGTATCGATAAAAGGCATGGTTATAACCGCCCAGGATTTCATCGCTGCCCTGTCCATCCAGTAAAACCGGCACATTAAATTGACGAGCCAGACGCATGACATAATGCTGAGAAATAAAACTCGAACCGACTACCGGATAATCGTTGTGGTAAGTCATTCGGGTAAAATCTTTCATGACCTCATTCGGATCAGGTGAAATAAAATGGAGTTCGCTGTTAGTCCGTTGTCCGACGAGTTCAACCCATCGTCTTTCATCAAAGCGCTCCTCTTCCGTATAGTAAGCTGTGAAGGTTTTGAATTTTTGTTTGGTGTGGTTGACAGCTGTGCAGACGATTGCCGAAGAATCCAATCCACCACTCAATGCGCTCCCCACCTCAACATCACTGCGCATTCTTAAACGAACCGCATCTGTAAAAATAGCCCGGTATTCTTCTGCGGCTTCATTAAAGGTCAGATTTGAGGTTTCGAAAGATGCCGGATCAAGATCATAATATTTTTTCCTGATCATTTGTCCGTTTTCAATAACAATAAAATGGCCTTGCGGTAACGCTTTGACATTTTTGAAATAAGTTTCATCACCATAGCATAAAAACGAGTTTAATTTCATGCTCCGGTAAATCATATTCATATTCAGCGTCCGGTCAATCGGATGTACTAAAATTTGCTTAATTTCCGAACCAAAGATAAAGCGCTTACCGTCATAGTAATAGGCAAATGGTTTTACACCGAAACGATCGCGGGCGCAAAATAAACGGCGACGACGATTATCCCAGATTGCAAACGCCCACATTCCATTGAATTTCTGAAGGCACGATTCGCCCCATTCGTCATACGCGTTCAAAATCACTTCGGTATCCGATTGGGTCCTGAACTTATATCCGGCCGATTGCAATTGTTGACGTAATTCCAGGTAATTGTAGATTTCACCGTTGAAGACAATCCACATTGAACCATCTGCATTGCTCATCGGTTGATGACCGGACGGCGATAAATCGATAATTGACAAACGCCGGAATCCAAAGCCAAGACTGGTTGGTATACCTTGATTTATATGAGGAGTTTGTCGCTTATAATATTCGATCGTATCGTCGCCGTGACAATGACAGGCTTCTTCCGACTGAGTATTGACCAGCAAATAGCCTTCGTCATCGGGCCCGCGATGACGGACCATGTTGGTCATTGCAATCAAATCCTCGGTTTTTACAGGATCGTAATTGAGATTATATATTCCAGCAATGCCACACATAGATTATGTACTAATCGAATTTCGTTTAATTTTACGATACATATTCAGAAGCGGTTGAGAAGTTATGGCCCAATTATATTTTTCTACGATAGTTTCACGGCCATTATTTCCCAGTTGTTTCGCCAGGAGAGGATTTGTATACAACTCTAATATGATATCATGAAATTCCTTAAATCCCTTCTGAAAGTCAACAAAAAACCCACAATTGTATTTCCTGATAAATTCTACTGGCATTTTATGATCACTGGACACAACAGGTATTCCCATCATGCAATATTCATAAAGCTTTGTCGGTATTGTATCGTCAATGCCGGTATACTTTAATTGAGGATATAATCCGACCTGTGAAAAATAAATATAGCTGGCAACCATTTTTGGTGGCATCCAACCAGTAAACAGCACTCTTTCCTGAAGGGTTAGCTCTTTAACGGTTTCCATTAGTACTTCCACATAACCACCACTGCCAACAATTATTAACTGTAGGTTTGATATTCTTTCAATCAACTCCGGTAAATGCGGAATTATGTTTTGTAAGCCCCGCAGATAATCGATTACCCCAACATAGATCATCGTAAATTTGCCGGAAAAAAGATATTCTATGGATTTATCGATATTATCGATTTCAAATTTAATCAAATCCGGCGTGTTCGGCAGATTAATAATCCGTGATTCATTAAGTTTATATTTAATTATGTATTTTGATCTGATTTTTTTCGAAACTACCAAAATTTTATCAGCCATAAAAAGACAGTGTTTCTGATAATTCTCCCAATTTGAAAACTTCTTAACCATTCTCCCAAAACGGGTATTATAATGTCGGGTACTTACTATCCAGTCAGCCCAATCTTCATGCATATCTAAAACAACCCGAATTCCAAATCTCTTTTTAATTCGAATAGCCACTCCGCACAACGGCAAATCATGAATATGCAGGCAATCGATTTTATCATTTTTGACAAACAGATCAATTTTACGATGCCAGAACCAGCGATAAAAAGGCACCGTCAAAATCAATGCGGATAGTTTTTTATATAAATCTTGCGACATAAAGACACGGCGGATTTTGATGCCTCTATAATCCTCTTCCGCCGGATCAGATCCAAACGTAAAACATAACAGATGCACATCAAATCCAGCTGCTACTAAAGACAGTGCCTCTTTCTCCACGCGTTCGTCCGGTGGAAATCGATTATCCAAAACCATACCGATTCTCAGCCCTTGGTCGTTGGCTTTAATGATAATATTCCTCCGTGACAACTTTAGTTTCCCGGTAGCTATTTGTTCCGATAAACATCTTCTCCCAGATCGCTAGTCCCAGTACTACCCATAAATAATTATAATGCCAGCGCAGACGCGGATCCGGCGGATAATCCAAAATCCTTTTTATGTATGAATAATTGAAAATCCCCTGTCGATTAATGAACTCCGGCCTCAGCACTGCCTGCGCAACTTTTTTCAAATCCTTGTTGAACTGGTCATAAGGATTGACCGCAAAGCCCCATTTCCGTTTCCGAATAATTTCCGGTGGCAATAATGGCTCCATTGCCTTTCGGAAAAGATATTTGGTCTGACCGTGTTTCATTTTCAATGCGGCCGGAATCGAAAAAGCGAATTCCACCAGATCACGATCCAGAAACGGCACCCGTAATTCCAGCGAATGGGCCATTGACATGCGGTCATCGACTAGCAGATAATCGTTTACCATTTTGGAATGAAACTCAACATACGCAATCGCATCCAGCGGCGGCAAATCCCGGCAAGCATCGAATATTTCATCAAAGTAAGTCTGAGTCCGGGAAAGTGAATTCGCCGTGAAATCGGCTTGGTAAATTTCCCGGCTGAAGCTCCGGTCATAGTCCCAACAGTTACGCAGAATCAGATAAAACTTCTCAAGATCGCTGATAGAAAATAACATTTGCAGGCCGCGTCGGTATTCATCCCACTTTAGAATTTTACTGGAATTCTGCAATCCGAACAGCAGAGAACTGACCGGATTCAGAAGTGATTTCTGCCAGAAATCCGCCTGACACTTCAGCAATCCGCGGACAGACCACAAATAGCGGTAAATATCGTAACCGATAAAAAGTTCGTCCCCCCCAAGACCTCCCAGAACAACTTTCAGACTGCGTGACACAAATTCCGACAAATGGAAGCCCTGCAGAAGATTGATCTTTGGCTCTTCTGCATGCCGAATCGTCTCCGGGAATCGTTCCAGCGGATTCAACGTCAGAGCGGTCGTCGTATGATTGGTTCTGAAATGGTTGGCAATCATTGCCGCATCTGTGAATTCGTCTGTCGCTTCGTTAAAACCGAGCGTGAATGTGTTGATCGGCGCAACCTTCTCAGCCGACATCATCGCAACCAACGCTGACGAATCCATTCCACCGGACAGATAAACCCCCAATGGCACATCACTCAGCAATTGGCGTTTGACAGCTCTTTGCAGGTGATAACGAATTCCTTCGAGTGCCTCGGCTTCCTTAATATTGTAATTTATATTGACCGGTAGTTGGTAATACCGCTTGACTGTAACCTGGCCGTGTTCATAAATCAGATAACTGGCCGGCGGTAAGCGCCGAATTCCTTCGATCAGGGTTTCATCGCTTTGATTATAGCGCAGATTGATTTGGCAATGCAATGCCTGATAATTTATACGGCGCCCGACGGCCGGATGAACAAGAATTGCCTTCTGTTCCGAAGCAAATAAAAACGTTCCGCCTTGCAGCCAGTAATGCAGGGGTTTGACGCCGAAATGATCGCGCACTAAGACGAGCCGCTCGTTTCTAATGTCATAAAGCGTAAAAGCGAAAATGCCATTCAGATTTTTCAGAAAATCCAGACCGTATTCCTCGTAGCAATGCACCAGGATCTCGGTGTCCGACGTGGTATAGAAATGATGCCCGCGGCGAACCAAGCCATCTTTAAAATCACGAAAATTGTATAATTCGCCGTTAAATACAACAACGACCGAGCGGTCCTCGTTATAAATTGGCTGATCGCCGGTCTGCAGATCGATGATCGACAGGCGTCGATGCCCGAGGCTGACATTACCATGCCGGAAATAACCGGCTTTCTCCGGGCCGCGATGTTGCAATTGATCAGCCATGTCGGCTATCAGCCGGTGATTATTTTCATTCTGGTCGATCATTCCGCAGATGCCGCACATTTTATAACCTGTTCAATTGTTTCAAGGCTTTATATTTAACGCCGTACATTCTTAAAATATTCAGCGGCTGGTCATATTCCGCAAATTTTCCGGCATATCGGGAAAACTCCTCCTGACCGGTCAATTGCGTTAATATCTTCAACTGTTCCGTTACCAATCGCAAATAACTGATCGTACATGGATCGACTGTCGGATAATGCTCCATGCGACACAAATTAAACCGCACCCAGAATCCCAGATCGAATTCCGGCAACCAACTCAACAGGCTCTCTGTTCCATTACGAAACAATGTCTGCGCCAGGTTATGAGCGTCCGGGTCAATTTGTGGAGTAACACTCCGTACAAAATCGAACAGCCCGAATAATGAGAATATATGTCCGTCTAACACCATCGTCGGTTCGTTCGCAACATATTCTTCGTAAAACGGCTGCCCATCCTGCAAATTGGCAGTGACGCCACCATCGGTTATATCGTAAGTGAACGGCCGCAGAGCATCCGTGGCCAGTGTCAAATAACGCTCATTTCCAGTCAATTGCCAGGCGCGCAGTAAAATTGACAGCGCCCGACTCTGTGTAAAAGCCGATTTCCAGGGTTTTTCAATCCGGTATTCCGGTTTGGGGACATCGGTCAACCAGAAAGCACCCGGTTTGTTATCTGTTTGGACATTTTTTACAAACCAATCCGCGATACGCAGAAAATGATCGCGTTTTATGGATTGGCTTGTCTGTAAATATGAATGAAATACCGCCAGGCCGTACTGCCCGATGGAAATCGGATAATAATGCAAGCCGGGAGTTTTGACATCAATATAAGTAGTGTTAAGCGGGATGCCATCTGGATCGAAGGTCTTCAGAAGTTTATTCAGTTTCCCGAAATCTTCCTCAAAAACGAAATAATAATAACCCAGTGTAGCGGAAGTTAAATCCTTGCCGATAAGATAAAATTCCCGCGGCCGTAAAATATCGACCCATAATTTTTTCAACATGAACCAGGTTTTTCTTAGTTTCATGCTACTATCTTTTCCAGTACCTTGGCCAGTTCGCCGGTCAGGTGGCGACGCGAATATCTCTCGATAGTCTGGTCCCTTTTTACCGATTCACTTCCCTTTTGCCACCGTAAAAATCGATCCCGGATGATTTCTGTCAAATCAGCCGTGTAGGGTTTCATTACTCCGGCCTTCGTCTCGGCTATCAAGCGGGCCGCATCGCAATTCTTCGGTCCGAGTCCCAGAATAAAATTACCGGTTGCCAGGTATTCAAATACCTTACCGGTTAAAATTCCTTTATTGTCAAAGGTGTCCGGAATGACCAGCAGTAAGATTTCCGAGTTGACGATCCGCGCAATTAATTCCCGGTGCGGCAGGTACGGCAAAACCGTGACTATGTTATTCAGCCCGGCCGCTTGAATTTCAGTTGCTTGTCGCGAATGAACACTGCCAAAGAATTTCACCTGGATTTGTTGTAGTATCTCCGGCTTGAGGCTATTCAATGCTTTTAACAATGCGCTGATCGGTTGATCTTTTCCCAGAGTGCCGGAATAAGTGATCGTAAACTTTGGGTCATTCACTTTCTGAATATCTTCAAAATCCGCGGCATCATATCCGTTCGGAATCACCGCACAATCCTTGCCGGTCTTCGCTCGAAACAAATCGGCCAGAGAAGGGCTGACAGTAACCAAAGCGTCAGCCGAATCGAGTATCTTTTTTTCCATCCGCCGGTTTAAAAGCCGCACCGGCCGGATCGCCTTTAATTCTCTCTGCCAGAACGCCTCGGTCCACGGATCGCGTAAATCGGCTACCCATTTCAGGCCTGTTTTACGAGATAGAGCCCGTGCCGTAAATTGCAGGGAATGAGGGGGCGACGATGAAAGAATTACAGAAATATTTTCGTTTTGAATGATTTCACGACCCGCTTTCCGGGCAAAAGGAATCCAGCCGAGACGGGCATCCGGCAGGAATATATTCGCCCGCGTCCATTTTAGTAACCGGTTACGCCAGTTATCTTTCGGATCTGCATTAATTACATAAGTCGGTATCTGGCGGGTCGCTTTTTCACCGGTTACTTTCCGATATGCCGAGAACGGTTCGATCGTACGCGTTTTATAAACGCGCAATCCGGCTGGAATTTCTTCACATAAGCTTTCGTCAATCGCCGGGTAATCGCCGTTGCTCACTGTCAATATCACGGGTTCCCAGCCGAATTCCGGCAGATATTTTGCGAATTTCAGGACGCGTTGGACGCCGGGTCCGCCGGCCGGTGGCCAGTAATATGTCAGGATCAGGACTTTTCGCATGGTCGTAATAAATAAACCGCACCAAGGTTTAGAATTTCTCTGATGATTTTTACATCACAACGAAGTCGCAGGCGCCGTATTCCATACCGATATTCAAAACGTGGCCGAATAAGATAAAAATCCTTTTTAAGAATCCGGAAGTCACTTTCATAAACCATTTTTTCAAATTGATTTATCGAAAGCCGGGAGTGTTTGGTCGCAAGCATTTCCGCCACGATTGCACTGCGAACACCGCGCCATCCTAAGAAGGCAGAGTACAATTTGTCCGGCAGTAAAAACAGATATGGAAGCCATCTTGTCCAGTCCGGAATGACCTGCTGATGACCGGCAAAAAGTGAGTATTTTGGCGGGAAAGAGATAAAAAGAAGACCGTTATCTTTCAATAAATATTTCATGTTTCTGAGCGCCAATTCCTTTTTATCCGAAGGAATATGCTCGATTACATCACAACAAAGTACCAAATCCATTTTCGCATCTAGTCGGTCCAAATACGATTCCAGATCGGTAATGTCACCATTGATGAACCTGATGCCGCCGGATTGGTTCAGCGTTTCAGCAATTTCCGAGCGGCCAGGCGAATATTCCAGACCATAACAGGAATGTCCTTTATCGGCAAAATATTTCAGTCCGCCACCTTCCGCCGAACCGACTTCCAGGATCCTGAGATTCGATTGCCCGGACAGCCCGATATAATTTTCTATAAAATTGGCAGCCGCCCAGTACTGCTCTTTATAAAAATTGATGTTGCTGGCCGGAATATCAGTCACTTATAATATTTCCTCACAAATCCGGTAAATTCGGCTTTGCCCAAAACTATCCGCCAGATGAAAGCCGTCGTGAATCCGAACCCGTATCCGAAAATCTGGGTCAGGGCCACGATCGGGACCAATAAGGCCGTACGCCAATCGCGATGTCGACGCCACGCATCAACCGCCATAAATCCGAGCAATACCAATCCAAGCACCAGACAAACCAGCCACAGTCGCAGAACAATCCGATTAAACAATCCCAAAATAAATAAAACCACAAAGCCATCAGCGCCGACAGCCGGGATAAAATGCAACGGTTCCAGGTTAGCGCCATCCAATCTTGACAAATTGATGCGTGCGACCCCCCAGTTGAAAATCTGGCGATAAAACTTCCGCAGGCTGGTTCGGCGTTTATGATAGACATAAGCCTCCGGAATGTAGATAACCTTCGCACCACTGGCCACGATCCGCCGGCTGAATTCGATATCCTGGCCATGACGCAGAGTACCCATCCCACCGAGTTTTGCAAAAATTTCACGACGAATGCCCATATTAAAACTGCGCGGATAGAACTTCGCCAGCCGCTTTTTCGAATGTCCGCGCATCCCGCCGGTCGTGATAAACGAGGTCATGCTGTAATCGATCGCTTTTTGAAGCGGAGTAAAATGCGCCAAAACCGAATCCGGGCCGCCAAATGCATCCGGCTCTTCCCGCACGACCGCCGAATCGATTTCCTTCAACCAGCTTTCATCTGCCAGACAATCCGAATCGATGAAAAGAAAATAGGCGCCTTCCGCCTGTGACATTCCGTAATTACGAGCCGGGCCGGGCCCTTCATGATCACGTCGAAAAAAACGCAGATGAAAATCAATTCGCGATGATAGTTCTATCACTTGCTTTTCGGTTTCGTCAGTCGAACCATCGTCCACTATCAACACTTCAAAACAATTATGCTCAATGGTCTGGGCCTGAAGCGAACATAGCAAATCAACGACTTCGTCCGCTCGGTTATAAGACGGAATAATGACGGAAAATCTATATCCGGACATTATTTTTCTTTCCTGTTCTGGAAAGTAATCATCTCACTGATCAGTCCAAGTGAAAAAAATTGCATCCCGAACACGATCAGCAGAACACCAAATATCATCAGCGCCACATGATTTCTAAAAGGCTCATGCAATCCGAATTTCAAAATCAGTACCCATAACTCGGAAAGCAGGCCGATCAAAACGATCATAATTCCCCACAAACCGAAAAAATGCATGGGGCGTTTCGTGAAACGGGTGATAAAGAGAACCGTCAGCAGGTCGAGCATACCTTTATAAAACCGGCTTGGTCCGTACTTGGTCTTACCGTATTTCCGTGGAAAATGCCGGACTTTGTACTCACCGCTGGAAAAACCCTCGACCTTGGCCAGCACCGGAATATAGCGATGCAGTTCGCCGTACAGGTTAATGGACTTGATAACTTCGGCGCGGTAAACTTTCAGACCATTGTTAATGTCATGAAGGTTCAATCCGGTCAGTTTCCGCGTGACGAAGTTGAAAATCCTTGAAGTTCTTTTTTTTACGAAACGATCCTGGCGGTTTTGCTTCCAGCCGGAAATGAGATCATTACCCGATTCCTGCAGATAGTTCAACATGGCCGGGAGCGCTTCCGGATCATCCTGCAGATCGGCATCAATCGTGGCAACAAATTCGCCGCGGACAATGCGAAAGCCTTCATTCAGAGCGGCGGCTTTTCCACGATTACGCTGAAATCCGGTAGCGATTACATTCGGAAAAGCACCGGCTATTTCTTTCGCCAAAGCTGCCGAACCATCCCGACTGCCATCGTCAACTATAATAATTTCCAGATCGTATCCGGTTTTCTGAAAAGCCAACTGGATTTTTTCGTTTAGTTCCCGCAGTGATTCCACTTCGTTAAAGACCGGAATCACAACTGACACCAATTTTTTGTTTTCCAAATCCACGTTTACCTCAAATATGTCGGTTTCATTGCGTTTGAAATTTAATCATCCCTGCATTGAAATGGGAGAAATGAATTTCAACGTTCAAATCAGACAACGCATCGGAAATTTCAATGTCGGCCGGCAGTTTGATTCCGGCGACTTCCATATATTTTTTATAGATAATTCTCAGCCGCCGGTCATCCTGCTGCCAGATAATTTCGGATAGTTCGGCCCGGCCGGGTTTAAACTTATATCGCATGCCGGATAACTGATTCGTCGCCTGATTTTCCGATCCGGCCGGGTCACAATCTCCGCGTAGAGGTAAGCCCAACAGAATATGCCGAATCATCCCCGGATCGAGTTCACCGAATTTAAACGGCAACTGTTCCGTATTGATCTGCGCGCCGGTATAATATTTGCCTTCCCGAACCATCTGAAGGTGATAGGTTTCTCCGCTTAATTCGATGTCCGCCAGCCGGCGGCCGAGCGGGTCCTGAACATGAAATTTCAGTGAATCCGGAGTTTGCAATTCCATATCAAAAAATAATGTACCGCCGCCGGTTTCACCGGAAAAAACGAGCTGGCCGGAACCGGTCAAGCCAGAGATTTTGTTCAATTGGCGACAGCGTTCCTGAAATCCGGGGACATCCGTGCTATAAGGAATTTCCCGTAAAGTCGGGACTATTGCGCAATTCCGAAGCAGAGCGGATAGCGCCAGGCTCATCAATAAAAATTTCGGGAAATTATGGCCGGAGTTTGCGTTTGAGATTTTCATTGTTTGGGTCGATGTCTGCCGCCCGCTGATAAAAACTGCGGGCTTTCTCCGGCTGTTTGAGTTCCATATATACATCGCCGAGATGTTCCAGCACCTCAGCATTGTCCCCACCGGTTTGCACAGATTTCTCAATATATTTAAGCGCTTCGGCAAACTTTTTCTGCCGATACAGAATCCAGCCTTTTGTATCCAGATAAGAGGAATTTTCCGGGTCCTTGGCGAGGGCGGATTCCACCATTTTAAAGGCATTTTCCAGCCGTTCTCCGCGCACGGCGAGACTATAGGCATAATTATTCAGGGCCACGATGTCCCCGGGATTACCCTGTAAAATGACATCGTACAAACTGTCACAGCGCGAATATTTATGGAGCACATCCCACACTGTTGCCAAAAGGTGCCGGGCCTGAAGATTATCCGCCTCCATCCGCAAAGCCATTTCCAGGACAGATTCCGCCGCAGTGTAATTCCCGAGTATGTTATAGATCGTCCCCTGCATGACCAGAAAATTCGGATCATCGGGAAATTTCAGCACGGCTGAATCCAACAGGCTTAAAGCGGCCGGATAAGCCTTGTTTCTGATCAGCAAAAAAACCAAACTGGCATAACTGGCTTTTCTTTCCGGATTCGCCGAGATTATCAATTCCAGGGTGGCACGGGCTTCTTCGAAATTGTCACTGCGGGACAAGATTTCACCGAGCTGCTCCCGTAATTCAATATCGCCGGGGATTTTGACAATCAGCATCTTATAAATTTTAATCGCCGTTTCAAAATCACCGGCAACGACCGCCAGATCCGCCCGGGTCTTCAGGTAAGAGAGACTGTCCGGACTCAGCTCAACCAGCCGGTTATAATAGCCGATCGCCTTATCCAGATTACGATTAATAATGGCGACTTCGGCCGCTTTTTCAAGCGCTTGTAATTGAGTCGAGTCACCGGCGAAAATATTATCGTAGATCTTTAGCGCCTCGTCAATCTTGCGGTTTTTCAAATAAATGGCGGCCAATTGATACAGTATTTCAGGATCGCCCGGTCGCAGAGCTATCAATGCCTCGTATTGTTGTTCAGCCTGCTTGTTGCGGCCGGTCAGAAAGTAAATCTGTGCCAGAATCTCGCGGGTTTCAATGTCGTCCGGCGCCAATTGATTGGCCTTCTCCAGCGCCGCCAGCCCGCGCTCCAGCTTCCCGAGATTAATATAAGCCTTGCCCAGCGAGCTGTAGATCGCCGCGGACTTGGTTTCATACAAAAGCGCATCCTGGTATTCCAGCACCGCCATGGCATAATCGCCCTGCAGGGCGTAATTATCGCCCGCCATAAAATGCGTCAACGCTTTGGAATCGTATGTGGCCGGCGGCTCGTTTTTGACAGATACTTGCGTCTCGGTTGCGGCGTGTTGAGCGGCACAGCTGATTATTCCCGTCACACAGAACGATAAAAATATCGACCAAAGGAAGATTTGTTTGTTCATCCGGGATTTATCCAGCATAGACGAAAGCACCATCCTGACCGCTCCGGTCGATAAAAATTATCGATTGAGATCGCAGAGCGTCGTTTGGTTTATTTAATTATTTCAGCGCGATTGCACTTACAAACGCCAACCATTTTTTCTTTGAAACGCATTGAGTTTTGAGTTGGATTAACTGTCTCAATATGTTTGATAAACTCTATGCTTTCGCCGCAAACGGGGCATGTGGTTTTTTTGTTTTTCGAGGTTTTGGATGTCTTATCGGCAAAACCTTTTCCGCCTTTACTCATTTTTTACTCCTTTATGCATCAAAATCGGTTTTATACAAAGTTATTTTATTGCCACCCAGCCGCTTCGAATGGTACATCGACATATCGGATGCGGCAATCAAAGCCTGGACGTCATTGCCGTCATTGGGATATTCCGCCATGCCGATACTGATGGTCATGCGCTCGCGAATGCCATCTTTTTCAAAGGCGAAACTCTGGACGTTACTGCGAATTCTCTCAGCCGTTTTGTAACAGCTGTTTTTATCGGTATTGATCAAAATTACGGCAAATTCCTCACCACCGTAGCGGGCGACGGTATCGACCGTTCGCACGCTGCCCCGGATAATATTGGCGGACTTTTTCAGCACCAGATCGCCAAATAAATGTCCGTATGTATCATTGATCCGTTTGAATTTATCCAGATCGAGGATCATTAAAGTCAGGGTCGTTCCGTAACGGCGAGCGCGTTCGATTTCGACCTGAAGCCGTTCCTTGAAAGCCCGGTGATTGTAGATTCCGGTCAGACCGTCGATCAGGGCGAGGTCTTTCATCGATCGGTAAATATTCATGCGGTTGATGATTTCACTCAGATTCTTGCCGAATAGCGCCAGGGTATCACTTTCTTCGGGAATGTAATTGCGAGTTTGGTAACTTTCCATAAGAACACCGCCAAGACGTTTGCGTCCGGCTTCCAGCGGAATTCCCAGGCAGGAGCGAAACGGCAAAATGTTCAGATCGCCGGGTTGAAAGCGAAATGCCACATTTTCCTGCTCGTAGTCATTCAACAGCAGGCGCTCACCGTCCTTAATGATTTTCTCCCAGAGGCCGCCGCTCCAGATTATGCGGTGCCCGATGCTGTAATCGGTCTCAGAGCCTTCGACAAATTCTATGTAGAGTTCCTGTGAATCTTCTTCGCGTGGGACGGCGAACGTCAGTTTATCGAAACTAAAAAATTTATGGAGAATGTGGCTGGCTTCCTTATACAGGTCTAACGCCTCGATTCCAATCGAGAGCTCGGTGTTCAGTTTACAGAGATCTTTGAAAAACTGAATGTGGGTGCTTTGCCGGTCAATGGCATCGATCTGCCAGATTGAGGATGAAAATAACTCCGCAAAAAGTTTGATCAGGTCAATATCCTCATGCCCCCAGGCTTCACGGTCGATACTGTCAAGCCCCATAACGCCGAGAAATACATCCTCATGCAACATAATCGGCACTACCATGATCGAACCGACTTTAGGCGCTTCGGCGTAATATACCAAACTGCCGGGCTCGAGATTGTCCGCCGAAAATATCTGCGGGCGGGCATTTAAGTGAAAGTCACGAAAAATCGTGCCTTCCGCCTTAAAATCGGGATTGAGTCCGATCCCGTTTGGCGCCTGAAAAGATTGCAGTGAATAAGTATGTTCATTCGAATTAAAAAGATAAAGGAAAACACTACGGGCCATCAGTGACGATTGCGCCAGCTTCAAAATCTGACTTGTGATCTCGTTGTAATTCTGGTTTGGATCGACTTTCAATTTCATTCCCTGACCGCCGATAAATTCGTCATCCAGGGCGGTGGCCGACTTACGGGCGTCGAGCGTCTTTTCGGCTAATACACTGCGGTTTTGCCAGTGTTTCAATTCTGTCACCAAAAAGATCAGGTAGGACAGTATACCGACGAAAATGAATACCCGAAAGATAGTTTGAACGATGATCGGCATACCATTAAAAAACTCCAGACGCGGGTAAACAAATGCCAGAAACAGGACGACAAAGAGAATGATACTGATGACTATAATGCTTTTAAAATTGTTCATAAAATAACACCCATTTAGGGTGTAAAAATACTCTAAAAAATAGGTTTAATCAATATTTAATGTAGCAGTACCGCTAAATTACTGCTGATCTTTGACGGTTTTGATCTTATCCTGGTAGTTTTGCTTATACTCAAGCGATGGCTCATGGCCGGGGTCTTCTTTGGTAATTGTGTCGGGTCGGGCCGATTGGTTTTGGGCGGTAATAACGCGCTGTTGCGGTTGCGCCTGGACCGGATTGGCCGGTGTTATTCTTTGTGGTTGTCTGACCAGTGGCTGTGCCATTTGCTGCTGAACGATCGGCGGAGGCGCGATTTGTGGATTATCTCCGCTCTGAGACTGCAAAACTAAAAATCCGGCTGCTACCGCGACAATTGCCGCCGCGAATCCGTATGCGAACGACGGAATCCGCTTCAGGGAAAATCCCTTCTGCATTGAACGCTGAATCTGCGCATTGCGGTCGGATAAAATCCGGTTACGCAGGTTCAGGTTAAAATTTTCACTCACGGTTACAGATGAAAAATTGCGCATGCATTGGCGGGTAGCCAGCATCGAATCGTAAAGTTTTTGGCAGGTTGGGCAATCGGCAAGGTGACTTTTCAAGGCCTGGCGATTTTTAAACGAGAGGTCTTCGTCGATAAAATTTGATATGGAATTCCTAAACTGGTAGCAATTCATCATAGATTTTTATGTTCCCCCATTTTTTATTACTCATCTCTACTCTCTCAAGTGTTTAAGTTCATCCTGCAATCTCAGGCGCGCCCGATTAATCCGCGACTTCACGGTGCCCAGCGGCGCGTCAATGATGTTGCTGATTTCTTCATATGAAAGATCCTGAATATCCCTTAAAATGATTACGGTACGAAAATGTTCCGGCAATTTTACAATTGCGCGTTGAATCATTTGTTCCTCAATTTTGCCTTCCAGTTTGCTGTCCGGCAAGCGTTCGGTGGAAGGGAATTCTATCTCTTTGTCATGGTCTTCAGGTACCGCTCGTGAAAAGTAAAACATCTTACGATTGCGTCTTTTACGTAAAATCGTCTTGGCCAGATTGCCGGTAATCGTGTATATCCAGGTCGAAAATTTGGCAATCTCCTTATAGGCGTGCCGGTTCTGGTAAACCTTCAGAAAGGTATCCTGGACAATATCTTCCGCCTCTTCCCGATCCAATACGAAACGGTAAGCAAAGTTCATCAGGCGATCTGCATAACGATTGACGATTTCCTCAAAAGCGCCTTCGTCTCCGGACTGAAAGCGGCTAATCAGTTCTTCGTCACTAAATTGATATTTTTCGTTCATTTGTATTTTTTTCTTTCAGGCGATAATGTCATACAGTAAGGGAATCAACATTTCTTCGGCGCTTAAATTTAATGATTTTGACTGTAAATCCACGTCTCTTAAACGCGCAAATATTGCGCCGAAATCGCTTCCGTGATAATTGGCATCGCCCAGTTTATAATTGGCGCTTTTCTTCCAGAATCTTTCCTTCTGGCCGTGCCCGTCATAATCCCAGACATTGATGAAAAAATCGTATAACTGGGTGATGAAGAAAGGAATGGAATTGTTAGTTTGGATCAAGGCCAGCCCGATCCCGACCGACAAGCCGATCTTCCGGCGGGCGACGGCATCGATGAAATTCTGCATGTCATATTCCTTGCCACCACCAACCATCAGGCGCACGTCCTCAATATTGATGGTCCTGCGCTCGCCGATATAAATTAAAAGTTTTTCCAGTTCGGCAATCGTATGGCTAAGCGAATCGTCGGTTAGCGAAACCAGCAAATCAAGTGCGTCTGCAGTGATTGAACAATTTTGCCTGGCCAAATGCCGGCGTGCAAATTCGTCGAACTTTGACGGATCGGGGGTCCAGGTCGAGATCGTTTTAACTTTTTTCGATTGATCCCGCAATTTGTCGACCAGCTTGGATTTACCTTCACTTCCGGCTGTCATTATCAACAGAACGTCGCGTCCGGGATTATCGATAAAACTGAGTAATCGGGAGCGAAAGGATTGATTCAGTTTTCCGATATTTTTATAAACGATGATTTTACGGGATGCAAAAAAACCCATGCTGAACAGGCTGTCGATAAATTCACGGTCATTATCAATATCGCCATAAAAAAACAGTTTCTCGGGACAGCCCGCTTCGCGCCGACCGTAAGACTGGCAAATTGCACCGATGGCTTCATCCTCCAAATAAAGGTCACCGCCATATAATAAATACACCGGACTGAGATTGCCCTTCTCAATCTCTGCAATCTCAGCTAAAAAACCGGGACGGGACACTTTCATTGGATACTTAAATTATCTTCTTAGTTAAAAGTTTATCTGAGAAATAAAATCACAGCCAGGCCAAGTGCAATACAATAAAAACCAAACCAGCTGAATTTGCCGCTTTGTACGACCTTCAATAAAAACCGGATCGAGATATATCCGACGATAAACGAAGTTATAAACCCGATTAGTAAAATTCCGGCGGCGCTACCGGCCAGCACCATTCCAGCCAATTCCTTCAAATGCAAAACCAGAGCGCCCAGAATAGCCGGGACCGACAGCAGAAATGAAAAACGCGTGGCTTCCACCCGATCCAGGCCGCACCACAAACCGCCGCTGATCGTCGACCCGCTGCGCGAAATACCGGGCAAAATTGCCACTGCCTGAGCACAACCGATCAAAATGCTTTTCCCAAAAGTCAGCTCGCGGCCTTCTGTTTTGACCCGGCGCGTCGATAAAAGAATCAAACCTGTGATTGTCAGGGTAATGCCCACCAGGCCCACATTATGGAAAATCCGCTCGAAATAATCGCCCAATGCCACACTGAAAATCACCGCCGGGATCGTCGCATTAATTATGAAGATGCTCAGTCGAAAATTGGAGTCGTTCTGATACGGTCTGGTTTTTCTTAATCGAAATATCCCGGAGAAAAACGCGACGATCATGCGCCACAGATCGGCATAATAGACCGCCACGACGCTCAGCAGCGTTCCGGCGTGAACCGCGACTTCAAAAGCGATATTGTCGGTGACAATGCCAAACAGACGCTGAACGATGACTAAGTGCCCCGAACTGCTAACCGGCAGAAACTCCGTCAGTCCCTGCACTATTCCTAAAATAAAAGATTCAAAGTAATTCATATACCTCCAATTGCGGCTAATTTATCCCGGGCGGGCGGGTTTTTCAAGATAGTTTTCCGGAAATGAGACTTAGCGCAAATTGTTCATGGCCAGATTGCTCCTCGCAAAGTTTACGATTATAAAAAAATATTTTCAAAATCGTAAACTTTTACTTGACTTTTAGTTTACGAATTGCCATATTATTGACGTGAATCGTAAACTATAGTATAAATCGTATTTTTATCGGAAGGTGACAGGCATGACACAAACTCCAAACAGCAAATTGAAAATCAAAGCCGCCGCCGAGGAATTATTTCAGAAACATGGCATCAAACGCGTGACCGTGGAAGAAATCAGTGCTAAAGCGGGCGTCAGTAAAATGACCTTTTATAAATATTTCCCCAATAAAAAAGAACTAGTGATCTACTTGTGGCAAGCGATGGTGAATATTGGCCTGGCAAAATTAGATGAAATTGAAAAATCGGAAATGACTTTTCCCGAAAAAATCCAAACGCTCCTGAAAATGAAAGAAGAGGACGTGTCTCAGATGGGTGATCAGTACCTCCATGATTATCTGGAATATGTCCCGGAAGTTCAGGATTTCTACAATCAACTTTTTACGCTGTCCATGACCAAATTTATGGATTTCATCCGCCAGGCCCAGGAAAAGGGCGAAGTCCGAAAAAGCATGCGTCCGGAGTTTTTTCTGGCGGCCATCCGCAAACTGATGGAATTAGCCCAGGACGAAAAACTCTCATCACTCTACCCTAATTACACCGATTTCGCGCTGGAGGTTAACAACTTCATGTATTACGGCATCATGCCGCTACCGGAGAAAGAATCGCAGTGAAATTTACGCGACTCAGCTTGCTCCTGATCGTGGCGATTCTTCCACTGTCAGCTATGGAGTATGACCTGCGCGGTCAACTCTCGACGCGGCTGACCGGCCGCTACCTGAATGAAAACTGGTCGGGTTCGGCCGGGTTGCAATACATTCCGCAGCTGTCTTTAACTAAAACACTGAGCCGTGATCGCCTGATCTCAGCTGAAATGGCAGTATACGGATATGTCAATTCCGGAGACAGCATCACATGGGACAATTTTCAGCCTTACCGCCTGAGCCTGCGCTATGCGACTGCCCGGTCGGAAATCCAGCTTGGTCTGCAGAAGATCAATTTCGGCCCGGCCCAGATTTTGCGTTCGCTGATGTGGTTCGACCGGCTTGATCCGCGCGACCCGCTAAAAATTACCGAGGGTGTCTACGCCCTGCGGTTTCGCTACAACTACCTGACCAATGCCAATGCCTGGCTCTGGATATTGTATGGCAACGCTGAAACCAAAGGTTACGAAACCGTACCGACCGTCAAAGGCAAACCGGAATTCGGCGGCCGTTTTCAGCTGCCGGTCAGGAATGGCGAAGTCGCTCTGACTTATCATCAACGCTATATCAGAGATGCTGTGAATGGTCTCGAAAATCGTATCGCCTTCGACGGACGCTGGGATTATATTCTTGGCTGGTGGTGCGAAGCAGTATCTCAATTTGGCTCTACAGATTTTAAGCATGCTTTTACATCAGGAGTCGATTATACCTTCGGGCTTGGCAATGGACTTTACACGTTGGTTGAACATAAAATCAACTTTTATCCGGCCAGCGATAGAATAATGGAATTGGCTTATAGCAGAATGTCCGAGTGGCGCGATTACAATTTACTGAAGGTTTCGGCCGTTATGCTGAGCTATCCGTTGACCCTTTTCGACAATCTGATGGCGATCGGCTATTATTCGTGGGCAACGCACGATTTTTACCAATATATTGGCTGGCAGAGAACCTACGACAAATTAGTCATCAATTTGAATTTATTCAATTACCCGGACGCGGTGCTTTCCGGAGACAGTGCCGCCGGAGCCGGGAAGGGTTTGCAATTATTTTTGATCTATAACCACTAAAACGAGGACGAACGTATGGCAGACGAAGCATTGATTTCGATCCGGCAATTAACCAAAGACTATCCGATGGGACGCAGCTTTTTCCGCGCCCTGAATGACATCAATCTCGAGATCGGCACCGGCGAATTTGCCGGACTGGTCGGGCCGAGCGGTTCCGGCAAAACGACGCTGTTGAACATCGTCGGCTCATTGGATATTCCAACCAAAGGTGAAGCCCGCGTACTGGGCCAATCGGTCGGCGCGCTCAATGCCCGCCAATCGGCTACTCTGCGGAACCATCACCTGGGATTCATTTTCCAGACCTACAATTTGCTTCCGGTTTACACGGTTTTCGAAAATGTTGAACTGCCGCTGCTATTGCTCAATATCGGCTCAACCGAGCGGCGGGAAATGGTGGATCGCGCCCTGGAATGGGTCGGTCTCCAGGATAAACGCAAATCCCGCCCGGCGCAGTTGTCCGGCGGCGAATGTCAGCGCGTTTCGATTGCCCGCGCGATGGTCAAATCGCCCAGGATCGTCCTGGCCGATGAACCGACGGCCAATCTGGACGCTGCCAATTCCCATAACATTCTGCAGACCATGGAAAAGCTGAACCGCGATTTGAAAACGACTTTTATCTTTGCCACCCACGATGAAAAAGTCATTAATTACCTGCATCGCAAGATCAGTTTGAATGACGGCAAGGTTGTGAATGACGCTGTTATGGGCAATATGTAACAGGGAGGAGATTATGTTAGCTCTAAAATTAGCTTTTCGTAATTTAATCGGTGCCCGATTGCGCACCTGGCTCAATGTATTCGTACTGTCCCTGGCTTTCGTAGTGATTATCTGGTTCAAGGGCGTTTTGAATGGCTGGGACGAACAGGCCCGGCGCGACACAATCGCCTGGCAGATCGGCGGCGGCGAGTACTGGCAGGAGAATTACGATCCGTACGATCCTTTTTCGATCGACGAAAGTCATGCCGTGATGTCTGATGAAATTCTGAAAGATGTCGGGCAAGAGAAACTGACCCCGATGCTGATCGGCCAAGCTACCATGTATCCGGAAGGGCGCATCCAGAGCATTTCCCTGCGGGGCGTCGATCCGGCTCAAAAGATAATTGAACTGCCAACTGCTAATTTGACCGATACAGATGATGCAATCCCGGCGATCATCGGTCAGCGCACTGCTCGCAATAACAAATTGTCTGTCGGCGATTTTGTCACGATCCGCTGGCGGGACGTCAATGGTACTTTCGATGCTGCCGACGTTAAAATCGCACACATTTTCCGCACCGACGTTCCAGCGATGGATTTGAATATCGTCTGGATTCCTTTGAAAAAGCACCAGGAAATGTTCCGAATGCTCAATGAAGCCACCATTTTAATTACGGCTAAGGGCGCAAAATCGCCGGAAACCGATTTCGTCGGGACTTTTCCGGGCTGGACTTTCAAAGATCATTATTTTCTGTTGGCCGACATCCGGGAAATGATCAAAATGAAGTCGTTCGGCGGTTATCTAATGTTCATCATTTTAATGTCTCTGGCTATGCTGGCGATTTTCGACACTCAGGTTTTATCGATTTTCCGCCGTCAAAAAGAGATCGGCACGCATATCGCTCTGGGTATGACCCAGCGTCAGGTCATTACGCTTTTTACCGTCGAAGGTGCCATGCATTCGATCCTGGCAGCGATCCTGGCGGCGATTTACGGAATTCCATTGTTGTCTTATCAGGCGGCAGTCGGTTGGTCGATGCCGGCCGGAACGGATGATTTCGGCCTGACAATCGCGGAAAAAATTTATCCCAGTTATTCTCTGGCGCTGGTACTGGGCTCGACCCTGGTAGTATTGATTACCACCACGATCGTGAGTTATATCCCGGCCCGCCGCATTGCCAAAATGAATCCGACCGATGCCATCAGGGGGAAAATCCAATGATAAAGTTCCTTATACAAGGTTTGATCCGCGATCGCCATCGCAGTCTGTTTCCATTCCTCATAGTTACAATCGGCGTCTTCATTACGGTATTCATGCAATCCTACATGAACGGCGTCCTGACGGATATGGTCGATTATAATGCCCGTTTTGCGACCGGTCATGTGAAAGTAATGAGCCGGGCTTATTCCGAAAACGCCGACCAGGTTCCTAACGATCTGGCATTGACGGGCGTCAGCGAAATAATGCAGGGCCTCCACGCGGAGTACCCGGACATAACCTGGGTAAAGCGCATTCAGTTCGGCGGCTTGCTGGATATTCCCGATGAAAACGGCGAGACCAAATCGCAGGGCACAGTTGCCGGAATGGGAATAGATTTACTGAGTCCCGGCACAACCGAAATCGGCACCCTCAATATCGCCAAATCGATCGTCTCCGGCCGCATTCCTGAAAAATTCGGTGAAATTCTGATCAGTGATGAACTGGCTAAAAAACTGGGCGTCGGATTAGGCGAACAGGCAACCTTGATCTCGTCCACCATGTTCGGCAGCATGGTGATCCAGAATTTTACCGTGGTCGGTACGATGCGTTTCGGGATTCAAATGATGGATCGGGGCGCTATGATTGCCGATGTCGGTGACATTCAATATTCTTTGGACATGAACGATGCCGCCGGTGAGATTCTGGGCTATCTGCCCAATCGGGTTTATGACGATGCCGCCGCTCAGGTCATTGTCAGGCAATTCAACGCTCGCTACGCAGACAACGACAGCGATTTCGCGCCCACGATGGCCACCCTGAAAGATGTGAGCGGCCTGGCCGGTTATCTCGATATGGCATCCAATGCTTCCGGTATGATAGTAACGATTTTCATCATTGTGATGTCGATTGTCCTGTGGAATGCCGGTCTGCTGGGCGGTTTGCGGCGCTACGGAGAGGTTGGCGTACGCCTGGCCATCGGCGAACAAAAGAGTCACATTTTCCGCTCCATGATTTACGAATCAATCGTCATCGGATTTGCCGGCTCAATCGTCGGAACCGCCATTGGACTGGGCCTGGCTTACTGGATGCAGACCAAGGGGCTGGACATTAGTGGAGTGATGAAAAATGTCAACATGATGATCCCGGCCATATTCAGGGCCAAAATCACCAGCGAAACGTACTATATCGGGTTCTTCCCAGGTCTGTTTGCGACGGCGTTGGGAACTGCCCTGGCGGGAATCGGAATTTACCGGCGCCAGACTGCCTCATTATTTAAGGAGTTGGAAACATGAGAAGCGTACTTCTTTTAGTTTTTTTAGGTTTATCGATTTCAATAAATGCACAGACGCCGACCGGCGAAGAAATCCTGAAGCGCATCGATCAGAATCGGATCTTCGGCCATGCCGTTAGTACATCCACCATGATCGTCCACAGTCGCACCGGCGACCGCACTATTCAGTCCAAGGCCTGGTCGGAAGGTAATGACAAAGCCTTTGTTGAATACCTGGCGCCGCCCCGCGAAAAGGGCAAGAAAATGCTCAAGTTGGAAAAAAGCCTCTGGATTTACACCCCGGAACCCAGCGACCGCATCATCACCATCTCCGGGCACCTGCTGAAACAATCCGTCATGGGTTCGGATATGTCGTACGAAGATATGATGGAGAGCGACGAATTGCGTTCCAAGTATGACGCCAAGGTCCTCGGCCGGGAAAAATACAATGAGCGCGACTGCTGGGTTCTGCAATTGACCGCCACCGATGACGACGTAGCCTACTATTCCCGCAAAATCTGGGTGGATGCCGAGCGCTGGCTGCCCTTGAAAGAGGAGCGCTACGCCAAGAGCGGACGACTGCTCAAGAAAACTGAAATCCTGGAAGTCTTCCACCAAGATGGCCGCTGGCTACCTAAAAGGATGACTTTCAGAGATATGCTCGCGCGCGGCGATGGCACCGAATACATCATCGATTCAATCGACTTCAATGCTAAAATTCCGGAATATCAGTTCACCAAGGCGGCTCTGCGGAAATAGCTTCTTTTGCCGCGGATAAACGCGGATAAACACTGATAACTATGCTAATGGTTGGGTCGGGTTTGAGAACCTGTCGGAACAGGGAAAATGAGTACATTTGAAATTCACGGCTTTCAAAAGACATTTTCTCTTTTAAAATATTAATTGATAAACCCTGCGGGTAATACTAAATTAATGCCCAATGGCGTTAAAATTTATATTTATGGAAAGTATTAATCAGACCATCCATAATTTGATTTTTCCGCCCCATCTCAAGGACGGGTAATATTTCCTTTTTCCTGAAAATCCTATCTTCTTTTTGATTTTAACTAACAAAATGGAGAACGAGATGAAAACTTTATCAAGCATTTTAATAATGACTATTTGTTTGGTTTTATTTGGGTGCGCCACTCTACCAACAGTAACTAATGTCATGACGACCCCCAATACGGAAAAGATTGCCTATGCTCAGAAAAATTTCACTTACAGTATTGCCCATAAACAATGGGCGATGATTGAAGAGGGCGGCGGCAAAACCGTGAAGTCTCTGGCCAAACCGAAGAACGATCCAGCCGCCCTGAAAAAAGTTAAAAAGGTCGCCATCGTATCTTTTGATGTAACCGTTTTCCGCAAAGGCGAAAAGCGCCAGGCCGCCCCTGGTATTGTTGGTGGTATTGTAGCAGTAGTCGATGCGTTCGCTGAACTGGAGCGTGTAAAGAAAGAAATGGCACCTCTTCAGGAATTTGTCAACCAGATGTACACCGAATTGCAGAAGGGTCTGGAGAAAAATGGCTATGTTGTTATGCCGGTTGATAAAATCCTTACCAATGAAGCGTACAAAAATTTAGAATACAAGGAGGAGGAAAAGAAAGTCAAAGGTGCTGCCGCCGGATGGTGGAAGGGCATGATAGAAGCAAATGGTATGAAGAGTATCGAGGCGGTTAAAGTCACCAGATTACCGTTCGGGGTCGGTAAGGCTAATACGGTTGACGTCGTTATCGAAAAAGTGACCAGGATGCAAAATTTAGCTAAGGCGCTTGGCGTCGATGCGGTCATAGTGGTTGACAACACTGCCGCGCTCCAGTGGAACTTCACGGGGCAAGCCAAATTAGGTTACGGTTTGAAGGTCAAAGGCGCCCCCGGAATAAACATTGATGTCTTTAGCGCAGCTGAACCACGTCTTATCTGGAGTGCTTCTTTAAAACCGGAAATCGGTTGTCCAACCAAAATCAAAGCCAGTCCGATCGATGCCATTATGAAATGGATTAGCCTGAGCCTGGATAAATTTGGACCTGATTTGGTGATAACTTATCGCGACCTGGCTGATCTGGCTGTATTGAAAATGGTGGATGACGCCAAATAATTAGATTGATCCGGGGAGATTTTCGACAGATTTAATAATCTCCTGGGCTTTGTAAAATTTGTTTGCAAATCAGGTCTGAAGATCTGACTTAACAATCCAAAAATAGAAAACCACCGGCCTTGCGAGGGATGGTTTTCTATTTTACTCTATGGTGGGAGCTATTCGATTCGCTTCAGTGTCTCGGTCAGCAGACGCCAGAATTTTTCGACGGTTTTGACTTCGACGCGTTCGTCCGGCGAATGGGCGCCCTGGATAGTCGGCCCAAATGAAATCATGTCCATTCCGGCAGAAGTGGCGCCGATGATGCCGCATTCCAGACCGGCGTGAATGGCTTTGACGTGCGGTTCGACCCCGAACAGTTCGGTCGAAACCTTCTTCATCAACGCCAGGATTTTCGAATCCATATTCGGTGTCCAGGAAGGGTAACCTTCGCCCTGCGTAACTTTAGCACCGGCCAGCAGACCGCAAGCCTTAACCTTATCGGCCACGCCGTCGATTTCGGAAGCCACCGAACTTCTCTGGCTGGTCAGAATCCGGATTTGGGTGTCGGTCGTGCGCACGATGGCGGCGTTAGTTGAAGTCTGCACCAGGCCTTTAATCGACGGGCTCATGCGCTTAACGCCGTGCGGAATGGCGTACAGGCAATTCAGTACCCGCGTCTGAAATTCCTTCACGAAAACCTGGGCCGGATAATCGGACAGTTTTTCGACGGTCAGTTTAACACCGCGTTCGACGCCTTTGTATTCGTTGTTCAGCATGGCCTCGAAACCGGCGAAGTCTTTGGTCAGTTTATCCAAATCGGCCGCCGCAACTAAAACGCGATAGGTGGCTTCGCGCGGAATGGCATTGTGCTTACTGCCGCCGTCCAAGTAATAAAGCCGCAAGCACGTTTTCTCGGTTACTTTCCAGACGATCCGATTCAATTGCTTGATGGCATTGGCACGCCCCTGGTCGATGTCCAGCCCGGAATGGCCGCCCATCAGACCGGAGATCTTCAGGGCAACGGCAACCATATTCTGCGGGGCTTTTTCCCAGGCAATATCAAAAACGACATCGGTCTGTTTGCCCCCGGCACAACCGACATACAGCGCGCCGTCCTCTTCAGAATCGCCGTTCAACAGAATTTTACCCTTGACGAATCCGGGTTTCAGGTAATTCGCACCAGTCAGGCCGGTTTCCTCGTCAACGGTAAAAAGCGCCTCGACCGGCGGATGCACCAGCGACTTGTCTTCCAGAATCGCCAGAGCGGCCGCTACACCGATGCCATTATCGGCGCCCAGCGTCGTGCCGTTTGCCCGTATGTACTCGCCGTCGCGAACTAATTCAATCGGGTCTTTCAGAAAATCGTGGACGGTGCCGCTGTTCTTTTCGCACACCATATCGACATGCCCCTGCAGAACGACTCCCGTATGTTTTTCATAACCCGGACTGGCCGGCTTGGAAATGCAAATGTTGCCGACTTCGTCCTTTTTATAGGACAGGTTCAGTTTTTTAGCGACCGATTCGACCCAGGCAATTACGCCCGTTTCGTTTTTAGATTCGCGCGGAATCTGGCTCATTTCGTAAAAATAACGCCACAAATTTTCCGGTTTCAAGCCTTCAATAGCTTCTTTCAAGATAACCTCCTATAGATAATTTGCCCAATTAATATTCTAAATTTCACCGTAATCAACGACTCGATTTTATTTCGACAGAACTTCCCGCAGAATGACCAGCGCCTGGTCGATTTCCGCCCGGGTAATGTTCAAGGGCGGCGCCAGGCGAATCACCGTTTCGTGGGTTTCTTTGGCCAGAATGCCGCGCGCCTGCAAGGTTTCGCAGAAGCGCCGCGCTCCGCCGGCCGATTCTTTCAAAACGATGCCAATCCACAAACCCTTGCCGCGGATATTCTCGATATGCGGACTCTTCATCCCGATTATTTTCTGCATCAGGTAAGCGCCCGATTCAACCGATTTCTGCGGCAATTTCTCATCAATGATTATTTTCAAAGCTTCGCAGGCAATCGCACTGCCCAATGGATTGCCGCCGTAAGTCGAGCCGTGATCGCCGGGCTTGAAAACACCCAGGATTTCCTGCGAAGCGACCACCGCCGAAACCGGGTACATTCCGCCGGAAAGCGCCTTGCCTATAATGACCATATCCGGCTTGACGTTCTCATGCTCGAAGGCAAAGAGTTTTCCGGTGCGGCCGAGTCCGCTCTGAATTTCGTCGGCAATCAATAATACTTTACTCTCACGACAGATTTCGGTCGCCGTGTGCAGAAAACCGTCCGGCGGCACGACGACGCCGCTTTCCCCTTGAATCGGTTCCACCAGGAAGGCAACCGTATTAGGATTGACGGCTCGGCGCAGTTCCTCAATGGAACCGTAGTTTATCACAACGAAGCCGGGCGTCAGCGGCCCGAAACCGTCTTTGTATTGTTCATCGGTGCTGAATGAAATAATGGTCGTCGTCCGGCCGTGGAAATTGCCCGAACAGACGATAATCTCGGCTTTGTCTTTAGCCACACCCTTGACTTTGTAGCCCCATTTGCGGGCGGCTTTGATGGCGGTCTCGACGGCTTCCGCGCCGGAATTCATTGGCAGCACCATCTCATAACCGGTCAGTTCGCAAAGTTCTTTCGCCAGCACCGGCCATTTATCGTTGCGAAAGGCGCGCGACGTCAGCGCCAGGCGGGCGCATTGCTCCTGCATGACTTTTACGAGTCGCGGGTGGCAATGTCCCTGGTTGACGGCCGAATAGGCCGCCAGAAAATCCATGTATTTCTTCCCGTCGACATCCTCGACCCAGATTCCCTGTCCGCGTGTCAAAACCACATCCAATGGCTTATAATTGTGGGCACCGTATTGGTCTTCGATTCTGATTAAATCCTGACTGATTGACATTCCTAATAACTCCGACTAAGTAAAAACAATGGCCGAATTTAGTGATTTTGGCGATCAGAGGCAGGCCTTTTCTGAGGTAAACCGGGAAATATTGAATGTTTTCCGTATAAAAATACAGTCAGGAATTGCTAAAAGAGATACGCGTTACACTTTTCAGTAGATGCTAAAGCAATTTTAAAATGCGATAGTAAAATTGTCATGTAATTTTACCACATGCGGAATAGTCGAGGGAATTAAGAAATGATTTTACTATCAAATATTTCTTTTTATTCTTTACGATTTTTGATAGTTAGTATTGTTCTATTTTTTCTACCAGCCGGTTGAAATGCTTCCGTCTATGATCCCGGCTTTAATTTCTTCTACCTGGGCCTTTATGCTGTCGGGTATTTGCGTATCAAAATCGTGAAAAGGCGCCAGGTCAACACCGTCATTGGCCAGATTGCCGGTATAAACAGCCCCGCCGGGAAAATTGTTTTCAACAAATGATTTTACTACAGCGTAAATGGCATTGTCTAATCTCTTCATTGCAGAAGAGATTAAAATATCCGACACATCCGGAAGGGAGATATACTGATCCACATCAACACCAATACCCCACTTCCCGCGTTCTTTAGCTTGATACAAAGCTCTGTTTCCGGTTTCACTTCCAACGCCAAATATCACATCGGCGCCAAGATTAATGATACTATCGGCAATCTGTATACCGGGAGCGGGATCGAAAAACGTCCCGGCATAATTTCCAAAATGGGTGACCGTTCTTCCATATTTCTGATTATATCTATCTACGCCATTCAGGTAAGGTTCGATAAACTGCCTGATCTGGGGAATGCTCAGAGCGCCGACAAATCCCACCGCCGGATTGACTGTATCGTGGTTATCGGCCCACCAGGCGGATAAAAACCCCAACGGATAAGAGGCTTCGTCTACGTCAAACAAAATACTCACGGCATTCGATTGGGATTCAGACAGCTCGTCGTCCACCAGCACAAAACAAGTTTTCGGATAGTTTGGGGCCGCTGCCACAACCGCCTCATTCCACATATATCCAATGCTAATAATCAGGTCGAATTCCCGATCGCCAAAATACTCCAACCGCGTAAGGTAGTCATCAGTGGTTGTATCGATGTTGTATTCACATTCGATTTCAAAATCAGTTATTGTTCTTTCTATTCCCGTCTTACAACATTGGAGGAAGGCCCCGTCATCGAAAGTAGTGCCTGCGGCTAATGTGGCTACGCGGATGGTCGGTTGCTGTGCGCCACTTTCTTTGTCGCAGGTATTGTTGAACAACACCATGGTTACCAAAAACAACAGCACCGCGATTACAGGTTTTTTCATAATCATTCCTTATATATTATCATTCTTTAAGATAGCAAACAGTCGGCGCATTAACCACATCTCTCCAATTTAAATTATATTTCGATGAAGGTTCCGGACATTCCGATCAGAGCCGGCCGCTCTGGACCAATTCCGCGAACTTCTCGAAGGAGCGGTCATAGGTCCGCTCGACATCGTTCGGGAAGAAACAGGCCGGCAATTCGCGGGCCCGCAGATGATAGCGCACGCAGTCGCAACAAACGCCTTTCCGCGAACAGGGTTCATAGGTGCAATTGCAATTTTTCCGATTTTGAACTTGCTTACATTCCATCTTTATCTCCATTAACCGAAGCGATAGTGTTTTTTGACGGGTCTTAGAACTTTCCAGACGCAATTCAGGCCGGTTGGAAAGGTGACTAAATCGCCCTTTTGAATTCTGACAGGCTGGCTGCCTTCCGGCCTGACTTCTACCAGCCCTTCCAGGAAAAAACAGACTTCCGGTTCGTCGTAAGACCACGGAAACTCGGATACTTCTTTCGTCCAGATCGGCCAGTTGCGGACGCCGAGCTCGGCCAGGCGGCTTTCGGAGGGATTGGATTCAACTTTTATCTGCATAGGATTACTCCTTTTATATCATCCGTGCTGATAATTTGTCAAAATTGGCCAAGGAATACCAGAAAAACCTGCTGACAATTAGCGTGTTTGGCGATAGATTTATGATTATGCAGCGCCGTCTTTTGCTCATTAATCCCTGGATCGCCGATTTCACGGCCTTCGACCTGTGGTCGAAGCCGCTGGGCCTGCTGTACATTGCCAAATTCCTGCAACATTACGGATACGAGATCGACTTCATCGACCTGATGGACCGTGCCCGCTGGCAGGACACCGCCAGCGACAAGTTCAAGGACGGGCGCGGCAAATACCGCAAAACCGTCCTTCCCAAACCACCGGCGCTGGCTCAATTTCCGCGACGCTACGGGCTTTACGGCGCCAGCCGGGAACAGTTCGCGACGGCGCTTGCCGATCAGCAACCGTCGGATACGATTCTGGTGACCTCACTGATCGCTTACTGGTATCCTGGCGTCGTCGAGACGGTTAAAATACTGCGCGAGCAATTTCCATCCGTTCCGTTGATTCTGGGCGGAATCTACGCCAGCCTGTATCCCGAACATGCCCGCTATACGATCAAGCCCGATTTTCTGATTACCGGCTATGGCGAGAAGAAAGTACTTCGATTGCTCGATGAACTTTTTGGCATTGATCGGGATTATGCCAGAGTGCCGGATTTCTGCGACGAGGGCGCTTTGCCCTGGCAATTTTATCCATGCCTGAAATCCATTGCCATCTTGACCTCGCGCGGCTGCCCGAATCGCTGTACTTATTGCGCCACTTATCTACTTCATAAAAAATTCGTCCAGCGCCAGCCGGAAGACGTTCTCCGTGAAATCCGTCTGGTTTATGACCAATTTAACGTGCGGCATATCGCTTTTTACGACGACGCCCTTTTCGCCAACCGCGACTGGCACATCATCCCGATTCTAAAAGGAATCATCGCGGCTGGAATGCAGATCGGTTTACATTCGCCAAACGGACTTTTCGCCCGAGCGATTAATTCCGAACTGGCCGAACTGATGTTCGCCGCCGGTTTTCAGACCGTGCGATTGAGTTTGGAATCGACGGCGCCCGAGATTCAAAAAGCCTCCACCAACAAAGTCAGCAATGCCACCTATATCGAAGCCGTAAATAACCTGGAGCGCGCTGGATTCGCCCGCCATTCACTCGAAACTTACCTGATAATGGGTTTGCCCGGCCAGACCCGGCAACAGATCGCCGACAGCATCAATTTCGTCGCCGATCAAGGCATAGTTGCACGGTTGGCTTCATTCTCGCCAATTCCCGGTACGGTCGAGTGGGAGCGCGCCCGCGAATTGAATTATGTCGAAAACAATATGGATCCGCTGATGACCAACGCCACGATTTTTCCGTTCCGCACCTACGATTTGGGCTACGATGATTACTTAGCCTTGCGTCAAATGGCCAATGATTATAATGCCGCCAACCGGCAGAACGACAATCTCAATAACGAGGAATACGATGGGACAGATTAAACCCGCACCGCAGGGACATTTATTCGTCGCGATAATGTCCGAAAACGACGAACTGCACGAAGTTACGTTAAATAAAATTCAGACGCGTTTTGGTGAGATAATGGGCGCCGGCCCGCTTTTTACTGTAACTGATTTCACTGACTACTACGAACCGGAATTCGGCGGCGGTCTACGCAAGCAGTTTTTCGTTTTCAAACAACCGATCGACCTGGAAAACGCCCATCGCATCAAAGTCTTGACGAATGAGATCGAAGCCGAGTATACCGACAATACTTCCGGGCAACCCCACCGCCGGATCAATCTCGACCCCGGTTATCTCGAACCATCCAAGCTCGTCCTGTTTTCCACTAAAAACTTTTCGCACCGGGTGTATTGCGGTGACGGAATTTTCGGCGAAGTCACCCTGATCTACGAACACGGCAAATTCAAAATTTTGCCCTGGACCTATCCGGATTACTACTGGGAAAAGAGCCTTGAATTCCTCATGCAAATGCGCAGCGAGATCGTGCGCCTCAGCCGGGAAAATCATTAGACAAGATTAACAGGATTGACGTGTTTTTTCTTTTTTTAGGCAGGATAATAGGATTTACAGGATTTAAAAACTCGTCACGATGCTCTGCGTCGGACAGGTAAATCTATTTGTATTATCCGTGTATATCCGCGTTAATCTGCGGCAAAAATAATCCTGTCAATCTTGTTAATCTTGTCAAAAAGACGCCACGACCCGCGCCGGTGCGCCATCGGCATCGATTTTCAGTGGCAGAGCAGTCAGCGTAAATAATTTCCCCAGCGGCAGATCGGTGAGATTGGTCAGGTTTTCCAGGATCAGGATTTCGTGTTCCATCAGGAGATGATGAATCGGATAATTTCGGTCGGCGGCATCGGCCGCATCAACACTCGGAAAATCAATCCCGATACCAGAAATTTTTAATTCGACTAACTGTCGGGCAAATTCAGCTGACAAGTACGGATGCGCTTGAAAATATTCCGGCCGGCCCCAAAACCGGTCGAAGCCGGTGCGAACGATCAGCCAGTGAGGTTGAAGTTGGCGAATTGCTTCCAGTTCGTCAATTGTCAAATCCAAAGCCATTGCGCCGGAATATTCGCGCGGCAGGCAAAGCGCCGGGCCGGTAAATCGGCCGATATCGAATTCGTCGATGGTCTTCCCGCCGGGCAGGAAATGGCGCGGGGCATCGAGATGCGTTCCGTAATGTGAGCCAATCTGAATTTCAGAGGTTGTGTATTGTGAACCGACTTGCGTAGTAATTTGTGGCTCCGGTCGGTCGCCCGGATAGATCGGCATGCCGCTTTCGAGGCGATGAGTCAGGTCAACGGTTCGATACGATTCGTTCATTTCCCGGCCTTCAGCTTTTGGCCGATCAAATCAGCGAGTAATGCAAATTCTTTCTTGTCGTAGCCGATCGACAAATAAATGATCCGGCCGTCGCGGTCGATCAGAATATTGCGCGGAATATAAACCGTAGCAAAAAGAGAATAGATTTTACGCTGCGGGTCGGGCGCTATCTGAAAACTAAATTTATTCTCCTGCCGGAAAGTGTCTAATTGCACCGCGGTATGTTCGCGGCCGATTGCTAACACAACAAGTCCGTCATTTTTATACTTCTGCCAGATTTCCGTTTCAAGATGTGGCATTTCCTGCAAACATGGCCCGCACCAGGTCGCGAAAAAATTGAGCAGGATAATTTTTCCGCGGCAATCTTTAATGTCGAATATTTTCCCGTCCAGAGTTGTCACCTTGAAATCCGGTACAGTTTGCCCGATCCGGACTAAGGTCGTGTCATCCTGCGCTTGGCCGATTGTAAAAAACACTACTAAAATTGTGAGACATTTCCGCCACATTATCCACCTCTGTTATTAAAATCCTATCCATAATCCGATCAGCCCCACCAGTAAGCCGAATAAAAAATTGATGGCCTTAACGCGCACGAAATCCCGCCGCGAATGAGCCAGCAGGGGCAACATGCCGTGGCCGTCCTGAACTATCGAGCTGGCCAGCAGAATGCTGAACGGCACCAGTCCCCTGGCGAACATCGTCACGAAAATCAGATGCGGACCCGATTCCGGGATCAAGCCGATCAGGCAGGCAATAACTAAAATCAGGACGCGCGTCTCCTGTAAATATTGCTCGATATTCAGATAATTGCTCAGCAATTGGATCGCCACCATCGCGCCCAGCGCCCAGAAAAATATCTTGGGCACATGCCGTTTGGCCACGTGTTCCCAGAGATGCTCTTCCAGGAAATGATCCGGAACTGTAGTGACGATATACAGCCCTATTGTAGTAACCGTTATCAGTGTAATCCGCACCCAGTTTTCCTCTTCCCCGGCGATAAAACCGCTTCCGATCGCGCCCAGAATCATGACCATTATTAAAATCAGCAGGAAACGTTCCAGGGTTATCTCACGCAACTGCGCCACAATCCGTCCGCGCGAAAAACAGTCACATTGCTCCTCGTGTAATGGCAGTTCATGGCCGGCCGATCCGATGGTATTTTTGTGAAACAGCAAATCGGTCAACACCCCGGCGACGATCCCGATGACGAACAAAATACATTGCAACAATAACGCCTTGCCGGGGAACATTGCGAACATCACGAAGGCTTCGTCGCCGCTGGTCGCGATCATCGTCGTTACTAATGCGCCGATCGAGACCAATCGGTGCGCATACAGCGTCACCATCGCAAACGATCCGAGGCAACCCGGAACCACTCCCAGAAAGGCACCCAACACATATTGCCGCCAGCGCCGGCCCTGTAAAATTTTTTGCCAGTGGCCGTGAGTCTGCACGTTCAAATATTCGACCACCAGCATCATTACGAAAACGAAGCCGGTGATCATTAAGGTATCTTTTATAATGTCCAGCACATTCACTCCCGTTGATTTTTTGCCCGTGTCTTCAATAACACTATTTTCGCACCGTCACGCAATAGTTCGCTCCTGTTACAAAAAAGGTTAGCGCGACCAGCCGTCGTTTCTTCCGGATTGCCAGCCGGCATGAAAAAACCTGACGCCTGACCGGCAGCGTTCATTATTACAGTTCGAACTACACCCGTCGGTTGATAATTTGCTTTGTTTTTACTGATCTGAAAATCCCGACCGACGCGTCCCCATTGCCATTCCGATAAATTTGCCGAATACTGTTCTTCCAGCCCGTGTACCGTCTCCCGGAACGACTTCCGAATAATCTCACCCTGGCGCTCGGCGGTATCCGGCGTTCGCAGATCGTCAAACCACGGACTCTCGCCGCGCTCGATCAACAATACCAGATTCTGCATCGCAAAATCATACGCATTCATAAATTGCTGGCAGGTTATCGAATCGACCAAATCCATCTCGTCGGCGTAAATGTTACGGATCAACGTTTTAGCAAATACCCTGTAGATCATCGCGCCGACTGAATTGTCCGCGTAGTGCCCATTCCAGGCGATCATCCGTCGATATGCCTGTAATTCGGTTGCCCGGGTAAAATTCGTATCGGTAATTGTCTCCCGCACATTGGCCAATATTTCATCCGCGTACGGATCGACGTCCGGACCGCCGAATGTAATCATTTCCTGTGCGGTAATCTGCGCCGTTTGTCCGAGTTCCCGTTCGATAGCGGCCGTGCGACCATAACGATAATGCGGATAAACATAGCCGCTCTGGGACTCCAGCCGGAATTTTTGCGCCAGAAGCGAATCACTCGTTCCGAAACCGGTCAGGCTGTTCGATATGAGATTCGGCTGAAAGATACCCGTAAAAACCGGGTGGTCATTTGGGACAATACCACACTGACCGGCCTCGTCCGTAAAAACCAGTTCCGCTATGGATGCGGCCATTTTCTGATCAATCGTGAAAAGTTCATTCGGATTTTGCGCCAGCATAATCGCGATCCAACTATCTGTTTCAACCGCCGACACGCCCGGCCAATTCAAAGCGATGGCGCGGACCGTTGAATCGGCAGTTATCGCCGGATAATCGAGGATGACACCCTGATCCGAATGATAAAAATCGGCTGTCCTGTCACGCCTGTTTTTTATTTTGATCTGTTCGTGTTGCCGTATAATGTCACGCCAGCCGTCGGCATTCAGATAGCGATTATTACGGGGATCGATGCGCACAGCCACGAAGTCAACCGCCGGATCGGGCAATAAATTGAGGCTCCAGGTGGCGTGGCGGTTATTTCCGGCAATACAGATCGGCGTACCCGGTACAAACAATCCGCACAGCCGGTAATCGGGAGTTGTCAGATCGAGAGCCCACTGTTCCGGCGAGAAAAAATTATTACCGACCACCAATGTTGCCTGATTGGATAAACTTTTACTCCCGGCGATAGCTCCCGATACTAATTCATCCCGGCCGGGAATCAGGCCGACAAATTGCCGAAGATCGACACTATTCTGATACAATTCATCCAGCACCCGGAAAAAAGTGGTTTTATAATTCTGCGCCGGAGTAATCCACCGGTCTGCCAGCGGGAACCCGTCGGCAGTTCTTTCAGCGCCGAAAATCTCAACGGTTTTGTAAAGGACAATTTTCTCATTCCATTGACTCGTATAGAGCCAGCGGTAAAGATTCAATATCGCCAGACAATCAACCGGCTCCCATTTCAATGGTTCATAACCGGACAGCCGGAATTGCCGCGTCGTGGCGTGGCGATGACCATCGATAAAGGCATTAACGCCTTCGCAATATGCTATGAAATTCAGACGGGTTTCAGGCGACAGTTGTATCAATGTTTTTCGCGCCAGATACCGGAATCCAATCTGGCGGGCGGCAATATCCATTTTCACGAACTTTTTACCGCGTACGGCCGCCATTCGCCCGGTAGCAATACGCAGGAGGCGATCCATTTCAAACAAATTGCGGCCGGCCTGCACATAACCGATTGCTCTGAAAAGATCGGCTGTATTTTCGGCGCTGATGTGCGGAACGCCGTCCGGCCCGACCAGAATTTCCACATTGTCGGCCAAACTGCCGACCACGGCCTCACCGGCAGTCCGGTTTTCCGATAAATCGATATAGCCATAAAATATTACTGCCGCCAGAATCAGCAACGCGCTTACACCGGCAATACCGATCCCGATGATATTCTTCGGTAAGGGTTTCCAATGAAATTTATTCATCGCGCGGTAAATATAGTTCTTTTTGCGGGGCGCGACAAGGGCATGTAAAATTGCATTTACGCCCGGAGTTGATTAAAATTATGTCGTGAAAAAAGGAGTGTGGATTATGTCTGATCTAATTCAAAAAATATTTCTGGCAGGCGTCGGCGCCCTGGCTTTGACCAAAGAAAAAGTCGAATCCGTGGTTGATGACCTGGTCAAACGCGGCGAAATCGCCCGGGCTGATAAACCTGATTTCCTGAATGAAATGCTAAGCGCCGTCGAAAAAGGCAGGACTGAGACACGGGAATTCCTTCGCAGGGAAATTGAAAAAACGATGAAAGTTCTCGACATTCCGACCCGTTCCGAAATCGAAGAATTGAAGAAACTGATCAACTCAAGGCCACAGACAAAAGCTAAAAAAACCAAATGAGGCGGCTTTCAATTCCGCGCACCTGGCGCCATCTCAAACGTTACAATCAGGTGATCTCAGTCCTGATTAAATACGGCTTTTCCGATCTGGTTGAAGTCGCCCGTAAAGACCTGATTACACGCTTTGGCGAAAAGTTCATTCCCCACGGCAGGAAAAGCAAGCTGAGCGGCCTGGCCCGCCATGAACGTATCCGGCTGGCTGTCGAAGAACTGGGACCGACGTTTATCAAGCTCGGCCAGATACTAAGTCTGCGCCCGGACATTATTCCGGCCGAAATCGCCGCCGAACTCACTTTTTTGCAGGATCGCGTCTCGCCTCTGTCATTCGACATTATCGAAAAGGAAATCCGCGCCGAATTACAGTGCGAGCCGGAGAAAGTTTTCAGTGAAATCGACCCGAACCCGTTGGCGGCGGCTTCAATCGCCCAGGTTCACAAAGGCGTTCTGTTGAGCGGCGAGCCGGTCGCCCTGAAAGTCCAGCGTCCCGGAAGCGTGGCGATGATCAATACTGACATTGAAATTCTGGATGATCTGGCAGCTATCCTGCAACACTATTTCCTGGAAAAATTCGCCCAGGATCCGGTTGCCATCATCAGTGAATTCGACCGCTCAATCCACCAAGAACTTGACTTCATCCAGGAGGGACGCAACATAAAACGCTTCCGACGCTATTTCGCTGGCGACGAAATAGTTTTTATTCCGAATTACTATGGCGAATACAGCACGGCGCGGCTATTGATCATGGATTTGGTAGAGGGCGTCAAGGCTTCGGACATTGATCTGCTGGAAGCCAACGGGATCGATCGCCGGATAGTCGCTCAGCGCGGGGTACAGATTAGCTTTCGCCAGATATTCGAATTCGGCTTTTTCCATGCCGATCCGCATCCAGGCAATATTATGGTTTTGCCCGGTAATGTCATTGCGCCGCTTGATTTCGGCATGGTTGGTCAGATCGACGAAACCACGATCGATACGCTCGGCGATGTCGTCTTAGGTGTTTTGCGTAAAGATGTCACCAGAACATTACGGGCGCTGGAGGATTTGACCGATACCGAATTGCAACACTCGGCATACGCTCTGCGGATCGATATTTCCGCCCTGATCAATAACTATTCCGATATTCCGCTAAAGGAACTGCAACTGAGTTCCCTGATGGAAGACTTTTATAATTTGATCCGCAAATACCGCCTTAAAATCCCACCGCATCTGGCGTTGATGTTAAAAGCGCTGGTCACCGTAGAGGGATTGGCGCGGATTCTCTATCCTGACTTTGATTTGATGGCGGCTCTAAAACCGTACGTCCAGAAAATTGTTAAGCGGCGCTATGATCCGAGGCGACTTTTCCGCAACGGAGCTTCGATCTTGAATGATTTTAGTAATCTGGTAACGGATTTACCGCGCCAACTCCGCGCAATCGTCGGCAAAGCCGCTGACGGTAATTTTACAATTCAATTTCAACACCGCAATCTGGAGCACCTGATTGATGAAGTGGCCCGGGCTTCCAGCCAGCTGTCGCTGGCGTTGGTGTTGGCCGCTCTGATCGTCGGTTCATCGCTGGTAATTCAAACCGCGGCCGGGCCGAAATTATTTGGCTATTCGTTAATCGGTGTCATCGGATTTTTCATCGCTGCGATCATCGGGCTGAAAATGCTCTGGGATCGTTTCGGTAACCGCCGGAAATAAGGACAATGAATTAATTTTTATCAAAAGGAGCAATATGTACAAGTTTTTCTATTCACCAATCCAGACACTCGTTCTGGTCGGTTTACTTTTTAGCATCGTAATGGCTCAGGATGCTCCCACCATAAAACTGCTTCCGCCACAATTGAACAGCGGCAAACTTTTAATGCAGGCCTTGAGCGAACGCCAGAGCATCCGGAAATACAGCGAAAAAGCATTACCGCTTCAGACTTTGTCCAGCTTGCTCTGGGCGGCAAACGGCATTAATCGTCCTGAATCCGGCAAGCGCACGGCCCCGAGCGCCATGAATCAGCAGGAAATCGATGTTTATGTGATTATGACTGACGGAATTTACCTGTATGATGCTAAAAATCACTCATTGCACCTGATCGTTATGGGTGATTTACGGAATATTTGTGGGAAGCAGGAGTTCGTAGTCAAGGCGCCGGTTAATCTGGTTTTCGTGGCGGATTATGGCAAAATGACGCGGCTTGATGATGAAACCAAGAAATTTTTCGCCGCAACTGATGCTGGATACGTCAGCCAGAATGTCTATTTATTTTGTGCTTCCGAAGGGTTGGCCTGTGTCGTCCGTGGCGGACTCGACCGGGATGGACTGGCGAAAGCTATGCAATTGCGTCCCGAACAGAAGATCGTCCTGGCACATACCGTCGGTTATCCGGCCGAATAAAGTACCGATTATACCTTCGTAAGTTTCTTGTCAGTCCCTTAAAAAAGCGAAGGCGAACAAGGACGGGCAAGGTCCCCATTCGCCTTCTATGGCCCACTCAAAGCCCATTTATTTAAGGATCATACATTTCCTGAACGCAATGTAGTCCCCGGCCTTGAGTCGATACAAATAAATACCCGAACTCAAATCCGAAAAGTCAACAGCCAATGAGTAATAACCGGCTTCCTGCCGGCCAGCGACAATTTCTTTGACCATTTTACCATTCAGATTATAAATCGAGAGTATGACGTTCTCAGATTTCGGCAATTGGTACTGAATTGTCGTCATCGGGTTGAAGGGATTTGGATAGTTCTGTGCCAGATTGTACTCTTTCGGTAAAGTCGACGCGGTCGCGATGTTCGTCTTGACACTCTTAATAATCTCAAACGTGCGAACATCCTGGTAATTGAAAATATATTCACTCTTGGCTCGCATATCGATCCGTTTTTCTGCTGTCAGGTCGTACAATTCCAGGGATAGATTCACCGGGACATTATTTATAGTCCAGTCCAGCGTCACGCTGCCCTGGAGTGTAGAATAGACCGTATAATGCCAATGCGTTTCGCCGGTTGATATGGCTCTGATATCGCTGTCGTATTTTGGTCCAAGAATCGACCAATCGTCATGTTCAAAATAGCCCGTCAACGTTTTCCCGGCGGGTGAACTCGGCGGCTCCGGATAATCCAATCCGGCATCGAAACCATCTTTTGCCGTGCCGTAAGATCCCAACCGGCTGGTATTATCAACACTCCAGGTGGAATTCAAAACAAATTGCACCTCCCAGTCACTACTGCCGGTTAATTTATCAGAACCGTTGGTCAGACTTTTAGTTGCACCGGGTTGAATCTTCATTATAATGGAGTCTACCAGTGTATACATCCAGGCGCCCCAACCCAGTCCGAGATTATCGGTAGTGGTGTATACACCGCCACTTTGATTGTCCCAGTAATGGAGTGCCGCTGATAACCAGCCTTTGGTCACGGCATTTTCAAAAGTGAGCGTTGAGTCGTGGCGGGTAAATATCAAATTACTTTTACTGATCTGGTATTTGAACGGATTGCCAATCAGATTATTGCCCGCATGCAGATTCACTGAAACGGTTGCACTCAGGCTATCACCGACATAGTCAAGGGTTTGCCCATTTAACAAGCCCAGCCAGTAACCCTGACCTTGTTCAAGATCTTCGGCCAATTCATAGCCGCAAGTACCCGCATATCGATAAAAATATCCCGGCCCGTTCAGGTCGTCTCCGAACATTTCCGAAACTGAATTTTGGATTGGATTCAAGGGCAGGGCAATCATGTTCCAGCCCGCCGGGTAATCCGCCTGATATTCCTGCACAGGTGACAAACGGCCGACTAATAGTATAAAATCATAAATCTCGGCGCTGGTTGGTGTAAACGTATAGGTGTTTTGAGCGGATGATAATTTCACAATCTGACCGGATGCCATATCCTGTAAATACAGTCCATCGCCGAATCCAATTCCATTCTGAGGCGTGACGGTAATCGTGTGAGATTGATTCGCCTGATCAGTAGCTACACAAAAATCATAGGCTATCTGATAATATAATAAACTCACCGGATAGCGGATATCGGTGCTGTAATTTGTTATGGCTTGATCCCAGTCCGGATGCGGAAAGTATAACTGAACATAATTCTGGGCCGGTGGCGGTGGTTCGGGGAGGTCGATTCCGTTATCGAAACCATCGGTTGCCCCAAACGATACCCCGGCGATATTATTTGAATCATTGTATTCTCCTGCATTAATACTGATATCAACTTCCCATTGATTAATATTTCCGTCTGGAGCAATTTTTAACAACCAGCTATCATAATGCCCATGCCCAAAAGACATTGTCCAGCCTGAACAAATATATCCACCATCAACTGTCTTGCTGATAAAAATTCCGCAATCGTATGAAGTGCCACCATATGTTTTATCCCAGACTAAATTTCCATCCCGATCGACCTGAATTAACCACAGATCTTGATTACCGGCACCATAAGAATTTGTCCAACCTATTGCGATATAGCCATCGCCTCTTTGATTTTGAGTCAAACAATAGACTCCGTCTTGTTGGTCTCCGCCATATGTCTGTTGCCAAATCTGATTACCGTTAGGATCGGTTCTAATTAACATAATATCGCCAGATCCATTTCCGGATGAATAAGTAAGACCAGATACAATATATCCACCATCCGGCAATTGTTCAACACAATTACCATATTCATTTGCGGATCCACCAAATGT
>Ga0074199_1000651_pt1 | contig 46880 bp, 32 predicted proteins | sample EPASupsiteSAE347_FD_64528 | JGI IMG/M metagenome (GOLD analysis project Ga0074199, IMG submission 64528) | Bioremediated contaminated groundwater from EPA Superfund site, New Mexico - Sample SAE3-47 | ecosystem: Environmental > Aquatic > Deep subsurface > Groundwater > Contaminated ... | reverse complement strand
GAACTATCTCTTAATCTTAGTCCCTTATATAGTCCTCTTTCCTTCAAAACGAAACAATGACAGGCACTAATAAAAACAACTGTTCAAGTTGTTCTGGAGATTGAATTCCATGTTTTTGACAGACATCATTGATTTCTTCTGCAAATTGCTATTTTCCATCATTGCTACCACACCTATAAGTGTTTATATAAAAATTTTGATATTAACGATCATTTTCCAATACCGGTAGTACACGGATTTATTTTATCAACCGATTAAAGGCAATTCGTAATCGTCAGGTCAACGGTTCTCTGCGGTAGTCGGGCAGGGATCCCGTTGGGTGGCTCAAGACACAACTTATCTTAATCAGAATCAAACCCTAAAAATGAAGCCCCCCGTCTTCGGGAGGGTGAAGACGGGGGCTTTCTGCAGTGTGAGTGAGGAAGAGTTTTAGAAACTTATTCCGATAGTGAAGTATTGATTGGCATCAAACGTCTTCATCGGACGATAGGCATAATCGATCATTAAATTGTTACCGCCGACCTTAAAGTGGCACCCGCCACCCAGCGCCAGGCCGAATTGATTGTCATCTTTGGCTGCTTCCGGGTAATCTTCCGGAAAAAGGGTCATCTGGTATCCGCCCCGCACGATGAACATGTCCATCAGCGTGGCTTCAACCCCGGCACTGACCTGGTTGATGGTAAAACTGTTGTTCGTGTAATTGCCAAGCAAATTAAATTTCAGTTGGTCGTTCATTTTATACAGATAGGCCAAACCGAGACTCAAACTCGTCGGCAGTTGTGATGAAGCCAGATCTAATCTGGTTTTACGGGTGGTAGCCGCCCGTTTCGAGTAAGGTATCGCCGAATCGAATTCGATTCCGGTACCATCGAACTTGACTTTACTGCCGATGTTGCGCATCGCCACTCCAAAGGCGATTCCCCAGGGCGAAACGTATTGCAGGCCGAGATCGAAACCGATAGCAGAAGCGTTCATTGTACCGATTTTTTCACTGATGACCTTGGCATTAGCGCCGAAGTTGATTCTGTCTGTAAATGCCCGGGCATAGGTTGCTCCAATCGTCAGATAGTTCGGCTCTATAATTTCGCCGGTTCCTTCCGGTGCTTCGATCGTTGTCACCGGAATTTCCCCGATATTAAGGACCTGCAAACTGACGCCGACCATACCCAGGCGTCCGAGGCGGGCGCCACCGGCAAGGTAACTGACCTTCATTCCGGCAAAATAATCCATGTAGCTGAAGGTTGCTTCGCCTCCATTCAAAACCGCCAGACCGGCCGGGTTCCAGTAAATGGCATCAGCGCCGGAGATATTGGCGATATTCGATCCGCCCAGAGCGACATTCACGGCACCCATCGGAATTAAAAGCTCGGTAGCACCATTTGTCCCGACTTTCGGCGCACTTGCCAGAGAAATCTGCACTAAGCAAACCGCAATTATCAGAAGTCTAATATGATAGTGTTTGTTTAACATTGTAATTTCCCTTTCCACATTAATAGGTATCAAGTCGTTCATTTGGTGTAAACACAGCAATCTTACCGACCTTCTCACCAACTTTGGGAACTTCTACGTGGTAAATGTATATCCCACTGTTGACCGACAATTCATACTCGTTTTTCAGATCCCAGTTTAACAGTGAAGTCGTCGCGTCATTCTTATCAAGATGCCGCACCAGGTTGCCCGCCAGATCAAAAATCCGGATCGTGCATTTTTCCGGGAGGTAAGTGAACTGGACATTCCGGCTGAACGGATTGATTTCATTACTCGAATAACCATAATAAGGATTTGGCACAACGTTGATCTTCTTAATATCGACTTTTTCATCGGCCAAGAGTATACCCAGAGAATCCGGTCCATGGAAAGTAAAAATGTCGCTAACCGTATTCGGTTTAGTTGTAACAATCCGAATGTACTCACCGGCATGCGGCGGACCATAGAAATAACCGTCTGCATCCAGATCACCAGCTTGAGCGTATCCATTCACATCTAAATACATATTTATCATGAAACGGTTGATTGCTGGTCCGTTAACGCCATATGGGCCATATCCCGGAGCAACCGTTCCGTCATTGGTCGAAATATAGGTTGCTACGTTAGCTGGAATATATTCCACGTTATCATAAATGTACAACATCTCAAACGCCGGGCCATAGATACCGTCATCGGTTGTCAAAGAGCGGTTCCAGGTGCCATCGCCATCATTATCGAGAATAGTGACAGGCAAGCGGGTGCGCGTACCATCCAGATCAATTCTCCAAACCGTAAATGGAAGATATGAGGGTTGACCTGTCAGGGTGTCGGTTAACACCAAGTCAGTATAATAATCCCAGGCTAAAGTACTATCCGTATCAGTAAAGATAATGTCATAGTCTTTGGGGGTCATAAATCCAAACCGATCGACACGAGCCAAATCAGTTCCAATATTTTCAGACAGGACAAAAGTTGGCCAATGTTGTGAACGACCATAGTTATTTAAACTACCCCACAGATTGACGTCAAAGATTGCTAAAGTGGATGGATTCAATTCTGCAATCTGATTAATACCCGGTTCGGGACCGGCGACTTGTACCAGCAATCCGTCAGAGACATTATAAGCTTCACTGCCGCTTTGATTTGTTTGATTTTTCAGAACAGAATCAATTACTGATGTACTGGCAAAAGTTGAATCAGTCGATCGCAGCAGATTCCAGGTAGCATCACTGTTAAAGGTAACCTTATAATATTTACCGGTAACTTTGGTCTTATCGACCACTTTAACCGTAACACTCCCGTCGCTGGTGCCGGATTCGTGTGTAACTGTGATACTGCTATCGTACTCGGCTGAGTATCGCACACCCATTTTGTTCTGCGGTGTGACCGTTAAAATCTCATACGAACTGACGAAATCCTGCGGTTTGGCAAATTTACAGTAAGACCGTGCCTGAACACCGAAGTAATATTCTTTGCCGTTGTACAGCAGGTCCCCCACTGTGCCAACAGCCGAGTTTTTATTCGTCAGGATCCGGATATAACGTTTCCCTTCATATTCGGCGGCATCTGCTATCGTCTCTTCGCCATAAGAGTCATACACGATCGGATCGCTTCCGGAGGCATCCGAAAACTGGTATATGGTATAGCCGGTGAAATTGAAGTCTCCATCAGTAACATCAATATATTCACTACCAACTACCATTTTCTGACCGATTAAACCATGAGCCACAATATCATTCGCCGAGTAGAGAGCCCCGTCATCTGGATTATATTCAGAGCGTTCATCCCAGGTGAGCAGAATTTCATTCGGCAGTTCAGTTGCTGTCACTTCCGGTTGGCGCGGTGCCGGCGGTAATTTGAAATCTATATCGTAGGCCATTTGTGCAACTTCGTCGACGGCCTTCAAGAAGGTCACACTGTTCAGGTTATTCGAACCGCGTCCCATTATACAACCGGCTACGATCTCCTGGACACCGGGTTCACCGCGTTGGGGAATATTATCGCCATTCGAATCGACCCATTTTGGCATTTCAAAGGGTCCGGTCGTCATCATAAAGCGGCGGTCAGATGCACTCTGATCCAACCAGCCGGTATCGGTTTCCGGATCGCCGGTCAACATGAACATGGTCGCCGGATTACTTTGGTTTCGACCGTCTTCACCTTCGGTGATTGGTAAGCCGTCGCGCCAGATTCCGCGCATGTAATTCCAACCATCCGTGGTTGTTTGTGGATTTCCGTTAGGCGAGTCATCATTATTGTAATAAATAAATGAAGTCATTTTTAACATTTTTTTACCAGGGTAGGCAGTACCGTCCGGAAGTTTGACCGTGTCGGTTGCAGCACCATCGACAATCGGCCCCTGAAAGAAGTCGATACCGATCGCGGGCGGCGCAGAACCATACTGCTGATCAGCATCGGTGGCATTGTAGGTAAATCCTAAGCCAAGACTCGTGTCACTGCCGACATAATCATCCCAGCCATTACCTAAATCGGGATCGGTCCAGATCGCGAAATAGGTTTCTGGCCAGTCGTAGGCACTTTTATTAACCAGCTGCCATTTAATAAAGATCATATCGCCGATTGCATCCGCGCGATTGAAGGCAAAGACCGTCTGTCCGATTTCAACGCCCAGTTTGTCACCTGCAAAACGGTTATGTGTGCCCATATCATTGTACACACAGAAGGCAGTCATGTCACCGATCAATAATGGTTCACCGAGAGAATCGACCGGAGCGCCCTGCGCGACCGGCCAATCAGTCCAGTCGCCGGTGCCATCGGAATTAATTACATACCAGCGATATTCCGCGGCAGTCGAAATAGCAGCCACCGGCGGATCAATACCCCAACTGGTAATCACACCAGGCTGGAAATCACTGTTACCATGAATTACACCCGCCAAACGGGGTGAGCTGTTTACACTTGCTCCGACCCATTGACCGGCGGCAAACATCGGGCTGAGCCCCGAACCTTTCGGCCATTCCAGGCCCCAGTCACCGAGGATATTGTCGTAAAACCAGGTACCGTTATTGCGCATGATACCATTCATGCGATTTACATCTATCCTGACATCGCTTACCGCCGCCGTTTTCGCCAAAACTGGTGGTTGATGATAATCTTCGGCTCCTGCTGCGTATCCGGCGATAAATATCAGTATCATTACTATTGGAATTATCTTTTTCATTTCAATTTCTCCGTTCTTGATCCACGCAAATTTCATCGGATTCATTTTACAACTCGAGCATCACGCCAAGTCTGAATTGACGCGGTTGGCCATAGTAGTTATAATCGATTTCGCGCATCTTATAGAGGCTTTGACCGGTTTCATCCAGAGCCCGCCAATATGTCTGACCGGCCGGGGTTCCCAGAAAACCGGTATCATCCGCCAGACCGGTCTGCTTGTAAACATCCTGGACATTCTTTGAATTCAGCAGATTGACGACCCAAGCGTAAAATGTCAGCTGGGTACCCATGACTTTGACGCGTTTATCGATTTTCATGTCGATCCGGAAATTCCAGGGAGTCGTCTCCGAACCGACCGCACTGACCGGCGTATTGGAAATATCATTGTCATAGCGTCCGTTGAAGGGAAAGGTTTCCACGATCTGGGTAGCCGTATAGGGATTGCCGGAATTAAAGGTGAACATCGTATTCACGCCGGAATTACGCAGAAAGCCCTTGGCGCTCTGCGGTATTCGGTAATCCAGCACTAAACTACCTGAATGACGTTGCTCGAAATCCAACGGTTGGGAGAACTTCGGGTAATTACCACGGGTACCGCTTTGCCAGGCAATGTCATAATTGTCAAGCGTGGCCGAACCGGTGCCTTCCGCAAACTGCAATTCATAATTGAGATTGACACTCAGGTTCTTGATCCGGCGTAGATTAAAAATTACATCCAATCCCCGGATGGTTCCAAAATCACCATTCACCGGAAAGGCGATCGTGGTCACATCTGTGACTATCGAAACCAGTGATACTAAATCTTCGGTCTCCTTGTAGAACGCCGTCAATTGCAAAGATGCGTCACTACCCAGCATCTGTTTGAAACCGACCTCGTAAGAGGTGGTTTTAGCCGGTCGTAGGTTGGGATTGTTCAGGTTTGTGAAATAGCCCGTTGTTAGTGCAAAATTATCCATGAAGAACGGACTCAGATACAGGTTCGTCAACGGCGGTGCCTGGTGAAAGACTCCGTACTGGGCATGGAATATCGTCTGATCGGTAACCGGGAAGCTAACACCGAAGCGCGGGCTGAAGTAATAGTAAGCCTCGGATGGTTCGGTATCTTCTTCATCGAACTGATAATTACCGCCGAACATGCCGGTTCCATCTACATAATTGCCGGCCGCATCGAACTCAGCATCGATGTCCTTGAACTGCCAGGCATTGGGATTGATATAGTCATACCGCAAGCCCATGTTCAGAACCAGGTCCCTGAACTCAATTTTATCCTGGACATAACCACTCATTATTATCGGGTGATAGGGAGCCTGGCTGTACATCCCGGCAGTTGGTTTCCCGGTACTGTCCCGGACGACATCGGTAAAATAATTACCTTCATTCGTTTCATTTACATTTAAATCGACCAGTGCTTGAGTGGCCGGATCTCTCAACACTTCGACATCGTACCCATACCCCTGAAAAGTAGCGCCTCCGAGTAGCTCGTAATCACTAGTCCAATTATCGGCAATATAGGTCGGATTAAAAACCCGCATTGATCGCAAAGTGTGATATTTGTACTCGAAACCGGCCTTGATGGTATTGTATTTACCCTGCTGAGTGGTAAAATCGAGATCTACTCCCCAATACTGGGTGCGCTGACGGTACCAGGCATCATACTGGCCTCCCGGCTGGAAGAAATCCGGTCCAAGCCGGCTGGTAAATGCCACACCATCATAGATTGAAGTATCCGGCCAGGGATTATAGGCCGGATCGCCGTATTGTTCCAGATTATCACCGAAGACCGGATCGTAGGTGTGGGTCTGCGTATCATAGATATTTAATTTCAAATCGTAAAAGGTCCGCGAAGACAACATATGTGTCAAAGTGGTGTTGAAAGAAACCGTCTTCGTTTTCGTAAGCGGTCGATGCTCGGTATTGAAGAACATGATCGGCTGAATCGTATTCGCCAATCCGAGGAAATCCGCACTGAACTTACGATCAGTTTGAATATAGCTGGCTTTTAAATCCAGGTTCTTTGACAATTGAAATTTGGTCTTCCCGGAAAAAGTCCAGCGGCTGTCATAATTATTAGGCAGGCGCGCATCAAATGAATAGTGATGGGTGACTGTATCTCCCCAGATAATATCGCCGCTTGCATCTACGCCAGTCCCGATCGGCTGTTCGTACGAATAATCATTTAATTTCCAGGAATTTTCGGCCCAACCCCAGGAAGGCGAAGCATCCGCCTGCCAGTTACGCGTCAGGCTAACATAGAAAGTATGCGGCATTTTCGGAATGATCGGCCCGGACAGGGTTCCGACATATTCATTATAGCCGTAAGAATAGGTTCCCAGAGTTTTTTTCTCGGGACTCAGGAATTGGTCGGTAATGGCTTCGAAGGACATTTTATAGCGTTCACCACCAACATTAGTTGTCACGGCCATTACCCCGGACATGGCGTCACCATATTCGGCATTGAAACCGCCGGTCTGCACGCTCATTTCGGCAATCGCCTGATTAGGCAGATAAATACGCTGAGCGGCATTGAACGGATCGGTAACTAAAACACCATCTATGTAAGTCGCTGTTTCGCCTCCGCGACCGCCGCGTACATTCATCGCTCCAGAATTTTCGGCTCTAACCACACCAGCGGTAGTTGATGCCAACTGAGCCAATCCGCGGACTGGCATATTTTCAATATCTTCGGCTCTCCGAACTATATTTGTATTGGTTTCATCTTTCCGGATCATTTTTCTCTCGGCGGTCACGACAACCTCTGCACCCAGGTCAAGAGTCGTCCGCTCCAGCTGAAAATTGATCGTCGATGTCAAATCCAGATAAACCTGGACATCCTGTTCTACATAGTCCCGGTAGCCAATGTAGCTGATCCGTACCGAGTGCGTTCCCACGGGAACATTTAAGATAGAGTAATAACCATCTGCATCGGTCGCCGCTCCAAGAGTGGTGCCGACGATGACAACGTTTACTCCGATCAAAGGTCCGCCGCTTTGTTTGTCGGTTATGGTTCCGGTAATTTTCCCGGTCGTTCCGGAAAACAAGGCCAGCGGAACCATCCCCAATATCAGCAACATGACCATTAACTTTCTCGTCATAAAATACCTCCTACTCTTCATGTTTTGCATCTATTAAATGGGTCATTGCATTTCATATACAGCCTGTAAACATTCCGTAGATTTCTCTCACCTGTCCAATAATCTCGAGCAAAAATAGGCTCTACTGCTTTCAAAGTGAACGGCGTTTCGACGAATGGTCAATATGTTCGCTGAAAGGTAGAAACATCGGCATAACGACCTTAATTTGCACCGTGGATATTCTCATTTCGCCAGCCGGAAATCATCTATAGATCAGGACATCGATCTTGTACCACTAACCGACTGTACTAACCGCTCGGCAAAATTATTTTTCGGTTTGAGATAATTTTAGATAAATTCCGGCGAGAATCGCTCTGAGATGAAACGTATGCCCAAATATAAAATAAATCTTAAACGGCGTAAAATTTCCGCTTCAACCGACCAGAAATGATCCGGGAACGCATCGCCAAAAAGTTTTCCAGTTTTTGGAGCCTGCAATTAATCGGCTGGGGTATCTTTTCGCTTTTTAGCGACATCAACTTCCTGAATGCCCGACAAATAATTCCATTCCGAATCATAGTGTGGAATCTACTCGTTGCCTGTCTTGGTCTTTTGGTAACGCTCGGCTTTCGTTACTTTTATCATCGCATCAAATATCAGACCTTGCCGATCACTTACTTAATTGGCATTATCATTTTTTTTACCTCAGTCGGGGCTAATGTCTGGTGGATTCTTGACAAAGGACTGGATCTGATAATGAAACGACCCGGTGACACACTGGTACCCAGTACTCTGAAATATTACTTTGAATATTTGTACTTGTGGGGCATAGTCTTATTCGCCTGGAGCGCTCTTTATTTCAGCATTAAATTCTGGATCAATTGGGCCGCTCAGAAAGAGACGACCGAATGCGCGAAGGTCCTGGCTCACAAAGCCCAGTTACAGACGCTCCGTTACCAGATCAATCCGCATTTTCTGTTCAATACGCTTAACGCCATCCGGGCTTTGGTGGAAGAGAACGAGAAACAGGCCAAGGAGATGATTACGGAACTTTCGGAGTTTCTGCGTTATTCCCTGATCAGTTCGCAATATACGGATGTGCCGCTTAGTGAAGAGATCGAAGCCATCCGACATTATTTTGCCATTGAAAAGCGCCGATATGAGAATAAACTGGATGTCGTTATCGACGTTGATCCGCTGGCTGAAGACTTCCCCGTGTTGAGTTTCCTGGTGCATCCCCTCGTCGAAAATGCGATTCGTTACGGTATGCACAGCAGTCCCATGCCGCTGCACATTTCAATCTCGGCCAAAGTCATCAATGATACACTGGCTGTCGAGGTTTGCAACACTGGCAGGTGGAGCGATCCGATCCCGGATAAAAACGGTAACGGCCAGAACGGCGCAACTGTTGAGAATGTTCGTCAGCGCCTGGAAAATGCCTTCCCCAACCGTCATCGCTTCGAAGTCATCGAAAAAAAAGATGGCATGTGCGTGCGGCTTGAAATCTCTCAACAATTATTTTTACAAAACAAACGCTTGGCGAAATCATGACACTGCCAACCGAAAAATACCTGAAGAATATCACGCAGGCGTCATTCTGGCCGCTCCACCTCACCGGTTGGTTGATGTTTGTCGTTGTCCACTACATCCAGGTAGAATTGATGCTCGAACCAGGCAAGGTGCACGCGCTCCTGTTAATTTTATTTTACACCTCGGTTTTGGTCTTTCTGACGATTCAGCGGTATTTTTATAAATGCCTGCCATTTCGCTCATATTCGATGCTGAAAATCATCCTGATTATTATCGCGACGGCGGTCTGCCTGTCATTTTTAAGGTATATGACCGTCAATTTGATAATGGCATTTATCGATGGTCGCGGTTTATTATTCCTGAACAAACTCAAATTCAGAGATGTGGTTTGGTCGACCTTTTATAATTCGATGATTTTTATCGGCTGGAGCGGCCTTTATTTCGGAACAAAATTTTGGATGGAGTGGAACGAGCAGAAGGCGCAGACCCAGCAGGCTCACGCTCTGGCTCAGAAAGCCCAACTCCGGATGTTGCGCTACCAACTCAATCCGCATTTTCTGTTCAATTCGCTGAATTCCATCCGCGCCCTGATCTCGGAAAATAAAAAAAACGCCAAAGGAATGATTACCGAATTAGCCGAGTTTCTGCGCTATTCCCTGCTTAGTGAAAATATTATGGAGGTGCCGCTGAACCAGGAAATTCTGGCAATCCGGCATTATTACGCAATAGAAAAACGCCGTTATGAATCTAAACTGGAAATTGACTTTGAGATTGACGCGCGTGCAGCGGATTTTCCGATTATCAGTTTCCTGATTCACCCTTTGGTCGAGAATGCGATCAAATATGGCATGCGCACCAGCAGTATACCGCTCAGGGTCACGGTCAGAGCCGTACTGATTGGCGATACATTGAAGGTCGGGGTCTGTAATTCCGGCAAATGGATCGAGCCGCCTACCGATGATAACCACAAGGAAGATGGCACCGGAACCGGTCTTAAAAATGTCCGCCACCGTCTGCAAAGCGCCTATCCCGAACGGCATAATTTCTGTATCGAGCATTCCGATCATGATGTTTGTGTCCGCTTTGAAATCTTACAAAAAGGTGACTTATGAAAAACAGTTATAACGCTCTGATCGTTGACGACGAACGCCTCGCCCGTCAGGATTTAAAAGACATGCTCAAGGAATGCGAAAATATCCGGGTCGTCGGTGAAGCCGATGGAGTTGATTCAGCCATCAAAGCTATTGATGATCTGAATCCGGATGTGATTTTCCTGGATATTCAAATGCCCGGCGAATCGGGTTTTGAACTGCTGGAAAAAACCAAAATCACTTCTCGCATCATTTTCGTAACAGCTTATGATGAATATGCCATCCGGGCATTCGAAGTCAATGCGCTTGATTATCTTCTTAAGCCGGTCAGTCCTGACCGCCTGAAACGGGCACTTGAACGGTTAGACATCGATGAGGAGTCTGAGGTTTTCAAGTCAAAATCACTGCAAAACGACGACCACCTGTTTTTACTTTTCAACAATCAGTTTAAATTCATTCTGGTTAAAATGATCGTATCCATTGCCGCTGCCGGAGATTATTCCGAATTGTATCTCAGCGACGGTCACAGGGGCCTTGTCCAGAAGTCGATGAAGGAGTGGGAAGATCGCCTCCCGGAAAATTTCTGCCGGATTCACCGCTCGAATATCATCAATCTGGATTACATTGACCGCCTCGAAGAATGGTTTAATTATTCTTATCAGGTATATTTGAAAGGCATCAAGGAGCCTTTCGTGATGAGCCGCCGGTTTGCAGTTAAGTTAAAAGATAAATTAAAATAGGTCATATTCGATGTTAACAAATCGTCAGTGGCAAAAACTATTCAAGAATCCTTTCTTCCTTCTTAGTATTCTCGTCATTTTCTTCATCATCGGACAATTCATCATCAGATCGGTCAACCGTAGCGAGGAAAATCCGATCAAATCCCACGTCTGGCAAACCGTACAGGCCATGAACCGCAGCTGGACGATAGATCATAATCCGCAGGCTCTGCGTAATTATTTTCATCCGAATATGATCGCCATTACTCCCGGTGACAGCCTGCGCCTTTCCGGGCAGGCTGCCTGCATAACCGGTTGGAGCTCATTTGCAGATCAGGCCCAAATAATTTCATGGAAAGAGATCGATCCCCAGATTCAAATCTACGGACGGAACCGTTTTGCCATCGTGACCTATTACTGGGAAATGGATTACGAAATCGACAGGCAAATAATACATTCCACCGGACGGGATATGTTTTCTTTAGTACGCGAGCATGGCCGCTGGTGGATCGTCGCCTATCAGTTTTCCACTTATCCTAAGGACAATTAAATCCCGATGATTCAAATTCCCGAAGGCCGGTTTAGCGGTTTCTTCCCCGAAACGATCGACTTCCTTCAGTCCCTGAAGGAAAATAACAATAAAACCTGGTTCGATGCGCATCGTACGGTTTACAAGAATTATCTGCTAATACCCATGCAGAAATTGGTCATGGAACTTGGCGAGTTCATGGCGAACATCGATCCCGGTTTCGACACCGTGCCGGCCGTCGGTCATACGATTTCGCGCATCCACCGCGACACCCGTTTCTCGAAAGACAAATCGCCCTACCGCCCGAATATGTGGATCGCCTTCAAACGTCCATTCACCGAATGGAAAGGCATGGCAACCTATTACTTCGAAATCTATTCCGATTTTTATCATTTCGGCCTGGGATATTATGACGCCAACCGGGTCACGATGGATGCTTTCCGGGCGGTGATTACTGATAAACCGACCAAATTCCGGGCCGCAATCAGCGACTGGAAAAAGACTAAACTTTTCAAAATCGAAGGCCAGAAGTACAAACGACCGCCGGTGCCTGCCGAACTTCCGCCCGACATTGCGGAATGGTACCATTGGAAAAGTTTTTATTTAGTTTGCCAGCGTAAAATTAATCCGAAGGTGTTTTCGCATGACCTCGTCGATGAACTGATACTTGGTTTCGGGAGCACGGCCTCTTTTTATCATTTCCTGCAGAAGTTGATTCCTTAAATCAAAAAGCCGGATCATTGTCCGGCATTTCTGATTATTAATTCAACCTGGCTTTTACGCTTTACTCAATCTTTTTGTCGATCCGTCTTTTACTGAAATATGCAATCAGCACATAGATAATCGTAAAAGATCCGCAAATCGCTGTTATTATTCCAATTTTATTTAGAATAATCGACCAGTTTGTCAAATGTCTGATGAAAATTGTAGAAAGGGTACCGAGAACAACCCAGGTCAAATAGACTCCCAGAATAACCAATGGTTTGAATTTATTAAACGTAATGCCACCGAAATTCAGAACCGCCCCAATCAGTACAAATACATTTATTACCAACAAAATGGCAATGTCATCAAATTCGCGGCTGGTTTGTCCGAGGAAGTGTTCCCGATACAAAATCGCCACAGCCAGATAAATTATTGTGAAAAGATACAACGCCGCGATAATGCGTCTGATTATCGCCTGTTGCCGCTCATCGAGTTTAAATATTTTTTTACTCATTTTAACTGTTCTCCCAAAATAATTGATCTAATGTTTTCCCAAGCGCTTTCGCAATCCGGATGCAGAGATTAAGTGAGGGATTAAAATCGCCTTTCTCGATCAGGCCGATGGTCTGGCGGGTCACTTCGACCAGATCGGCCAATTCCTGTTGTGAAAGATTTTTCTCAACCCGCGCTAATTTTAATTTCATATTCATCCCGACCCCCTTTTGACTTGATTCTCTTTCATATTAAAACCTCTTTTGTTAATGCAGTTCAAATTTCATTCAACTCGCAGATAATGTAATATATATTGTACAAAATGTCAAATATAATTTTTGTTTTGTACACTTATATTAACATTTACCGGAAATTTTCTGATCGCGACCGACGAAAATACCAATTGCAATCCGGCAATTTAAATTCAGATAGATTTGGGTCAGATTTACGTTTGCCGGATTTCGTTTGGTGAAGATGAATTAATCAATCTGATCTTAATTAACTGCCATGAAATGTTCGTGATGTTATCGCCAATACAGCAACGGAAAACGCCGGTGCGCCCAAAACCGGTAAGGCCAGAGAAGTCCGGCTGTTAGCCAGGATCGAAAAAACAATATCAGGTAAATTGGCTGACGAGTGGCGTCATCCATCAGGCGGTCTTTGGCCGGATTGGAGATCAGACCATAGCTGACTCTTTCCAAATGCTGGTCGCCGGCATAATTCACGGAAGCGAGGATTATATTCTCGTAAGCGTGATAAGCCGGGCGGTTATCGATGAATCCACCTTCCGTCAACTCCAGCTGCCGGGTATGCCGGATAAAAGTTTGCACGCCGACGACTTCGCCGTTAATGGTCGCGTAAATATGAACTGTCTCATGACAGGTCGTTAGAAAATCGCGGACGTGTCCGGCATAGCGCTCAATATCCAGCGATCCGCCGGGATGCAGGTGTCTCTGGTATGAAATCCGGCAACAATCAACGAATTTTTCCGCCAGGTCGGGTGGCACAGTCCCTTCCAGAATATGCACTGCACCGCCCTTATTACTGAAACGGTTGACCTGCCGCGAAAGATGTTCATGCCTTTTAAAAAATTGCCGGACGCTATTTGGCCCGGCGGTCGCAATCGAGCCGGTTGATAAAATTTTCCGGGCGGTCAAGTGTGGAATCTTATGCAACGCTTCGTTAAACTCACTGGCGTATTCCGAATCAAGATAGCCGACGAAGATGCCCAGCCGTCGAATACTAGTTACTTCCCGGAACATAGCTGTCAGCACGGCGGCTTTGTCTGCTTTTCCGGCGAAGTAAAAAGTGTTGTTCGTTCCGAGATGATTGCCTTCACCGAAAACATGCTTCATAAAAATACGAGGGGTCAATAGAATGCTGGTCAATCCCAACAATTCACCCGATTCGGAAAATGCCTTGACCAATTGGGTGCGATGCGGGATATTCAGCATCAGGTCGAGCATAACGGGCGTCAGGCCGCGGTGCTTCAGACCGGGTGTAAGGACGGCTTTTTCGGTGGCGGAGAGCGGCTCCGGCGGACAGATTTGGACTTTGATAGCGGGACGACTTTTCATTGTGATCTTCGGAATAATAAAAAATCTATTAAGTTGAATGAACTGTACAATTATAAAGATTATTTCTTTACAAGGCAAACAAATCAACCGATTGATTTGCCCTATTTGAATAAACTGCCGATACGAATCTCAATCCGCCAGCAGAAAAATATCGGTCAGTTTCTCAGCCAGACTAGTAACATCCGGCTCGCGCCGGTTGGTTAGAACGATTACCGTAAATGTTTCCTGCGGGAATCGTAAGATCGCCGTGCGGAATCCGCAGGTGCTGCCGTAATGCCGGATGTGGCGGTGTCCTTTGTATTCGTCGATCCACCAACCAAAACCGTAATTATCTAATGCTGGCGTAAAGGCTTCTTTCAGTGTTTCCGCCGAAACCAACCGCTCGGTGTAGAGCGCCTGATCCCATTTGAACAGATCAACAATCGAGGTATAAATCCCGCCGTCGCCCAGCACCGCACTGGTCAGACTCTGGTCGCTGAAAGCCACCGAATCTTTTTCAACCGAGTAGCCAAAGGCGCGATTGGAGACGGTCGAAATGCCCTCCTCAAAAGCAACTGTGCCGTTCATTCCGAGCGGTACAAAAATATTGGCTTTTAGAAACATGGCGAATGATTGTCCCGAAATCTTCTCTACGATTTGTGCCAGCACAGCGTAGCCGGAATTGCTGTAGCGGAAGGCGCTGCCCGGCTGGAAATAAGTGCTGTCCTGCGTCATCATCATTCGCAGAACGTCGCGATCCAGCACCTGGTGGGTAGCACTGTCAGGAATCAGATCTTCGTAATCGATCAACCCGGAAGTATGTTGTAAAAGATGACGCACCGTTATCTGTCGACCGTATGCCGGGAAATGCGGGAAAATTTGGCAAAGTGTCGTGGAGTAATCGAGTTTGCCGCGCTCATGCAAAATCATAACGCTCATGGCTGTGAATTGCTTGGTCAGCGACGCCAGACGAAAATTGGTCGAATCGGTCACCGGGATTTTATGTTCAACATCGGCTAAGCCATAAGACTTTTTCAAAATTGGCTGACCGTCATGAATGACCATGACCGCTGCGCCGGGCACGTCTCCCCGATAAGCCCGGAAAAGCCGGTCGACTCTACGGTCAGGATTTGGTGTACAGGCGCTAAACATGACGATTAAGATACCTAAAATTGCCAACAATAAATATGGCGTTGTTTTCAAGGTAGTTTCCTCCACTAAATGACCAATCAGTGTTGTACCTTATCTCCATCAAATCTTATATCTGTCAGGGCGCACAAGCGCCTCATCGTAAATTTCTTCAACACGATCGGACACGACATTACATTTTCCCTACTCAACCGTTGCCATCAGATTTCTATGGCGTGCATCCGATAATGCCGATCTGGGAAGTTAGAGAATTGGTATAGCGCACGAAAACAATTTTCGAACCATCCGGCGACCATTCCGGATGATTGTAGGCTTGCGAGGCATCGAAAATATCCGTGACACCATTGTTCACCCGGAAAAGATCGCTCCCGTCAATATTAACTGCCAATAAATCGCCGTAATAATCACTAAAAACGATGTACCCATTGGCGGTCGAAACTGTCGGAATATTTATTAAGGTTGATGAATAGACAGTTGTGTATTCCGCTCCTCCGGTTGTTGGGATATGTTTTATGTAGCGTGAATCATGCTTATAGACTATTGAAGTGCCGTCATCAGACCACTGGGCATTCTCGCGATCGCCATATTCACCGCTACCGTTTTCGATTATTTTCTGCTCGTTCTGGCTCGCGATGTCAACGATATATACAGCATCTTCGTAACTGTAAGCAATTCTTAATCCATCAGACGACCATTGCGGATTTATCAGATAACCAAGCGAACCTTTGCTACTTGTCAGGGTCACCTCACTCCCACCCACAGCCGGAATGGTGCAAACAGCCGCACTATGAGAAAATGCGATTGTGCTGCCGTCCGGCGACCATCCTGGATGATGATTTCCGGATAACGAAGTCAATTTGGTTAAACTGCCGGAAGCGACATCTACAATATATAGGTAGGTTGCGCCGCTTGTTCTATCGGTTGTCCCAGAAAAACAGATACGCGCGCCGTCTGGAGACCAGCAAGGATAGCTGGCATAGTAAATTGTTGGAGTAAGTGGAATCTCGGTATATCCCGTGGAACTTACCGCATCTATCAAATAAATTTGCCCATCTTTAGAATAGGCGATCTGGGTGCCATCCGCCGACCAGCACGGATAATCGCGGGTACCATCGCCGGAGGTTAATATTTGTTCCGTCTTACGGAAGACCCGGAACTGAACAGAGCTAAGCGACTCACCACATTCCGCTGTGATAGTTACCTTACCTGAAGTTTTTCCATAAATAACCGCACTGGTATCGGTTCTCTTTGTGACAGTGGCAATCGCAGAATTAGAGCTCGACCAGGTAACCGGATCATCCGGATAATACGGAACCGGCCCAAAGAGCAATTCCGGGCTTAGGTTCAGATACGATAATATTCCCACACGAATAGTTTCGCCCACAAAGACCGTATTGTACGCATAATCGCGGACGGTAATATCAACGGTATACTCCGGTTCCGGGTTTTTCGTACAATGCTGAATATTAAATAACACATATATTAAAACAACAATCCCCGACCAGTTCATCGAGCGCATATTTAAAATCGGTTTGGTTTCCATAATCATTATCTCCACAAATACTGGATACCAGCATTTAAGCGCCAATACCCTGGAACAGTGGTAATCTTTATGTTCGGAACAAAATTGTAATCAACCTTCAAGCACACATGATTACCAGTACGCGGTTCGGTTTTTAACCTTATATTGACGCCGCCGACCAGTACCGAACCGCCCTTCTTAATTGTCTCAGGTTTATAGTCAGCAGCCACGATCTGCATAAATGTTCCCCTAATCCCCAAACCTATATACGGCTCAATCGGGAATTTGCTCAGATCAAAAAACGAATAGACACCTTCAAGACTTAACTCAGTAGATTCAATTGTTAGTTTCTCCTCCCAGTATGTCGAGGCTTCTGCTACAATCTGCCCTACTTTACTCAATCGCTGGGGACATAAATCTAATTCCGTCAGAATCTTGAGATGACCGTTCCAAACTTGCCGCAAGCCAAATCCAAACCCCATCGCCAAATTATAAGTGTCCACATAAAATTTATCGGCATTGAACTCATATGGGTCGAAATTCCACAAGGCAACACCGGTGACCTTACCGTTTGGAACGGTTATTCCGTTGGTCAAGTAGAAAAACGGTTGTGCGGATGCTGTTTCGCAAATTCCTGTAAGAACCCAAAAAATGCTAAAAACCACAAGAAAGCGCATATTTTTCATAAAATTACTCCTGCCATCAGCCGACGGTGAACGGTCGTCACTTTGATTTCGGTCAAAATCTTTTCAGGTCTTATTTGCAACCGGCTTTTGCATAGCGGCGGCTTTGGCGGCGCGTTCGGCGGGATTGCGGATGCCAAGTTTGGTGAATATCCGGAAGACGCCATCACTACCACCGGCAATTAGCAGAGCAGTGACGAACTGACCACCAATATTAATTTTGGCCTGATACTCCAGGGCATTCAGGGTATCGCTGACAATATCCAGATTATAAGTCCAGAAAATCAGGAATGCCAGGCAAATTGTAAGCGGAGTCTTGACGCCTTTGCCTTCAAAATGTTTCAGAAAAAACCGCCAGTTGAAGATCGGAGTCATGGCGGTTTCAAAAACAACTGAGAGTACCAGGAATTTTACGAGCACTTTAGCAACACTTACCATCATGGCCTGTTCCATCATTTCCTCCTGCGGTTTATGAATTGAAAGAGACTCATTGCACCTGTGTTTTCTCTATGATCCAATTGAAAAATAATATGAATTTTTAAATCATAAATCAAGCACTATTTTCATATGACGGAAATTGGCGGAGTGGTCGGTCTATTCCGTCAGAGCATTGACACCACGGCGTTCCAGCAGAGAGCCTTCGGCCTGGTAGAGGCTGACCAATGCGTCCAGATAAGCGACCATCGCGCTGGCTTCATCCAGCCGGCTGGCAGTGAAATCGCGTTGAGTCTGTAAGACTAAAATATTAGTGGACTTGCCGACCCGAAACTTCTCGACTTCCGCAGAGAGTTTCTTTTGCTGGAGTTCGCGGGTTACGCGGGTAGCTTCGATCTGCTGGCGGGCTCGCCGGACTTCGGTGTAAGCCGAGCGGACATCGTGTTGTACCAATTTTTCCAGATTATTGACGGCCAGGATCTGTTGATCGCGGGAGAAGCGGGCGCGGGCCAGTTGCGCTGAAGCCTGCCGGTTGGGAACCGGCCGTGAGAAGGTCAATCCGGCGCTGGCGGCGTAATAAGGGCTGGTGATGTCCGGTGTTGAATTGCGGAAGGTTTCGGAATAAGCGGTCGTGCCTAATGAAATAAAAACATCCATCTGCGGCAATAAGCCGTTTTTGGTACGGACAATGTCCAGTTCGCCCTGCGCCAGTGAGAGGCGCGCCTGTTGCAGATCGGGACGACATTTTAATCCGATTTCTTCGTGCACTGTGATGGCATCGAGCGTGTCGGCCGGTAAAAACGGTCTGTCCAGCAATTGCGGCACACTATTCCAGATATTTGCGGTTTGCGGATTTAAAAGATACACCAGGTGCAGGCGAGCCTGTTCGTAGCGGCTCTGGCTGTCGATCAGCGCACCCCGCCGGGCCGCGACTTCCGCCTCGACTGCGGCCAACTCCAGATCTGGTAATTTGCCAACCTTAACACGTTCCTGCGATTCAGCGAGTTGCTGGTCGGCCAGTTCCAGCGATTTCTGCTGAATTTCGATTTCCTGCGCGGTAAGGTACAGGTTCCAGTAGCCTTTTTCAATGTCAGCCGCGACGCTTTCAGCCACGCCCTTGAGTTCCGCCCTGGAAATATCGACATCCAGACGGGCTTTGCGCAGATTGGCCAGATTGGCGCGCGGGCCGAACCCTTTTAAAAGCGATTGCGTCACCGTCAGACCGATCGTACCGGTGTATTGGTCGGTATACAGACTCGAAACCGAACCGGTCAGGCCGGTGGTCACACTGACGGCTGTTCCGGTCGGCAGGTTTTCGGCAACCGCCAGATCGGTAGTGTAATCTTCATAATGCAATTCAAGTGGGGTAACGCGCGTGCCCACCCGGCGCTGGGACTCACTGATGCTTTTCTCAGCAGCGACGCTAACTTCCGGATCGAAAGCCGCACGCTGTTCCCGAACATAAGTATTCATCACCTGCGGTTGCAGGCGCTGGATCGTGACGGTGGAATTATTTTGCAAACCCAGTAAAACCGCCTCCTGCACCCCGAGATACAGTATATCGGTCGCTCCGCTTCCGGCAATATTAGTTTGATTTTGAATGGGACTGGCCGCCCAGAGTTGTATCAGTCCGCCGATTAAAATGGGTGCGATGATTCTTCCCCGGGAAAATAATCGACCGCCATAACTCCGCCGGAATTTATTCAAAGCCGACATAATGATCACTCCTGTCCTGTCTTCATACCGAGTTTCCTCTCGAAGATCGAATAAATGACCGGCACGAGCACCAATGTGATCAGGGTCGAACTCAACAGGCCGCCGATCACGACCCTTGCCAGCGGCGCCTGGGTTTCGCCGCCTTCTCCGAGTCCGAGTGAAAGTGGTAAAAGTCCCAGAACGGTCGTCAGCATCGTCATCAGAATCGGACGCAGGCGGCGGCTTCCGGATAATTGAACGGCCTCAGCCAGCGGCAGGCCCTGATTACGTCGCAGTTGATTGGTGTAATCTACCAGTAAGATGGCGTTATTTACGACGATCCCCGCCAGCATGATACAACCGATGAAGGCTTGCATGCTGAAAATCGTGTCTGTTAAAATCATGGTTATTACGACGCCGATCAATCCCATCGGGATCGCGAACAGCACCACCAGCGGATCGCGGAAAGATTCGAATTGTCCGGCCATGACCAGATAAATCAGGAAAATAGCCAGAACCAGCCCGAGTAACAATTCCTTGAAGGCTTTCTGTTGCTCCTCATAATCACCGCCGAACAGGATGGCAAAATCTTTCGGAATCGGCATATAACGCAATTGCCCGCGAATATCATTGATGACCGAACCCATGTCGCGGCCGGTGAAATTGGCATCAATCGTGATGATGCGTTCCTGATCTTTGCGTTCGATCGAAACCGGGCCTTCCCGGTTAACGGCAGTGACAACGTTGCGCAGAACGACCGGCTCACCGCGGTTATTGCTGACCGTCAGATCGAGCAACTCGTTCAGGTTTTGGCGGTCGGATTCGCTCAGGCGCACTAAAATTTTGTACTGTTTGCCGCCTTCCCGAAAATAGGAAGCCTGGGTACCGCCGACGGCCGTTTGCAGGGCATCGCCGATGCGCGAAACATCCAGCCCGAGATCGGCAGCTTTTTGCCGGTCGATACGAATAATCTGCTCGGGACTGCCTTCCTCGCGGCTGATTTTTGTATCGGTAATGCCGGGAATTTTCTGCACGATGGCATCGACGCGCCGGGCTAACTCGTGAGCAGATTCCAGATCGTAGCCGCGAATTTCGACGCTGACGGAATTGGCCGCAGTCGTTCCCATCCTGAGCACGAACAATCCCTGACCGGCCCGGGTGCGGATCGTAACGCCCGGCAGTCTGGTGAGCACCCGGCGTAAATCGTTGGCAACCTGTTCGCTGCTGCGCTTGCGCTGACTGCGTGGGACGAGAGTTACCCGGACTTCGGCCGTATGCGATCCGGATGAAGCCCCGTAGCCACTGCCGCCGATACTTGAAAGCATCGAAACCATTTCCGGAACCTGTTGAGCAACCACATTTTCCACAGTTTTGGTTGCCTGATCGACAAGTTCCAGGCGCGTGCCGACTGCCATTTCCAGGTTGACGCGGACCTCGCCTTCATCGGCAACGGGCATCAGTTCCACTCCGACAAACCGAACCAGAATGATTGAACCGATAAAAAGTCCGAGCGCCGTTAAAAGGACACTTTTTTTATGAGCCAGCGCCCAGTGCAATACCCGCGAATAAGCCTGCTCGATCCGCCGGAATGTTTCTTCACTGTACGCGTAAATCCGGTGCAGGCGGTTCTCATTCTTGTAATGTTGGGCTGGCTGAAAATGCATGAACCGCGAGGATAGCATCGGAATCAACGTCAGCGCGACGATCAGCGAACAAAGCAGGGAAAAACTAACTACGTAAGCCATTTGCTGGAACATGATCCCGGACATACCGCGGATAAAAATCACCGGGAAAAAGACAACCAGCGTCGTTAATGTGCTCGCCATAATCGCCGACCAGACTTCCTGCGTACCGGTCATGGCGCTTTGTTTCAGGTCGGCTCCACTTTCGCGATGACGGTAAATATTTTCCAGCACGACAATCGCATTATCCACCAGCATCCCGATACCCAGCGCCAGACCGCCGAACGTAATTGTATTCAGTGTAAAACCGCCGAAGTACATCAAACCGAAAGTCGCAATGATCGAAATCGGAATGGCAGTCGAGATTATCACCGTGCTGGAGATATTGCGCAGAAAAATAAAGAGGATGAAGATTGCCAGAAAACCACCGATGAAAATCGAGTTGCCGACATTGCTGATCGAATTTTTAATGTAGACCGAAGTATCCATCAGCGGAATTATCTGAATCTGCGGAATGTCGCGGTTGATGCGCGCCATCTCGGCTTTAACCGATTTGGCGACGTCGACGGTGTTCGCACCGGACTGTTTGTTAATACTGATACGTAGGCCATCTTTACCGTTAATGCGTACCAACTGGCGCACTTCTTCCCAGGAATCCTGTACATCGGCGATGTCGCTGATCCGGATCGGGGCGCCATTGCGCATGGTGATGACCGTATTGCGGATTTCGTCAATGTCGTGATATTCGCCCTGAGTGCGCACCAGAATGTCGTAATTGCCTTTGGTATAAAGACCGGCCGGAACGTTGCGGTTTTCTTTTTTCAATGAAGCCAGGACTGCCTCCGGGGCAATGTTCAGCGCCTTGAGCTGGGCGGCGCGCAGATCGACATGAATTTCCCGGTAAAGACCACCGCGGATATCGACCGCCGCAACACCCGGCACACGCTCAAGGCGATATTTGATCTGGTCCTCGACGATCTGGCGCAGATCGAGCGGACTCAAACTGCCGGAAACACCCAACTGCATAATCGGAAAAGCCGACAGGTCGAATTTTCTGATCATCGGCCGTTCGATGTCTTCCGGTAAACGGCCCATGACCCGGTCGATGCGGTCGCGGATGTCATTAGTGGCAACGTCCAGATCGGTGCCCCAGTTAAATGAGACCCGCACGATACTGCGACCTTCGGTGGAAGTGGATGTAATTTCTTCGACGCCCTGTACTGCGGCTAAGGCTTCCTCAATCGGACGTGAAATCGATTCCTCGATCTCCTGCGGCCCGACGTTACTGTAAGTCGTCACAACCGAAATGGTCGGATAAGTGATTTCCGGCATCAGGTCAATCGATAACCGGCTGAAAGAAACCACACCGAGCACAATTACGATCAGGAAGATAACGGTCGTCAGGATCGGACGATTGATCGGTCCGCGGGCAATGTTCATGACCGGCTCTCCTTCGTCACGATCGAATCCGCCGGAGAAGGTTTAGCCGGTGCGGACTTCGGCAGAAGAATTGGGCTACCGTCATCTAAAAGGTGTTGACCCAGCGTAATAACCATTCCTTTCAACAGCGGAGTCACGATTTCGGTAAATTGGGGCGTCACGATTCCGACCGTTACCGGGATATAGCGTGCCACCGGCTCAATTTCATCCACTATGAATATGCCTGTGGCTCCATTTCGGTTCACTACTGCCTGGCTGGGAACGATCTGGGTATTTACGCGGGCGGCAGTCACAACATCGACTCGCGCGAACATGCCGGGTTTCAAATGGGCCGGATTATTGGCTACCTCGACTTCGGCCTGCGCTACGCGGGAAGCTTCCTGCAGAAGCGGTGCGATACGGGCGACTTTGCCGGAAAAGGTTTGCCCGGGGAAAGCATCCACTGATACCGTCGCCGGCAGACCGATCTGAATATAGCCATAGTCCCGTTCGATAACAGTCGTCCGCACGATGACCGTATTGATTCCGATAACCGAAATGACTGGTGAATTGGGAGCCAGGAGCGTGCCTTCGTCCACGTACCGTTCACCAATGAAGCCAGCCTGGTCGGCTGAAAGGACTGTATAGCCAAGCCGGATTTTGGCAGATTTAAGTGCGGCTTTGCGTTGTTGTACCTGGGCCCGGGCGAGTTGCAGACGCGATTCCTGGGCGGAATAATTGGAGACGGCCGCATCCAGTTCGGCCGGTGAAGCGATCCCTTTGGCCTGCAAGGACACAACCCGTTCCTTTTCCTGGCGGGCCTGATCCAGCTGAATCTGCGATTCTGCCAAAGAGGCCTCTGCGATTCTGAGATTGGCCTCGGCTTCCAGGACACTCTGTTGATATTCAGCGTCGTCAAGCCGCGCGATGATCTCACCGGCTTTAACCCAATCGCCGATCCGTTTGCGGATTTCAACAATCCTTCCGCTGACTTTTGACGCGATAATATATTGGTATAGAGGATAAACCGAACCGGTCAACTGCCGTATTTCACTAAGCGGGCCGAAACGCACGCTGTCGATCTCGACTGCCACGGGTGGCCGGCCGGATCGACCGGCATTCTTTTTGTCACCGGATGTGACCAGCAGAACGATTCGCCAGCTCAATATCAGAGTAAAAATGATTACAATGCCAATTATGATCTTTTTCTTCATTACGTTATCCTTTTCCGGTGCAAACGATCCGGTATTTAAACACCCGGCGGTACAAAGCGTTGCAATTGATTTTTACACTTACCGCCCCGGAATTTTCTGATTGTATAAAAGCCCAAGAATATACCCAAAACTCTACAAATCCGAAATAGATTTCAACCTGTTCCGGAGATGATTGTCCGGATGATTCCCCTGTTAATATTAAGACTGCGAAAAATGTATTTCCATGTTAAAAAAATATCCGGTGATCTACTTTTTCGCTTTCACAAAATGTTTTTATTGCCCGGCTGACCTGCGGCCAGTAATCGCTCCTGCCCAGCAGAACTGTTTCATAACGCTTCAGCAGATCGGGATGTTTGCTTGCCAACCAGGCCTGGATGTGATTCCAGATCCGGCCGGATGGATTAGTATGGTCAAAAAGATAGTAATTAACGAATGGATGGGTCTGAAGCACTATCTGTTTCCAGCCGGTCAGATAGGGCAGGATCGGTCCGACGAATATGAATGTTTCCAGCCCGGCGGCTTTCAATTGCTTCAGGGCGTCGAAACGAGCGGCAATTGTTGAGGCACCGGGTTCGATCTCTTGCCGCAAATTTTCGTCGGTCGTCACGACCGTCATACCGACCGAACAATTTTTAAATTGCTTCAGCAGATCGATGTCGCGGACAATCAGCGCCGATTTGGTCTGTACATTCAGATGCGGTTGAAACGGTATCAGTTGTTTCAGAATACGACGGGTCAATTTATATTCGGCCTCAACCGGCTGATAGGGATCGGTCACAGATGAAAGGTAAACCTTCCGGTCATGGCATTTAGCTAAATGCGGCGTTAGTATCTCAGGTGCATTGCTTTTAACATCGACGTAAGTGCCCCACGGTTCGGTGTGCCCGTCAAATTTCTGTATGAAACAGGCATAGCAATAAACACAGGCATGCTGACAACCGCGATAGGGATTAATGACAAAGTCGATGCCGGGCAATTTTGACCGGCTGAGAACCGAGCGCACTTGAATTTCCTGAACATTTAACATGTTCTTAGATTAGGGATGATTGCAGGAATAAGTCAAGGAATCTGATCTGAATATTCCGGATTTGTGCGAGATCACGTCGGCCAACAAATACCACTTCCATATCAATCTTTAATAGTTTAACTTCGACATTAAATATACTCTAATGAGAACAGAGAAACCAACAACCCCTTAATCATAACATGGAGGATACAAACATGAAAGTGAATCGACTGAGTGTTTTCTTTTCCCTGCTCGTTGCAGTAATAATGACAGCCAGCGCTTTTGCGGCAGGCTCAACAAATGCAACGTTCAAAGGAAAAGAAATCCGCGCAAACAAGATTGTAGTCGTCAACAATTCATTATTCAAACAATTACCGGTTAAGGCAAATCTGGTTGCCCGGACTGAAAGCATCAAAGCTGCTTACCAGGGACGAGTGACCAGAGTTATCCCGGCCCAGGGTCTTGAAGAATGGGAAATTGCCGGCGACCTGGAAAAGGCTTTGAATGAATTGAACGCAATCGATGGCATCAGTGCTTTTCCGAATTTTGTGTTTCACCGCGAAGACACCGAGCGTGGAACCAGATTGAAAACCACGGGAGAAACCGGTGATCCTTATCTGGCCGATCAATGGGCCTTGAACAACGATGGTTCATTCAATGCGACGGCCGTATCCGGCGCCGACATCAGCGCCCTGGCGGCCTGGACTGTCACGACCGGCGGGACCTACACCGTTGGCGATGTTACCTCTGACGTCATCGTGGCTGTTTTCGATGATGGCATCGACATTGACCATGAAGACCTGTCCAATAACATCTGGATCAATCCCGGTGAAGATCTGGATGGCAATGGTGTCATCAGCGAATCGGAATGGAATGGTGTGGATGATGACGCCAATGGTTTTGTCGACGATTTTTATGGTTGGAGTGTGATTTACGATGATAATTCATACCTGAATTCGGGTAGTTATCACGGAACGCATGTAGCCGGTATAATCGGTGCCCAGGGTAATAACGCGGTCGGCATCGCCGGTGTTAATCATTCGATCAAGATGCTATCGGTCATGATCTGGGACGAATGGGGTGATACCGATGCGATTACTCTCATGTATGGCTACTACTATTTGTCCACTCTGCTCGAATCCGGTGTAAAAATCCTGGCAGTGAACCAGTCCTGGGGTGGCGGACGCGATCTTCTGGATCGGGATGATCAACGTTTCATCGACGTCATGACCAACTATGCCCGCCGGCACGATCAATTAGGCATGATCTGGGTCTGCTCCGCCGGTAACGACGCAATAAATCTGGATAAATTGAATTATTATGCCTATCCGCGCCTGATCCAGTCACCGAATATTATTTGCGTCGGTTCCACTGACTATGCCGATCAGCGGTCATTTTTCTCAAATTTTGGACATGCCACCGTTGACCTCGGCGCACCCGGTACCGCCATTCTATCCTGTCTGCCTGACAATGATTACGCCTATATGGATGGAACATCCATGGCCACTCCACATGTGACCGGTGTAATTGCTCTGGCCAAGAGTGTTTTCCCGGGAGATGATGCTCATGCTCTGATGGCACGCGTGCTGGCAACCGCGGACCGGTCGAGTAACTTTGACGACCTTTGGAATACGGAAGCGCGGCTTAATGCTTATCACGCCGTGTCACCCACCGCCGAAGCTAATGGTTTGTTGCCCAGTGTATCTACAGCTTATATTCAGAAAAATTTCACGGAAGACTACGGCGTTGCTACCGTCGGTTTTGTCAATGCAACTACCAATGCCGTTACTGTCAGTGACGCCGTCATCAGCGGAGCACAGGCCAGTTGCTTCAGCCTGATTCAACCGCCCACCAAGAGTCTATCGGCTACGATAGTAGCCGGTGGCGCATTTGGCATTCCGGTCAAGTTTATCTCGAACGCAGGCTCTACGGCAACTTATAATGCGACTCTGACTCTTACCGTCAGTGGAAATACCGTAGTGATTCCTTTAGTCGGTATCGAACAAGGTTATGGAGAAATGGAGATCGATCCATGGCTCTCCGAACTGGGCGTTACGCATTATGGCGATACCCTGACATCGGCTTTTACAATCACCAATACCGGTGAGGCTGACCTGGATTATCATCTGTTTCAGGTATTGGTTAATAACAATCCGAGATCAACCGTTGATATACCCACCGTCAATACCTTCAAGCCGGAAACATCCACAATAACCAAACTCGTTGCAAACAAAGGCAAGTTGATCCGCCAGCAATTCGATAAGATCGCACCTGCGGTCGCTAATCTGAACCGTACGAAAATCGACCTTAATTTCGATCGGTTGGAGAAAAACGGCTCCGAAACTGTCTTATGGGCCGATAGTCTGAACGATTCGACAGCCACTCTGGATAACTGGGCGCTATTGTCCTGGGGTGTTGACGAAGGTACCGATGTAAACTGGCATTTGGTAAATGTTTCCGATAATGAAACGAAAGACTTCGTTTTCCTGGCTGGTGATTTAACCAATGGTTATCAAAACAATACGCTGGCCATTGCTGTTTCGCCACTATTCAATTTCACGACGACAGGCGGGAAAATGCCCGCCTATCTCTCCTTTGATTATGCCGCCCTGCTAGAAAGCGGTTACGATTACTTTTACATCAATTATGTCGTTGACCGTCAGCGCACCGGAACTCTGCTTATTTCTGAATATGATCTGACCGCCGATGGAAATATGTATCGGGCCTGGGCTGATATTTCAGATCTGATCGGTCAGAATAATGTTGAGTTCTGGTTTATTTTTTCGACGGATGAAAGTTATATCGGCGGATTCGGGGCGCTTTTCGATAATGTCGAGATTACCACTACGGATGCGCCTTATTACGCCGACAATTACAACGGCACACTGAGCCCGGCCGGGCAGGCGACAATTACTAATACGATCCGAACCGACTTACTCAAACCCGGTGAATTTGCACTGGCGAACTGGATTGAGTCGAATGCCCTGGAGAATTGGATCGGTCTGAATATCGTTCATTTCAACAGTGTGATCGGCCACCTGTCCGTCGATCCGGTCTTAACTGAACTGGGCGATTTCTACCGCAATCAGACTGCCCGCTCCGGTTTCACCGGGATAAACGACGGGATCGTTAACGTTGACTTTGAGACCGAGTGGAATATCCGGCGTAGTTATGATGACGACGATGTCACCCTCTCCAGCAGTGACGATAAAAGTCTCCGGTCAGCTCAGACCAAACTACAAAAAATCACAAAGTCAGCCGTTAAAAAGGAAACCGACCGGTTAAAACCTTCCGAGCGTATCAAAATAGTCGCAGAGCAATACACCAGCACGAAAGCCCCAAAAAGCACAATCAAGCTGAGCGAGCCGACTTTGATCTCGAAGATCTTCAGTCCGGAAACCGCTGTCCGTAATTCAGTTCTGCTTTCGGAAACCTTCGACGCTGGTTCTGAAATTCCGGAAGGCTGGTCGGTCGAAGATTATTCGTACGGCTTAGGCGATGTCTGGCATATTGAAACATTTGATACAAACAATACCCTGTTTTTCGGCGACCCGGAAGTCTGGCAATATTATGCTAATTCCTCAACAATCACCTTCACACCGGAGATCGATCTGACGGCCGTTCCGGACACCGAAAAGGTCTTCCTGGAATTCGACTATGCCTGTTATGTTGAAGAAGGCTACGATTATTTCGACCTTTATATCGGATTTGTCCCGGACGATCCGACCTATGACATCAAATGGAGACTGGTGGCCTCAACCGAATATTACGATTTCGTCAATGACGGTTCGCTCTATTCCTTTGCGATAAACCTGAGCCGGGCGACTGGTGAAAAAATAGTTTTCGCACTTGGTGCTTTTACGGACGGATCGGTCGGAGATGGTTTTATACTGGTTGATAATGTATCGGTCTATACCAAAGTCCGGAATATTTTTGTAGACCCGCTCTGCGGTAAAATTCCGGTCGGCGCAAGCCAGTCATTTAACCAGCATATCAATATGAAAAGCATCAATCCGGGTAGTTATGCCATGGTTACAAAACTTTGGTATTCATATTACTCGGAAGGCTATGATTGGTGGGATTACGATCGCGCTAAACAGCGGACCGAATTTAGAGTAGTTAACCGTCCGCCGGTTGTAATTGACGACACGCTAAATGTCGTTGCCGGCGATATCGTCGGCGTCAATCATATTTTCAATGCCGCGCTGGATAACGATTACGACGAGGATAAGGATTATCTTTACCTCTGGGATGTTACTGATCCGATTTACGGATCTTTCAAACAGACCGGCCTTGAATACTATGGTCCGATCAAATCCGTGCCGGAATACTGGTCTTACGTTGCGCCGTTAAATTATGACGGCTATGATGTAATCCATTACAGCGTGTATGACGGTTTTGAATCTTCTGTTGGCAAGATCCTGATCCGGGTAGCCGCCGAGCCGCGCTTTGTGGCCGGAACCCAGCAGGAATATACCTTCCTGGAAGACACCACCCTGATAATTAATACCCTCCGGTTAGTGCCGGGTGTCGGTGGTGTCGATGAGGAATTATTCGTCTGGGGCGTCGCTAAAAGTAATTTAGTCAAGATTGACGCAGACCGCGCCAAACATCGTCTGACTTTTAGTACCAAAACAGTCGATGCCTGGGGCCAGGATCGCGTGACGCTTTACGTTGGTCATGTGAACGAACCGTTCGATTCGCTTAAAGTGACGATTGTAGTCGTGCCTGTCAATGATCCGCCAACGGCTAAATTCCTGGCCGCCAAGACTAACAACACCGTTACTTTCACCGACCAGTCCGATGATTCCCGTGATTCAGAAGGCGCCATCGTAAAATGGCTCTGGAATTTTGGCGACGACCAAACCAGCTCTGAACAAAATCCCACTCACGTCTATGCCGCCATTAATACCTATACGGTTACGTTGACGGTTACCGACAATGGGAATGCCTCGACGCAGACCAGTCAGGATGTTGTAATCTCTAACCTCCTGGCTATTGCTTCCGAGGCTGTTCTGCCATCGAATTTCGAATTAGCGCAAAACTTCCCGAATCCCTTCAACCCGATTACGACCATTCGCTACGCTTTGCCGGAACGGAGCACCGTACGACTAACCATTTACGACATGCTCGGCAAAGAGGTGCGTACGTTGGTTAACCAGGCTGAAGATGCCGGGTACAAATCCGTTCAATGGAATGGTCTCGATCAGCGTGGTCAGATGATCAGCACCGGGATTTATATCTATAAAATCCAGGCTGGCAACTTCACGCAAACGAAGAAAATGATCTTCATGAAGTAAGACTGCTCTGCTATCCCGATATAAGAAGCCCTTCCAACCGGAAGGGCTTCTTATTTAATCCTCATGTACTTGCGGCTGATCGGTACCGAAACCGGGATAGCTTCCCCGGCGCAATCCAATTTAAAAATTCGTCTTTATCTTCCAGAGCGCCAGGTCGTATGTGCCAAAACCGGTTGAGGCAGTATGCCCGGTGATTATCAGTTCGTTCGCGCCGGTCAGACAGATTCCGCTACCCCAATCCGAATAGCGATGACCGATCGTTTTTTCCCAGACCAGACGCCCTCCGCTATCGATTTTTGTCAGATAAACATCATTGTCACCTTTGATGTTCTTGGTCGTCCCGCAAACGACAAATCCACTATCCGGCATTTCCGTAACCGCATAACCATAATCATAAAAAGATCCACCCTGGCAGGTCTGGGCCCAGACCTGCTGGCCGTCGGTATCGACTTTAATAACCAGTATATCCATTATATCCCGACTGTTGGTGAATCCAACCATGACTGCACCGCCGTCGCTGGTGGGTTGTGCCTGACTGCACCAGTCAAAAGTCGGAGTCTTAGGATCATTTAATTTATTCTGCATCTGGGTGCCGTAATTTTTAGCCCAGATTTGCCGGCCGTTCCCATCCGTTTTGACCAGCCAGAAATCGCTGTTACGACCGCCGAAAGTGCCGGTCGTGGCCCCGATGTAAATTTCATTGGTAGTCGTCACCCAAACCGAATTGCCGATTTCATAACGCAGACCACCATATGTTTGAGTCCATTTCTGCCGGCCGTCGAAATCAGTCCTGATCAGGAAGACATCCTCTTCGCCGGCGCCATAAGAATCGGTCGAACCGCAAATCAGATAGCCATCCGGGGCTTCGCACACTGCCAATCCGACATCATAACGCGGCCCGCCGTAAGTTTTGGTCCAGACCGTTTCTCCGGCCTCATTCAGTCTGACGATAAAGACATCCCTGGCACCATTACCAAAAGAAGTGGTGTATCCGGCAACTAAGTAACCGCCTTTGACTGCCGTACAACAAAATCCGTACTCCGTTCCGGACCCGCCATAGGTGCGCGACCAGTCTAAATTGCCCAGACTATCGGTTCTGACGACTAATATATCCGCGTCTCTTGAACCGTGTGAAAAGGTATAGCCGACAGTCAATAGACCGCCATCAGCGGTCGATATTACGGCCCGTCCGGCATCTGCTCCAAAACCACCAATTACCTTTGACCATTGCAGGCTCTGATCCTGAAAACCGGCCTCTGCCTCAAAAATGAATTGATCTGCCGGGACTCGCTTAGGCTTCCCGCGAGGTTGTCTATTCTCGATCAGCCCGCCCAATGCCTGACAATTTGAATAGCTATAGTACTGATCGCGCACAGCAGTCAGCAAATTGCCATCGCTGATTGGCGGCTGATCATTGCCCATAAAAATTGCCCCGGCGTTGACATACTCCGACTTGAATTTTGGTTGGCCGAGAACCTTTTTTCCACGAATGACATCCGCCGCGGCTAACAGACGTCCGCCCGCACAAATTGCCGATACCGGCATGCCCCGGGTGACTGCCTGCTTAACCAGAGCAAGCGCCGACCCGTCATTAATTATTTCCTGAAAGGGCTCAATGGCTTGATATGACGAAGCGGGCATAATGGCCAGGGCATCCCAACTGTTCAGATCAACGATCTCCGGAAATTTTAAATCAGGTACGAGCGGCGAAACCTGGTGCACATCACGGTAATACGGACAAACCGGCAGAGTATCGGCGACGCCGGTCAGGGTGACATTCCAGCCGAACTGTTCAAAATAATCCCGATTCATCCAAAATCCTGCCCCGACATTGGGGCTCATCAGTGCCAGAACATCGATCCCTTTGAATGCCAATGGCTCTGCCAGCCAGGTTTTTAAGGGCTCTTTGATATTAATCAAACCGCGCCACTTGAAATTCTGACCGAAGTCGTCATAACGCACAGTGACAAGCTTGCTAAGGTCTTTGAATCGGCGAGCCGGAGGAATTTTTTCGATCAGATTCAAGGGATAATTATAGTCAAAAGGAAAATCGATCATTGCGGCCGAATCAATCATCGCCAGGATTGTCCCGCTTAATATGGCCTGATGTACGAAAATCGCATAGGTTCTGCTTTTACGATAGAACGGCTGGAAATCAGCCCGCAGAAACAACCGGTCGAAGTTAGTGCGCCAGGTTTGTAAAATCTTCAATTCGGGGCGCATAACCAAGAGCCCGGCATTAAAATAGGCCCTGAGCGGCACTTCATCAACGTACGTTTTTAAGGGGAAAATTCGCTCCGGCGGAGTTGTACATTCCCGGTAAATCAGATTCCAGAAATCATCGACCGGCTGGTCATAGCGCGATCCGATCAGAACCACCTGGACCGGGCGATAGCCAAAACTTTTACCGACCGGCAAATCGAAAGCCGTTGGTTCCTGAAACAGAATGTTGTCCGAGTCCATCCAGACCAGGATTGCGGTGTTTCCGACCGCCAGCGACTCAGCAACGGCCGCCGCGTACACTTTGGTCGCCAGTGGAAAACGCAAAGCTTCCGGTCGAGCCATAAAGGGTATCAGCCGGACTCCCAGGGTTTGGAGGCGCTGACGGGTTGGTAAAGTCATCTCTTCAACCTGTCCCGGGATTAACACCCAGATAGGACAATTTTTATAACGCCCTCCAAAATCGCGAATACTGCGCGCCCAGGTTATGACTTCGATTTCACCACTTCCGGGATATGCCATACATGCAAAAGTCAATTGCTGTGGTTGCCGCGCAGTTTTTTTTGGCGCGGCGAACAACATTCCCGAAATAGATACAATTACGAATCCGATTGTCAACTCTGTAAATATTAATCTCAATCTCGTTTTATTCATCTGTTGCCCTTTATTTATTTTCAGTCTCCGGCCCGATCGACCACTAATCTAATCAATCAAAAAGATCGTCGTATGGAGAAATATCCCATTTTTCAATGTCATCTAACGGAGGAATCCGCCAAACCGCCAGACTGTCGAGCACAGTGCGGCTGGCAACCTGGCGTAAATAGACGGTCGTGACGCTGTCACTCATCCCCGTGTAATTCAAGGTGTCAGCCGCCTGCTGAAAGATCGCCGCATAATAAACTGCCGCGCCCAGGTATGAACCGGCATAAGATGGATGTGCTTCGTCAGCGTTATATAACTCGATATCCGGACGCCCGGCGCGCACATAAGCCCAGGCTTGGCCGAGCGGAGCAATCATCAGGTCGGCCGTCTCGGCAAAGATCTTCGTCCCCACGGTGATATTCAACTGATGCTCCTGGTAGGAAATGTGCATGAAGCTGTAATCATAGCCGTTTTTATTGGCGTACGGCATGAAATAGAAAATCCTCGTATCAGGATTATTGGCATAGATGAAACTCTTTAAAGCCTCAATGAATGGCAGAACCATTTCGTGACTTTCCGGTGAGATAATTTCCGCGATGGCTTCCTGTAAAATAACGAAATCCCATTTCTGCTCCTTGATCTTCCGGCGGCTCAACTGGCTCCAGCGGTGATAGTCCATTTGAGCTCCCGGTTCGCAATGCTTATCGATGAAGACCCGTTTCTGGCCCTTCTCGGCCAGCATTTGCAGAATGTACGGTTGGGCGTTGTAATAGGTCAGGCTGTTCCCAAGGAACAGGATTTTGCAGGCGCGGTCGTCGGCTTTTGCGGGACTCTTGTAGTTCGACGGTATGTCATAAATCTCCTCCTTGTAATAAAAATCATAACGATTCGGGTCTGAAAACTCCTGGTCACAGGTCATGAAAAGCGTAAGGCCGAAAACTATCGCCAGTATCGAATTTTTACCAACAATGTCTTTTATTAGTGTCCGCCATTTTCTGCGCTTTCGACTCATATTTTCTCTCATTTTTCAGGGTAATTATTTGTCAACGGCCGGCTTTTTCCAATAATTAATCGCCAGACGGTCGCATATTTCGGCAGGTGACATTTTCCCGCACCGTGAAAACTCCTATAAAAAAAACATTGAATTATCAGTTTTTAAATGTTAAGATACAGCGATTTTTAGGTATGAGAAGAGACATGACTACCAGTAATTTTTATTTTCAGTATTTTTATTTTAGAGGAACAGGCCGGAAGGGGTAGGCAGTATCTTAAAATAAACATATTAAAAACCCCTTCCAGTGAGAAGGGGTTTTTAGTTAAAGCCGAATATGAAAAGGAGAATGATACAGCATGAGTAGTGCACTTGAGAACTTGAAACTGACCTCCATCCAGAATCGGGTGGAAAAGACCACGATTCGGGTTGGTGATGTGACGATCGGACAGGATTTCGTCGTAATGGCCGGGCCTTGCGCCGTCGAATCGGAAGAACAATTGATGCAAACCGCAGAAGCAGTCAAAGCTGCTGGAGCCAATATGTTGCGCGGCGGCGCCTTCAAACCGCGTACTTCACCCTACGATTTCCAGGGTCTCGGGCTGAAAGCCCTTAAATTGCTGGAAAAAGCCAAGCGGACCTACGGTCTGCCGATTGTCACCGAAGTGCTCGATTCGCGCGACGTCACCTGGATTTGCGAATACGTCGACATTCTCCAGATCGGCGCTCGCAACATGCAGAATTTTGCACTTCTCAAGGAGGTCGGCAAGAGTTCCAAGCCGGTTTTACTGAAACGCGGCATGTATTCGACTCTGAAAGAATGGCTGAACTGCGCCGAATATATTTTATCCGAAGGCAATCCACAGGTGATTCTGTGCGAACGCGGCATCCGCACCTTCGAAACTTACACCCGCAACACGCTCGACCTGAGCATCATTCCGTCTATCCGGGAAGTCACTCATCTGCCAGTCATCGTCGATCCATCACATGCCACCGGCCGCCTTAGTCTAATCAAACCCATGTCATTGGCCTCTGTGGCGGCTGGCGCAGACGGTCTCATCGTCGAAGTCCACTACAAACCGGAAACGGCGCTCAGCGACCGCGATCAGCAACTGAATCCGACCCAGTTCGATGACCTGATGCGCGACGTTCTGCGTCTGCAAAAATTCATGCAAACCCTTGGAAAGTCGACCGATGCCGTCAATTAAAATTAACACTCCCAGAAAATCTTCGTCCATTTTAACCGACCGGTCGATCCACGCCGTATTTCCCTTTATCGAGGGAAAGCGTGCGGTCATCATTACCGATGAAAATCTTGATCGGCTGTATGGCGGTCTGTTTACCGATTTTCAGAAAATCGTTCTGCCACCCGGTGAAAGTTCCAAGAATCTCGACCTGGTTCGCCGGATTTACGAACAGATGATCGCCGCCGAAGTTGATCGTAGTTGCCTGATTCTGGGTGTCGGCGGCGGCGTGGTATGCGACATCGCCGGATTCGTCGCCAGTACCTACCTGCGTGGACTGGATTTCGGATTCGTCGCAACCTCACTGCTGGCGCAGGTTGATGCCAGCATCGGAGGCAAGAACGGCGTCAATTTCGCCGACGCCAAAAACCTGATCGGCACGATCAATCAGCCGCGCTTCGTGCTTTGCCCGCAGGATGTTCTGCAAACTCTGCCACGCGAACATTTTATCAACGGCATGGCTGAAATCATCAAGACCGGGGCAATCGGCGACGCCGAATTGCTGGAAGTTCTGACGTTAAAACGCGCCGAAATCCTGGACCTCCAGCCGGAAGCTCTCGAAACGGTCATCGGTCATACCCTGACCTTGAAAGCCCGAATCGTCGAATCGGATGAGCGCGAACAAGGCGAACGCCGTTTGCTGAACTTCGGCCACACTATTGGCCACGCTATCGAAATCGCGACCGGTATGTTGCACGGCCAGGCCGTCGCAATCGGCATGAACCTGGCGGCGGAAATTTCAGTCCGGCTGGGAATTCTGGCACCGGCCGAAAAGGAACGCCTTGCCCAGATTCTCCACGCGTATGAATTACCGGTCACCCTGCAAATTCCGGCAGACAAACTGCTCCCGTTCATTTTCAAGGACAAGAAACGACTGGGTAACAGCCTGCGGTTCGTCACCCTGAGTAAGTTGGGTGCAGCCCAAATCGTCAATTTATCATTCAACCAAATCAAGGAATTTCTCGATGATCTGTGTAGCGCTGGCTGAACAACCGTTCAAGGCAATCCTGGAGATTATCCGGCAGGAAGAAATGGCCGAAATCCGGATCGATCTGCTCGACCTGACCACTGAGCAATTACAACACATTTACCAAAACCACCCGCAGCTGATCGCGACCTGTCGTCCCGGCCGTTACTCAGATACGGAACGATATTTAATCCTGGCAGATGCAATGAAAAACGGGGCTGCATACGTTGATCTCGAACACGATGCACCGCAAGATTTCCGTCAGTCTCTGACACAGTTGGCGCGCACTCATGGCACTCAGGTCATTGTTTCCTATCATAATTTCGACTTGACGCCCTCTCTGGTGAAACTGCAACAAATTCTGCGGATTTGTGAATCTCAATCGGCAGACATCGTCAAAATCGTCACCTTTTGTCATACGGAAAGCGACGCCGAACGACTCCTTGCATTATATCCAGTGAACACCAAACCGCTGATCGCCTTCGGGATGGGAACTGCCGGAAGAAAATCGCGTCTCGCTGCCCTGCGACTCGGGGCACCGTTCATTTATGCCGCGGCGGATACCGGCAAGCCGACTGCGCCCGGACAGATGACCAAAGCCGAGATTTTACACCTTTTGGAAAAGGAGCCGACCAATGGCTGAAAAACGCTTTGCGATTATGGGGCATCCCGTTCTGCACAGTAAAAGCCCGTTAATTCACAATCACTGGTTCCGTGAAAACAATCTGCCTGCCACGTATAGCCGGATTATCGCCGACGATGCCTTCACGGCGCTCAGTTTGGGATACAAGCTGAATCTGCACGGCGCCAACGTCACCGCACCATTCAAGGAAAAAGTTATCCCGAGTATCGTTCGTTTATCCGCTGAAGCCGCCGCAGTCGGCGCAGTCAATACCCTGCTTTTCGATGGACCGCATATTTCGGGTTACAACACCGACATTACCGGAGTAATCCGGGCTTTTGAACTCAACTGGGTGCCGTTGCGGGATCGTTCTGTGTTGATCATTGGCGCGGGCGGTGCGGCGCGGGCCATAGTCAGCGCCCTGAAAACATCTGGCGCTAATATCACAATCAGCAACCGGCCGGACGAAATGGCTACCAACCTCGCTCGCAGTTTTCAGGTCAATAACGTACCTTTTTCCGAATTACCGGCAGCCGTGCGGACAGCTGAAATTATCGTGACTGCATTGCCGCCGGACGTATGCGTCGTCGAACCGGAATGGCTCAATTCCGGGCAAATTATCATGGACGCCAATTATAAAAATTCCAAGATGGAACCACTCATAAAAGCTGTTAGTGCTCAATTTATTCCCGGCACAACTTGGCTGACCGAACAGGCGCGCCCGGCCTTCGAACTTTTCACCGGTAAACCGGCGACTGCGGACATTCCTGCGGAAATCATTTCCGGCCATCCTTACGCCGGGAAAACCAATATCATTCTGACCGGATTCATGGGTGCTGGTAAATCGACGCTTGGTCCGTTATTAGCTGCCCGTCTTGGCTGGAAATTCGTTGACGTCGACCAGGTCATTGTTGAGCAAGCCGGTAAAAGCATCAACACCATTTTCAAAGATTCCGGTGAGGACGAATTTCGACGACTGGAATCGCTGGCGCTTGAAAAAACGCTGGAGTCGCCGCATCAGGTCATCGCCAGTGGCGGCGGCATCGTTCTGAAAGAATCCAATTGCGAACTTATCCGGCGCAAGGCGCTCAGCGTCTGGCTATTTGCCCGGCCGCGCTGGATCTGGCCGCGAATCGAACTTACCGGTCGGCCGTTGTTGCAAAAAGACGATCCGCTGGCAGAAGCCGAGCGGATCTTTGAAGCGCGTTCCGACTTGTATTTCCGCACGGCGGATGCTATTTTAGACACCGAAGCGCAGACACCCGAAAATTGTACGGAATCGTTGCATGCAGAAATCAGTCACATCTTCAAGAATTGACGGAACGGTCGCCGCACCGGCCTCCAAGAGCGTCGTTCAGCGGGTTATCGCAGCGGCTCTGCTGGCGGAAGGCACTTCCGTTTTCCGGAATGTCACCCTGTGCGCCGACAGTCAGGCGGCTATCGCTATCGCCCGCGACCTGGGTGCGGAAATCGTCCTCGACGACCGTGAATTACGTGTAACCGGCGGATTCAAACCGCGGCAGTCGCTTCTGGATTGCGGTGAATCCGGGCTAAGCCTGCGAATGTTCGCCGCCATTGCGGCATTGCATGATAAGGAATTGACGCTGACCGGCCGGGAGGCGCTCAAAAAACGACCGATTGACATGATTCCGGCCCCTCTGCAACAACTCGGCGCCGCCTGCCGGACCGACCACGGGCACTTGCCGCTAAACATTCGCGGTCCGCTGAAAGGCGGCCGGGTGACAATCGACGGTTCGATCAGTTCCCAGTTTCCGACCGGATTATTGACCGCTTTGCCGGTGATCGCCGCCGACTCGGAAATAGACGTAGACAATCTGAAAAGCAAACCATACATTGACCTGACTCTCGAAATCCTGAACGAGTTCGGCATCCGCATCCGGCATACCGATTATCGCCAATTCTTCATTCCCGGCGGACAGAAATACCAGCCGATCCAATTATCTGTCGAGGGCGATTGGAGTGGCGCGGCCTTTCTGCTGGTTGCCGGGGCGCTGCGAGGAACGATTTCAGTCACAGGCCTGCGGATTGATTCACGCCAGGCCGACCGGGTGATTCTCCAAATGCTGGAACAAAGCGGCGCACAAATAACGGTCAATTCCACGGCCATGCGGGTTTCGGCGGCAAACCTGAAAGCCTTCGAATGCGATGCGACCCACTTCCCCGATCTGTTTCCACCGCTTGTGGCACTGGCGGCTGGTTGCCGCGGAACCAGTCGGATTCAAGGCGTGCGACGTCTATTCTATAAAGAGAGCAACCGGGCGGCCGCCCTGCAATCCGAATTCGGAAAGATCGGCATTGAAATCCAAATTGATGACGACACCATGTCCGTTATCGGCGGCCGGATCACAGGTGGTCAGACTGAATCACATAACGATCACCGCATTGCCATGGCGCTGGCCGTAGCCGGGTTGAGCACAACAGAGCCTGTTAGTATTGATGGCGTCGAATGTATCGCCAAATCCTATCCGGCTTTTTTCGACGATCTAAAATCAATTGGAGGAAATATCGATGAATAGTTTTGGACGACTATTCCGCATTACGATTTTTGGCGAATCACACGGCCCGGCCGTCGGTGTGATAATCGATGGCTGCCCGCCGGGAATTGCCGTCAATACCGCCGATTTCTCGGCCGATCTTGACCGCCGCCGGAGTGGTGCTCCGGGCACGACCGCTCGTCAGGAAAGCGACACGCCGCGGTTCCTGAGCGGAATTATGAATGACCATACCACCGGCGCGCCACTGACCATCGTCTTCGAGAACTCCGCCCAGCGATCGGCGGACTACGCCGAAAAGCCGACCGTCTACCGGCCGGGACACGCCGATTTCACAGCCAATCGCAAATTTCAAGGCTGGAACGATCCGCGCGGCGGCGGACATTTTTCGGGACGGTTGACGGTCGGCTTGGTCGCCGCCGGCGTGCTTGCGAAGAAAATCATCGAGCCTGCGCAAATCTCTGCTCACCTGACGGAAGTTGGCGGTCAGGCCAATTACACCGAACTGCTCGAGCAAGCCCGCCGGGAAGGCGACTCGCTGGGCGGAATTATCGAATGTCGCGTGCAAAATTTACCGGTCGGACTCGGCGAACCGTTTTTCGATTCGGTCGAGTCAGTTCTGGCACACGCCGTGTTTGCCATTCCCGGTATCAAAGGCATCGAATTCGGCGCTGGTTTCGCGGCTGGCCGTATGCGCGGCAGTGAGTTCAACGACCGCTTTATTGAAACCGACGGCACCACTGCCACCAACAATTCCGGCGGAATTAACGGCGGAATCACCAACGGCAACGAATTGGTTTTCCGGCTCGTGGCCCGGCCGACCGCCAGCATTGCCTCCAATCAGCAAACCATTGACTTCGGCAACGGAAAAATGGCAGATTTATCTGTCAGCGGACGGCATGATGTCTGCTTCGCCCTGCGCGTGCCGGTCGTGGCCGAAGCTCTGACGGCCTGCTGCCTGGCTGATTTGCTATTAATCCAACATTCCATGCTTTCAAATAAGGAATCCCAACCATGAATCTTGACGAAATCCGTTCCCAGATTGACCTGATCGATGGTAAAATCATCAAACTGCTCAATGACCGCCTGGCATCGGCAATTATGACCAAGAAATTCAAGACTAAAATCGAAGATCCGCAGCGCGAGCAGGAGGTTCTCGACAACCTCGGGCGCAAGACTTACGACCTCGTTAATGCTGATTTTGCCAAGCGACTATACGCCATTATCATCGGGGAAAGCAAACGCCTGCAGGCACTCGACCTGCCGCTGATCGCTTTCCAGGGCGAACACGGCGCCTACAGCGAAATGGCCGGTAAAGCCTGGAATCCGCAACTTGTCAGTATTCCCTGCCGCGAGTTTGCCGAACTTTTCGAGGGCGTTACTAATGGTTCTTATGACTTCGGAATTATCCCGATCGAAAATACGCTCGGTGGCGTGGTCGGCCCGGTCAATGAGCTCCTGATTTCCACCAAACTGCATATCGTCGGTGCAATTGAAATGCCGGTGCGACATTGTCTGCTGGCCGTGCGCGATACCGATTACCGCGAACTGCGTAGCGCCTATTCGCATCCGCAGGCATTGGCGCAATGCAAGCATTTTCTGGCGCGTAACAAACTCGATCCGATGCCTTATTACGACACGGCTGGTGCCGCCCGCATGGTCGCCGAAAAAGGTTTAAAAGGCATCGCCGCGATTGCCAGCCCGCTGGCTGCCCAGCTCTATAACCTGGAAATAATCAAGGAACAAATCGAAGACCTGGCCTCCAACACGACCCGTTTCCTGATCCTGGCGCGCGAACCGTATTCCGGCAAAGGCGATAAATGCTCGATCATTTTCTCCACCGCGCACAAAGCCGGTACGCTTTTTAAAGTTCTCGAAATCTTCGCCCAGGCTAAAGTCAACCTGACGCGCATTGAATCGGTGCCGCAATCGCCCGGTCAATACGCTTTTTTCCTGGATTTTATCGGTTCCAAAGACGATCCAAAGATCGAAAATACTCTCAAGGAGGTCGAGCAGTCCACCGCCGATTTCCGCCTGATGGGTTGCTACCCGGAAAGGATACCGGCATGAAAGTCTTTATCCTGGGAGCCGGACGCATGGGTGCCTGGCTCGTCGAAGAATTCTGTCATCAACACCAGGTAGCAGTTTATGACCGCGACCTGACCAGGTTGAAATACTTCTTCAATGTCAAACGCTTTACTGACCTGAAACAAGTGACTCGTTTTAAACCTGATCTGGCAATCAACGCCGTCAGTCCTCAGCACACTGTCGCGGCTTTCGAAGAACTCCTGCCGCTCATTCCCGCCGGTTGTCTGCTGGCCGATATTGCTTCAGTCAAGGCCGGTGTGGCAGAATTTTACCGGAAACACGATCGGCGCTTCGTCTCGACTCACCCGATGTTCGGGCCGACCTTCGCTAATATCCGCGACCTGCGCGACGAAAACGCCATTATCATCAGCGAGTCCGATCCGGACGGCAAGGCTTTCTTTCGCCAGTTCTTCGAGAGCCTGCGCCTGAATATCTTCGAATACTCGTTCGATGAACATGACCGCACTACGGCTTATTCGCTGGGCACGCCCTTTGCCTCTTCGCTGACCTTCGCCGCCAATCTGAAAATGCAGAAAGTTCCCGGTACGACCTTCAAGAAGCATCTCGAGATTATCCGCGGCCTGTTATCGGAAGACGACTACCTGCTGTCGGAGATTCTGTTCAACCCGTACATGCTCCAGCAAATCGAGCATATCAATTCGCGTTTGGCCTTCCTGACGCATATCATCCGCGGACATGACTACGAGGAAATGAAGCGCTTTCTCGACGGACTGCGCGAAAACATCTGCGTGGTTGAGTAAGAGATTAAATTGCGTCGCGGAGTCGCACGGAGAAAACGCGGAAGCTCACGGAGGATCTTCAATTTGTTTAGTCAGACCCTCAAACCTGATGAGAAAATCCCTACACTGTCATTCCGAATCCGATTTATCGGGTGAGGAATCGGCTATGTATGAATAGCAATCTGGATTGCTCAGGCAGGAGTTTCAATGGAACATTGACGGTATCAATGCGTGTGCAACCGGAAGGTTGCTGGTTTTCTATCCGCTTTTCACTATTCATCGAGTCTATTGACCGCTTGCAGAAAACTTTTCAGCCAGTAAAATAAAACTGGTTATGTTACAGTGAAATTGTATATTTTATATCATCATGTATATGTAACTGGTAAATTCCACTCAACTATAAAAGGAGAAAAAATGAACAAGCGTACCATTTCTCTGTGGCTTTGCCTGATAAGTATCCTGGCCGTAACCTTACCGGCACAGACGACCAAAATTCCCAATTATTCCAACACTCCTCGCAAGGACATCCCGACCGAATATAAATGGAAAATCGAGGATATATATGCCTCCGATGCCGATTGGCAAAAGGATAAAGCTGCGATGGTCAGCCTGATCTCTCAGATCGACCAGGCTAAAGCAGATTGGACGAAATCGCCGCAGAAAATGTTGGCGATGTTCGACCTGCTTACTGCCATTAACCTGAAAGCGAATCGCCTGCAATCGTATGCCAACCACCAGAACGCTTCGGAATTGAGTAACAGTCATTATCGTATTTTGCAGGGCGAACTCCAGGCGATTATTGTCGATTATAATTCCAAACTGGCCTTTAAAAATGACGATCTGGTAAAAATGGACGAGAAGGTATTGTTAGGTTATTTCAAGAAAGAACCCAAACTGGAACCGTATCGTTTCAATGTCGAACAGATTCTGCGCTCTAAAAAACACATCCTGCCGGAAGACAAGCAGAAAATCGTCGCCTTGACCGGACTTTTTTCCGGGACAATGGGGGAAGCCGCCGGCTTGCTGGACGATGTCGATATGCCGACGCCGGAAGTAACGCTGTCCGACGGCCAGAAGGTCCTGCTGAATTACATGAACTATTCGAATTACCGAACATCCCCTAACCGTGATGATCGCTCATTGGTTATGCGGACTTACTGGAAAAATCACAGCCAGTTTGAAAACACCTTCGCTTCCATCCTGAACGGCCAGATGAAAAATGAATTCTTCATTTCAAAAGTGTACGATTACAAGGATTGTCTCGAAGCCCGCCTCTATGGAGAAGCTATCGACACCATGGTTTACATTCAGCTGATTAAAACCACCCGGCAAAATCTGGCGCCCCTTCACCGGCTGATTAAATTGAAACAGGAATTGCTCGGAATCGACAAAATGCGCTATGAAGATATTTACGCGTCGGCCGTCAAGGAAGTCGAGAAGCGCTATCCGGTGGACGAAGCCCGTGAGATCGTTTTAGCCTCGCTGAAACCGCTGGGTACCGACTACGTGAATGTCGTCCGCAAAGCCTTCGCCGATCGCTGGATAGACATGTATCCGAATAAGGATAAACAAACCGGCGCATATTCGGGCGGAATATATGATGTGCATCCGTTTATCAAAATGAATTACTCCGGGAAATATGGCGACGTCTCGACTCTGACCCATGAACTGGGACATGCTCTGCATTCATATTTAACTTCTAAGAACCAGCACTACGCTAATGCCGATTATACGACCTTCATGGCCGAGATTGCCTCGACCTTCAATGAAAATCTGCTGATGGATTATATCCTCAAAAATGAAAAAGACGATTTTCTCAAACTCTTTATCCTCGACAGTTATCTGGATGAAGTCCGCGCGACCATTTACCGACAGGTGCTGTTCGCGGAATTCGAGTTGGCCATGCATCGCCACGTCGAAAGCGGAAATTCCCTGACGCCGGATTGGCTTAACAAAACCTATCTTGATCTCGTCCGGTTTTATTACGGTCACGATAAAGGCGTCATGCAGGTTGACGACTATATCCAGAATGAATGGAGCGGGATCCCGCATTTTTATCTGAATTATTATGTTTTCCAGTACAGCACCGGCATCATCGCCTCGATGGCCCTGAGCAATAAAGTCCTGGCCGGCGAACCGGGCGCGCTTGAAAAATATATGAACCTGTTGAAAGCCGGCGGTTCGGCCTATTCACTGAATATTGTCAAAGCGGCCGGCGTCGATATGACGACCTCCGCCCCGACCGAAGCCGCTCTGAAACGGTTTGACGACCTCGTCGCGGAAATGGAAAAAATCGTCGCCCGCTTGAAATCACAGGGTAAAATCTAGTTTTTCTGGTTTCGTCAGGTCCTCAGACCTGACGAAAGTCTCCCTGCTCTGTCATTCAGAATGAATCCCGATTTTATCGGGGCGAGTGAGGAATCGGCTAAGTCGTAATTATAATACCGAGTTTTTTATATGTATTCTGGATTGCTCGAAATATTTAGTCAAATGAGCCGTGCCAGACACCGTAAAAAAAGGAACCTATATTTTTCCCGATAGTTTTTGTTTTATATCCACCCTCTTGCACGAAAAGTGTGGAATAGGGCAACTCGCCGATTATCGTGCCGATCTTCTTAAAGTCCTCTGCGTCCAGCATCCATGTGCCGGTCGGATCTCCGCGAGCCGTATCTAAGCCCACGGCGACAATTAAAAACTTTGGATTAAACTTATTTATTTTGCGAATAGCTTTTTGAAGTGTTTCGATATATTTGTCCACAGATACTTTTTCAGGCAGAGGAAAATTTGTATTAAAACCTTTACCTTCGCCTTCACCGAATTCATCGGCAAATCCGCTGAAGAAAGGATACGCAAAGCGGGGATGCCCGTGAATAGAAATCGTAAGTACATCACTGCGTCGATAAAAAATATTCTGCAGACCGTTACCGTGATGATAATCAATATCGAGAATTGCGACTTTGCCGTGCTTGCTTAAATAATGCGCTGCAATTGCGGCCGAATTAAAATAACAAAATCCACCAAACACATTTTGTTCAGCGTGATGTCCCGGCGGACGTATGAGCGCATAACCTAAGTACGAACCGCTAAGAATTGCCTGGGCCGCAGTAAGTGCACAATTAACCGCATTACGGGCCGCCAGATAAGCATTCTTGTTGAGTGGTGTAAAAGTATCGATACAATAATATCCCGCGCGCATTGGTAAGTCTCGCGGTGGTCGGGCATTATTTCGGATTGGAAATACATAAGGATAAACTGTTTCTTTATCTGGAATTAAAAAACATACTTTCTGTAAATATTCGACAAAATCCCTGTTGTGTACTGCCGTTATATGGTGTTGGGCAAAGTGCCGCGTCGGAATATCGGTAAAAAGGCCAGTTTTGTTGAGGGCTGAAAGCATTGTCAGCACCCGAACCGGCGATTCGACGTAACCTCTTTCCTGAACGTGATGGATGGCATGTTGGTTGTTATATACCAGAAGAATACGCTTATCCGTCGGAATGGACGGTTGGAATGATTCAACCTGGACATTTGAAATGTATTTATATGGTCTGAATTGAACAGGATCATCATTTATAGAATTTATTACCATATCGATATATTCTTTATTGCAAATGATGGGGTATTTACGTTCTAATATGGCTTCTACTATCTGCCGCATCTCATTTTTTTCGAAACGGCTGTCTTTACCCATTGTATCGACAACGAGATAAGGCGGATTATCTTGATCTTCTTTTACTGGAGTTTCATATTTAGTATTTATCAATGGTCTTGCGCCATATTTTTCATAAAACCGCAGGCGCTTTTTATTCTGTTTTAAAACGAGAGGATCTTTACTTAGAAGCGGATCATCCGGAAGACATTCGAAGAACAGACCCTTCGATTTTAGCATCACCGCTTCTTCTCTGACGCGTTCGTACAGCGCCCCGCCCACACCTCGTCCCGTAAGATGTTTTGCTGTCGAAATAAAGTCAAGAAAACAGAAATTTAAATCAGGAGCATGCAGAAGTAAGGCAAAGCCACTAACCGCACCTTTGATATTATCTGCAACAAAAAGAATGGAACGGAATTGGTACTTAAGGGGATTTCTAAGCATATCGGGAAGATTGTCAATCTCACTGTAATGCAGTGACTCAAACTGCTCGCGAAGTATTTGCTGAACCTGATTAACCTCATTTATATTTATAGGATTATTGATGTCGTAAATTCGACGTATTCTAAACATGATCTATTCCCTTTTCTATATATAAATCTGGTTTCTTATCATTATTGTTTTACACAGTATCATCACGTTGACATTTTAATCAAATGGGAATTTATCATGACTTGTATCCAATGTATCACCTAGCACCTTTTTCCCTAATTCGGTTAATTCAAACCAACCAATTTCATCTGCATGATGGACTTCATC
>Ga0074199_1000649_pt1 | contig 47038 bp, 38 predicted proteins | sample EPASupsiteSAE347_FD_64528 | JGI IMG/M metagenome (GOLD analysis project Ga0074199, IMG submission 64528) | Bioremediated contaminated groundwater from EPA Superfund site, New Mexico - Sample SAE3-47 | ecosystem: Environmental > Aquatic > Deep subsurface > Groundwater > Contaminated ... | reverse complement strand
CATAGATCAATTTACCTCTGATCTGTATGTTGCTCCGGAAGGTGATGACAGTAATATCGGTACAGATTCATTTGCACCCTTAAAAACTGTTCGGCAGGCTATTATTAAAAGCGATCCATCTGCAATGAAAAATATTATTCTGTCACCGGGAATATATAGTCCTTCCACCACCGGAGAGGTATTTCCGGTTCGCGGATTCAGTAATCTTACTATTTCAGGACCGGATAATTTACAGGCAATCCTCGATCCGGAACAGTTAGGGAATGGTATTTATATTGATAACGATTCAAATTTAACCATAAAGAACCTTGAAATAAGAAACGGTGACGGTTTGTATGGTGGTGCGGTTTATATTATCAACTCCAGGCCAAATCTGGAAAACCTGCATCTTATCGGAAATAGGGCGTTTGATGGAGGGGGTGGAATTGCCTGCTTTGATCAGGCGGCGCCGATATTGAGTAATCTTACAATCAATAATAACCAGGCGACGTATGGGGGCGCGATTTTTTTTAGTGGTATATCGGAAGTTAAATTCGATACGTCAAAGCTTTGTAACATTTATAATAACTCGGCTGTATTTGGATCAGATTTATATGCCGGAAATTGTTCAAATCCAGTAAGTGTGTATCTTGATACGTTTACTGTTTATTATCTGACTGAAGATTATGTTTTCCCCCTGACAAGTTTTGATATGCATGTTAATACCGGATTAATTCCTCAAATTGAAGCCGATTTGTATGTTAATCCGTTAGCCGGTAACGATGAAAACGACGGAATTTCCAGGGAAACATCCTTTAAAACAATCAGAAAAGCCCTGGAGATGGTTTTTGCAGATAAACAGCGCCCGCACTCTTTGTATCTGGATGCAGGAGTCTACAGTTCAGCAACGAATGGCGAAACGTTTCCATTAACAGCGAAAAGTTACGTGAAAATCCTTGGTGACACCATTGGAGAAACGATCCTGGATGCAGCGAATACAAGTAATGTGTTCGTCATAAATGGTATTACAGATGCGGAACTGAGCAATCTTCAAATAATAAATGGGAAGACGGAAAATGGTGGTGGCATTTACTGTAATGCTTCTGAAATGAAATTAAATAATCTGATTATCAGCGGCAATTCAGCCACGAATGGAGCCGGATTGTATATAGATAATTACTCTAAGATTCACGTCAGTCGGACAGAATTTACTCATAATACAGCGACCAATACAGGCGCTGCCATAATTTCCTATGGAAGTGACTTATCTTGTTACAGGGTACTGATTGACAGTAATAAATGTAGATCGGATGCGATTTTTTTAATGAGAAATGAATTTAACATACCGGAATTTAGCTTCATTAACCTGACCATCGCGAATAACACCTATTCAACAAATTATGGCGGAATTAGATACTCTGGCCTGCAAGCAAAAATTATCATAATCAATTCCATCCTTCGTAGCAGCAGTTCAAATAAAATTAATGTTCCTAATAAGTCAAATCTGGTTTTAGTTAATTCAAATATCGAAGGTGGACTTACCGGAGTTAAAGGATCCGGTACGATAAGATATTCTGACCAAATTGTGGATTTTGATCCCCAGTTTGTGGGTGGTGCGTCTTATGATTATCATTTGAGTGAATCTTCTGGATGCATTGATAAAGGAATAGCCTTTTTTATCCTCGATGATGATACACTTTTAAATTTGGCGGACAGCGAGTTTCAGGGAAATGCGCCTGACTTGGGGGCCATAGAGTCTCCTTATACGTCATCAATTGATAGAAAAATAAGCGATATCCCTGACAAATTCATGTTGTTCCCAAATTATCCGAATCCATTCAACTCATCTACCACGATTAAGTACGCTTTATCGGAAGATTCCAGAGTAGAAATAGCCATCTATGACATCAATGGTCGATTGGTAAATAAACTGGTAGATGAGAAACAACCGTATGGTTATCGCACGATTACCTGGAAGGGTACCAATCAATGGGGACAGCCGGTGGGTAGCGGTTTTTATATTTATACCATGAAAACACCGTCAATCGTATTGTCTCGGAAATTAATTTTGATTAAGTAGGGAATATTTTCAGAGCCAATATATCAGAAATTAACCGAATTATCCTCGAACGCGGCGACATCACCCACGAAACATGCAATGCGATCATCAATGCCGCTAACAGTTCACTTTTGGGCGGCGGCGGAGTCGATGGCGCCATTCATCGTGCCGCCGGACCACGCCAGTTAGCAGAATGCCGCCGGATTCGCGAAACCGATCTTCCGAATGGTCTGCCGACCGGCGAAGCGGTTTTGACGGCAGGTTATGATTTGCCAGCGCGGTATGTCATTCACACGGTCGGTCCGATCTGGTGTGGTGGCAATCACCGCGAATCTGAGCTTCTGGCCGCCTGTTACCGGAGTGTTTTACGGATTGCGAGCGAACATAAATTGGATACAGTGGCGATTCCGGCGATCTGCACCGGCGCTTACGGCTTTCCGCTCGAATCGGCGGCGGAAATTGCGTTCGACGTTGTGCAGCAGCATTTAGCCGGAAACGAGTTCCCTCATACGGTACGCTTCGTCGTTATCGGTGACAATTATCCGATTTATCAGCGCCTGTTTGAGCGATTACTATCGAAAATCGACTTGTAACTGTGTAAATCCCGTTTTAGTCAAATTGTTGCTCGGTGTATTGTATTCGGAAGATTTATTTTGTAATCTTTAGCGCTTAACGACAGGAGAACGCAGTTATGTTACCCGCAGTCAATCCGACTAAAACTTCCGCCTGGCAAAAACTGCTGGCCCATTATCCCGAAATCCGGAAAACCACTCTCAAAAAGCTTTTCGCAGATGACCCGGAACGCTTCCGGCGTTTTTCGATCCGCTTGATGCTCGATAAAACGACGCGGGACGAAATCCTGCTGGATTACAGTAAAAACCTGATCACTGCCGAGACGCGGCGAATTTTACTCGACCTGGCGCATGAAACCGGCGTAAAAGATGCAATAGAGCAGATGTTTCGCGGCGAACCGATCAATGTCACCGAAAACCGTTCTGTATTGCACACCGCCTTGCGCAATTTAAACGGCGCGCCGGTTTACGTCGATGGACAGGATGTCATACCGGGAATAAAAACCGTTCTGGAGCAGATGCGCACATTCAGCGCAAAAGTCATCAGCGGTGAGTGGCGCGGCTATAATGGCCAGCCGATCAAAGACGTGGTTAATATCGGGATCGGCGGTTCTGACCTCGGTCCGGCGATGGTGACTGAGGCATTGAAATCTTATCATGTTCCGCATTTAAAAACTCATTTTGTGTCGAATGTCGATGGCACGGACATTGTCGAAACGTTGAAAGACCTGAACCCGGCCACCACGCTTTTTATCATCGCTTCCAAGACCTTTACGACCCAGGAAACCATGACCAATGCGCAGACCGCCCGCAGCTGGTTCCTGGTCGCCGCTCACGAAACGCGTTTCGTTAAATCGCATTTTGTGGCGGTTTCGACCAATCGCGAGAAAGTGATTGAGTTCGGGATCGATCCGGCCAACATGTTCGTTTTCTGGGACTGGGTGGGCGGGCGTTATTCGCTCTGGTCGGCGATCGGTTTGTCAATTGCACTGGCGGTCGGTTATGATAATTTCGAGCAATTGCTAAACGGTGCGCACGTTATGGATCGGCATTTCCGCGAGACGCCCTTCGAACGTAATATTCCGGTAATTCTCGCCCTGCTCGGCATCTGGTACAATGACTTTTTCGGAGCGGAAACGCTAGCCGTTTTGCCTTACGATCAATACCTGCGGCGTCTGCCGGCATATTTACAACAAGCCGATATGGAAAGCAACGGCAAGCGCGTCGATCGCAATGGCGAAACAATTGATTATCAGACCGGGCCGATCATTTGGGGCGAACCCGGCACGAACGGACAACATGCCTTTTATCAATTGATACATCAGGGGACGAAGCTGATTCCGTGTGATTTCCTGGCGCCGGCAGTTTCCCAAAATCCAGTCGGCGATCATCACGCTATTCTGCTCTCCAATTTCTTTGCGCAGACCGAAGCCCTGATGAACGGCAAAAGTCCGAATGAAGTCGTCCGGGAATTAAAAGCCAAAGGTCTTGATGATGCCGAGATTCGCCATCTGCTGCCCTTCCGGGTCTTCCCCGGTAATAAACCGAGCAATTCGATTCTTTACAGGAAATTGACGCCGCAGACGTTAGGTGCCCTGATTGCGATGTACGAACATAAAATTTTCGTGCAGGGCGTCATCTGGAACATTTTCAGCTTCGATCAGTGGGGTGTCGAACTCGGCAAACAACTTGCCGGTCGGATCTTGCCGGAATTAAGCGGTGATCGGCCGGTACCAGCTCACGATAATTCAACCGTCGGATTGATCGACACCTGGATAAAATGGAACAGTTGAGAAAATTATGATCGAATGGTTTAAAGAATTAAATCCGGTTAGACAGGCATTTCTGGCGACCTGCTTTACCTGGTCGGTGACGGCCGCCGGTGCCGCAGTGGTTTTATTATTCAGGAATGTCAGTCAGCGATTGCTGAATGCGATGCTGGGATTCGCCGCCGGCGTTATGATTGCCGCCAGTTACTGGTCATTGCTGGCTCCGGCGATCGAGATGGCCCGTCAATCAGCTACACCGGCCTGGATACCGGCGGTGGTTGGATTCCTGCTGGGCGGCATATTCCTTAAAATAATTGATAAACTGATGCCGCACCTGCATCTCGGATTGCCGATTGAACAGGCGGAAGGCGTCAAGACGAGCTGGAAGAGAACCGTATTATTAGTTATGGCGGTGACGATCCATAACATTCCGGAAGGTTTGGCGGTCGGCGTGGCCTTCGGAGCTGCGGGAGCCGGATTGCCCTCCGCAACCTTAGCCGGCGCTATAGCCCTGGCGCTCGGCATCGGTATTCAGAATTTTCCGGAAGGAACTGCCGTGGCCGTGCCGTTACGCCGGGAAGGACTTTCGATTGGTAAGAGTTTTTTCTATGGCCAGCTTTCCGGAGTCGTCGAAATCATTGCCGGCGTGATCGGGGCTTACCTCGTACTGGTTATGCGGGCAATTTTGCCGTACGCTTTGGCTTTCGCGGCCGGGGCGATGATTTATGTCGTAGTAGAAGAATTGATCCCCGAATCCCAACGCGAGACCAGCGCCGACACGGCGACTCTGGGGGCCATGCTGGGTTTCGCGGTAATGATGATGCTGGATGTGGCTTTGGGATGAAAATTACGGATGATCAAAAAGGAGTAGTCCTGAAATCTCTCCAGGAAATTCCGGGAGTCGGCCCGTGTATTGCCAACGATCTGTACCAAGTCGGTATCCGAACGGTTGATGATTTGAAAGGTAACGACCCGGAAGAACTTTATGCCCGGATTTGCCGAAAACAGGGTTGTATTGTTGACCGTTGCTTGTTATACGTCATGCGCTGTGCGGTTTATTTTGCAACCGAAACGGATTACGATCCGGATTTGCTGAAGTGGTGGAATTGGAAGGATAGCTAAGATCCTTGTCGCTAACTTCATTGTGTTAATGGTCACATGCATTTAGTTCAATTTCCTTATATTTATATGTGACAATTGATGGTAATACAAATAAATCGTGTAAATGCAACCAACAAATGAAAAAATATGGAGGAATGTATGCGAAGATCTTTAGCGATTTTTTTTGTGTTAACGGCGATTATTTCATTTGTTTGGGCGGATAATTCCGACCAGACAATCAAAAGGGTCCAATGGAGCCGTGAAATAACTGCCAAATTGACCCCTGCTGAAAAGGCCGAAGTTAAATCGGTTACCAGGCAGAACGCGCCAATCCAACTCGGTCAAAAGGAAGTTCGACAAATTCAAAAGAGTAACGCTCTGCGGACCAAATCTGCTCTTAAAGATTCCAAATCCGTTGACTTATTCAAAACGGAATCCTTTTCAAAATCGATTACTCCGGTGAATAGTTTTATGGAGTTAGATACTCTGCTGATTTGGCCAAACGGAGCACCGAATACGATTTCCTATGTAGCTGGTGACGTAATTGTCCTGGCGATTTTTACCGGTACTGACACGGCGGTGGTCAATTTCCTGGTTGACAATGGCGACAGTGTCTACACTCCCGGTACGGAATTGACGATGGTTAATGACGAGGAACTAATCGACATAAAGCTGTGGGACGGGATCGAATTTGATGGATCCCCGGCCGGAGACGGCATGTTCATCGCAACACTGAATACTAACCAATTAGGCGATGGCCCGGGACCGATCATGGCCGTCCAGAATGCAATTGTTTTTCTGGATGTAGTCTGGATGAACTCCCTGGCGAGTAATCATGGTATGGCTTATGTCGGTGCACCGGATGAAAATACCAGTATTTCCGGTATGGTTATCACGAAAGACGGCATCGGGATGAGGGCTCCGGCTCCTAACGTTGTCGTAGTTGCGGAAATGACTTATACGACTGACGGACAGCAGGCAGGCTTTCTGACGAAAACGGATGTAAACGGTAATTTCCTGATCGAAATACCGGATGCCTATCGGGGACGTTATAAAGTGTTCGCGATAGATGTGTGGCAGTTCTATCCCGGATTGTTACCAGAACCGTCCAACTATGAATTTGACGTTTGGGGCGACATCCCGGGTGTGAATTTCACTCTGGTTGCCGGCAGTGAATTGATTTACGGATATGTTAAAAACGAAACTGGTACCGGCATCCCGGACGTCCCGGTTTTTACCGAAAACGGACCATTATCACTGAAAACTACTTCCGGCACCGATGGATATTTTGAGTTCCATGTCAGTCCAGGCTGGTGGTATGTCAATATTGAGGAAGATTTCCTCGAGGGTCAGTACATGTTCAGCCAGGGTCAGCATCTGGAAGTCTTCCAGGGCGGCGATCATCCGGCTGATTTTACCCTGTACGCTTTGAATGCCTTCTTCAGCGGTCATGCCAGCCGGGTAGATGGTACTCCGGTAGCTGATTTGAAGGTCTTTACAGACATTTGGGTCGGTGAAAGAGGCTATTTTAACAATACGGTAACCGATGCAAACGGTGATTATGTTTTAGGGGTGTCGACAGCTTTGCAAGGTCTGGTAATACATAATGACACCAGTTATACCGACACAACCGCCTACTGGCTAAGCGCCTGGTATGATGACAAAGCCATCATTTCACCATGGAATTATGGTCCGTTATTTGCTCCCCACACCGGTTTAGATTTTAAAATAATCATTCCGGATGCGTCTCTGAGCGGGACGGTTTATAATGCCAGCGACAATTCTGTACTTTTTAATGCCGGAATTCATGCCTTTTTCAATGCCGGAAACGGTAGTCTCGATTACTGGGCTTATTCCGATTCGAGTGGTCATTATGAAATTCCACTCGTTGGTGGTATGCCCCCGGCCGGTAACAACTGGATTCTCGAGGTCTATTGGCCGTGGGAATGGATGGTCTCTTTTTTCGATTCAATCGGTGTTATCTCAGGTAATAACTATACCCGTGATTTCTATATCAATCCGCCGGTTACCAAAGGCTTTATCAATGGTTATGTCTATAATAATAGCGGGGTCGGCATCAGTAATGCCAAGGTCGAAGTCTATGGCCCGCAATACTACGAGGTCCATACTGACGGCAATGGTTATTTTTCCATCAACGACGTGCCTTTCGGATATTATGGACTCACAGCTTATGCCGATGGCTACGATCCGTATAATATTTATGACGTCTGGGTCGGCAAAGAACCGGTCTATCTGGAATTCTGGATGGGTTCGATCGTGGGCGATATCACTATTAATGGTCATATTCGGGATGCAGAGACCACTGCCCCGATACCCTTTGCCCTACTCATGGCCTTTAACTGGAATTTTTATGAACCTTTCACCCTGTTCATGGATTCGACAGGTTATTATGAGATCAAGGTAAAATCCGGATATTATGATTTCCAGGTTGGTGCGAACGGTTTCTGGGCGCAGTTCCTTAACGGAGTTAATATCATGGTCGACACCACGATCGATTTCGCCCTGCAATCTGCGGCAGCTTCCATTACAGATATACTTCAAGGAAATGTAGTCGATGATTCAGGCAATTTGCTACGTAAAGTACTCGTGTACCTGGAGTCAGAGAATTATATCGGGTACACCTATACGGATTTCAACGGTCATTATACGATCGGATTACCGACCGGATACTATGAAGCCATGTACTCAAAAACCAATTTTAATAGTGAGTGGCGTTATTTTGACTTCCCGACTAACCATCCCGGCGATCCGGTAATGCTCTATTCGACTAATTATGTTTTTGGGCCGCAGATCCTGTCGGTTTTGGATGTGCCGATGGATCAAGGTAAACAGGTACGTCTGACCTGGAAACGGGCTGAAAGTCTCTACGGAGCCGTGAAGGAATACCAGATCTGGCGCGCCGTGGAACGGTTTAAAGGCCCGGAACCTAATCCGGAAGCGCAGTATGAATGGGACTATGTCACGACCGTACCGGTAAATCCTCAGATGGATCATTACAACGTCGTTGTTTCGACTTTGTATGATAAAGTAGGAGAAGATATTTATTGGACCGGTTACCTGATTTGTGCGATTGGTTGGGACGGCTGGTCTTTCTGGAATTCCAATTTGTTGGCAGGCTGGTCAGAAGACAACTTGGCACCGGCAATTCCCAAGAACCTGACCGGTTCGGTTAATCCCAGGGACATTACTCTTAAATGGGAGGAAGTCACCAGCGAACCGGTTAAGTATTATACTGTCTATCGGAAGGTTGGAGAATCGGAATTGACCTTGCTGGGTTATTCGGCCAAACCGGAGTATGTCGATAATACCGCCTCTCTTGCCGGTAACTACAAATATTGCGTATCCGCGACGGACTACGGTTTGAATGAGTCGGAAAAGACGCAACCGATCAGCCTGACTTTGACCGGAATTGTCGGAGAACGCGCGATACCCACGGAGTTTGGACTGTCTCAGAATTTCCCGAATCCGTTCAATCCGGTTACTTCGATCGAAATCGCCCTGCCGCATACCAGCGGGGCGACGCTAACCATCTATAATCTGATGGGACAAGTTATCCGGGAATTTAAGTCGGTCAACCTGCCGGGCGGTTATCATACATTTGTCTGGGATGCCTGCAATCAGGCCGGCACACGAGTCGGAAGTGGTATCTATATCTATACGCTGACGGCTGGTGATTTTAAACAAACCCGCAAGATGATCCTGATGCGCTGATCCGGCGCGGGATAATCTTTTTCTCGATAGGGGCGATTATCAATCGCCCCTATTTTTTTAATCGGGACGGCACATTTTCGCGGCTTTTTCGCGGATTTGGGGAATAGCCTCGGTCATGATGTCTTTGACATCCGCATAGCGAAAGGTTCTTTTTTCAAATGGCCGTGTGTCGATTGCCCTCAGAAAACGATTCCTGAATTCTTCGAAATAAGCGCCGTAAATATGGTAACTGTCAGCCTGGTGAACATATCGTCCGAGGCGAATTTCCTTCCCGGTTAATTCCGAAATGCGGCGGGCAATTTCGACCTGCAATTGCGTCAGGGCGAACATGTTCATAAATGCGGCTTTATAGGCATCATTGGAACGGAAGCGGACATTCGTGTTCAAAATCCAGGTGTCAGGCTCATCCTTTAGCAGACGACACCAGATGCTTTGCAAACAGGCCGGATCGTAACAGTAATTATCTTCCCAGACTTTCCAGGTAATGGCTTGGGCCCGGCGAGTGTGAGGCGTTTTAGATAATTTTTCTGCCATTATCTCAATCTGATCAAATATTTTTTCCGAACCGGGCGGCTGGTAATTAAATAATCGCTGATGATAGGTATATTCCCAGCGGGCGTCAGAAGGATCGTCAGCCGATCGGACACAGTGATCCTTGATTCCTTCCAGCACTTCCAGGACATATTCCTGTAAATCTTCCAGCCCGCCGGGAAAATCGCGGTGGATCATCGGTTCGGCCAACGGATCCTGTACGATTATCGTCATGGTGGAATCTTTGCTGGGCGGATCATCAGGTTTATCGTATTCGGTTTTGATATCACAACCTTTTTGGTACAATTCGACCAGGGAATTTTCCCAGGCGGATGCCAGAGAATGACCCGTGACCATGAGAACCGGAATATTACCGTCCATATATTTCACCTCATTTTAGAAGTTTTATAGTACGAATTATGAGAGATCAACTCACTTAGTAATTGGAGAAGAACGTATTACTTTTTTTTCAACTTGATGCGTTCGGCAATATCGGGATAGAGTTTTACCATACAATCCGGGCAAATTCCATGACTGAATTCAGCATGGGTGCGCTGACGGACATACTCTTCGACATTCTGCCAATAACCCTGATCATCCCGTATTTTTTTACAATGACTACAGATCGGTAGAAGACCGTTCAGGGTTTTAACCTCGGCCAATGCGTCCTGCAGTTTTCGGACTAAACTCTCACGTTCGATTTCGATGAGTTTGCGCTTCGTGAAATCATGGAAGAGGACAGATTTACCGCTGTTGCCGGTTACTTCTTTGACCAGTGGGATGATCCGGACCTCGTAAAAATTCTCTCCACTGCCGGAATTGAATTTTAATTCAATAAAAGTTTCTTCGGTTCGCTCCAGAGCTTGTTGCAATTCCTGAGAGTCGGGGAAAAATGTCCCGATCTTATTGCCGATTAACGATTTTAGCCTCTGTTGCAGAATCTTCTGAATTGATGGATTGGCGTCGATGATCTGATTTTCCGCATCCAGTACTACTAATCCGTCCGGCATTGTATCGATAATCTGATTGCGGGCCACCGGAATCAATTTGAACATTTTAAAACGCAGGAGACTCCAACCCAATAATATACCTGTGATGGCAAAAGCCGGCGGCGTCCAATCCATTCCCGGGTATGGAAGCAACCTGAATACATAGAGAACATTGCCGACAATCGGAAATAAAGAGGCTGTCAGGATGACAATATTTTGTGGACGGTAAATAATGTTGAACTGGAAGAGCGCTCTTAGAAGATAGATGACCCCAATCATCAGCAGGAGGTAATTAAAAGCTACGAAGATCCAGAAAAGGGGGCCGTGTACGTAAACTCCCAGATTAGTCACAGGATTGATTATAAGATTGCTCCAGTGCAGATGATGATAATCATTAGTGGCGGCGATGATCAGGTATATCAGCGGAAGCAGGAAGAGTAAAAATATCTTTCGGGGATTAGAGAATTTTCGTTGGCGGGCGTACTCGTAAGTAAATAGAAAAAATAAAGGCGCGGTTGTGGCATTGCCAATATATGAAAATTTAGTCCATAAGTATTTTAATGATACTGTCGTCGCGGCCACCTCAAAAGCCGCGGCCAATGACCAAATACCGATAGCAATTTCCAGTAAAAAAAGCCAGAAAGCACCGCGAGCTTTCCGACGCGGCCAAAGGGCAATGGCCATGATCGTGGCTGCTATTGCCGCAATGAGTAAAATATACGTGATGATATGAAAATTGTAATTCACACTCGTTTCATTCTAAAAACCGGATGCCAATATAATTAAAAAATCGGAGAACTCATAACTTTGGCCGGTCGCAATATTACTTAATGTGCTTTTACCGAAAACGGTTTTTGCAGGTAAATTTTAGCCAATCGCACGGCAGTAGTACGGTTGTTTAAATCGATGACTTTACGGTAGCAGGCAATGGCTTCCGGTCGGCGTTTTTGCAGGTCATAGACATTTCCCAGCTGTAAATAAGCATTACCTAAATCGTAATCCAGTTCGAAGGCATAATCGCGAATGAACAACTTTAAATTTGTTTCAGCTTCTGACAAATGACCCTCGGCCAGCGCCAGACTACCATTCAGGTTCTGTAATTTCGCCTGGTATTCGAGCACTGCGCGCGGTTTTAAAGTAGGTAATAAATTCTGTACCCGCTTCATGTAAATTCGAGCCTGGTCGATCTCACCTAAATGGATCAGAGCATCAGCCGTCAGCCCGGCATAGTACGGATTATCGGAAAAAATGTCAGCTAATTTGGCGGCATACGCAAACGATCCGGCGTAGTCGGATTCAAGGTATAAATAGATGTAAGCCAACAGGGCGCGAGCTTCCCAGCGACCGTAATTTCCATGGTCGGCATCGGCCTTGATGCTTTTAAGGCCATCCTCTTTCGAGCCGGACTCGCGCATAATCCGGCTGGCAATCTGGAAATAGGGCGCAGAAATACCGACGTAATAATTGAACAAACCTGCGGGCAGATGAAAATCCGGTTCGTCTGGGCAGAGTTTCTCGGCTTTTTTAATGAATTTGATCGCACTGAGACCGCTGGTCAGGACACCGAAGTAATTTTTTTCGACAAGCAGAATGCGGGCCTTTAAACCCATCACAACGCCGTAGAAAAACAGATATTCGGGTCGGTCCGGATGATGTTGAATTTGTCTGGAATAAATCTGTAGGGTCTGTTCAATGTCGAGTAGAAATTGCTGATTGCGCCGGTGAAAACCGATATCCTCTGCATTTTGATAATATTGAACGGCCAGAACCCCAAGAGGGCCCATCGGATGAAATGGAGTATCTGCCATGACGGTCCTGAACAAATCGCCGGCGCGTTTGTATTCCATGTTATACATCGCTCGTAACGCCTGCTGAACTTTCTGTTCCTGTTGTTCGAAGTTTTCGGCTGCCAGGAAAACCGGACTTCCGGTAAGCAGAAAGATGAGAAGTATTTTGAAAAAGAATGAGCGGCTGAAACGATTGCCTTGTTGACCTTCGGTTGACTGGCCGGCAATAAAAAAGCCCCGCGCGCGGGGCTTTTTTAAGAATTCGGGAAAATTGTTCATTCGATGAAATCAGCGTCCATAAAATCTTCGAGATTAAAACGTCCTTCTTTCTCGAGTTCGCGCAGTTTTTCGATTATCTTTTTCTGGGCGGCGTCAACTTTTCGGCGAGGTTGCGGCCCTTCCAGCAGTTTGATCTCATCTTCGAGGATGATTTGAGTACGCTGAGGCAGGCAATTGATGAACAGGTCGCGCACTTCATCCGGTTGTCCCTTCAGCGCATAAGCGACTTCCGAGGCCTCGACCGATTTGAGCACTTCCGACAAAATATTTTGAGGTAATTTTTGAATGTCATCGAAAGTGAAATAATAACGTTTGATCTGTTCCACCAATTCTGGAGCCTCTTTGGAAAGGTGTTCCATAAAGCGTTTTTCGTCCTTGGGGCGCATTTTGCTTAAAATGCCAGCCAGATCTTCGCCGCCGCCGCGTTTGAACTCCGATGCCCGCGGGATGAAAGCGGCTTTTTCTTTAAGTGAATTCGCGATATTGACCACGCCTTCCAGCGGAATTTCAGTCAGATGTCCCATTTCGGTCATGACTTTTGGTTGGGCAATCGGATCGAGATTTTGCAAAACGTTGACCTGTCTTTCGACCGGCAGTTGTGCAATTGTCAGCGCCATAATGACCGGGGATTCGCTGGAGACGAGGTAGGTGATCTGTTCATCGCTCAGATTTCCCATAAATTCAAAGGGTTTTTTAGTCTCTTCCTGAGCCGGTGTGAATTTTTCAGAAACGAAGCTGAAATAGAATTCTTCAAGGACGGCTTTTTTCACTTCAAAAGGGATGTTCGTTATTTTGGACATGTTTTCCCGGATTTTTTGTAACTGACTCCGGTTGATTCCCTTGAAAAGCTGGGCGGCCAGGTCGGCACCCAACGACTTAAACAGGATTGTGGCCTTATCGAGCCCGCCTAAATTTTTTGGATCTATCATGCTAATGCTCCTTTAACTCTCGGTTTCGGATTCGCTTCTCTGCACTTCCTGACTCATCCAGGAATTGATAATCCGTGAAGCTGTATCGGGTTGGCCCACCGTCATTGAGATTACGGATTGCTTCATGCTTTTCATTTCTTCTTTTTGGGCATCGAGATCCACCGGCGGGGCAGCGGATGCGACCGGGGCCGCCGGGGTGGGCGATGGAACTGACTGAACAGGTGGCGGAGTCGGCGGCACGGATTGTGTGCTCGTTTGAACTGGCGCTTGTGGTGCGGCAGGTTCCGCCGGTTTACGAATCGGAATCGCCGGAGTTGGCCGGGGTCCTAACGGGATTTTTGAGCCGTAACCCCATTCCAATTCCTGTCTTTTTTCCTGTTTGCGGTGGTTGACCAGCAGAACGATCAGAAGTGCCAGAAAAAGAACGGCGGCGGCGATGATAGCGTACCACATTCCTAAATTACGGATACCGAACATGCTCGGTGGAGTTGTTTCAAGCGAGCTGAATTCAAGTTCCTGGAGACGGCGATTGCTTTCTTTTAGCTGGTCGCGCAGGTTGTTCAGTTCAGTCTCGCGGGCGGTCGTTTGCTGTTGCGTAGCCTGGCGCTGATCATCACTGATCTGAGGTGTCTGGAGCTGCATCTGTAAAGCGGCGATTTGCTTTTTCAGATCGTCGATTTTTAGTGAGTCCCTGACGATCGCCTGCCGTTCGAAACGTTTTTGCTGTTCGATGCGAGTGTTGTATTCGGCATCCGATTGACGTTTTTCAATATCGTCAATTTTTTCGGCAATGTTTTTTAAAATTATGGTCTCAGTCGCATCTTTGGTGGGGCTTTTCTTAAAATTGGCGGTCATAATGCTGATTACATCACCACGCACCCGATCATAATGGGCTGCAACCGCCACTATCTGACGGACATTTTCGATGGTTTCCGGTGAGACGCCATCTTCGAGGATAATGCTGATTTCCTGGCGTTTTACGATTGGCACAGGGATTGTGGTTTTCTGAATAGAAGTAGATATGTTCTGCGATGCGGTTTGTGCTGGTTTATCTGGTGGTGGCTGGGGAGCATTTTCTTCTACCGGAGCCGTTTCCTGTGGCAGTGAGCTCACCTGGGTCTGAACCGGGGCCTGTTCCTTCGGTTGGGCTACGGTTGGAGGCATCTCGAAACCGGGCAAAGGCAAGGAAGTCTCGGAGGATGGTTGACGGGTTGTTTGGACCGTGTTATTTTTGGCCGGTGTGGGAGTCGTTTTCGGGGTTGGGACAGCGGCTTTTTCAGCCGCGGCTTCCGGTTGAGATCCGATTACCGTGCGAGTCTGTTCCATTGGCGTGAATTCGATTTCGACTTTGACATCCACAACAAATTTGATATCATCGAGCAGTTTATCCAGCGCAGTCGTGACTCTTTCTTTTACACTGTTCTCGAGCGTCAATTTCTGGGATATGTAAGATAATTGATTTTCCTGGGCTATTAGCAGGGTAAGCAAGCCCAGACAAACGATTACAATCAATTGTGTTACTTTATTGCGTGACATAATATCATCCCCTTTTTAACCTATGGTTAAGAAAAATATTTCAACCCGCCGATTTTGAGATTTACGATCTTCATCTTGATTGGCCTCTTCGATCGTTCGTCCCGGAGCCCGCGGACGCGTATCGGCATAACCGATAGCCCGGAAACGATCAGCCGGCAGGCCCAGATCGATAAAATAGCGTACTACCTGCGCCGAGCGGGCGGCCGAGAGTTCCCAGTTAGAAGGATACAGGCCTGATTTGATAGGAACACTATCAGTATGACCTTCGATGGCTATCGGGAATTTAGATTGGCTGATCATCGGTGCAAATTTATTTAAAATTGGAAAAATGCGCGGATCTAAGTCGGCGCTTCCGGAAGTAAACGAAATTGCACTCGGAATTTTGATAGAGACGCCACGCGTGCTGGCTTCGACCTCGATGACGCCTTTTAATTGCTCTTGTTCGATGACATCCGTGACTTCCTCATAGATTTCTTTCATGGTAAATTGCTGAGTGGTCTTTTTCTTGGCGCCCCCCAGAGCTTTCCCAACCGAATCGCCGAGTTGTTCCAGTTTGACCGGATCAATGCTTGAAATTGAAAACATCAGCACAAAGAAGGTCATCAGCAGGGTCATCATATCGGAATAAGTGACTAACCAGGGTTCGTCGTCTCCGCCGGCTTCCGGTTTATTAAAATTTTTTCGTTTAGGTGCGATTTCGTCAGCCATTATTTATTTTGTCTCTTCGGGTTTTTTCCAGTCGCGCGGCCGCAGGAAGGAATTGAGCTTTTCGCGGACAATCAGAGGATGTTTGCGGGCCTGCAAGAGCAAGATTCCTTCGATCAGCATAGTTTGAAGAAGGTTTTGTCTTTCGATGCGGGTCTCGAATTTAACAGCCATCGGATTAAAGATCAGATTGGCCATGATCGAGCCGTAAAAGGTTGTGAGGATGGCGGCGCCCATGCCTTTTCCGAGAACTTCCATTGGATCTTTGCCGGCGGAACTGATCGTAGCCATACCGTAAAGCATGACGACCAGACCGATCAGGGTTCCGATCATACCGAAGGCCGGCGAATATTTACCCATGGTGCGCAGAACGTTAGCTTCGCTTCTTTCCCGAAAAGCCCGATTTTCGATTCTGGTTTCCAGGATGTCGCGGACTTCCTGAGGGTTATAGCCATCAATGACCATTTGTAAACCATCTCGCAGGAATGGACTTTTAACCGATGGCAGCGATTTTTCCAGTTCCTGAATGCTTTTCCTTGCAGTCGGAGCCAGTTCCACGATCATCTCAACTTCTTCGGTCATCTTGACTTTTTCCTTTTTAAAAACGGCCAAGATCGAGCCGATCAGACTCAAGACCTCCTTGAGGGAAAAACTGATCATTGTGGAGGCGAATGATCCGCCGCCCACAATCAGAAGACTGGGCAAATCTAAAAACATTTTGAAATCTTTGGTCAATCCCATAATACCCATAATGATCAGGGCGGCTCCTGCGACTAATCCAAATAGTGTGGCAATATCCATACTTTTTTCCTTTTACTCTTTTTGATCTCCGCCAGAACTGCGTAATCTGTTTTCACTCATGGCGCGCAGAATATTGCGCACATCGTCATATTCCGGGTCTATTTTTAAAGCCAGATTCCAGTTGATAGTCGCCCGGTCAATATCGCCTAATTTGTAGTAGATCGAGCCGCGCCGGGCATAGGCCAGTGCCAGATTGGGATTCAGCTCGATAGCGGCTTCAACCTCTTTCAGAGCTTCCCGGTATTCGCCGGTATAAAAATAACGCAGGGAATTGGATAGATATTTCAGCGCCAGATTAATGTTGCGCTCCATGGCGTACTTGGCCAGTTTAACGGAGCGAACAGAATCTTCCAGCACAGCATTTTTTTGTTTTAGCTGGGCAATCTGGCTGGTCATGAACCTGATTTCAGATTCATAGACGCGCAGCGAGTCGCGCAATTTAGCGATCTCGAAATCGGCGGCCTTGAGAGTCGAATCCAATTTAGCGGCGAACTGTTCTTCAATATCAAGGATTGCCTTGGTGTCTTCATCGACCATTCCCTCCAGGGTGCGGCGCTTGGCGCTTTCGGACTTGATGCGCGGAATCGTAAAATCAAGACCGAAACTAATACTCGGCCGCTCCTTGGCTGCAGTCGAGTTGAAATTTTGACTGCCAAGATTATAAAGATAGGTGACATTGCCGACGCCCAGATGCAGGTTGTAATCTTTGGTCAGTGGGATGCGTGTGCCGATATTCAGGCCGCCGCCGTCGAATTCGCCAATGAAATCCACGCCACCCTTTTCTTTAAAAATGTTGGTATGCAGCAGAATCCCGGCAAAAACACCGGCGCTGGTGCTGGAATCGTCACCGAAAGCGGTTGCCAAGGCCCCGGTGCCGAAGCCCATGTAGGTGTAGAGACTGCTGTTAGCGAACTGTTTTTCATTGCTCAGGACGCCAAAGATCGATAATGTTTTGGTATCGACATTTAGATTTTTTTCACCCTGGCGGATCACTAAATCATGAATACCCGCCGTAAAACTGATGTCGCCATAGGTAAAGAGGCGCTTTTGGAAATGCAGGCCGAATTCTACCGGACGATCCCCTGAAATTCCCTGCACCGAGGTCAGGCCGACTTTAAAAGTATTGGTAAGGTCCGATTCAAAAAAGATGCCCTTGGCGATCAACGAGTCGGTGAACCCGAAGACATCGGTAGAAAAACCAGTCCGGAAAACATAGGGTGTCCGATAAATACTGCTGACCGGAATTTTCATCATGTATCCAGGCCGGGAGAAAGACAGGCGCGTAACCGGTTCACTGCTCACGAGAGTAGCGGCCGCCGCGAGACATATTGTAATTTTAATGAATCGTCTGGTCATTGGGCAAAGCTCCGTTTAATGTTCAATCAGTACCCTTCAACCGTTTTAGCTCCAAACCAGCTAATTTAGCCAGGTTGCCATCGGGAAATCTTTTTAAAAGGCGGGTGAAAAAGACCTCGGCCATCTGGCCGTTGCCTAGCTTTTGGTACGTAATTCCGGTCAGGAAAAGGGCATCATCCAATTTCTCCGACAGCGGAAACTCAACAACTTTTTTAAGATACTCGATCGCCAGGTATTCGTCCTGCAGTTGAATGTAGCAGTCGCCAATCCAGTAATAAGCATCACCGATCGTAGAACCGGAAAGGTTGCTGGCAATCGCTTTCGAATAATAATCGACTGCAATCAGATAGTTTTTGGCCCGGTAGGCATCGCGTCCCTTTTGCAGGAAATGTTCCCCTTCACTGCGTGAGTAGAGTTGAATGGGCGCCGTCAGGGCGGCAAAAGGTGAAAGAAATACGCGATTTGAGAGATCTGTGACCTGTTTCCGGAGGGAAGCATTTTCCTGTTCCAGGAAAGATATCTTTTGTTGCATGGTGGAAAAAGCCGAAAGGAGGGAGTCTATTTGGTTTTGAATTAAAACCAAATTTGGATTAGCAACGCCTTTATGAAGGGGGGCAGACTCCCTCGCCGGCTCTATAGTTATCCCTAAATCGTACAGAAAATCAGCCTTGCCAGCCGCACCGGAGGTGTCGGTTGTCTGGGCGGAAAGTAGCATTGGTACGGTCAGCATAAGTAAAAATTTAGTCAATTTGATACGTTAAAATTTTTCCTGATAAAGATTATATTGACGGGCCTTTGGTACGAGATCACTATTCGGATATAATTTTTCCAGATCGCTGAAGGCGGCCCGGGCTTCGCTGCGTTTATTTAATTTCAGATAGCTTAAGCCGATTTTGAACAAAGCGGCATCGGCTTTATTGCCATCGCCGAGGGATTTTACTTTTTGGAACACACCGATCGCCTCGGAGTATTTTTCCTGCGCATACAGACATTCGCCGAGCCAGTACTGACAATTATCTGATAACGGATGATTCTGGCGCAATTCCAGCAGTTTTTTGAAGTTTTTCTGGCTGGCCTGGATATTTCCATCAAAATACTGATTTAAAGCTTCGTTGTATTTAGTACGAAAATCGCTGTCGTCAATTAAAACCGCTTTACTTTGGCCGGTTGTCTCGGCCGTGGCGGGAGTACCCTTTAATTCGGTAATGATATCCTGACTTAACTGGTGGTCATCCTCGATGGTTTTATGATAAATCCGCAGGTTTTCGTTTTCGTCTTTGACTGTTTTAGTGTCTAATGAATCCTGTTTATCCTTCAGTGAATCGCGCAGAGAAATGTTCGCATTCTCTAAATCCAGCAGTTCTTTTTTTATGTATTCCAGCTCTTCTTTCAGATTGTGAATTTCGATGTCTTTCTGGTCAATCTGTTTCTTAGTATCGTCAACCGGTGGATTGGCCTGACTACTTTTATCCTGACTGAAAACCAAACCACTGATCAACAAGATTGGCAGTAACAGGTATGTTAACCGCTTGTGCATTACTGATAGATCTCCCAGTCGATATTGTAAGAATAGCCGATGAATGTCCCAAATTCTTTGGGAATAATCAATTCAAAATTTCCACTGGCGCCCGGAAGAAGGGAATTGTTACTGGTTATCCCCGAACCTTCGAACGTGAAATAGGAACCTTCCACGAAAGCCGTGCGGGTTTCGGTATCGCCGCTCCAGTTTTTACGAAATACGAAGTTGATTTTCACGAAGTCCGCCCGGCGACTGCCGATGTTTTTAATTTCGCCGGAAAAGATGGTATTACCCGTGCGGTCTTTGCGCTCTTTAACGTTACCGACCAGCACGCAATTGGCTGTACGGCTGACCGGTTCCGTGACCTTGGACGGCTCGCCGACTTTGGAAACGTACGGCGCCTGACTGGCTGTCGATGAACTCTCTTTCATATCGGTGGCTAACTCTTCCGGAACATATTGTTCAGCCGGTTTCTCGGTCACATTGGTAACGACCCGCACAATTTGCGGTTTGTCCAGGATGAGGTAACCGATCAGAGTTTCGACTTTGACGATTTTATCGTCCTGATAGATAATTTTACCGTACACCGATGCTCCGTTTTCCATGATGATTTCTTTGTCGTACATGGAGAGCGGGTTGGCCCACATTTGATTTTTAGCCTGCAGTTCCTGTAAGGCGGATTGCAGATGTTTGACTTCGGCGGAGAGTTTTTTGACTTCAAAAGTCAATTCATTGATCACGTAATTTTGATCAGCGCTGGTAGCCTGCACGGGAGCAGCGGCTACCTCGCGGGGCGGTGCCGGTAATCCGGTCGGAGTGCTTTGAACATTTGCTGCCGCTGTCGCCGGCGCATTCTTTTGCGCGGTGGTTGCGGTCGGCTCGACTTTTTTCTCGGCTTTTGCCTTGAAAAGGCTACAACCGGACAGGCAAATTGCCAGTAACAAAAATGCGTAAAAAACTTTGTTTTTCATAGTCCCACACCTTCAGATATACAGTGCCTATTTTTCTCAGTTTGACACTATAGCGTTGCATCCGAGGAGAATATATATTTCTCCATGGTATAATGTCAAGTAAAAAATTGATATAAATAAGCGAGTTAGCCGAATTACTTAAATATTTAATTGAAATATGCGGCTCCATGAAGATCAATTGAGCGTCTAAAAACATTTAAAACCGACTTTGATCGCATTTTTAACCGCCGATTGGGAAGCGTAAAGTGGCCGCAATACCACCTTGTTTTTCCATACTGCTGGTGACGAATTGGAGGTTGACGCCCTGCCGCAGAGCCCGGTGCAATAATTGTTCGACCAGGTCATTTGTCCGTTCCAGTGGTCCGCATTGTGACGGGCAGGAATTGACCGGATTCAAACCGAGGTAACCGCAATCGCGGCAAAATACGCCTTTGGTCATAAAGTTTTCCTGAATGATTAACGTATCGACCCAATTATCCAGAATTTTTGGCACAACAGCCTGGATGCCTTCTACCGCTTGGGCGGCCGATTTTTTCTCCTGCAAATCCATGATCAGCGTGTTTTCGTAATCTAAACGGGCTTTTTCTTCCGTCGCCTCGATTTTCTTCAGTACATCGTTCAATGATGCGGATGGTTCGATTTCCATCTGTCCGGCGATGCGGGAAGTGAGATAAGTATGCAGGTATTTGGTAAATTCTGTTAGAGATTCCTTGCGTCCACCCAGAATGACCCAGTGGAATTTATATTTCTGAAACAGGTCGAATGCCACCTGGGCCACCTCTTTGTAATGTTGAATGACAGCCTGGTGGATGTTGCGCTCAACTTTACGCTCCTGGCGGCCTTTGAAACCACCGACTTTGACGGATTCCGGGGAATTGTCCTCGATATAAAAATGTTCCTTGAACTCGCCTAACCGCGATTCGAAAATCCGGGCTTTGGAGCGGTCGATCAATACTACGGCGTAATTGCGGTAATGGCTGAACAGCATGGTGTAGGGACGAATGTACGGAGTCGGCTGAATCACCAGTGTGTTCTGCGGAAGCGGCCTCTTGAAATTTATTGTCTGCCAGAGATTGGCGCCACTGGATGAAAAACAGATCGAACTGATGCTTTCGGCGGGATTCAGTTCTTCGCCATACCAGCGCAGGATGCGATCAAAATCCGAGAGCACCGATTCCTGTTCGACCGGCGACAATTGTTGAAAGTATGTTTTTTCTTTTTTATAGCGGATTTGTTTCTTGATTTCGACTATATGACTCTTGCGATTCCCGGCGACATTGTCGAGCGTGAAGTAGGCACTCGTGACCGGAAAATCATTTTGCGGGAAATGAATTAAGTCTTTAAGAACCTGTTCTCTGATCATAACAACTCCTTTGGTTAAAATTTATGATTGGGAATATTTGCAGATCCATTAATTATTTGACAAAATCCTGTCTGTCATCCTGGTTGCTATTCTGGTAAAGGCGTATTTGACAAGTTTAGCGAGACTCAAAATTCTTAATCTCACACCAATAAATAAGCAAAATATTTGACATATGCAATAGGGAATTATTAGTCTCCGTCAGAAAATATTTTTACTAATATCTTAGATTAACCAGCGGGGGGCCTGCGAAGCGCTGAGAATCATCTCGTGAGGATTACCGGCTGCCATGTCGCTACAGTCGAGTACCAGGCAACGCGCGGTTTTGCCGGTTTCCAAACTGCCGACTTCTTTATGAAAACCGATCGCGTAAGCGCCATTCAGCGTGGCAAATTTCAGGGCGCTTTCCGGTGATACGCCGTACGAATCAACGCAGGCGATCATCTCTTTACGAACATCAAGATCGGGAACGAGCGCCCGGCTTTCGGTGCCAAGACACAGATTAATGCCTTTTTCCAACAACATGCCGACCGGAGCTTTTGTATCTGAAAATATTTTACTGCTGCGCGGGCAGAGACAGACATTGACTTTTACTCCGAATTCCTTGATGAAATCAATTTCCTCGGCGGTTACATGTGTTAAATGGGTCAGGATGTTATGGCGGGCATAAAAATGATTGGAGAAAAAGTAGCGGATTGCCGATAGACCGGGCACCTGCCAGGAGAAATCAAAATCTTCTCTGGCTAAAAGAATCTGGCGCATCAATCCCGTACCGTTTAAAGTGAAATCATTTTCATCAGGCAGAAGTCCCATGTGAATGGCGATGTGTCTTTCCGAAAGGCTGATTTCGCGGAATAGCTGCGGTGATAGCGACCAGACCGAAGATGGGGCGAGGTGCTGGGTAACCCGCCTGGCTGTCGATTGATCTTTGATGAGTTCGCGATAAGTTCGTATGATCTGGCCGGCCTGATGGTTTTTAAAACCGTTAATTTCAAAGAAGAGGCGAGCAAAAACCGGATTTTCTGATAAGGCCGGATATGAGGCACCCCGGGCCGAAAAATCCGCGACTGCCACTGTCCCGAAAGCAATGCAGTCTTTCAGGTTGGCAGATGCGTTCACAGCCAGGTCGGCTTCATTTGCCTGCGTGTAAAAATTCTGCTGAAAGCCTATATATTTTATAAAATTGGCGGGTGATTCGGGCAGAACCGGATGTTCCAGATGCGTGTGAGCGTTTACCAAACCTGGAAAAATGATGCTTTCCCCGAGATCGATCAGAGAACCGTCGATATTTGTTCTGAGCTGGTCAGCGCTTGCGACTTCAATGATTTGCTCTCCCTTGACTATGATGACGCCCCGTTCGATCGGCGGCTGTGAAACCGGGACAACCCAGCGGGCGGTGTATCCGTTGATAGGTTCTGTGGTTTCCGGTTGAGTTTGATTGTTCGGCATATTTTCCGAGGCTCCGTTATTTCAAAAGTAACAAATCGTGGTAATTTTATCGAATGGCACGTTAAAAACCAAGCCGTTCAAAGATCTACCCTGACTGCCGATCAGAATACCAGCGTTTTTCGTGGAAGTTTTTACCGTCCGATTCGATGATTAAAGCCCGTTTCAAATCTGTGCGATGCATGCCAACGTGTAAGGAATCGTAACGCGCCAGGGTGCCAGGCGACGGATGCCTGAATTTGTTGTTTTTCCCGACGGAGATGACCGCCAGTTGCGGATCGACCATTTCAATGAATGCCTGGCTGGATGAAGTTGCGCTGCCATGATGCGGCACTTTCAATATTTCAGAGCGGAGTCGTTCACGCCAGAGATTCAAATGCTTTTCAGAAAATTCCTCGACGTCGCCGCAGAAAAGAAAATCCACGTCGCGATAACTGATCTTCAACACGTTGGAGTAATCGTTATATCCGGGCGGTTTGGATTGCAGAAATACCCGGGACGGATGCAGGACGAAAATGCGCAGAGAGTCGGCAATCTGGAAATAATCACCGGCGAAAATGGGCCTGACCGGAATTTTCAGTGAATCAGCCAAAGTGTGAATTTCCCGGAAAATCCATGAACTGGCGGTAATGTCCGGTTCCCAGATTTCACCGATCCGGAAATTTTGCATGAGGAACGGCACACCGCCGATATGATCGTTATGCGGATGGCTCAAGGCCAGAATGTCAATTCGATGAATGCCTTTCCGTTTTAAAAAAGGAGCGATCGTATATTCGCCGTAATCGCGCCGAAAAGTGCGATCTCCGGCATCGATCAGCATTGTTTGACGGGTCGGAAATTCCACCAGAATGGCATCGCCCTGGCCCACATCGAGATAAGTGACCCGTAAAACCGGGCTTGTAAAAATATTTTTCCAGACCAGAATGTTTATGCAGATTAGAAAACCAAACAGCGCCACCTTTCTGACCGGCTTTTTATCGAAGTTTAGTAAAACAATAAGCACAAGATAACCGCAGTAAAGCCAGAAAAGTGTGATTGCCGGGACGGTAAAATATGCCAGCGGAGCGCGGGCCGAGACTTTGACGATCATTTTTAACAAGCCGATTAAAAGCATCTGAATTTCACCGAAGGCCAGGTTGAAACCATTCCAGATAAAGCCCAATATTACCTGCCCGAATCCCAGTGCGCCGATAACACCGACTAATGGCACAACCGCCAGATTGGCAACGAGAGAAATGACCGGGACCCGCTGAAAATAAAAAATCGTAATCGGCAAAGTACCCAGTAAAGCCGAGAGCGATACCAGAAAGAGTTGCCATATACTGCGCAGGAAACTGCTCTTAATCCCGGCCGATTTTAATTTCGCCGGCAGTAAATATTCGAGCCGCCGGTAAATATAGACGATCGAGATTACGGCCATAAATGATAGTTGGAAACCCATGTCGAACATCTGGAGCGGGTCGCATAAAGTTTGAATCAACGCCGCGGCGGAGATGGTATTATAAACATTGACGCGTTTTTCCCAGCCCTGGGCGATGAGCACCAGAATGGCCATAATAACCGCCCGATTGACCGAAGGTCGCAAATCCACCATCAGAGCATAGAATCCCAAACCGATGATTGCCATGATCATTTTAGGCTTTTTCGGAATTCGTAGAAATCCGAGAATCAGCAGGATCACCAGCGTCACATATCCGACATGCAGACCGGATACGGCCAGAACATGAATCACGCCGGTATCGACAAAGGTCTGGACGGTTTCATCGCTGATCTCACCGCGCACACCGACAATCAATGCTTTCAGAATGGCATTTTGCTCGCCGGTCATTGATCGGTCGATCAGGTTCTCGATGTGCAGGCGAGCTGTGTTTGCCAGACGACGCAGAGTGATTCCGCTATTGTCGGTAATTGTTATCAGTTGTCCGAAATCCAGATAGGCTGTCGCGAAAATATGATGATTGGCCAAATAGCGCCTGTAATTGAATTCGCCGGGATTGCGGGGAATGGCCGGCCGGCTGAGTCGACCGTAAAAGGCAACCCGGTCGCCGTATCTGACGTTGACCGGCAATTTTTTTACCGTAAGGATGATTTTACCGCTCCGGTTTTGCCATTCCGGGTGTTTGATATGCAGGTTTGTCAGGCGAATTTTCTGACTGCCGTCCGCTCTGATTTCAGCCTGTTCGACCATAGCCTGGACGCTGTCCGGTTCGGCCCTAAAGTCAAACTCAGAGAGATGCGTCGGTGTAATTGCAATGCGAAAAGCATGATTCATTCCGCCCAGAAAGAAGAACAGCAAGCCGATTAACAGAACCGAACGGGCGTTGGCTGGACGAAGTAACCCGATTAAAAAACCAAATACCAGCAATCCAAACCAGATTACCGGCGGCAGGCGCAGGCATTGATTGAAAACGATACCGCTCAGGTAAACCAGGCAAATACCAACCATTGGCATTCGTTCCAGAATGGACTTGATCATCGTTCCTTATTTTATTTTGTCGACAGTCGACTAAAACACAGAAATTTTGGCGATCATGCTCAGGTATAACAGATTATAGGCGCTTGTGGCAGTAATGATACCGATCGTAAAGGGCCAGAAATTGTAGCGACTATTGAAATTCAGGATATAGAAAACATGTGACATTAGTAAGGTAATGAATGCTGAAATCAGCAAGGAACCAAGGATTGCTTTTAGGTCGGCAGTGGCCCCGGTTTTTAATAATTGAAAAAAAATAGTCGCAAAAAAGAGCGTTGCAATAAAAATGCTGGTGTACCAGATAACATATATCAGGCAATTTTGTCCGCGCATGAATTGGCAGAGAATGCCCCAGAAAAAACAAATGATGGCGGAAATCGTACTAACCGCAAACCAGGTCAGATAGTAATTGTTAAAAGTCAAGGCCGGAATCCAGTCACGGTACTGCCGTAAAATGTTCGGCTCGATGGAAGTTAAAATCAACCCGAATACGGCAATGCCGATCGTGATTAAATAACGATAAAAGTGCCGCGAAAAATTTAGTTCCTCATTGTCCTCGTTATTTTTCATCGGAGTTTCTCCTGAGGTAGACTGAGTTATTTTTGCAGAAACGCGCGCCGGGCTTCGTTCAGCCAGAAATCGGCCTGTTCGACCTGGCCTTGCTGACGGGCCAGAACAATCCGGAGAGCGGCTTCGATCTTGATCCGCTGGTTAAATTTATCTTCGTAAAATGCGTTCAGTATTTCGATCAACTGATCGACGCCCTCGATTCGTTCAGGGGGGAAATAGGCGCCGATCCGAGTGTGCATTTGATTGATATAAAACGGCTCGGTGAAATTGAATTCGCGTTTTTTCTGGTCGGTGACGCCGGATTTGATGATTTCATCGGCCTTTTCAAGGCCTTGCAGATAACCCAGCAACCAGTAATACTTGTTGTCGCGTTTCATCTTTTTCCAGATGAAACCGTTTATCTCATTTTGAGTCTGGGCCGCAACCGGTGCGACAGATTCGAATGCCATTCCGACTGCGAAGATCACAATCATCCAAAATCGGACTAATCTCAATTCTGTTCTCCTTTTTCGTCAAAATGGTTGATGATTGGATAGCGCCGCCCGAGGCCGAATGCCTTGCCGGTGATTTTTAATCCCGGGGCAGCCTGGCGGCGTTTGAATTCTGCCAATTTGATCTTGTGAATAATATCGGTCACAAGGTCAGCCGCGAAACCCAGCCGGATCAATTCAGCCGGCGTTTTCTGATCGTTGATGATATAATCGACGAGCGGGCTGACGATTTCATAATCAAACGGATCGACCTGTCCGGGAGCCAGCTCGGCGGTCGGTGTTTTTGTAAAAATTCGTTCGGGAATAATTTCCCGCCTGGCCTGAGTATTGACATAGCGGGCGACCTTGTAGACATCCGCTTTACTGAGGTCGGAGATCACGGCGAGAGCACCACACATGTCCCCGTACATTGTGCAATAGCCGAGTGCCAGTTCGGTTTTATTGCCGGTGGTCAAAACATAGGCTTTGTACTTATTGGAAAGCGCCATCAGCAGATTGCCGCGGATGCGCGACTGGATATTTTCTTCGGTCACGTCAGACGGCAGATTGCCGAAGACCGGTTTTATTTCCTGCAGATAAGATTGAAAAATCGGTTCGATCGGGATTTCAATCATTCGAATATTCAGATTTTTGGCTAATAAATTGGCGTCGGTTGTGCTATCGGCAGAAGTGTAGTGCGAGGGCATGGCGACGCCAAGCACGTTTTCGGCGCCCAGAGCGGAAACAGCGATGCCGGCGACTAAAGCGGAGTCGATTCCGCCGCTCAATCCGATAATCGCCTGGCGGCCGCCGGTTTTACTGAAATAGTCATGCACGCCGAGCACCAATGCCTGAAAAATGCTGGCTTCACGTTGAATTTCCGGCCAGGGCATGCCTGCTCCTCTGCCGGTTGCCAGATCCAGTTCAAAGACGGCGAGAGTTTCTTTGAATTCTTCGCCCCAGCCGATCATCGTTCCGGTAGAATCCAGCGCGAAGGAATTGCCGTCAAAAACCAATTCATCACGGCCGCCTACCAGATTAACCAGCACAAACGGCCGCCCGAGTTGCGTCACCTTGTCAAGCACCAATTGCCGACGGCGATCGCGTTTATTATATTCGTAGGGTGACGCGGACAGATTCACGACCAGTTCCGCTTCGTCTCTAATCAATTGCTCGGTGACTTTGCGGACATGATTTGTATCCCAGAGGTCTTCGCAAATCTCGACGCCGAGCCGGGTTGGGCGTCCGGCAATTTCGACTTCGACGGGTTGATTCCGGTCCGCCGGCGTGAAATAACGTCTTTCATCAAAAACATCGTAATTCGGCAGAAGCGTCTTGTATCTTTTAGCGATTAACTGACCGGTTTTGATGACAGCGGCGGCGTTGAATAATTTACCGTTTTCGATATTCACGAAACCGAGCACAACGACCATTGCACTTTGACTGGCCTGCACGATCTGATCGAGACATTTCAGGTTACCCGCAATAAATGGCCGATCCAACAACAAATCCTGCGGCGAATATCCGGTAATGGCTAATTCCGGAAAAATCAGCAGGTCGATTTTCTGCCGTTCGGCATCCCGGATAAAACCGCTGATTTTTTGAGTGTTGCCCCGCAGATCGCCGAGAACCGGATTGATCTGCGCCATGCCGATTTTTAATATTTGCTTCAAAATTTTATCTCGAAACGTTTATAGCCGACTAAACCGGGAAACTCATTGACAATGACATTGGTAATATTAGCCAATGGCGGGCCGGCCTTGAGTTCGTTAACAAATTCGTTAATCATACTCTCCGAGCCTTCGACTTCGCAATAAACGGATTCATCCGGCAGGTTTTTTACATAACCGCTCAGCCCGAGTTGCAAAGCTGCCCGGCGTACAAACCAGCGAAAACCGACACCCTGTACCATTCCTTTGACGATGATTTCGGCGTGAGTTTCCATGTTATTGTTCTCCGAAAGTAAAAGCGACGGCTTCCTGCGGGGTGTTGAATTGCCGGAATCCGGCGATCTCCGGCCACGAATTCAGTCCGCAGACCGGTTTGTTCATTTGAATACAATAAGCGATTTCAGACAACGTGCCGTATTTGCCGCCGATGGCGATTGCCGCGTCGCAAGCCCGCGTGATTATCGCATTGCGGGCTACACCGATTCCACTCGGAAGCACGACCTGTACCCAGGCATTGGCGTCGTCTTTATCTTCGCCCGGTAAAATGCCAATCGTCAATCCGCCCGCTTCAGAAGCGCCTTTGCAGGCGGCTTCCATGACGCCCGTTCGGCCGCCGCACAGTAAGACAGCGCCGTGTTCGGCGATACTGCGGCCGACGGCATACGCCTTTTGGTAAGTGCGCTTATCGCATACGCGGCCACCCAGTACGGCAATGACTTTCAGCTTATCCGGCATCAGGGTCTCAGTCGATAAATTGAGCGCGGGAAAGGAATTGTTTCGCGGATGTGCGGCACACCGGAAATCCAGGTTACTAATCTTTCCAGGCCGACTCCGAAACCGCTGTGCGGTACCGAGCCGTACTTGCGCAGATCGAGAAACCATTGATATTCTTCCAGCGGCATCTTTTCGGCGGTCATGCGCTGTAGCAGTAAATCGTGATCGTCTTCCCTCTGCGAACCGCCGATGATTTCGCCGTAACCTTCCGGTGCGATCAGGTCGTCGCCGAGGACGAGATCGGGATTTTCCGGATCGCGTTTCATGTAAAATGCTTTGATTTCCTTGGGCCATTTCTCGACGAAAACCGGAACGTCCGATCCCTCGGTCAGGAGAGTTTCGTCTTGTGCGCCGAGGTCTTCGAGATGGGTCATCGCCGAACCTTTTCCATGTAAATAATCGACCGCTTCCCGGTGCGTCATCCTTTTAAACGGCGCATCGGCTTTTTGCAGTTGTTCGACGTTGCGTTCCAGGATTGTAAGTTCTTCCTGACATTCGGCCAAAGCCTTGCGGATTACAAAACGGATCAACTCTTCCTGGATACGCATATTTTCGGCATGTTCGACAAAAGCGGCTTCGGCGTCCATCATCCAGAATTCAGTCAGGTGTTTGCGGGTCTTGGATTTTTCGGCACGGAAAACCGGCCCGAAGTCATAAACCCGTCCGAGACTCATGATGCCGGTTTCAAGATAAAGCTGACCGGACTGTGAGAGATAAGCCTTGCCCAGATCGAAATATGGCACTTCGAACAGAGTCGTCGTGCCTTCACAGGCGTTAGGCGTCAGAATCGGTGAGTCGAAACGGATGAAGCCGTTTTCATTCAGGTACTGCGTGATGGCATAATAAACGACATGCCGGATTCGTAACAGCGCCCACTGTTTGCGGGAGCGCAGCCAGAGGTGGCGGTTGTCCATTAAAAATTCCGTGCCGTGTTCCTTGAGCGTAATGGGATAGTCGCGGGCAATTTGATAAACCTGGATGTCTTTAACGATAATTTCCACTCCGCCGGGAGCACGACTGTCAACGTGAATCAGGCCGGTGATACTGATAGACGATTCCTGGGTTAGATTGTCTTTCTGATTGAAAATCTCCTCAGAGACGTCATTACGGGAGACGATTCCCTGGATCAGACCGGTTCCGTCCCGTAGAAGCAGAAACCAGATTTTTCCGCTGGAACGTAAATTGTAAACCCAACCCTTCAGGGTCACTTCCTGATCGGCATAATTCCGGACATCTTTAATAAAAACCCACTGCATGCTTTCCTCTTTCAAATCCTATTCAAAACTCTATTTGTTAAATATTACTCACCAGTCCGCCAGAATTGAATTCATTATGTCTTCGATGATCTGGCTGATCGACTCTGTCAAAGCCGTATCGCGCGTCAGATCGGAAGCGCCGGTCGGATCGTATTCGCTGTAGCCGACGAACTGTTTTTTAAAAATAGAACGGCTGTTGACTTTATCATACCACTCGATCTCGATCTTAATGGTCAGGCGATATTCTGTGACGGATTCACCGGTGGTACTTTCCGTATAAACCAGCGGGCGATCGTCGATGCTTAATATCGTTCCGTACAAAACGGAATGAGCGTTGTCTTCTTCGACCAATTTCAACATGTTTTCTTTAATGAAACCAAGCCGAATCTTGTCAGTGACAGTCTGTTGAATGTTGAATTCCGCGGTGCGATCCGTGAAGATCGGGATGGCGATATTTTTTATATCCGGCGGCAAGGTGCCCTTGAATGAATAAAGCCAGCAGGCGCTGAATGTCAGGCATATCAAGCCGGCTGAAAATAAGGTTATGATCGTCCTGAGGCGGTTATATTTCACCGTAGTCGCTTTCCGGTTAACGTGATTCATCGAGGCCATACTCATTGATTTTGCGGTAGAGGGTTCTTTCGCTGATTTGCAGGGCGTTGGCCGCCTGGCGTTTGCGATTGTTGAATTTTTTTAAAGTCCGCTGGATCAATTCCTTTTCTACTTCAGCCAACGTGACCTTTCCCAGAGATTCCTGATTGATAATGTCATTGCTGATGATCTCGGCGTTTTCCTGTTCCTCGAAGTCTTTTTCTTCAATTTGGGTATGATGGGCACCCTGCCCGACTAAAACCGGCTGGCCGGTCAGGCGGGTGGGCGATAGTTCAAGTTCATGCCGCCGAGTATCATATTTCACCGACGATTGATTGGTGGTGACGGCCTCGTGAATTTCGTGCAATTCCTGTCTCAGCATCATGATCTGCTGGATGATCAACTCCCGTTCGGCCTGGTCGAGACTTTTATTGATTTTCATCGGCAGGTGGGGCGAGGGCATACTTCTTCTCTCGCCCAGCAGGCGTTTTTCGATCATACTGCTGGTAATCACTTCGCCTTTTTGCAACACGATCATGCTTTCCACGAAGTTTTTTAATTCGCGGGTATTGCCGGGCCAGGTATAATCGCGCAAGATATTCAGAGCCGTTGGCGAAAAGCCCTTGAAGGCGATCGCATTATGGTTAGCGAAATCGATTGCGAATTTCTGCACCATCAGCGGAATGTCTTCCGGGTGTTTACGGAGCGGAGGCAAAGTCAGCGTAATCGTCTTGATGCGGTAATACAGGTCTTTGCGGAAATTTTCACGTTCAATTTCGACGGTCAGGTCCTTATTGGTTGCAGTAATGACGCGGACGTCGACCCGGCGCGCTTCGGAACCGCCGACCGGCAGAAATTCGCCGAGTTCCAGCACGCGCAGGAGTTTGACCTGGGTTGCGAGCGGCATTTCACCGATTTCGTCAAGGAAAATCGTGCCGTGATTGGCAGTCTCGAAATAACCTTTGCGATCGTCGGTTGCGCCGGTGAAAGAACCCTTGACGTGGCCAAAGAGTTCGCTTTCCAGGATACCGGCCGGTATCGCCCCGCAGTTCACCTTGACAAAGGGCTGATGTTTACGCAGGCTGTGTCGGTAAATGGCGTTGGCGATGACCTCTTTACCGGTGCCGCTTTCGCCGCAAATCAGGATGGTAATATCGGTACGCGCCACCTGATCGATGGTCTCGACGATCTCTTTGATTCTGTCGGATTCGCCGAGTATGCCGAAACTTTGTTGTAATTTGTCGATGTGCTCGTCGTTCATCGTATCTTCTCCCGTCTTAATCATTCGATAACGAAGATTTACGGAGTAACAATCCTTTTTGGCCAATGTCTTTGCGGTAGTAGGCGCCTTCAAATGAGATGCGCTTAATCCGGTCGTAGGCTTTGGCAATTGCCTGCAACAGATCGCCTGCCAGGGCTGTGACCGCCAGGACCCGGCCGCCGCTGGTTTTAAAGTGCGCCTCCGTTTTGGTTGTTCCCGCCTGAAATACGATCCAATCGGGTTCCTGACTAATGTTTTCCAGACCGGTGATTATTTTACCTTTTTCATAGGCGTCGGGATAACCGGCCGAAGCCATGACGACGCATAATGCCGTTTGCCGGGAGAAAATTATAGAGGAGCGGTCTAATTGGCCGTCTGCCGCGCCGAGTAGAATTGTGCTTAGATCGGATTCGATCAGCGGCAGAATAACCTGGGTCTCAGGGTCGCCGAACCGGGCATTGAACTCCACGACCGATGGCTCGGTGCCGTCGATCATCAAGCCGCAGTAAAGCACACCGGTATAGGGCGTGCCGGATTCGCGCATGCCATTCAAAGTCGGAATGATCACCTGTTCTTCAATTTTGCGCATGACTTCCGGGCTGCCGAGCGGAGCCGGAGCGTAAGCGCCCATGCCACCGGTATTCGGTCCGGTATCGTTATTGCCGATGCACTTATGATCCTGCGCCGTGGGTAGGATAATATATTCGTTGCCATCGGTGACAACAAAAACCGAAAGTTCTTCGCCTTTTAAAAAGTCTTCGATCACGACCAGTTCTCCGGCCTGACCGAAACGGTGCTCGTCCCAGATTGCCCGGATGGCTTGCTGTAATTCCTGCTGGTCGCGGATAATCAAGGCTCCTTTACCGGCCGCCAGACCGTCAACTTTCACGACGTAGGGAAAGGCTTTATTTCTGGTTGTGGCTGACATCGATTCGCGCGAATTGCATATCCGGTAGGCGGCAGTCGGAATCCCGTAGCGAGTCATAAATTCTTTAGCAAAGACTTTACTGCCTTCGAGACGTGCGGCCTGAGCGGTCGGCCCGAAAATCTTAAGACCTTGGGCGCGGAACCGATCGACGATACCGAGCACCAGCGGAATTTCCGGCCCGACAACCGTCAGGTCGATCGCCTGCTTGATCGCAAAATCCAGCAGGCCGTCCAGATCATCATCTTTGATCCGGATGTTTTCTGCCAAAAGGGCAGTTCCGGCATTCCCCGGCGCACAATAAATCCGGGTCACATTTGGCGACTGCGCCAATTTCCAGACCAACGCGTGTTCTCTTCCGCCGCTTCCGACGACTAAAACCTTCATTCAGTGCGCCTAATCATTTCATCCGAAAAGTATCAAAATAAATCGTTTTCAAGTCAGTCAAAATGTCTCAGGAATCTACCGAGATTTCATTCTTGAAACAAGAAAAAGGTTTAAACCTGAGCGGCCCGGAAGTCACGATAGTTGCCCGGTTCATTGCGATTCAGTCAAAATCACTTTCATCTAAGCAGCCAAAGAATTATATTTGGTTTCAAAGATTGAAAATTGAAGAGTGAAACAAACGGGACGTCAAGAAGAGGCGGTATGGTTTTAAAGAACAGGCTGGAACTGCGTTTGTCGAATTCGATTGAAGAACTGCAATCGCTCAATACCGAATTAGAGCAATTCGGCGAGATCTGGAATCTGTCACCGGAACTGATTTTCAATTTAAATCTGGTGCTGGAAGAAATTCTCTCCAATATTATATTCTACGGTTATGACGATACTACGGATCATACGATTAATCTGAATATTGCCCTGGAAGGCGATATTATCGAAATTGAAATAATTGATGATGCCAAACCGTTTAATCCTTTAAACCGGCCCGATCCGGATGTCAACCAATCGCTCGACGCCCGTAAAATCGGCGGTCTGGGAATTTATCTCGTCAAGAAAATTATGGATAAAACCGAATATGTCAATAAGGATGGCAAGAATATTCTAATTCTTCAAAAAAATATAAAAACCTAATCAGAAGGAGTTTGTTAAATGGAGATTGTCACTAAAAAAAGCAATGATGTTCTGGTCGTCGCAATCAGCGGCCGGCTGGACACAATCACGGCTCCGGAATTCGAAAAAAATATCCTGGCGCTCGTTACACCGGAAAATAAGAAAATCGTGCTGGATTGCGCCGACCTGAGCTATATTTCAAGTTCCGGCCTGCGGGTAATTCTGATGACGTTGAAAAAGGTTAAAGCGAACAACGGCAATTTGATTATTTGCAGTTTGCAGGAAAGCATCAAAGAGGTATTCAATATTTGCGGCTTTAGCTCGCTACTCACAATCACGACTGATTGTACGAGTGCTCTCGGGAAAATCTGAAAAATATTACATCCGTAATTGACCCAAATGCTGACCAGATCCGGCGGAATATTTTTTCCGGCGGCTGGTATTAACCGGATAATTAGCAGGGTAGTGACTATATGCTAGAAATACATCAGCAACGGTCGGCCGGATTGGTTACGGTACAGATTAACGGCCGGGTTGACAGCATGACGGCTCAGGAGGTTCAGCAATACCTGGACAATCTGACCGCAACGGGTGAGCGGAAGATCGTCATTGATTTTACGCAAATAAGTTACATCAGCAGTGCCGGTCTGCGAATTCTTTTGTTATTCCAGAAACAATTGAAAAAGGTAGATGGTGAGATCATCCTTTGTAATCTCAGCGCGGGGATAGTCGATGTTTTCCGGATGAGCGGTTTTATCAATGTATTCCGTATCCTGAACTCACTCGACGAGCTCAGCGCCGGGCAGAGGCCGCCGGAATCCGATGCAACGCTAAAAACAACGACAGTGGATGGCGTCGCACTCGAATATATTTCAACTTTGGCGGAACCAGGCCGGTTGACGGTCATCGGTTCCCAGCAAAAAATGGCCGCTTCAGAGTACGGACCGGAAGATGTCAGCACGGTCATGGCCGGTGACCTGCAATTCGGTTTGGGATTGGCGGCACTCGGTGATGACTACGAGAGTACAAAGAATCTGTTTGGCGAAGCGCTGATCGTAAACAGTCATTTGTTTTATTATCCGGCGGTCAAACGGCCGGTCGTGGATTATATGCTGGTAAACTCCGAAAACTCGAGTCTGAAGTACAAGTTTTTTTTCGGACTTAATTTTTCCGGAAGCTTCAACCGGGTCGTGGCCTTCGATTGCAAAGAAGGCTACGTTGAGCTTAATAAGTTGACATCAATAATCAACGATTTGAGTCCGGCAAATGTCACGGGGGTCGTTCTGATCGGCGAGAGCAAGGGATTGCTCGGTATGTTCTTGAAAAAAGTCCCGATTATCGAGAATAAACCGACCAATTCTCTCGGAATTTATAATCGTGAAAATTTCCCGGATTGGATTGATTTCCCGGTCGAACTGACCGATTTCAATAAAACCGTGATCGGTTGCGGCCTTACAATTCGGGATAAAAAGGATGTCCCGGAAACAATTGCACATCTGTTGCCGGATCAATCTGGTTGTCATCTGCATGCGGCGGTCTTCGAAAAGGGGCCATTGAACAAAAAGGCCGTCAACTTCCGGCAGGAATTGAATCGCATAACCGGCGAATCCGAAGTCCATAAAGTCATGCATATTCTGGACGGCAGTCGCTTCAGCAGTGGATTGATCGGTTTGATCGAGATAGCCCTTTAGCGGCGATTTTAGCCATGTTTAACTCAAGGAGATAGATCTTATGGAGCTCTGGATCGGTGCTCTCAATCTGGGCTTTTTATATGCTCTGATGGCGATGGGGATTTTTATTACCTATCGCATACACGATTTTGCTGATATTACCGTTGACGGTAGTTTTACAAGTGGCGCAGCAGTCGCGGCTATTATCATTGTTGCCGGAGGCAATCCGTTGCTTGCTCTGCTCGGGGCTTTCATCGTCGGTATGTTCGCCGGCGGCGCCACAGCCCTGATCCATACCAAACTAAATATCAATAGCCTGCTGGCCGGGATTCTGGTAATGACCGGATTATATTCGATCAATTTGCATATTATGGGACGTTCCAATATCCCTTTACTGACCCAGGTGACAATTTTCTCTCAAATTGCGCGCTTTAATCCCGGTCTGCCGCAGGAAATCTGGTACACGGTCGTCCTGACCGGATTTATAGCGCTGGGCTGGCTGGCGGTCAGTTTATTTTTCAAAACCGATCTCGGTATCGCCATGCGCGTTACCGGCAATAATCCAATAATGGCAGCGGCGGCCGGCCGGAACGTGAAAATGCTGACACTTCTCGGCGTGGCTTTAGCCAACGGATTGGTGGGACTTTCCGGCGGATTAGTTGCGCAGTACCAGGGATTTGCCGATATCGGAATGGGCATTGGCACAGTCGTAATCGGCCTGGCATCGGTCATCATTGGCGAGTCGATCATCAAGAGCCGCTCGGTCTACATGCGCTTTCTGAGCGTGATAATCGGCTCGGTGGTTTTTCGATTTATGATCGCCTTTGCACTGTATCTCGGGATGAATCCAATCGACCTCAAACTGCTCACCGCCGCATTTGTACTATTGACGTTGATCGTCTCAAAAAAGATTGCAAATAAACAATCTACCCGGACACGCCGGCGGATTGATTTTAAAATGATTTTTAATGCGAAAACCGGCCGGCGGATAACCGGCGCAATGCTCGCGGTGTTCGTGATCGTCATTGGTTTTCTGTTATTCAAACCCGGCGCCGAGCGCTCGAAAATCAGAATCGGCGTTGTGCAATTTACCGACAATGGCCTGCTGGATGTCACCCGCGACAGCTTTGTCAAGGAGATGCAGGCTATCGGTTACACTGATAAAAAGAATTGTCAAATATTACTCGAAAACGCTCACGGGGAAACACCGGTCATCAGCACAATTATCGACAAATTTCTGCGCGATGATGTCGATCTTGTCCTGGCGATCTCAACTTCCGTCACGCAGGCCGCCATTAACAAAGTCAAGGACCGGCCGGTCGTCTTTGCCACGGTCGCCGATCCTTTTATCGTGGGAGCCGGCCAAAGCGACAGTCTGCATATTCCGAATGTCACCGGCGTTTATGGGGCCGTGCCGATGGATAAGACCCTGGAAATGGTCAACCTGTTCTTTCCGGGAAAACTGAAGATCGGTTGTCTCTGGGATCCGTCGCAGGCAAATGTCGTTTTCAATGTCAATAATCTGAAAAGGGAACTCACCCGGTATCCGCAATATCGCTTCGAAGGCGCCAATGCTTCGAACTCATCCGAAGTCTACCAGGCCGCCCTGGCGTTGGTCAATAAAAATATCGACGTTTTTGTACTGCCGCCCGACAATATCATATATTCGGCCTTCGATGCCATCGTCAAGGCCGCCGAAACCAGGAACATCCCGATCTTTATCAGTGACGTCGAACGGCTGGGGGACGGCGCTTTGCTGGCGCTCGGCTATGATTACACCTCCAGTGGCATTCAGGCCGCTCATCTGGTCGATCGGATCATCAGGGGCGCCGATCCGGCCCGGATTCCATTCGAGAAATATACGCGGTTAACGGTCGGTGTGAACCTGAACGTTGCCCGGACAATCGGGCTGAAAGTTCCGCAGAGCGTTTTAGCGCGGGCGACCCTCATTATCGATGAAAAGCCGGCTGCCAGGTCCGAACCGAAACGGCTTGTCCTCTTTCAGTTCAGCGATCACAGTATGATGCAGGAATGTGCCAAAGGTGTGTTGGACGAATTGAAAGCCAGCGGAGTTCTGGAAAAATATAACATTGTCATCGAGCGGAAAAATGCACAGAATGAGTTTGCGCTCGGTCAGTCAATTGCGCAGGACATCGTGCGCCGGAAATATGACTACATCATTTCACTTTCGACGCCGGCCCTGCAAATCATGGCACAGACCAATAAAAAGATCCCGCATGTTTTCGGGGCGGTGACCGATCCGTATCGCATGGGAGTCGCAACCAGCCCGGAAGATCATCTGCCGCAATTGACCGGCGTGGCCACTTTTCAACCGGTGGCGGAAGGTTTTAAGGTCATGCGTGAATTATTACCGCGTGCCAAACGGGTCGGTATGGTCTGGAATCCGAGTGAGGCCTGTTCCGAAGCCTGCACAATCAAAGCCAGGGAAGCCGCCCGGCGGTACGGCTTTGAACTAATCGAGGCTACTGTCACCAGCACGACAGAAGTGATGGACGCGCTGAATTCGGTGCTGGACCGTGGCGTCGATATTTTTTTGACGAGTGGTGATAATACGGTGCTGATGGCCATCGAATCTATTTCAGAGGTACTCAAAAAACATAAGATTCCGTATTTTGGCAACACTCCTTCGGACATTTATCGTGGAGGCTTAATATCCGTTGGTGCCGATTATTACGATGTCGGCCGCGAAGTAGCCGGGGTAATGGAAAAAGTCATTGCCGGTGCTAATCCCCGAGACATCCCGATTCAGGATTGTGTCCCGATTCAGATCGGAGTTAACATGGCGCTGGCCAAGGAAATCGGGCTGAATCTGCCGGATACTTTCCTCAAACGAGTTGCTAAAGTCAAGAGGTAAGCGATGATCCATATCCGCAATCTGCATAAAAAATTTAATCCCGGCACAGTTAATGAAGTCTATGCTCTGCAAGGTGTTGACCTGGATGTCCATGATGGCGATTTCATTACAATAATCGGGACCAACGGCAGTGGCAAATCGACCCTGCTGAATGCGGTCGCAGGCGCTTTTCAGCCAGACGAAGGCACGATCGAAATCGCAGGGCGGGACATCACCAGGAAGCCGGACTTCCGGCGTGCGCAGCACATCGCCCGGGTCTTTCAGAATCCATTCAGCGGCACGGCTCCCAATATAAGTATTGCCGAAAACCTGCATATCGCCAGCCTGCGTGGTCGAACAAGTCTTCCCCGGAAAGGCCTGAACGCCGCTCGTTTACAATTTTATCGTGATAAGGTCGGCATCCTGGAAATGCAACTGGAAAACCGGCTGGATGACACGATCGGCACTCTGTCGGGCGGTCAGCGTCAGGCTCTTTCGCTCCTGATGGCAGTGATCACCGAACCGAAAGTCCTTTTGCTGGATGAGCACACCGCTGCCCTCGATCCGAAATCGGCTGTCCAGGTCATTAAACTGACAAAATTCTTCGTCTCGCAGGGTAATCTGACAACGTTAATGGTTACGCACAGCATGCAGCAGGCATTGGAACTTGGTAACCGCACGATAATGATGAACAAAGGCAGGATCATCGATGACATCAGTGTCGCCGAAAAAAAACAACTGACGGTCGATGATCTGCTGAACAAATTTATCCAGATTCGCAAACAGGAACAGCTGACTCCGGAACTGCTGGCCGAACTGAAGCAAATGTATGCTTGATATATTTTTAACCGTGTCGGACGATCCTTTGAATGTCGTTGTTTTTCGCAAGATGACAGGTCGTTTTACCTAAAAACCGATTTTGCCTGTGATTGAAAACACCAATGAAGATGAAGGCCATGTACAAAGTATTGGTGGATAAACAAAAAATATATTAAAATCCAGCACATGGAGAGTAATATAAGAAAACCGGATTTTAATTGGAGGAAATAAAAATGAGTTCGAAGATAACTTCTACTTTTCTCGGACTGTCTCTTGCAGTTGTGGTAGTTGTCCTGGTCGTTTTACGGGTAACGGGAGTTTTTCCCCCGATCGATAAAAAGACTGAGTTAATCGGAACAATGGGCGGTGTTGAAAAAGCCGATAAATTCCGGGGCAATCAGTTTTCCTTTAAAGACGTCAAATTCGATAATCCGGAGTTCGCCGAGTTTGTCCAGAGCGCCGATTTTCAGAATGCAATGAAAGATCCAAATTTTCGCACTCTGATGACCAATCAGGAATTTGTCAAATATTTGGTGCCGCTGATGGAGACCAACAAGGTCCTGGATAACGCTGCTCAGGATTTACAAAAATTTCTATCCAATGCTCAGAATTTTAAAGTTATTTTTACCAATCAGAGTTTTAAAGCCACGGCAGACGCCATGGATCTTAAAAACCTCGATCTGCGCTCCAGTATTTATAATCAAATTGAACAGGCCGTTCAGTTTGGACAATTACCAAAGGCATTCGAAGCGCCAAATTTATTTGAGGTCCAGCAAATGGTTCACAATCGGGACTTCCAGGTATATGTAGGAAGTGCTGAAATGAAAAATATGGTTCCGATGTCGCAGGATTTCTATGCAGTCTGCAGTCAGGATTTTCAAAAATTTGCTTATATGGCCACTGATTTTAACATGGAAGCCTTCAAATCACTTTTTTCCAGCCAGGAGTTCCAGAAGTTAGCACTAAATCCAGGTTTAACCGCGACCTTATCCAGCCAGGAGTTCCAGAAACAATTTGGGAGCCAGGATTTCCAGAAAATAGTCCTCAACCAAGATTTCCAGAAAGCGATATTATGTGAGCCTTGATCGGGATATTTAAAAACAATATTCCCTAAAATTCAATAACATTTTTGCAGCAAAACCCATAGATTATCTATGGGTTTTGCTTTTATGACCGAACCATCCGATTAATTTGAATAACAGTAAAAGGATCCGATTAAATGACAGGAATTCCAAAACCGATTACCCTCATTAACCGGACGATTCTAACCGTGCTTTTGCTCGCTATCGGAAACAGTGCCCAGACTCTGCAAAATCTACGTACCCCCGATCTGAATCTGGTATATTACAGCAACGCTCATGCTTACATCATTCCGCATCTGGCGCGTTGTTTTACAACGACCCTGAATTATTATGAACAGTTTTGGAATTACAAACCGTCCGAACCCTATAACATTTTCATTGAAGATTTCGGTGATTGGGCCAACGGCGGCGCTTCGGCCGTACCGCGCAATTTCGTTTATGTCTCTATCGCACCGTATCTTTATGTTTTCGATGTTGCTCCGGCCAACGAACGCATGTCCCTGTTGATGCATCATGAACTGGTGCACGTGATCGCGATGGATAAGGCCACGCGCAGGGACAATTTCTGGCGCAAATTGTACTTCGGCAAAGTCCAACAGACGGCCACTCATCCGGTTTCGATGCTGTACGCTTATCAGACCACACCGCGCAAATTTTCGCCTCGCTGGTACCATGAAGGCATCGCCGTTTTTATGGAAACCTGGATGGGCGGCGGAGTGGGCCGAGCGCTCGGCGCTTATGATGAAATGGTTTTCCGGACGCTGGTACACGATTCGGCTTATATTTATCACTTAGTCGGACTTGAATCGGAAGGAACCGCGATTGATTTCCAGGTTGGCGCCAATTCCTATCTCTACGGCACGCGCTTTTTCAACTATTTAGCCAGCCAGTACGGACCGGACAAAGTGATCCAATGGGTTTCGCGCACACCGGACAGCCGGCGCTATTTTTCCAAACAATTTAAGCGGGTCTTTGGTCAACCGGTCGCTGAAGAGTGGTCGCGCTGGATCGATTTTGAAAAAGACTGGCAAAAACAAAATCTGACAGCAATTCGCAAATATCCGGAAACAGCCTTTCAACCGATAATCCATGATCGGATTCTCGGCAGTGTCTCGCGCTCATTTCTGGATTCAACCCGTAACTTACTCTACACCGGCGTCAAATTTCCCGGCCAAATCGCCCACATCGCCGCCATCGACCTGAAATCTGGCCGGCTTGAAAAAATCTGCGACATAAAGGGCGCTTCGACTTATTATACCACCAACCTGCTGTTCGATCCGTCGTCTGACCGCTTGTTCTTTACGACCGACAATTATAAATACCGCGATCTGAATTGTGTCTGTCTGAAAGATCATAAAGCAACGCGCCTGATTACCGATGTCCGCACCGGCGACCTGGCGTTTGATCCGGCCGATAAATCCATCTGGGGCGTGCGCCATGAAAACGGCATATCGACTTTGGTCAGAATCCGGTCGCCCTATAAAGATTACTCGGCAGTTCACGCCTTTCAATACGGTACCGATTTATACGACCTGGATATTTCGCCCGATGGCAAATATCTGACCGGAGCCATGACCTTTGTCGACGGAAAGCAAAAACTGGTTTGCTTCGAAGTCGCCAAACTACTTAATCATCAGGCCGATTATGAGGAACTTTTCGATTTCGAACTGACCGGGCCGGCCAACTTCGTTTTTTCGGCCGACGGTCGTTATCTATACGGTACCTCGTATTATTCCGGTGTATCAAATGTTTATCGTTACGATTTTAATGCCCGTGATATGTCGATCATTTCCAATACCGAAACCGGTTTTTTCCGGCCGGTTCCGGTCAACGCTGATTCGCTGATCGCTTTTCAGTACTCCGCCCGGGGATTCGTACCGGGCTGGATTCCAAATCGACTGCTTGATAATGTCGCCGCGATTCGTTATCTGGGACAAACCGTCTATGAAAAATATCCGGTGGTCGGCACCTGGCAAGCCGAATCTCCGGCCAAAATCGACCTGGATTCGATCACTACTTATAAAGGTATTTATAAACTCTGGCCTAACACCCGGTTGAAAGCGGCTTATCCGATGGTGGAAGGTTATAAAAGCACGACTGCACTGGGTTATTATTTCGATTTCTCCAACGATATCGGCTTTAATTCGCTGCGTTTATCGGCGTCATACTCGCCGTTCAATGACAGCCTGTCGAAAGGAGAACGTTTTCATTTCAGCGCGAATTACCATTACTGGAAATGGGAATTCAACTTCAAGTATAATCCGGCTGATTTTTATGATCTGTGCGGCCCGACCCGCACCAGCCGGCGCGGCTATTTTCTGGGAACAAAATACAGCAATATTTTGATCTGGGATGAACCCCGGACGATGGGTTACACACTTACTGGCGGATACTGGGGCGGCCTGGAAAAAATGCCGGATTTCCAGAATGTTTCGGCCAGCTTTGACCGGTATTTGTACTTTAACCTCGATCTGAATTATGAATATATCGAAAGATCGCTGGGAGCCGTCGACGGTGAAAAAGGCTACCTGTTCAACGTTTTTTCCCGTAACAATTATGTCAACCGGCATTTGTTTCCGCAAATCGTGACCACGTTCGATCGCGGTTTCGCCCTGCCGCTGGATCATACGTCGATTTGGTTGCGCAGTACAGCCGGTCTTTCTCCGGCTCTGCGGAGCGAACCGTTTGCGAACTTCTATTTCGGTGGTTTTGGCAATAACTGGATCGATCATCAGAACGAAAAGCGCTACCGCGAATATTATAGTTTTCCAGGTACCGGACTGAATAGCATCGGCGGGACATACTTCGTGAAATTGATGACCGATCTGAATCTGCCGCCCCTCCGATTCAGGCATATCGGAATACCGGCACTTTATCCGCGCTGGCTGAGAACTTCGGTCTTTGCGACCGGTTTGAGTACCAATCTGTTCGCTCCATCGGTCAGCCGCACAGTTTTCGACTGCGGAACGCAGGTGGATATGGAAATCGTCCTGTTTTCATTGTTTAAAACAACTCTGTCGGCCGGATATGGTCTGGCGATCGAAAACGGCCGCAAACTTTCCGACGAATGGATGTTTTCCCTGAAGATACTATGATTACTTGCATCAATATTGTTGTCAGCCTGTTACCGGTGCTGATCTTCCTGATCGCACTGGTGGTTATGGATAGTTATAAATTAGTCAAGCTTAGAATGGTTGTGCTGACGATCTTCTGGGGTTGTATAGCCGCCGGGATCGCCCTGCTGATCAATCGCTTCATCATTACTTTTATCCCGCACCAGAATATATTACTTTCGGTCGCGATCGCGCCGTTGATTGAAGAAACCGTCAAATCGATCTTTCCGCTCTATCAATTGAAAAGAAAGAAGGTCGGCTTTCTGGTGGACAGCGCCATTATCGGTTTCGCTGCCGGGGCTGGTTTTGCCATGGTAGAAAACCTTTTCTTTCTCCAAACACTCGGGGAGCGGAATGTGTTCGTTTGGCTGATTCGCGGTCTCGGTACGGCTGTCATGCACGGTGGCACGACCGGCATTCTGATGATAATCATAAAGTATTTGTCAGAACGGAGAGCACGGTCTCCACTTTTCACGGTAGCCGGGGGCTTGCTGGCCGCGATCCTGATACACGCCGCTTTCAATTTTCTCGTGCATATCGTCAGCCCGGAGATTATTCTGATCACACAGTTGGTGGCTCTGCCGGCCCTGCTGACCGTGGCATTTACATCCAGTGAAAAAAGCCTGCGTAACTGGCTGGAAGAGGGATTGGCGACCAATGTCGAATTGCTGGGTGATATTCGCACCGGCCGTTTCCGGGAAACCAAGGCCGGGCAATACCTGTATAGTCTGAAGGAGCATTTAACCGGTGATATTCTGGCGGACATTTTCTGCTATTTGCAGATTTACCTGGAACTTTCCGCCCGGGCCAAAGCGCTATTGATTTTAAAAGAACTCGACGTTCAGCCGACCACCGATCCTGAAATCCAGTCTAAATTCGCCGAACTAAAACAACTGGAAAAAAATATCGGCAAGACCGGCCAATTAGCCATGGCGCCGCTCCTCCGCACAAGTCCGCGCGATTTGTGGCAGTTGTATTTCCTTGACCAGCAAAGTAACCGGGAATAATGTAGAAGGTAATTTTGAGTGAACAGGGCTTGACATTTAAGCAAAAAGAAAAAGCTATTCTGGTCAGCTTACTCCTCGGTTTGGTACTGATAGTTCCCAATATCGTGGCCGCCCTGACCTCCAATTCTCTGATCATGTTGACTGACGTTTTTCAAGGCGCCAGCGAAGTGTTGGCGATTTTCTTCGCATACATCGCCATCCGGAAAGTCTCAAAAGGTACGAACCTGGTCTATAACTACGGTTACGGCAAAATGGAAGGCTTCTCCAGCCTACTAATGGCCGCCGTGATCGGCATATCGTTGATCGTGATTCTGACCAGCGCTGTCCGCAGCTTGCTGAATCCCGAAAAACTGACCGGCGTTGGCGTCCTGATCGGCATTACGTTCAATTTTATCGGCTTTCTGGTGAATTTCGGGCAATGGTTCAAGTTTAAGAAGTTAGCCAAAATCGCTTTCTCTCCGATCATCGATGGACAGCACAAACTCTATCGCGGTAAATTCATCATGGATTTGGGTGAAACGATTACCCTGTCAACCGGCTGGGCTCTGGGGAATCTGCCGATCGCGCACTTCATCGATCCGATCGGCGCGCTGGTGCTGAGCGGTTTCTTGTTTTATTCGGCGTATACATTGTTCTCGGCCTCGATGGACAATTTAATGGACCGCACGCTGGAGGAATCCATGCAGACCGGAATTTTGAAGGTTTTAGCTAAACATTTCGACAACTACCACGATCTGCATGATATTCGCTCACGACGCAGTGGCGGCGACGTTTTTATCGAACTCTATTTGGAATTCGACGATCACTTGACGATGGCACAGGTGATGAACCATATTCATCAAATCTCGACCGACATCAAAGAAGTCATCCGCAATTGCCAGGTCAATATCATTCCCTGCCGGGAGAAACCGACTCTGAAATAGTTCGCGGGTTTCGAGTTCCGGGTTTATAGTTCAAAGTCATGCAATAGTCACTCTATTGTCATTCAATAGTTGAACGAAGTGAAATTCCGTCATCAGCCGGCCACTGCCGGATCATTCAATCGTAGAGAATATGATATTCTACTCATCACGGTTAACGACTTACCTGTCCGACTGCTGACTCAGTCATTCAGGCGGGCGCCTTACGAGTTATTTGAGTAAAGATAATTGAGGATGGTCCGCTAAAACCAATTTTCAGTCGGCTACCGTCAGTGCCAGGTTTTCCCGAGGGAGAAAGTTAGTGTCGGCAGCCAGAACATATTTTCGATTAAATTCCATTTTGACTGTTCATTTTTTTCGAGAATAAATCCCGGACAAATGGCACAGGAGAATGAGGCCTGCCAATTTGGAGAAATGTTGAAACTAACACCTTCTTCGAGTAATAGGTAAGCATACAACCATCTGAATCGTTCACTTCCATAGGAAATAGAATTCCATACATTATGCCAGCCGAATTTATTGCCCCTGATGAACAATAAGCCGGCACCGACCCCCTCGAAATTGCCTTTGACCGGTATCCGGTGATATTTACGAAAGGATTCTGATATACCAAAAGCCGTCACATTCCACTTTAATAGTAATAACCAAAAGGGAATTTTTACAGAAAAAGATCCAATATAAGTCAGTGAAGTTCGCCACTCAGAGTTACGGTGCAGGCGGCGATAACCGTAAGTGAGTTCACAACTTTTAAAAATTGGTAAAATTGGATTAGCACCAAAGTAATGTCCGGTTCGGGAAAACGATGGATATAACGTGCCGGTCAAATTATTTGTTGAGTCTTGACCAATTATAAGCGATGTATCCGTCGATAAAGAAAGGTTCAACCCGGTTCCGGGATCCTGACCCATGAGTGTAATCATCGATAACGATACAAGAATCACGAATTTTACCGGGAACAATTTTATCATTTTTTAAAAATAAATGATAATTCTCATATTTGCAATTGTATTATTTGTTTCTTAATTGACAATATTTTTACTCGTTGTTGTTGTCAACCTACTTCAGGATGATACAACCTGTTACCCGTTATCTGTCACCTGTCCCTCGTT